>JABUBL010000289.1_pt1 | contig 14082 bp, 15 predicted proteins | sample 7240371 | NCBI WGS metagenome assembly JABUBL01 (sample SAMN07256343, study PRJNA390944) | subsurface metagenome | isolation source: Methane hydrate marine sediment | place: Pacific Ocean: Eastern North Pacific, ODP site 1244 | collected 2002
TTAATAAAAACATTTTCATAATCACTCATCATAAATTTTTTTGCATCGACAGCACTTAAGAAACTAGTTCTATTATTTTGGCCTATCTTCAGATACTTTGTTGTTATACAAGCATCTTTTGTTATCTCACAATATCTTTTTATAAACGGTAAGTAATGTGTCAATATTATCATTTGGCTAACTTGATTTATTGACTCTTTAAAAATATTTATAAAGTTTGTTATTCTATTATCGTCAAAACTTGTCATTGGATCATCTAAAATAATGACTGTCTTAATTTTTTCTGTTTTTTCCTTCAAATTTATTTTTGCCCAGAATATTGCTAGCGCTAAAGCCCTCTTATCTGATTCGCTAAATACATTTTTTAATTGATTATTAGGTATTTCTACACCATGAAATTTTACTTTTAAAGAATATACCGGAAAATGCCCTGTGCTGTCAGTTGCTTTTTCAAGAGTAAAATTCTTACTTCCAAGTTTTTTAAACAAACTATTTATTTGTGTGAAATATTTTTCTAAATATTGAGATTGAGTTGTTTGTAATTCGCTTTGCAATTTGGGTATAACTAACTCTAAATCATTAATTATTCCTTTCTGTTCTTGATAATCATTACAATCTTTATCTTGATCTATTCTTGCTTTTTTATATTCCAGCTCTTCAATTTCTTTTATTAAGGAATCAATTCCTTTTTGAATAGTTTCGATATTCTCATATTGTTTTTTAAAGCTCTGAATATCTTTTAAAAGCTCATTAATTACTCTTTTTATTATTGCAAGTTTTTGACTATAGACAACTAAAGCTGTTTCAAAGCTTTTAAAATCGATAGTATCAAATTTTTTGTATGGAAATTTATTTTTTTTATCGCAACTCAATTTAATAGTTTCTAATATTTCATTCTTTTTATCATTCAAATTTTCTTCTTGTAATGATTCTATATTAGCTTGCAATTCATTTAATTTAATTTGAAAATTTTTATCTTCTATGAGTTCTCTAAAATAATTAGCTTTAGTTGAAGCAATTTGTAAAACTGCCTTTTGAGAAAAAATAATACTTTCTATGCCCTTAATATATTTTTCTAGTCCATTTTCGATTCTTTCTACAAAAGTATTATAAGCTGGATCAAAATACGAATTATAAATATTTATTAAATCCTGTACCTTGTGAAGTGATTGTCCACAGAATGGGCAATTTCCATTTTTTTTGTCTTTGCAATAACGTAATCCTTTTTTTATCCAATTTTCTGCATCATCTTGAAAAGAATAATTACAGGTTAAATGTCGCATCATTTTCTTTAAAACATCGTCTTTGATATTTGAGTAATCTTCTTGTAGTAAAGTATTTATTGAATTGAGCAATCCAATAATAGGAAATATGGGTATTTCAAATTTATTTGGTTCTTGTAATTCTAAAATTTTTTGTGGTTCTTTGAGTCTGCTATTTTCATTTTGTAAATCTATTTTTCTTTTGGACAAAGTTCCATCAATCTTATCTTTTTCTAGTCCTTGAATGTAAAACTCCAAAAATCTTTTAATTTCTGCATCTCCTTTATATTTTACAAAATTTGGTTTTTTTGTATTTAGATCTCTCCCCATATCCCCCAATTTCTTTTTCTTTTCAGCAATTTCTTCTGCTATTTTTACGCCCTGTTCACCAAGAATAAAATGAGTAAAATTCTCTCTATTATTTCTCTCAATTGTTAATCCTGAAAATAAGTTATTATGAATAAAATCAGTACTAAAAATTTCTAAATGATTAGATATATTATTTATGGACCAGCTATTACTAATAAATTTTATTTCTTTTTCTGTTTGATTTTTTGCTGAAAGAATAACTCTTTGTTGTCCTGATTGCTGAGGAATTGTCTTTCTCTCTTGAATAATCTGAGGATTATTTTCTTTGAGTGATTGGAAAATATCTGCCAGTGTAGTTTTACCATATGTGTTAAATCCATAAATAATAGTAACTTTATCAAAACCCAAAGAGGCTCCGTTCGGAAAATCTGCAAATGCACCTATATTTTTAATTTCTTTAATACGAGCTATTTTCATAATTATAAATTAAAATTCCTATTAAATAATTTCATTCCAATTTTTTTGTACATATTCTCCAATACCACCTGGTAAATAATTAGGATAATTTTTTATAAATTCTTTTTTTGCAGCTATAAATGAATCATTAGAAATAATTTTTACTCTTTTAGCAAGATATAGTAATCCTAATGTTGGTGATCGGGATTGACCTTGATCACAATGAATTAAAACATTCTTTTTTTGAATCCATTTATCGATAAAATTTAAAGTTTTTATAAAAGTTTCTATACCACTCCAATCATAAAGATTTGCAGCGCCATCAACCCAATTTAGGGAGAGTCGATTGTCTTTCTCATAATAAATATAGTTTGGGTGATTTTTATCTGGTTTATTTGTTGTTCTATTCCAACCAAAAAGTTGATAATGAATAGTTTGTGTCGCATGGATAAAAGCCCATCCTTGTTCATTAACTTTATGTAAATCTGATATGTCTCCAATAAATAAATTTGTTTGTGAAAGTTGAATCATAAGCTTAAATTATTTTTATTTATATTTTTCCATAATATCCGTTAGTTACTTTATAAATTTTTAAATACAAAATAAGACATTTTTAAAAAATAAATATTACTACTTTTTTACTCATCAAAAAAATAACCAACTTTTTTCTTTAAAGCATTTGCAATTTTAACTAAAGTTTCTATAGATGGCATTGACGCTCCTGTCTCATAACGTGAAATATTTTTTTGTTTAGTACTAATTTTTTGAGCAAGTTGGGTCTGAGTTAAATCAAGTTCAACTCGTGCTAATTTAATTTTCTTACCAAATCTTTTTTTATCCATCTTACTCCTTTTTTTTGATAAAAAATAAGAAAATATACTTGACTATATAATACCCCATAAGGTATAATATAGTCATATAAGGTAATATTAATATATATACCTTAATTTAGTAATATATATCACTTTAGCAATAAAGACAAGTAACCATTGTGAATAGCTTAGCAACTATAAAAGAAGAAAAAGATATCAAAACAGAAATTCAATCAATCAGTTTAAGCTATAACAATGATCCTTCTGTACAAAAATTATTAGATACTATAGTTAATATTATTGCAGATGAATATATTGAAAAGGCAAAGCAAAATCCTGAAATATTCTTAGATTATGGAGGTAAAAAATGAGAGTAGCAATATATGCAAGATATTCTTCAGAGAATCAAAGTGAAAAAAGCATTGATGACCAAATAAGGGTTTGTAAGAATTATATTAAAAATAACGATATGACTATTGAGGATAAACATATCTATATTGATGAAGCTATATCCGGGTCAATTATAAATAGACCCGGTCTTCAGGCATTAGAGAATGCTGCTGAAAATAAAGAATTTGATGCAGTTGCAGTTGATGATCTTTCAAGACTGTCAAGAAGTAATCATCAAATGTTAACACTAGTTCTAAAATTTAATTATAACCAGATAAAAATAATATCTGTTTCTGATGGAATTATAACAGATGATGATAATTCCAAATTAGATATTCATGTAAGAGGTCTTATAAATGAGCTTTATCTTGATGATCTTAGGAAAAAGACAATGAGAGGTCTGGAAGGTCAAAAGCTTAGAGGTTATAGTGCCGGTGAAAATGTATATGGTTACTGTACTCAACCATCAGGAAAGTTAAAAGTAAATAAGAAGGGTCAGCATAAATATGATGGAATGGTCCACAAGGTTAATCCTGATGAGGCTGAGGTAGTTAAAAAAATATATAGGGAATTCATAAATGGTAAGAGTGTATCCAGAATAGTAAAGATTTTAAATAAAGACAAGATTCCAACCAAAAGAGGTTATACCGGTGGATGGAATACTTCGACTGTCAGTAGAATATTAAAGAATGAGAAATACATTGGTTTATGGATATGGAGAAAATTCAAGAATGTTAGAGACCCAATGACCGGTAAAAGAAAAAAAGTTCCAAGGCCGAAAGAAGAACAGCTAAAAATATTTAAAGAAAATTTAATTATAATAGATAAAGAGATATGGGAAAAAGCTTGTAAAAGATGGAGTGATATTAAAGGAACATTTCCTATTAGGAAAAAGTCTAAAAATAGCAATATAAAACAAAGAAGCTATATTCACGCTAATCCTCCTCACCTATTTGCAGGACTTATGAAATGCTCTAAGTGTGGCGGAGCTATTGTACTTATAAGTGGTAAAGGAAGCGGTTACTATGGCTGTTTTAATGCTAAAAGAAAAACATGCAATAATACTTTGCTTGTACCCAGAAAGAGAATAGAAGAGACTATAATATCTAATTTAAAGGAAAAAATATTAACTGTAGAAAATATAGAATATGTGTATAAAAAAACAGAGAAATTAATTTCTAAAGGACTTAATAAGATTCCTGAACAGATCAAGAATAAAAAATCACAGTATGAAAAGATTCTGTCAGAAACACAAAATTACCTTAACTATATTAAAATAGGAAATTTTTCAAATGCAGTATCTGAGGCTTTAAAAGAAGCTGAGAGTAAAAGTGAAGCTTTAAAAAAAGAAATAGACCTACTGATATTTCAGAAACAAAATAAATTCACTTCCCCGCCTAAAGAATGGATTGAACACAGGCTGGAAAAGCTGCGAGGTACATTAAATAAAAATACTGTTTCCTCTTCTCTTGCCCTAAAGGAACTTCTTGGAGATATTAGCCTGGAACCTATAACAGATAAAAAATCAGACTTTTACTACATTGTAAGTAATGGAGAGATCAAATTTAAGCCGTATTATATAGCACATACAAAGATACAAACTCTCGCCTTACTTGATGATAAATACAAAGGTTCGAATTGGTATCTTTGGCGGAGAGGGAGGGATTCGAACCCTCGAGACAGGCTTATACCCGCCTAACCGCTTAGCAGGCGGCCCTTTTCAACCACTCAAGCACCTCTCCATCTTTAGCGGCAAACAATATAATAGCAGATTTTATAAAAAAATCATCACCATGGTTAAAATATGAACTATTTTTAAATAAATTTAAAAAATTTAATTTAAATTATTAAATTAAGCAATTATAATCTTTGTGAATGCAATCAAATACCAGTTAAGCCACAAATATGGAAAAACTTAAAAAAATAATTTCAAGGATTGACCATAAAAGCTATAAAGTATATAAGCAGCTCAAGGGAAACTATGACTTTAAAAATTTTACCCTTTATATAGATTATGTCCAGGGAGATCCTTTTGCATCACCTTCCAAGTTCAGAGTAAGGGTCTTGCAAGCCAAAGCCAAATTTACCAGTGAATTATTTTCCAATAAATCCCGAAAAACCGCTCTTGAAGATTATATTTCCAGAGCATTTGACACATCAATAAAAAAAGAGTCCAAGGGAAACCGGGGTACTGGAAATTCAGGTATGGTAACCATAGACAGCGGAAAACAGGAAATTATCCAGAGAACCTCCTGTGTGGTTAATTCTGAATTTGTAGAAGTGAGATTTTATGCAGGACTTCCAGCAAGAGGCAGAACTGTTCTTGGAAAACAATGTCTGGAAATGCTAACTGCAGAAATTCCTAAAATAGTAAACTCTTCGTTGTTTTACCACGTCCTGGATGAAGAAGAGATAAAAAGACACATTGAATTATGTGAGGACCAGGACTATATACGTAGCATACTAAAAGAAAACAAACTGGTATCATTTATAAAAAATGGTTCCATTCTCCCCCGGAGAAGCGGAGTTAGTGACAGCCCTCTTCCAATATCAGAGGCTATTGCCTTTAAATCTCCACCTGATCTTGAAGTAACACTTGAAGCTCCCAATACAGGAAAGATTACTGGAATGGGTATACCCGAAGGTGTAACCTTGATAATCGGAGGAGGTTTTCATGGAAAGACTACCCTGCTTAAGGCTATTGAAAAAGGTATTTATAACCATATTCCCGCAGATGGCAGAGAGTATTCAGTTACAATAGATTCAGCGGTAAAAATAAGGGCTGAAGAAGGAAGAAGTATCCAAAAGGTTAATATTTCTTCTTTTATTTCAAATTTACCTTTTGGAAAAGATACGGTAAAGTTCAGTACCGCTGATGCCAGCGGTAGCACATCACAAGCTGCAAATATAATAGAAACACTTGAATGCAGAGCAAAATTATTGCTGTTGGATGAAGATACCTCAGCAACTAACTTTCTTATAAGAGATGAGATAATGCAGAAAATAGTTTCAAAGGATAAAGAACCAATTACCCCTTTTATTGACCAGGTAAAAAATATTTATAAAAAATTTGAAACATCATCAGTACTGGTAATGGGAGGCTCAGGTGATTATTTCGAAGTTGCGGATACAGTTATTTTAATGGATTCTTATCTTCCCCATTTGGTTACAGATAAAGCCAAAGAAATTATTAAAAATAGGAAAGACTTAAGGGAAATAGAATCATATGAAGATTTTAGAGATATTACTGAAAGAATTCCTTTACCATCAAGCATTGATCCATTCAGAGGAAGGAAGAAAAATGTAAAAACAAGAGGTCTAAATAACATAATATTTGGAACTCAAAACATTGATTTATCTTCTATTGAACAGATAGTTGACTCCAGTCAGGTAAATTCAATAGCTGACATTATTTTATGTGCACTTCAAAAAACTTACATTGATGGCAAAAACACCCTTACTACCATTTTGGATATGGTATTTGAGGATATTGATAAATACGGACTGGATATAATCTCTGAATTTAGGGACCAGCATCCTGGAAGTTATGCTCTGCCCAGGAAATTTGAAGTAGCTGCAGCAGTAAATAGGCTGAGAAGCTTAAAGGTCTTACAAGTACACCTATAAATAATCCTGTCAGATAAATAGTTTAAATGGGTACAAAGCAGACTCCTACTCAATTTCTTCAATGGTATAATCGCTTCTTCCGAGTCCAATCTTCTCAAGCTTATCTATCATGCCGTAAGGATCTTTCCCCCAGATCTTTTCAAAGAGGTGTTTTCCTTCCCGAAGCTCCCTTCCTTCCGGGAGTGAACCGGGTAGTAAATCTTCAGCTTTTATGGCATCCAGAGAAGCCTTTTCTATTGCCGCCAGATCACCAGAAGCCATTATTCCGATATCGGGAACCAGCGATGCTGTTGACATACCCCAGCAATCACAGAGCATAGTTATATTAAGCAAGACATTTATATAATACACACTATCCTTATTAAAGGTTTTTAATACCTCCTCCGTAGCTATTGCCAATCCTTTCTGAAAATCTATAAAACTCTTACCTGTAAAAGTAAGGGCATTATTGGGACACACTTCCACGCAATGCTGGCAGTATGTGCAGTTATGGAAAAATAACTCATATTTTCCCTCATCATTAAATTTATTTGCTTTATACCTGCATTCATTTATACAGGTTTCACAGTGATCACAGAGCTCTTCATTCCACTCGATACCACCTTCCAGAGCATGAACCTCCCTGCGTGTTTCCGATGTAACACAACCCATAGCAATATTCTTGCATGCGCCGCCATAACTGCAATCACCGTGGCCTTTTACATGTGAGAAATCAATCAATACATCAGCATCATGAATTTGTCCTGCTACCTGTATTTCTTTAAGTGACTTAAAATTGACCTTCTTCGAATAATAATATTTGTCATCCGTACCTGCTACAGGAACAAGCTTGCAACCAATAATCTCCTTAACATAACCCCTGTTTTCAGCTCCTCGAACTCCGAAATTGTCATTATTTCTGTGATATAAGTCTGTAATAAAAACATCTCCTCCGGCATCCTTTAAAGCTTTTACCAGTATTCTTAAAAATAAAGGGTGAATTGTGGTATAACCTAAATTACCACCCAGATGCATTTTTAAAGCTACTGATTTTCTCTCCACCATTCTTTTCAGTGGCAGTAAGTCCAGCATTCTTTTAAATTTTGCAGGAAGGGTTGCATCTGGCTCCAGCTTTTTAAATTTAACACTTGCAAATTTAACAACAGACTTTTCCATTTTTCTCCTTACCTTCTTTTAAAATATTCTTAATTTTCTATTCTAATAGAACTAATTTTGCCACAATTATTTTTCCAACCTCATTTTTTAAATTCTAAAAATGGCACGCCTGGAGGGATTCGGTCTTTCGTCTCACTTCGTTCGCTGCAGAGCCGCGAGCTCCCTCAGCTGTCGCTTCAGTCCGCTCTTTCGAATCCAGAAAACATGCCACTGGCATGTTTCCACTAATTGCCTCTACTGTACTCAACGTTTTACCTATACAAACTTGGCACGCCTGGAGGGATTCGAACCCCCAACCTTCGGATTCGTAGTCCACTGCTCTATCCAATTGAGCTACAGGCGCTTATTATTCTTAACTATAAATTTTATATGAGTATAAATAAAAGAATTACAGTTACTGTATATTAGTATAATAAAAATATATCCATTTTTAAAATGTAGCAGTTATAACCGCATCAGGAAATTTCATTTAATTCCTTCAGCAGTTCATCAATATTAATACCATAAATTTTAGAAACCTGACCAAGCGTTAATATCTCTGCCTCATAAGCAGCCATTGCACAATGCAGGCAGGGCAGCTTATACTTAGCAATAATTTTACTTGCTTCAGGCGAATTTAATACTTCTGATAATTTTGTATTTTCTGTATATTTCTCTGCCATAACTTCCTTCCATCATTAATAATTACTTACCAGCTCTCTTCAAATTTTAGCTGTGTAAAAGTATATCTTTTTTGCCTCTTTTTGTACACTTCCTAACAAAAAATTGAAGGTTTTTATGAAGTGTGTAAAGAAAAAGGCTCAAATATCATTGTTATAACTTCTTACAACAATATCAAATATTTTATAAGTAGTTTATTAAAAAAAAGTTCGACAATACTGGCGGAGAGGGAGGGATTCGAACCCCCGGAAGATAAAAACCTTCAACGGTTTTCAAGACCGCCGCATTCAACCACTCTGCCACCTCTCCAGGCAAAGACACATTATAACATAAAATCTGGATTTATAAATGTACGTCTCATTGCGACTTGCAGACAGTAATTAAAGGACGATTATATATATATTAGGTAAATATCCCCTTGACACACGTATAATAATAGTTTATACTAATCCTATTATAAATTGCCACAATTTTTTTGAAAGGACTAATTATGAATACATATACTATTGATAATTTTAATAAAGATTTCCCCGATAATGACTCTTGCTTAGAGTGGTTAAAGAATTATCTATTCCCCATTGGTATTGTTTGTATAAACACTAAATGTAAAAAGTTTGACGATATATCCCCACATCACAGAATAAAAGGTAGAATGTGTTATTCTTGTGATTACTGCGGTAACCACGTCTACCCTATGGCAGGTACTATATTTGAGGGTTCTACAACACCACTTAAATATTGGTTTCACGCTATATATATTATGTCTTCTACTCGTTGCGGTATATCTGCTAAACAACTACAACGGGAGATCGGCGTAACCTATAAAACTGCTTGGCGTATGTTTAACAAAATAAGAGATATGTTATATCAACCACCTGTTAAGAAAAAAGGTACATTTGAAGCAGATGAAACATATCTCGGTGCTAGAAGACCCGGCAAAGTTGGTCGCGGTGCTAAAAATAAGTCAATAATCTTTGGTATTTATAACCGTAACGGTAGACTTGTATGTAAAAAGATTGCCAATGTTAAATCAAATACATTAATCCCACTTATCAAAGAAAATGTTACTCCAGAAGCAGTAATCTATACTGATGAATTTCCATCTTACAAGAAACTATCTAAGTTGGGTTACAAGCACGAGTTTATTCATCACTCCAATAAAGTTTATGTTATCAACGATGTTCATATCAATAGTATTGAAGGTTTCTGGTCAATCTTTAAACGTGGTATAAATGGAGTATATCATTCGGTTAGCAAAAAGCACCTACAAAAATATATCAATGAATATGTGTTTAGATATAACAACAGAAATAACGATAGCTTTATGTTTTACAAGATGATGGCTGTTGCTTGTCGGACTTTTTAACTGGTCGGCAAACTTTTTTAAGGTCTTCTAAGAATTTATCTTTAGTATAATCTTTTGGAATATCTTTATTTGTCATTTTTTTATTAATTTTCATTATGTATGTGTTTTGCTACTTATACATACTTCATGGTCAGGATCATACCATAGTACTTTCAGGGCTCTTCCATCTCTTATACCCCAAATTCTTCTCATGCTACTTAAATGCAATGTAAATAACGAATCTATATCATCTTGTTTTATTTTTATTAATCTTTTTTGAGCATTTTGGGATAAGTCTTCTTTTTTAACATCGTGGTTATTATCCTTATCTTGATATATTTCTGACCAAGTCATACTCTCAAAAGCTTTTATCTTTCCATATAAAAATCCCCATAAAGTGTTTCTATCAATTCTTTTACAACACCATTTTCCCCCTATATCCAATTTGCTAAACTGCCACGCTATTGTTTGCCTATTTGTATCACCAAGACTAATAGCTCTCGGCTTCTTCTTTTTTGAGGGGGATTTTTTATATTTTGGGATTTTATATATCGTCTTTTTTTTAGCAACCAAAATAATATACCTAAGAAATATTTACTCTATACTTGTATAATACTCCTCCATAGAAGCAAGCGTTATTTCCCTATTGCCTCTTTCTCCATCAGAAAGACCTCTGCGAGCTTCTCTCCACGGGTTTTCCATATGGGTTAAATCACTTAGCCATTGAGGGCTTCTATCTCCGTAAAATTTTAATACCGCTTCTATAGTTTCTATTTGGTAATCTAATAATTTGTTTAAATCACCTTTATTTATTGTATTTATCTCATACATTCCACGATGCCAATTATAAAGTTCTCTAACTACGGGTCCATTAGCCCAAGCTTCAATTTTTTCTTTAAAAAGTGGTTCTTCGTCCCAAACCAATGACCAAGCCTGACAATAATATACTAATTTTTGAAGTTTCATGACAGTGATTGGTTTCTTTTCTGATAGAATATATTTGACAATGTCAAAGATACTTATCATAAATGCCTCCTTTGTTTTATTTATAATACTATTTTTTTATATATTTATCAATAAACATTAAAATATATTCAAATTTAACACTAAACTTGCTAATATGGTAATTATTAAAGAACGAAAGGAATATAAATGCATATTCGTAAATTTGAAGAAGATATTAAAAAAATAAAAACAATTACCCAATTACCCAATGGTGAATATTCGGAAGAGGATGATATCTTTATTAATAGTTTTATAATGAGATTTAGGGAACTTATAAAACCACTATCTATTGCAAATAAACAAGATTTTGAAAAATCTGTTCAAAATTATAAAAAGAGCATTAAAAAATTTGCAAACAGATCCCAAACACTACTTGAATTAGTAAAACCAATCTATCATAAAAAAATGATGAAATCTTTAAAATGGAAAGCTTGGAAAAATTAAATTTAATGTAACTATAGAACACGCTTAATCCTTTTTCTTAAATTTATTTTATCCAATTTAAATAATCGGGTTCTTCCTCTTAAATATTTTTCTTCATTATATGTTCCAATATAAAATTGTAACTTATCTAAATCTTTATCAAATCCGATAATTTTACCCTGAACATCTATCGCAACATACATTCCTTCCAATTCTTTGTCTTTATATCTAATTTTCTTTATAATGTTATTAATTATATTCATATCTACTCCCCAAATAAAAAACGACCCAGAGGGTCACTTAATGATATATATCTAATGAGTATTATTTTAAAAGTTAGTCTTTCATATTTTTAGTTGTGTGAATAATTTCTGAAAATATATAAATTGGTACCAATATAGAACTTACCCCAATCGAAGATTTATAAAGTATACATAACCAAAAGTACCAATGATTGGGGGATATTATATCTAAATCTTTTATAAACAAGAAGAAAATACCCATTAATACAGATATAAAAATTAGAATTACTAAAAGAATTAAATAATGAAAGGGTTTAATAAGACCTTTTCTTACGTTCTTGCTTTTTGCCATCCCTGCATAGTTTCTATCATACTCTCTACCATAAAACATAGCAACTACGGAAATCTGTGCAAATACTATGCCAAGTAATATAATATTGCCAATATATCCACCTATTAATGGCTCAAATATTTCCATTACTTATGCTATTTTATATGTTGATGGTAAACTTAGATATTTATGAAATTTCCTCAAGAATTTGCCTGTTTTGTAACGATTGTATTCAATTATTTTATAATGCTTGCCAAACTTCACACTACGGTCGTGGATATCTTCTATCATTATCCTATAATCATCTATAATCCTAAAATGATGTGAGGGTCTTGTATCCATTTTGTATACATTAACAGAATTATATTTTTGAATTTTTTCTAATATAGGGTTTATGTCTTCTGTTATAACTTCAATTTTAATATTTTTTTCCTCTATCAAATTAAATAGCGTTTTTTTTATATCTTCAAAAAACTTCTTGTCGCCACCAGTAACCATAAACATTTTTTCATTAACTTTATTAGCATCTTCCCTGAAATTTATTATTGCTGTCTTGGGATTATTTCTTCCCGCTTTTACAACTATACTCTTGTGTGGATATCCGACCAATTCCAATATATTATTTATTAATAGAAATAGAAAAAGACTTGCAACTATAAACCCAATGATCCCAATAATTATTAGGGGTAGCATTTTATAAACACCCTTTTATAGAAAAATAACAATTCATATTATACACTATTTTTTAAAAAGTCAACATATTCTTTAAAATATTTAGAAAAATTCAGCATTTATTATATAGTATATAAATAAGTTTGTAAATAAGTATTAATAGAAGTATACACGTGCTCCTATGGTACAATTACCATATATTATTTATCCTTTTTTTTTCTGGATATTATCTCTATCCCGCTCATATAGGGCTGCAGTACTTCAGGAACTTTTATATTCCCATCACCATCCTGATAATTCTCATAAATAGCTATCAATGTCCTTCCCACCGCACAGGCAGTACTATTCATGGTGTGAACCAGTTCTTTTTTCTTTCCATCCCTGTACTTTATATTCAATCTTCTTGCCTGGAAATCCGTATCATGACTACATGACGCCAGTTCCCTGTACCTCTTCTGTCCGGGAAGCCAGGCTTCCAGGTCATATTTTTTAGCATTAGGAGATCCAATATCAGCGGTACACATATTTACAATCCTGTAATGAAGCTTGAGTCCCTGCATAATTTCTTCAAGTGTTCCTCTTAATTTTTCATATTCCTCCCAGGACTTTTCAGGATGAGCAAATATAAACATCTCAACCTTATCAAATTGATGAACTCTAAACAACCCCCCCAGGTCTTTACCATAAGTTCCGGCTTCTCTTCTGAAACAGGTAGAAAAAGCAGTATATTTTAGAGGAAGCATATCTGCATCCAGAAACTCATCACCATGATAAGCACAAAGCGGAACCTCAGAAGTTCCGATTAAAAATAGACCATCGAGTTCGGTTTTATAATATTGAGTTTTTTCTACAGGGAAAAACCCTGTACCATACATTGCCGCTTCTTTTACCAGAAGAGGTGGCAATAGCGGCGTAAAGCCTTTACGGATTAAAATACCCAGGACATATTGAATTAATGCAAATTCCAGTAGGACTGCTTCATTCTTCAAAAAAACAAATCTTGAACCAGAAATTTTTGCTGCTCTTTTTTCATCAAGTATATCCAGGTTTACACCAAGATCAACGTGACTCTTAGGTTTAAAATCAAGCTCTGGCTTTTTACCGTAATATGACTGGACTACATTTCCACTTTCATCTTTCCCTACAGGAGTGGTGCTGTGTGACAGATTGGGATATGTTGAAAAATGAATTATAAATTTATCTTCTACTTCTGCCAGCTCAGCTTCCATTTTTTTTAAATCATCATTTATCTTTTTCATCTGGTCAATTTTCTTATTCTTTTCCTCTCCCTTAAGTCCTGATATTATTTTTGAAGCCAAATTTTTCTCAGACCTTAACCGGTCGATCTTAAATATAAGATCTCTTTTTACCTTGTCCAGCTTAAGACCAATAC
>JABUBL010000290.1_pt1 | contig 14074 bp, 14 predicted proteins | sample 7240371 | NCBI WGS metagenome assembly JABUBL01 (sample SAMN07256343, study PRJNA390944) | subsurface metagenome | isolation source: Methane hydrate marine sediment | place: Pacific Ocean: Eastern North Pacific, ODP site 1244 | collected 2002
GGATAAGCCTGCTACCTCCATCCTACGAACCTCACTCAAGACAAGTGAGTCGGCCTCAAGCATCTCCTGCGCCCGCTCCAGCGGCAGATCGATCAGGTTGGGGACAGGGATCGTCTTATCTATCGGCCCGGCCGAGATGTATAACCGGAGCTTGGTTCCCTGCGCGACGCGAATCTCCGGGTCAGGCTTCATGGCTACGATTCTTCCTAGGGGAACGGTATCGCTCTGCACGGTATCCACCTGCTCGATCTGGAAGTTGCGGCGCTGGGCTATAGCCGTGGCCTGCTCCAGGGTAAGACCCAAGAGGTAGGGAACGCGAACCGACTCCTCTCCCGAGGATACGGTAAGCTGCACCAACCTGCCCTTCTTGACCTTGCTCCCGGCCCCAGGCCTCTGCTCTAAGACTGTTCCTTCTACATAGAGTGTATCAGGTCGCTTCTCATCAGCCACAGACTCGAAGCCCTGTTCTTCGAGGAGAACAATCGCCTCCTCCAGAGGCAGACCTACAACCTCAGGAACCTCGACCTCGTCGCCTTTGCCTACTATCAAAGGCACCACTATGTAATTCCCTACAAGAAATCCCAGAATGCCAAGTGCAAAAAACCCACCGATAACAATCCCTACGACCACAGCGACCTTCAGGACAATGCTAGGGGCGGATCTCTCTGCCATTCTAGCGAAGAACCCCTGCAACCACCAGATCTATCTGTGAGCCCTTTGGAGCCATCTCGCCCGCCTTGGGCGTCTGTTTCATCACGGTTCCCTGGTAGTACTCGCCCGTTACCCTGTAGGTTATAGCGCCTACCACAAACCCCTGCTCCTCTATCGTTTTTCGAGCCGTTGAGAGTTTGCGGCCTGTTACCTTAGGAACCTCAACAAGCTCGGGACCAAGGCTCACGAACAACGTAACCTTACTTCCCTTCTCCACTGCGGTTCCCGCCTCAGGATCGGTTCCTATCACCAAATCCTCAGCTAATGTATCGTATTTTGAGACAACGTCGGAGACGAAGAGCCCGGCGGCCTGCAACAACTCGGTTGCATGAACCAACTCAAACCCGGCAAGCTGGGGCACCTCTATCATCGGCCTTCCGGTGCTCAAAACGACACGGATGATCGCACCAGGGCAAATAGGTTCAGCGGGCTCCGGATCCTGGGAAAGTATCACCCCTTCCTCAAGATCGCTTGGGTTCTCTCCTACCGGAAGAATCACGAAGCGGTAAGGCTCAACCACCCCTTCGGCTTCCTCAACGCTAAGGCCCACTATCTCAGGGGTTGGGCGTGGACGCCGCGCAAGAAAACCTGGGATCTGCAACCCTAAGGTAACCCCAGCAGAGATAAGCAAGGCGACCCCGGCACAGATAAGCACCGAGATCCACAACGCCCGGTTATTTGATCTTTTTTGTTCGTTCATGATGGTATCCCTCCTCCATTAGTCGTTGTTTTCTTCCTCTTCTTCACCCGAGCCTCCCAAAACAAAGAGCTTTGAGCCTCTGATACTACGCAAGAGTTCTTCATCCTTCAAGCTGGCCTTCACCTGGAGGATGTAGTTGGCAGGCTTATCCAGTTTATCCGCATCTATCTCCCAAACTACCGTCTTGCCATCCGGTTTAACTGTGGCCTTTACAATAGTCTCACCTTTTGGAATCGGAGCAAGCGCCTGCAGGGTCATCAGTCGAGCCTCGTATTCGCTAATCCCCTCGATGGGATCCCACGATAAGACCACCCTGCCCTCCTCGGCCAAGACGGTGTCCGGGAGATGAAACCCAAGGCCTGCAAACGGGGTGCAGGTGAACTCCTCAAGCACAAGTGCCCGATCTTGCCTGAGCAAAAGCAACCGGTAGGTGGCTTCATCAATGCTCAGGGTTTCAGGGTCGCTAAATTCCATCCCTTCTGCAAGATCACGCAACGTATCTAGCACAATAAAGTCTCCATTGATCTTTCTCTCCACTACCACACCTTCACCATCATCTTCTGAAAGCCCCTGCCAGGAAAAATTAACCAGGGCGTATGAGGAGGGCCCCTCTTCTTTAGTAAGGTATACCGTTTCTGTCTGCACCCTTATCTTACCGAGTTCCGTTTCGTATAAAGGTTCATCAAGCCTGTCGCAGTCCAGGGCCAGAAGGACAACCCCGGCTGCAGCCACGATAAGCATCGCCAAAAGGTATTTGGCCATCAATCCTCCTTCTTATGAGCTGTAATCTTACGGCTATCTTGAGGTATGTCAAGTGCGAAGGCTTTATTGCGAGAGCGCTCGCCCTTGATAAGACTAACACTTGAGCGCGGTATCCCAAAGTATCTCGCCAGGAGCTCTTTTACCTCCGCGTTCGCCAGTCCCCTCTCGGGAGCAGAATGCACCCGGACCTTAAAGCAATCCCTTCCGAGTTCCTCAACGCGGCGTCTTGAGGCTCTGGTAACCACCCGCACCTGGATCAAACGCATAGTCAATGCGCTCCCCCTTTAAGACGAATCCCACGCCGGCTAGAGTCTATAAAGTTCAAGAACTCCGCCACTTCAGGTATCGAACGCTCTTTAGGTGAAAGCTCAACCAGCACCTTATCACGCGGTCTGGGATCACGGTAGAACATACGGCAGAGTTTTGTTATGAGCGTGCGGAGCTCGGGCGGGAATCCAGCCCGCTCAAGTCCCACACGATTCACCCCGGCGACGTGAAATGGATGTCCGGAACCGAGAAGAAAAGGGGGCAGATCCTGCGTCAGGTAGGAGTGTGCGCCAAGCATGGCAAGCCGCCCGATGCGGACGAACTGGTGAACCCCGCTTGAACCTCCCAGAAAGGCCTGCTCACCGACTTCAACGTGTCCTGCAAGCTGAACACCGTTGGCGAGGGTCACCTGCCCTCCTAACTTGCAATTATGCGAGACATGCGCGTAGGCCATGATGTATGAACCCTTGCCGACTTTCGTTGCCTCGCCCTCACCTGTGGCCCTGTGCAGGGTGGCGAACTCGCGAATCGTGACGTTATCTGCGAGGACAAGAAAGCTTCGCTCACCCGCAAATCGGGTATCCTGGGGCAAACCGCCCAACACCACGTGCTCTGCTATCATACAGTTCTTGCCGATACGCACATGTGGTTTGATGACAGCATGTGAGAGGATGCGTGTTTCGGCTCCGATTATTACATCCTCTTCGATCACCGCGTATGGACCGACACTTACCCCCTCATGCAAGCGGGCGCCTGCTGACAGGACGGCTGTGGGATGGATCTTGTTCATCCTTTGGACGCGGCTACTCTTCCTTGGGGAAAAGCCCCACTACAAAGGTTCCCGACGCGGCAAGCTCGCCGTCTACATGGGCTTCTGCCTCTATCTTGGCCTGCTCGGTCTGCTCAGCATCGCGGTGATAGATCAAACGAGCGTGCATGTCCAGTCTGTCACCCGGTCTTACAGGCCTGCGGAAGCGAACCTTGTCCACGCCCATGAATAACATGTTGCGCTCCTCGCTTTCTCGCTTGGCAAGGATAATGAGCCCCGAAAGCTGGGCCATGGCCTCGATGATCAAAACACCCGGCATCACCGGGGAGCGGGGGAAGTGTCCCGCAAAAAAAGGTTCGTTGTGTGTTACGTTCTTGTAACCCCAGATCTCTTTTTCATCGATCCTGGTTATCCGATCAACCATCAGGAAGGGGTAGCGGTGAGGCAGCTTAGTTCGAATGGCGTCTATATCCAAAGCTGTCATCTAAAACCTCCTTGAGAAGAATTTTGATGGCCCTATGTGTCTCTCGGTGACCGGTCCCGAACGCCCGGATCTTGACCGGTGCTCGAATTCCAATCAAAGCCAGATCGCCGATCAAATCAAGCACCTTGTGGCGCAGCATCTCATCGGCGAATCTGGGTGGATAAGGAAAGCTCAGGTTGCCGCTGTGACGTATCAGGAAAGGGTAGGGAAAGGAAGGGTAATCGCCTGTAGCAAAGCTCCGCGCAGGGGCGATCTGGGAGGCAAAGACCTCCTCGATATTCTGAAACCGCCGAATCCTCAAACCGCGATGAAGAAAGACATAGCTCAACCTGAGCTCTGCTGCCGGAGACACGTATAAAAAACGAGCGCCTTCGATCACCACGAGCGATGCAGGAACCTCCAGCAGCAGTCGAGAGACCCCTTGGGTAACCACCCCAACCTTCTTGATACCCTGAACGTAAGGCAACGCACTCCCGTCGAGGAAGGGCAGCTCCGCCCCTTCAACGTCCACGTAAGCGTTGTCTATCCCCATCCCCCACAAGGCGGCCAGGAGATGCTCCACGAAGGCAAGCTCATCCTTGCCATTCCTAAGGACTACCCTGTGAGAACGAAGCAGTGCATTCTGGATAGAAACCGGGAAGGTGCTGTTCTTATCAATGCGGCGCAGAAGGAGCCCTGTATCCGGCTCAGCGGGTCGGATTCTGACACGGCTGGAGCCCCCACTCCACAGGCAGGGACCGCCAAGCTCGAAGGGGGCCTTAATTGTCCTTTGAGGAGCCATCTCTAAAGAGCCGCGCCTGCGCGCGCAGGGTTAGGCGGTGAGGGCGGGCAGGTATGCCGGAGACAACCTCTCCGGCTCCTATGTTCTTAAACACTGCTGACTTAGCAAGTACCACCGCCCCTTCTCCAATGTGGACGTGGTCTTTGACGCCCACTTGCCCTGCAAGCACCACCTTATCCTCCAGAACCGAGGAGCCGGCAATACCGCATTGGCCGGTTATGAGACAATTCTTGCCTACCAGCACGTTATGCGCGATATGAACCAGGTTGTCTATCTTGGTTCCCTTGCCGATAACTGTCTGGCCCACTGTGCCGCGGTCGATGCACACGCCCGCCGCGATCTCAACGTCTTCCTCGATCACCACCCTGCCCAGATGCGGGATGTGATGGTGATTACCGTCGGGATCCTGAACATACCCGAAGCCTGGTGAGCCGATGACCGAACCTGCGCCGATCTTCACGCGTGCCCCTATCTTAGAACGTGCATGGATGGTTACGTTAGGACCTATCAAGCAATCTGGGCCGATCCGAACCTCGGGTCCAACATAGGTAAAAGGCAAGAGAATAGAGGAAGGATCAACGGACGCGGAGCCGGATACATGGACAAGTTTAGGCGATTGTTCCTCTGCAGGTGCCGGGAACGCTGAGAGTGCTTTCACCCAGGCTAGGCGGACCTCGGAAACTATGATGAGGGAACGTGCCGAGAAGCTTTCAGGATGTAATCTAGTGATCACAGATCCTGCGCGGGAAAGAGAGAGCTTTTCTTCGTCATCTCCGTCGTAGAAGGTAAGCTCATCAGGCGATGCCTCCTCAAAAGCAACCGGACGCACAAGTTCTACCCCCCCATCCCCCAAAAGCTCTCCTCCTAGCAATCTGGCCAACTCACCAGCAGTCACAGCTTACCCTCAGCTTTAGTTACTCCTATCCGCAGGACTTGCTATCCCTGCATCACTCTTTGCCGGCAATAAGATAAGCCTGAAGCTTGGCCGTAAGTTCGCTTACCTTCGGCTCAAACAGGGCCTCTTCCTTCTCGGAAATCCTATCGGTAACCGGTGGGAAGACCTCATCTTCCTTGGGCTTAAGAAGCTTTAAGGTCACCACGATGTCACCACCCTGCCGCTGAACCGTCCCCATATAGGCGAACTCCGCATCCAGATGTCGGCCTATCTCCAACGCGGTTGCCTCCTCCAGCTCACGATCGAACGAACCGCCGTATTGCAAAAGCATCGGTTCAACCTCGTGATCTGCAAGAAGCTCAAGCCTCAGCTCCTGCTCAAACTGTGAGACAACCTTAAGGACCACCATGCGGACCCTTCTGCCGAGTTCCTCAGACTGACTTTTCTCATCCAAGGCGGCGATACCGAAAATCGCCACCTTCTTCTTGGCGCCTGAGGCGATTGCAGCGTATTCCCGGTTGAGCTCCTCGATAACCTGGGAGGTAATATCGAGCGAGACGTCGGCGTAAAGGAGGCTTCCTGCGGCCACGTCGAGCACGATCGAAATCCCTTGCTCTTGGGCGATCTCTTCGATCACCTCATTCATTTTGTCGATCACCGGGGCAAAAAGCTCGCGGTGCTTCTGGTCCACCTTGCCGTCCTTGCCCCATATATCCTGCCCAAACGTCTCGAGCTGGTGCCGCATGGCCGTAAGTTCCTGCTGTCTGGCACGCAGCGCCTCCTCGGAAAGCATGGGCTGCTGTGCCTTGAACTCGTCCTCCGCGGTCTGATAAGTCCGCCTGAGTGAATCCAGTTCGAACTTCCACTGGAGTACCGCTTGGTCAAGGGTGGCGCGTGCGATCTTTGCATCCTCAAACTCGTTAAGGATCTTGTCCGAATCGATAAAGGCGATCTTGTCCTGCGCCGATACACAACAGAACGCTAAAAGCACCCCTATGATTGTAGCTAAAGTTTTATTCCCCATAGCCTTAACTTTAATGCCCCAGGCTGGTTTGTCAAGCTGACATGCACCAGCCAACCGGCCCTATCAAGAACATGAGCGCTACCAGGAATCAAGAAGATGGGGGGAGATCATGCTTGAGCCTGCACCAAAGGGATGGAGTTCGGTCAGGGCAAGAACATTCACAAGTGCATGGGTAAGCTTGACTCCTTCGAATACTTATGTAAAATTCAGTAGTCAACAAGAGGAGGCATGATGAAAAAACTTCGCGTATGGCTGTTAGCAGGGTTGGCCGTGGGGCTTGTGGTGTGCGAGAAACCCCTGGATATCGGGTGGATCGCCGTCAACTCGACCCCTGCGGGCGCAAGCGTCCTGCTCGACGGTCGTCTTACCGGTCAGAAGACCAACTGCTTGCTCGCAGACGTTGCTGTGGGTTCCCATACCGTGAACATCACCCTTGAGGGATACATTCAGGCCACCCAGACGGTTGAGATCGAAGGCGGAGATACCGCAACCGTCAATGCTACCCTGCAAGTTGTTCCCGGTTTTCTTCAGGTTAACTCCACCCCTACCGGCGCCGCCATCTGGCTTGACGATGAAAACACCGGTGAGATTACCAATCATCTTTTTACTGGCGTGAGACCGGGCTCCCATAAAGTGAAACTCGTGCTGGAAGGCTTCTTCGAATGGGAGCGGACGGTTGAGGTGAAATCTAAGGATACTACAATCGTCGAAGCGAACCTCGCCGAGGCCGGAGCCTTGCAGGTGAACTCCACCCCCGAAGAGGCCCAGATATGGCTGGACGGTGAAAACACCGGCCAGGTGACCGATCACCTGTTCGATCCACTGGCAACCGGTTCCTACCGGGTGAAGCTCGTCAAAGAAGGCTACTTCGATTGGGAAGATACGGTAGAGGTAGTGGCAGGCCAGACCACCACCGTCAATGCCACCCTAATCCAGTGGGGCAATCCCCAGGTCAACTCTACCCCCAAAGGAGCCGAGATATGGCTTAACGGCTCGAATACCGGCCAACTGACCGATCATCTGTTCGAGAGGCTCGCGCCGGGGTCTTACGTCGTAAGGCTCGTATTGGCGGGCTACAAAGATTGGGTAGATACGGTGGAGGTGGTGGGCGGCCAGACAACAACCATAGATGCAAATCTTTCATCGGCTACCGGTAATCTCCAGGTAAACTCCACTCCAACGGGTGCCGAGATATGGCTTGACGGCTCAAATACAGGCCAGCTGACCAATCACCTGTTTGAGGATGTGAGCCCAGGTTCACATATCGTGAAGCTTACCAAAGAAGGCTACAAGGATTGGATAGATACGGTGGAGGTCGTAGCCGGCGAAACCACCACCATCGACGCCACCCTTGAGGAGATAGTGGTAGAAGAGGTTGAGTTGGCCTACGACGACGGCACTCCTACCGGTGGCTATTTCTGGGGCGAAGCCGGCTACGTGTCGGCTGTCAGAATGACCCCTCCGGCAGGCACCTGGAAGCTCAAAACCGCCCGCTACTACTTCACTCTGGTCAAGGGACCGGTCAAGGTGCGCATCCTGGACGACGCAGGAGGAACGCCTGGCTCCGATCTCATTCCGGGTTTCAACATCAACCCCAGCACCGACTGGTATGACGTTGACCTCGAGTCCTACAACATTATGGTAACCGGGGATTTTTACGTCGGCATCGAATACCTCCCCACGAGCGACTCCACTGCATACGGGTATGACCCGGTAGACAACGGCCGTGCCTGGGACTACTGGCCGCCCTCCGATCCTCCGGAAGGATGGGAGCCTTGGACCGAAACCTACTTCATGCGGGCGGTGGTTCAAAGTCAGTCAGGCGTGGAGGTAATACTTGATTCCAGGTGGAGCGGAACCGCTACTCCGCTCGCTCGACTGAAAGGAGGCTCACTGCCCGTTATAGAACATCCTGTGTCTCGCACGAGGTAGTAGCAACCCGTTCGAGTCTTGCCGTGTTAACTCTTAAACTCAAACCCAAAGGAGGGTTTATGAAAAAAGCGACATTACTGTTGCTTGCAGTGGTGATTGCGGCTCTCGCATACACCCCTAACTCCTTCCGTTACTCCTCAACCGCAGGGATACTGTGGGACGACTACGACTGGTTCCTGGCTGATCCCGCACGCATCCCTTTGATCGAGGGCTATCAGCTTTACACCAACCTTGCCAACTTCGTTTCAGGCGGAGAGCATCCCCTGTCCGATTCGATCGGATTCCAGGGACCCGGCTTCTATCTCATCGGAGGCAAAGGCTGGGGCCCGCCCTTTGGCGCAGCCGGGGTGTTCGACACCCGGATGCTGAGAATCGCCGACCCTACCGGAATCGGGGATCAACTGGGACATGCTTCGGAAGCAGACACAAGCTATACCGTCGATCCAGACGACGGCTCGATTACCGGAACCGACATATCTACCCGGATCGTAGACGCATACCACACCCGCAACGACTTTGACGGCTACTTCGGCCTTGGATATACGCTCAGCGAAACGTTCAGCCTGGGGCTTGGATACTATCATGGTAGTAACAAGACGAGCTGGTTCCCTGCAGACAACAATCAGATCGTCAGCAATTATTCCTACACCACCGGCTTGGACACCTACGACACCGCCTACTCATTCAACGAGTTCACCACCACCGAGATGAGTAACCGGATAAAGCTGGGAGCCTGGACAGAGATCGATTACCTCCAGCTTTCCGGCTACCTGGGCGCGGATATCTTCTTGGGTGACGCTGGTCGTGACACAACCTACGGCTACTCTTTATCCGAGACCTACGGCGCGCTTGGCTCAACCACCCTCAGCTGGACAACGAACCTTACAAACTGGCGCTATTCAGGTCTGGCGTTCCCTATAGAGCTTCTGGGCATCTACGAGATCGACGAAGGACAGGAACTCTGGTTCTTTGGCGGCGCAGAGTATCGAACCTGGAAATGGAAAGACGGTGCAGGAATCAAGGACGTCAGCATGGACACCCTGCTTGAGGACTACGAGGAGGCGCCCGATACCTTCACCCGGACTACGGCCAACATCGACTCGCTACTCACCGCAGGCTCAGGCTCATACTCCGGCCTGGCTTACAACCTCGGGGTCAAGGGCGTCTTTGCCTTAAACGAGATGGTCACCTTCGGACTCGGGGTGCACTTTGCCGGCTCTTCCGGAAGAGACTCCACCCTCAACGAACACACCGACTTCACCCTGGCTTCGCTCGACGACGGCGACGGCATGGGAGAGGTCACGGACGTTACTACGACCACCCTTAAGACATACTCAGACTACCTGATTAACGAGGCCTCAAGGATGGCCTTCCACTTCCCGGTCGGGGTCGAGTTTGCGCCCCTCAAATGGCTGGCGCTTCGTCTGGGCGCCACCTTTGTTCACGAGATGAGCACCTACCGTACATGGGCCGAGGCAATAAGTGCCATCTATACAGAGACCTACACCCAGTTCGGCGACGGCACCAGCGATGCCTCCACTACCTACCTCCCCTATGACATTGAACATGCCGAGGGCGAACAGAAGGAGACGCTGGATAAGGTAACCTACGACTTCGGGATCGGGTTCAAGATAACCAAAAACCTCCAGATCGACCTGATGGGCTTTTCCGACCTGACCGACATGGGCAACTGGAAGGTCTCGGCGATCTTTAAATTCTAAAGCTTTTGGCGGCGGGCGGCTTGTGTCACAGCAAAGGCCCGCCGCCTGACAAATTCCTTGCCATGCTCGAATGGATGGAGGGGAAATAGAGCGATTGACAGCTATCCGTAACCGTTATATACTCCACAGATAATCGAGGAGGTTAATGTAATGCGAATCATGGTGCGAAGCAAGGGTGAGAAAGGATGGAAGCCGTTGGATGAGTCTCACTATGACAGCGAAGCCCACCTTCAGGAATTGCTAAACAAAGATATCAGCCTGATACCTCTGGAACCACCTCTTCTCGTCTCCGTCAGCGAGTTCGGGCTTCCCGGCTCAGGTGCAACCGATATCATTGCAGTTAATCAGGATGGGGCAATTACCATCATCGAGTGCAAGCTGGCAAAGAGCCACGAGGTAAGGCGGATGGTCATCGGCCAGCTTCTGGAATATGCCGCATTCCTTACAAAGATGCCGGTGGACGATTTCTTGGAGAGGTTTGACGAGCTAGCTAAGGCTCCTCTTTTTGGAACCCTGGCGGAGAAGCTGGAGGATTTTGAGGAGTCCATGTTCAAGGAGAACCTGGCCGATAACCTGAAGCAGGGTAGATTTACCCTGATCGTGGCGGTTGACAGTATCAATGAAGAACTTCGGGAGATCATCCTCTACCTCAACGCCCACAGCGACTGCACCGTGGGCGCTCTGGAGCTTGAGTACTTCAAGGATGAAAAGAGGGAACTTCTGGTCCCTCGCCTGTACGGCGGCCCGGAGGCAAAGGAGGCAACGGGCAAACGAGAAACTTCCCCAAGGCGAAAGAAATGGGATGAAACTTCCTTCTTTGAAGAAGCGCGGAGCCTGGGGGAAGATCTATTCCCCCTTGTACGTGACCTCTACGAGTTTTCCAATGCGGAAGCCGACAAAACTACATGGGGGACAGGTGCAGTAACTGGTTCATTCACGTTCAAGATGGAAACGGAAAAAGGCAACACCTCCATCTTTTCCTTGTATACCCGCGGTAACATCTACATCAACTTTAATTACCTGTCCTTCGTAACGCCTAATGATGACATGGAGACGCTGAGGATCAAGTTGAATGAAATTCCAGGGGTAGACATTGAGGCCAAGGATTTCGCGCACTTCTTCGCCACCTTCAAGCTGGAGCTTTTGCGCGACGAGTCCGCCTTAAAAACCTTCAAGGAAGCGGTGCTCTGGATGAGAGACAAGATTCGTTCCTACGATGAATAAGTCAAAAGCAATAGACATCCTCCTTACCGAGGCATCCGCGCCCATCAGGTGGCGGGCGGTGCCGAGGTGATTATAAGGAATATGAAAGCTACTATCGCCGCAACAACCAAGGCGGAGCGCAACGGTTCGTTCAACGTCAACCTCTGCGCCGGGCCGTGAGGATACAAGAAGGATCTGAGCGGCTGCGGATCGAGTATGCCGTCCTAACGACACGTCCATAGTGATATAACTCATGCTCAGCTACAGTCTTTTATGTATTGACAAACTCTTTCAAAACTGTATAGTTTGTAAAAATAATCCATTACATGGAGGAGAGATACTTGAGGGCGATTTCCCTCCTCGGAAAGGGGTTTTATGGTGATACGTATGGAGCCTGTGGTTTTTAATTTCCCGCATTCCAGGCTCTACGACTTCTACACTAAGGTATTCTTCCTGAAGATCTACGAACAGTTCGCTCGCTGGATACCGGTAGGCAATCCCAAGGGTAAGGTTCTTGACGTGGGTGCCGCCGCAGGCTATTTGGGCGCGGCGCTTGCTGAAAAGTATCCTCAACTCAATATCTATTCAACCGACCTTTCTCAAGATATGGTACGCTTGAACCGCAAGGTTATCCGCCGAAACAAACTCGCAGACCGTGTTATCGCTCAGTGCGAGGATGCATACAACCTGAGCTTTGCTGATAGCACGTTCGATCTGGTGATCAACTCATTCACATTCCACCACTGGGATAACCCAAAGCGAATGTTTACAGAGCTCTACCGGGTGCTGAAACCCGGTGGAGAGATGTTCATCATAGACGGCAAGCAGGGTTTCAACTACGAGGAGATGAAGGAGTTCTGCCGCACGGCGGGCTTCGGCCCTCTAGGCCGACTGCTGGCTCGGATCATGGGTAAACTCGTATGGATTGACTTTGTCAGCACCGACTACGCCCACTCAGCACTTGCTTCATCGCCCTTTGAAAACGCAACCTGTGAGGAGACAGGCGTTTTCATGTTCCTGCGCGGCTCCAAGGCAGTTCCTGCGTTGGCCTAAAACATACCCACTGGGCGTCTAACCTGGCCCGTACAGATTGCTATCTCTGACCCTTTCCCCGAGGAGTGAGACTTTAAAAATTATGCTGCGCGTTGCCGCCCCACATCAGCCAGCCGTGAGCATTGCGGTCCTTTGCGTCTAGACAGAAGAGACTGCCATAGTCGGTTCCCCAGTAGATGCGGCCTTCGGCTATCGCAGGCTGAAAGCGTATCGGCTCGCCGCAGGCATAACGCCAGAGTTCAGAGCCGTCCTTAGCGTCAAGACAGATGATCTCACCTGAGACCGCTCCGATGTAGAGCTTGCCTGCTGCATAAGAGGGGGGTGAGAAGGGCCTGCCGCCCGGATAGTCCTTGATCTGGATGTAACTTGTCCAGATAACCTTACCGGACTCAGCCTCAAGCGCCTTCAGGGTATCGCCCATCGAGCTATAGGAGACGCCGTGGATTAACGTGGGTCTTGACCCCTGGTAGGCCCACACACCGGATACGGAAAAAATACCCAGATTCACTGCGCTCTGTTCGAGCTTGGCAGCCGATGGAGCCGAGGTAAATCCCACCGAGGCGTCAAGTGCTGCCTGTTCGGATGCATATCTGGAACCGCTCTCAACGTTAAGATACTCTGCCTCCTGCTGAGCCCAGAGGGTCTTGTTGTCACGCAGACCTGCCTTGGTCAGACGTCCCTGGCCCTCGGTGCGCACCGTTTTACTCTCGCCGCCCACGACGCGCTCGGAGTCCTCCCTAAGGCTCACGTATATCTCGCCCCTCCATACCCAGGGTGCTGAAGTGGCCTGATGTTCTTTGGAGAAGATCTTCTTACCGGTGGAAAGATCAAAGCAGTGAACCGACCCTTCAAGGGTGGTCGCGTAGACCTTGCCCTCGGCGATGACCGGGGCCGTGATCACCTCGCCGGGGATGGACTGAGTCCAGTATTGGCTACCGTCGCGAAGTCCCATACAGGCAAGGGAATGACCGCCGCGCTGATCAGGATAGGCCATCACCACACGTTCCTCCGCAATCGCTGGCTGGCTCATCAACGGATCGCCAAGCCAGCGCCCCCATATCTTCTTGCCTGTTTTCGCGTCGAGAACGTAGAGTATGCAGCTTTCCGTATTGAACGCCACATATCCCTTTGAGACAACCGCGGCGGTCGGGCCGTCGTCTGCGCAGTGAAAAAGCCACAATGGGGTGCCTCGCTCAGCGTCGAAGGCGTAGAACTCGTATGAGCCGAAGCCACCGCCCACATAGACCCTGCCATCAACCACAGCCGGGGTAGGCAACGGGAGTGAGCGCTCGAGCTTGGCTTTCCAGCCCTTGCGGCCGTCCTTGGTTTTAAAGACAGAAACGTCAAGCTTGGGGTTCTGATCAAGGGTTTCCGCCCCCCTACCGGTGAGATCGGCTTCTGGAGTGGCAACCTGGGGAACCGGTTCGATGATCTGCATCTGCTGCGGCACGGGGTCGCCTGCCTCAGAGTCCAAAAAGGCAAAAAGCACCAGCGGCAAGACTACTATCCAGAATTTACGTCGCATCACACGGGACGCAGGTGATGTGTTACGGGTGTTACGGGGGGTGTTACGGGTCATTACGCCTCCTTTATGATCTCTATATCCTCATACTACCCCCTAAGTAACGAAATATTCCCTAATACGGGCAGAGTGACTTGCTAGTCTGCTTTGTGCGGGTCCTTCCGTGGACGGTAAATCTTGAAGAAGCCGTCGGGCTGGCGCTTGAGGAAGACGTATGTATCCTCGACAGTGACCTCTTCGCCTACCTTAT
>JABUBL010000291.1_pt1 | contig 14071 bp, 19 predicted proteins | sample 7240371 | NCBI WGS metagenome assembly JABUBL01 (sample SAMN07256343, study PRJNA390944) | subsurface metagenome | isolation source: Methane hydrate marine sediment | place: Pacific Ocean: Eastern North Pacific, ODP site 1244 | collected 2002
ATCTTAATCTTCCCCTCAATTATAGCAATAGTTGCCGGCACCGCACCACACTCCCGGATAATATTCTCTACCTCCCGGGCAACTTCCAGGTTCTCCGGATAAGGCATACCGTGGGCAATAATAGTAGATTCCAGTGCCACCACCGGCTTATTCTCTTCCAATGCCCCTATTACTTCTTCTTTAAAATCAAGAAATCTTTCCCTGTTTATATTCATAACTTTCCATCTTAACCCCCGCTTTTCTCCTTCTCCTTCTCCTTCTCCTTCTCCTTCTTCTCTCCCTCTCCTTATCCTTCTCCTTTTTCCTCTTCCTCCATCCTGCTTCTTAACAATCCTTCTCTCAAATCTCTCCTCACCGCTTCTTTTGAGGAAATGGTCAGAGCCGCCGCTGCCAAACCAAATCTTGCTGCCACTTCCAGGGGGTATCCCAAAAATATTCCATAGACCAGACCCGCCGCCAGCGCATCTCCAGCCCCAGTTACATCTACTGCCTTACCAGCAGCAGAAGGCCTTATAAACTTCTTCCAGCTCCTTCCAACCTCATCCTTTTCCCTGCTATATTCCCTTTCTCCCGGTCCCTCTCCTTCTCCTCTAAAACTGCCCCCCTCAGAAGAAACGTATACCCCTTTTTCTCCTAAAGTGACAATAACCTTCTTCACTCTCTTGCCCCTCAGCTCCTCTACTGACCTTATCATATCCTGATTATCATCAATCTCCATCCCTAACATTGAGGCCAGTTCATCCCTATTGGGAGTTATATAATCGATAGTCCATCTTCCATTTAATATACCCCGCAGTTTTTTAGCCTTCTCCACCGAGACCGGCTCAATCAGAACAGGTACTTTAACTTTGTTACACAACTCCACCACATATCCGATACTCTCCTCCGGTATATTGGTATCAACCACCACTATCTTGCTCTCTTTGATCAGATAGGCCTTTGACCTCAGATAATCCACCGTAACCTCTTCTAATATCCGCATATCCGAGACTGCTACTTCCATCTCGCCCTTCTCATCCAATATGGCCAGATATATTCCGGTTGGATGCTCTCCCGATATTATCATCTGCTCCATCTTAACTCCGGCTTTCCCGGTCTCCTCCAAAATTCTTATCCCTTCTCCATCATCTCCCACTGCACTCAACAGAGTAACCGGCACGCTCAGCAAAGCCAGATTATGGGCAATATTCCTTCCTACTCCTCCCGAACCAACATTTATCTTCCCCGGGTTAGAGGTATACCTTTTCAGTTCCTCTTCAGACCTACCCCTCAAATCAATATTAGCTCCACCTATCACCACTACTCCGCCAAATCTCTCCCAAACATTACTTAATTGAGGAGACCTTAAAACTTCCTCTTTCATTCTGGTTATTACCATTTCACTGCTCCCCCTTCCCAACCCAAACTTGTCAAAAAGTAAACCAAAGGTGCCAGGTACCTTTGGTTTACTTTTTAATTACTTTCCTTCTAAAATATCATGTTTTCCAATTCTAAGGAAAAGATATCCTTTAGAAGTAATTTGGAATAAAAATCGGTAATTTTTGTTAATACTTCCCTCCAGAACATTCTGATATTTTTTAACTTTTTTCACTCTTAGGGAAGGATGAGATAAGCTTTCAACTAAAAGCTTTATTTTCTCATCAGTTTTCTTCTGAATAGCAGCCGAAAGTTTTTTATAATCTTTCTTAAAATGAGCAGTATAAATCAATTGCATCTATTATTTGTGAAGGTCGTTAATTAAATGTGTTACATTATTATGTATCTTGACCTTGCCTTTCTTAACATCATCTATAGCCTCTTTCAGCATCTCTTCACCTTTTGCTGACAAATTTACCGAGACTTTATCTACTAATATTTTAGGAATAATAACTATTTTATCATCTTCTTTTACAATTTCTAAATAATCACCTTTTTTGATACCCAGTTCTTTACGAATTCCACTGGGAATTGTAATTTGCGCTTTTTCCCTAATTTGAATTAATGGCATTAGTCTTATCTCCTCCAATCATAAATAATCCTATAGTAAGAATTTCCTACTTTCTTTCTTAATATAACAAATATTAATAGAAGTGTCAAATTTTCATCCTCTTGTGTCATCCTCTTGCATCTCGCGCCTTGCATCTTTCACCTAAACGCTATCCGCTATTTTTTCTTGTATTTCTTTTTTCCCTTTCCTTTCTTCACTATATACTCGATACTTGATACTTTTCCATATACGCTAACTAACGACTATTTTTTCTTATATCTTGCATTTTCTTTTGTATTTTCTTTACTAACGACTATTCACTATCGACTAACGACTATTTTAACATCCCTCTATTTGGCTGATAATTTGGCACAATCTCCTGTAGCTTTCTCACTATCCCCTCTGTATCCATCTCCTTTGCCAACCTCTCCAACTCCTTAATATCTTTCTCCAACTTTTCTCCATCAACTTCTTCAACTTTTGCAATAAAAATCTTTTTATGACCACTATTTCCCAGTGCTCTACTTCTCTCCTCTTTAGTTAACAACTCTTCAAACAATTTCTCTCCCGGTCTTAGCCCTACAATCTTTATCTCTATATCCTCGCCAACTTCAAACCCGGACAAACGAATTAATTCTTCAGCCAGATTCAGCACCTTTATCGGCTCTCCCATATCCAGTACAAATACTTCTCCGCCTCTCCCCAGCGCTCCGGCTTGAATCACTAATTGACTTGCCTCAGGCAAAGTCATAAAATACCTCTTTACTTCCTTATCAGTTACAGTAACTGGCCCTCCTCCGGCAATCTGTTGCTTAAACATGGGAACAACGCTGCCATTGCTTTCCAATACATTTCCAAAACGAACTGATACAAATTCAGTCTTACTCCTACCTCCTAAGTCTTTTACCACCATCTCTGCCACCTGCTTACTTGCACCCATCACACTGGTAGGATTAATGGCTTTATCAGTAGAAATCATTACAACCCTTTCCGTCCCATACCTCTCTGCCAACTCCGCCACATTCTTAGTTCCGATAATATTATTCATAACTGCTTCATCGGGATGGAATTCCATCATGGGGACATGCTTATGGGCTGCCGAATGAAAAACCACCTCTGGCTTATACTCCTTAAATATTTTATTCATCTTATCTCTATCTCTTATATCTGCCACCACCGGCACAATCTCCATATCCACTCCCGCTTCTTCTCCTACTCCCGTCCATTTTCCTTCAAGTTCAAGATTTATATGAAAAAGGCCATTTTCGCTGTGGTCTAACAAAATCAAACTCCTCGGCCCAAATCTACAAATTTGCCTGGCCAGCTCTCCTCCTATTGAGCCTCCCCCTCCGGTCACCATCACTCTTTTGTCCTTTAGATATTCTGAAATCTCCTCCAAATTCAAATCTACCGGCTCTCTCCCTAACAAATCTTCAATCCTTACCTCCCTGATCCGGGAAACACTGACCTTCCCATCCACCAACTCATACAATCCGGGTAAGATCTTTATCTTCACTTCCTTATTTTTTATATTATCAACAATTCTCTTAATCTGTTTACCGCTTGCCGTAGGAATAGCGATAATAACCGTATTGATCCGTTCTTTTTCCAAAACCTCATTTATATCTTTAACACTCCCAAACACCTCTCTATTATGAATTCTCTTTCCAATCTTCTCCTTATCATCATCAATAAAACCGATCAAAGTACCTAAATCACCTCTTTTTATTACCTCACGTGCAATAACTTCTCCTGCATCTCCTGCCCCTACAATTAATATTTTCTCCCCTACATCTTTAAAATCACTTTTCTTTTCACAATATAATCTCCAAACCAATCTACTTCCCCCCACCAGAGCCAGACTGAAAAACCAGGTTAGAGCAATGACAGTACGAGGGAAAACAATCCCTTTCACCCAATTCAAACACAAAACCGGAACTAATATTCCACCGGTAACAACTTCCGCTATCAGAAAAAGGTCGCCAATACTTAAATATCTCCAAATCCTTCTATATAATCTAAAAACTACAGCAAATAAAAGAAAGAATCCGCTAAGATAGACAATTGATTCCCAATAAACATAGAAATAAATTTCCCAACCCTTTCCAAATCTTAATATCAGAGAAAGAATCAAGGAAACATTTATAAAAACTATATCTAAAATAATCCAGGAAAACCTTCTAAAAAATTTCTTCATAGATTCCCTTCCGCACTTAAAGGTCATTGCCCTGTTTTATCATCAGGGCGTGGCAATCTCGCCCCGCAATTGCAAACCGAAACCCGAAAACCGATAACCAAAAATTCTATCTCGTATATATTGTATACGACATAGTATTTTTATATTCCTTCTTTTTCGCAAAAATATTTTCCATATTGCAAAACTTTTTTTACATATTATGAAACAATAAAAAACCCCAGCACTCTCCCCTCGGAGGGAGAGGGTTAGAGTGAGGGGGAATAAACTATACGCTGGAAAATGGGGACTGGCTACTTTATCCGCTATTTTTTTCTTGTATTTCTTTTCTTTTCCTTTCTTCACTATATACTCGATACTCGATACTATATACTGTTTCCCTATCCACTATTCCTATCCGCCCACTTACACTTACGGTCCACATCTTGTATTTTATCTCTTCCTCACTATATACTATATACTCGATACTTGATACTGTTATATACTATATACTGTTTTTGTATCTTGTATCTTGAAACCATCTTTATATCTTGTATCCTAATTGGTCAATTGGTAAATTGGAGAATTGGTAAATCGGTCAAAGGAGGTGATTTTATGGTCAAATTCTCGCTCTTCATCTTAGATATGCAATAAAAGTCATTCTAATATTTGTTCTAGTTTTTAGTTACAAAAAGATAAAAAGAAAGGAAATTTATTAATGCCAAAATTAATGAAGATTAAAGACTTAAAGAATTATGGTATCCCCTCTTATATTCTAAACATCTGGAAAAAACAGCCCTCTCCGTATTTATTGCCGCTGCAGGAAGATGCCGTAAAAAATTATGGGATTTTGGATTATAATAAAAATCAAAATCTCCTAATCATCGCCCCCACTTCCTCAGGAAAGAGTTTCATCGGAGAGATGGCAGCCCTCTCCCAGGTAATTCATCATAAAAAAATCATCTATTTAGTCCCCTTAAGATCCCCGGCCGAAGAAAAATACCGACACTTTAAAAACCTTTATAACAGCTATGGATTAGAGACGGTAATCTCTACCCGTAATCGCAGAGAAGAAGATTACCGCATAATCCGGGGAAGTTATAAGATAGCGGTGATGGCCTACGAGAAATTCAACTATTTTCTCCTGAAATATCCTGAATTTTTGGATGATGTCTCCCTGGTAATCATAGATGAAATGCAGACGATCAATAATCCGAAATGGGGTCCTCTCTTGGAAGATATAATAGAACACCTGCTGAAAAAAGATTTAATAAATCTTAGGATTATCGCCCTTTCTGCCTTTATAGAAAATCAGGAAACCCTCTTGAAATGGTTTCCTGCCCAAACACTTCTTTCTTATCAATACCCGGTAGAGCTGCGCAAAGGAATAGTAAGAGATGGTACCTTTAAATATGTTACTTCCAATAAAAAGAATATTTGCCGAAAAGAGATATTTTTTAAGCCAAAATCGGTTCGCGATAACTGTTTTGAGGATTATCTTCTAGAGACAGTCAGGTATCTTATAAATCAGGGAGAACCGGCCTTGATATTTTTCGCTACCTGTGCCGAGACCCGCCACTGGACTAAATGGCTGGCCTCCCGCTTAAAATCCCCGGCCGCCTCTTCCGCCTTAAAAGAGCTTGCGACAATGGAAGAGACCTTATCCCGTGATGGGTTACTAAAGTTATTAGAAAAAGGTATTGCCTATCATAATCAGGATCTCTCCTGGGAAGAAAGGAATCTGGTTGAGACTTATCTTAAAAAGGGAGAGATAAAAATTATCTGTGCTACCCCTATCCTGGTAACAGGTATTAATCTACCCTCTAAGAATGTCATCATCCCCCTGGATAAAATACACAATGATGATGAAGATTATATCCATAGTTATCGAACCAGCATTAACTTTGCCGATATTGAAAATATGGGTGGAAGAGCCGGAATATTAAATACAGGAAAACACGAAAGCTCCACCCAAAAAAAGCAGAAGTTTGGCAGAGTGATCTTTTTAGCTCATTCCCACCTCTCTGAGACTGCCTACGAAAATCTTTATCTTAAATCCTCAAAAAACAATAATAATGCAGTAACTAACCATTTAGTGAAAAAAGAAAAAGATTTGCTTACTTATCTATTAAGACTGCTGGTAAAGTATAATCTCAAACCAAAAAAGATAAAGAAATATTTAAAAAAAGAAATTGGCCCTTCCGGTTATTGGCGCTTTGTTTTCCCTAAAGAAAATATCGATGAAGAAATAAATAATAGGCTCGACATCTTAAAAGAAAACAAACTTGCCGAAGAAGATAACAATGGCATTTTATCTCTCACCCCTAACGGCATCCTCATAGCTACCAAAAGAATCAAAGTAGAAACTTATCTTTTTCTTAAAACCTGGATAAACTATAGTCAGAAGGGAGAAATTAGCAATCTGGAGATACTTTATCTCTTATCCCAATCCCCGGATGGTAAAGAATTGCCCATCCCCTGTTACCGCTCTTGTATAAATAATTACAAAAAAGAAAGATGCAATTGCCAGCAGAAAGAAGCCTATGGGGATAGAATTTTACATCTAATCTCCGAACAGAATGAAGAAGATAAAAAACTCTATCGTGATAAAATTCTGCTAAACAAGTGTAAAGAAGACGAAGTATTGTCTTTAGAGGAACATCTATCTATCAAGAAGACTCTTTTATTTTATGATTGGATAAAGGGAAATAAGAATGTTAAGACCATCGAACAGGAATATAATCTTTACCGGGGTGCTATCTATAGATTGGGAGAGGGCTTTTCCTGGTTAGCCGATAGCCTGGCTGCCATAGCAGAAAACACAGGCTGGAAGACAAAAAGAAAAGAAGATTTAAACCGGATAAAACTCTTATCCAACAGGCTAATTGAAGGAGTTGAAGAAGAAGGATTAAATTTAGCTAACCTGTATATCCCCGGACTGAGCCGACACTATATCAAACAATTGCTGCATGCGGGTTATAATAATAGGCAGTGCCTGAAAGAACTCTCTGAAGAAGACCTTTCTAAAATAATACCAAAAAGACTAACCCAAAGGATTAAAAATAGATTCCCTACTGTTCTTTCTCCAGGTATTGAAACCAAAAACCAAAAACTAACAACTAAAAACCATCTTTATAACCCGCAACCCGAAACTGGTAACTTCCTTCCTGAATCTCTCATTTCTTCCCCTCCCCCTCAACCTGAAACCCGTAACCCGCAACCTGTTACCCTAAATTCTGTTCTAAAAACTAAAAACGAAAAACCAAAAACCGTCTTAGTTATCGACATCCACCGCCCGGACAGAATCATCTTTATGGGGAAGGAAGTTAAAGTTACTACAATAGGTTTTTCTTTGATATGTCTATTGGCTCAACATAGAGGACAAGTAATGAGCTATGAAAATATTATAAAGAAAATATGGGGAACCGAAACTGAGGCAATCTACACCCGAATAATTCAGCATATATACAAATTCAGAAGAGATATTTTAGATGCAATTGGCGATAACAAAACAAACAAAGAAAGGGTTAAGGATATGTTTAAAGTAGTATCCGGAAGAGGTGTGATGTTAAATATAAATGATACGGAAATAAAAATAAATTAATAACCGGTAGGACAGGCGTCTGCCCTCATCGGAACCCGTAGAACCCGTAAGGACGAATGCTTGCCATTACCAGCACCCGTAGGACAGGCGTCTCGCCTGTCTACTTAATTAGAAAATGGGGACTGGCTACTTTTTTGATTTAAAAAGTTGCCTGTCCCCATTTATTCCCCAATACCTTATATCTATTCTAAATAATATTTTTTTATTTTATCTCTTTTAAAAGTTGGAAATAGCGTTCCCTATTTATCCCTGCAGTTCTTATGTTGTTTCTGATGATAAATACTGGTACTGCTGGCCAATTAGGTATAACAATGGGTCTCATTACCCCTTGTTTTGTATAAACATAATGGTCACCTTCACTTCTTACGCATTTAAAACCATCTTTTTCAAATATTTTTCTAAGTCTACTTGCTGGAATGGGTACTATTTTAGGCATATACTAAAATCCTACAAATTCTGTTGCAACAAGTTTTGGGGGCGACCATTTACCTTTTTCATCTTTTTTATAGTTAGCTTCATCAAGTATGTCTTCAAGGGTATTCATTTTTTCAGCTTCTTCAAGAAATAATCTTATAGCTGTTTTGAGCATTTCTTTCGAATGTTCAATAGAACTTCCGCAGCTGGAAATGTCAAGTTCAGGGCAATAAGCTACATAATTCCTATCTTCTTTAAAGATAAACATATCAAACTCAATTTTTATCATTTCTACCTCCTATTACCTCTGGCTAGCTTAATTATAATCAAAAACAAAAAAATAGTCAAAATTAAATCCAAGCAAACAAAAGACTAAATAAAATATTTTTTGTTGTTCGGATTTTTTATTTTCAGATTAACTTCGGATAAAAACAAATCGAAAACAAATTAAAAACAAATCGAAATCTTATTACAACAAATATTCTGTATGGTTTAATTTTAAATGTAGGGGTCGGATTCATCCGACCCGTCTGTAAAAGGGGGACAGACTTCTTTTGTCTTCCCACATTTAATACCCGACAAAAAGTAAAGCCTCCCCCTTTTACAGAATCTCAATTGTAGGGGTCTCGGGGATTCATCGAACCCGTTATCCCCGTAGGACAGGCGTCTCGCCTGTCTATGTGTGGAAAATGGGGACTGGCTACTTTTTTGATTTTAAAAAGTTGCCTGTCCCACTTTTCCACAATTTCTTGTCACTCATCACTTATTACTTATTACGCAATTAACCCGCAGGTTAATTGCTAGACGAAGGAGAAAATACATGGAAAAAGAAAAACTAAATAAGCAGAATAAACCGGACGAAGAAAAAAAAGAAGGCTACATCATTGTCACTAACTACTTCTTAAAGAAATGGGTCAAGATATTAGGGGTAGGTCCTGTGGTACTCTATGAGGAACTGCTTACTTACTGCCATAAAGGAAAGTATATCGCCTGGCCTACTATAAATTCCCTTTGTCAACAGATGGAGGCAAATCTACTACCGGTCATTATAGAAATAACATCTATCAGATTACCCCTCTTGAAGAGCTCTCAGGGCATCCGGATCCGGGCAAAATAATAGATTTTGTTGGTAGCAAAATGAAACCTGATAGGTATCAAAATGATACCTCTATTGGTAGCAATATGAAACTTTCTTTGGTATCAAAACGCTACCCTAACAATACCAATCTTAACAGTACCAATACAACAACAACAAAAGAGGGAAAAGATGTTGTTGTTGCTGTTGTTAATTTTAAAAAATTAAAAGAGGAAGGAGAAGAAAGAATGAGAGTAATAAGAGAACGGATGGTTGATTTAGATTTTGAGGAGAAATTTATCGAGCAATTACTAAAAGACTATCCCCCAAAAAAGATTGAGGAGAAAATAGACCTGCTGATGGAGAGGAGGAATATTAAAAGCCCTTCCGGCTGGCTGAGTGCTGCCCTAAAGAACGATTATCAGGGTGTGGAAGAGGAAAGATATGATGAAGAACCCGTAAAACAGGAGTCTCGCCTGTCAACAGAAAACAAGAAAATTTTATCCAAAGAAGAAGCTCTGCAACAGATTCAACTAGCCAAAGATAGATTGGCTGCTATCATTCCCAGTTATCAAATAAAAAGAAGATGGCAAAAGAAGAAAGGAGAAGATATATGTCAGAATTAAAAGAACTAATTACACGCGCCAAACAAAAAGACGTAAAAGCCGTGGAGGAACTATTTAACCAATTTAAACCATTACTAAAATCAAGAGCTAAAAGATACTCCCGAATAGGATTAGAATATGATGATGTCTTTCAACAGGGGGCGCTGCTATTTATTATTGGCGTTTATGAACATCAAGCAGAAAAGGAGAAATCTCCTACTGCCTTTTCCAGCTATATAAAAAAGAGACTCGACTGGGGATTATGGATGTATTATCGGAAATATCTTAGACAGAAAATAGAAATCTCTTCTGGGCTAAAAATAGGTAACTGAGACTCAGAGGGGCGTATTACAATAGACCCCTACCAAATATCGGAAGGAGGATAATGCTTTTGGATAGATTAGAAAATATTTTAATCAATGCAGACCTGGAAAAAGGTTATGAGCGTTTGACTAAAAGAGAAAAGAAAGTCATTAATCTGTATTATCTGGAAGGATATAAAGAAGAAGAAATCGCCAGATTTTATGGAATAAGCCAACAGGCAGTAAACAAAAGCAGAAAAAAGGGAATAAATAAACTTATACTTGTACTTCAGTAAATACGAGTAAAAGCAAGAAAAAATATTTTAAAAATTTATATGGTAGGTTGTAAAATCACCCCTTTTTTGCAATGTAATAAGTAGAGGGTGTTTTTAGCAAAACTAAAAACCGTGATGAGTAATTAGTGATGTGTAACATGCTGCCAAGTTTAAAAGTCGAAATGTCAGTGACCGAAGGGAGCGCAGGGTGCCTCCCCCTTTTTCCAATTACTCATTACCCCTCACTTATTACACTAATTGGCTAATAGCCAATTAGCCAGAAAGGAGGTGATTATAAATGGCCATAGTAGTAACAGTCCCCCGTGATTCAGCTCTACAGTTAAGAATGGTAGTAGGCACTAACCCTGATACCGGTGCACCTATCGTTAATAGCAAGACCTTTAACAAAATTAAATCTACTGCTATTGAACAGGATGCCTATGATGCAGCTAATGCTTTAATAGGATTGCAGAAGTATACCGTAGATGAAATCAGATTCGAAAAAGAATCTCAACTAACGGAATAAGTTTTTAGCCAAGCTAAAAACAGTAACAAGTGATAAGTAATGAGTGATTTAATTCCTAATTACTCATCACCTATTACTCATTACGCAATTAACCGATAGGTTAATTGCTGAAAAGGAGGTGAAAAAATATAATGGCAACCGAATTAGGAGAAGTAACCAGTTACAAGAGACTGTATATGCAGTTTAGAGATAGTGTAGGTAAAACCATAAATCTAACCCTGAATAACCCCAAGAACGTAGATGATGGAGACTATGCCGACTTTGCGGCTCAAGATGTCGCTGTCGAAGGAGTGATGGATACTATCATCGCTAAGAATATCTTCCATAATAGTGGTAATGACTTAGTAGCCAAAGTCAATGCCCGGATACTCGATTATAAGTCTACTGATGTTATGGATGTTTAAATTCATTCGCTCGTAGGACAGGCGTCTCGCCTGTCTATTGTATGAGGTAGGGGCTCGATTCATCGAGCCCGCAAGGAAAAACGGGGCGGATGAATCCGCCCCCTACCTGACAACTAATAACTGAAAACTATTTTCAACGAAAGGAGAAAATCAAATGTTAGAAGCAATCTTAAGTAAATATCTACTCAATGCCTTACTGTTATCTCTCGTCTCTATCTTCTACAGTTTCCTAAAGAACAAATTAGGAGAAGATAGAGCAAGTACCATAAAAGATGCTATCCTTACTGCTATGCTCTGGGCAGAAGAAGAGCTAGGAATAGGAAATGGCAACCAAAAATGGAAGATAGCCTGGAAGAAGTTAATAGAGATATTAGCTGATAAGAATATTAGATTGAAAAAATCTGAAGAGAGAGCAGTAAAGACTATGATGAAGGCAAATGTAGGAAGGATTAATAAACAGACTTACGATATCTTATCAAAAAGAAAATTATTGAAAGATAAAGGTCCTATCCAGCAATCACTGTTAGCAGATTAGTTAACCAGTTGGCCGGTTATCCAGTTGTCCAGTTAAAGATACAAAACACATATTAGCAGATAAGTTCGGGCAAATAGTCTTCCAGTTTGCAGGTCAGCCAATTAAGAAAATACAGAGAATAAATTAATCACCCCCACCTTAATCCTCCCCCCTCAAGGGGGAGGAGATATAAAGGATTAATTCTTCGCTGTCGAAGAGGGAGGAAACTACGAGGATATACTACTCTACCCCCTCAAGAGGGAGGAGATTTTAATTGGTCAATTGGTGAATTATTCACGACTGATAAACCCATATTTATAATGCTTATAGAAGGAGGGAATAGCTATGCAAATGCTAAACAGTATCAACAATCTAAAAGTAGCCAGACATTTTAAATTATCCGAGTTTGCCTGTCCCTGCTGTAATCGGGTGATGTTACATCCTAAGCTGCTGGTTAAACTAATAGAGTTGAGAAAGATATTAGAAAGACCGGTTTACATCACCTCCGGCTATCGCTGTTCGAAATACAACCATCAGATTGGAGGGGTAATAAATAGCTACCACTGTATCGGACTGGCAGCAGATATTAAAGTAAAAGATATCAACTTAATTGAACTTTTGGAGATATGTGAGAATATAGATTTTGCAGGGATCGGATTTTATGAGAAGAAAAACTTCCTCCACTTAGATGTTCGCCCCACCAAACGCACCCGCTGGCGAGAATAAATTAGTCGTTAGTGAATAGTGAATAGTCGTTAGTAAGAAAGGGATGGGGTTTGGGAGGGAAAGTTTATTTTGTAGGGGTTTGATTCATCAAACCCGTCTTTAATTCTCCGTAAACTGAAAACTGTAAACTGAAAACCGTAAACCTGTACCTTGCATCTTGCAACTTGCAACCATTTTCGACAAAGGAGGAAATCAAATGGATGTCAAAACATTGTCTGAAGTGATCGCTAACCAGGGCTTTCCTATCGCCTTATCAATACTCTTAATCTTTCGCATTGATCGATTTATGCAGGAGATAGTACTTGCCCAGAAAGATGGTTATCGTCAAATATTAGAAAATACTAAAGAGATACATAATACTATCACCAATCTTAATCAGCAGAATCGGGAATATTATTCTCTGCGCTTCTCAGAAGTTCAGAAAGAACTCTCTGGAATGAAGGCAGAGTTGGGTTCACCCCGTTAAAGCAAAAAAGAGGATAGGCAACTTTTATATAACAAAAAGCAGCCTGTCCTCTTTTTCCCCTTCTTATTATTTTTCCTTTAATCCCTTTTATTTTTCTAACTTCTCCATGCTTAGTTAATATCAAGATGAATCAAAAGTGCCTTCTTTACCCTTTCTAATTTTTCAGGAAGCAAAGTGCTTACAAAATTGATAAGTCTTTTCTTGTCTATAGTTCGAATTTGATTGCATTTTACTTTAGAATCTTTAGGTAGATGAGTTTCTCCGCCAGGAAGAAAAACCTCAAATGGATAGATTTTTTCTGTTTTTGAGGTAATAGGAAGTACAGTTACCGTCTCAGCAAACAAATTATTTCTATCATTAGAGATTACCAAAGCCGGCCTTGTTTTTCCTATCTCATGTCCCACTACCGGCTCTAAGGATACAAACCAAATCTCACCTTTTTTAGGAAAGTCCATATTATCTCCATCCCTCCAGAGTAATCTTTTCCCACTCCTGGTTAATCTCTTTATCTTCTTTTCTGGTTGCCTTATATCCTTCTATTAAAAGTTTATCCAATTTTTCTTTATTTATCCTATCAAGTTTTTCTTTTACAGCTTCGGCAATGAAGCCACTCTTGTTAGGGATATACTTTATCTCTTGGGCAATTTCCTCTGGTAATGTAATATTTAACCTTTTCAAGTACATCACCTCCTGTATTAATTATACACTAAACAATGCACAAGTCAATTATTTTTAAATACTTATTACATCTATAAATTGGCTAACCGACAAACCAGCTAACTAAATTCACTTGCATCTCGTACCTTGCAACTTGCAACCTTCTTTATCTTTTCTTCACTCGATACTCGATACTATATACTATTTTTTGCAACTTGCAACTTGCAACTTGCACCCTGCAACTTCTTATCTCTTTAAAACGTCTCCGTAGAAGAAAAACGCATAATTGCAGTTTTAATAATAATCTTAATATCTAACCATAAACTCATATGTTCAACATAATATTTATCACACTTCACCTTTG
>JABUBL010000293.1_pt1 | contig 14035 bp, 13 predicted proteins | sample 7240371 | NCBI WGS metagenome assembly JABUBL01 (sample SAMN07256343, study PRJNA390944) | subsurface metagenome | isolation source: Methane hydrate marine sediment | place: Pacific Ocean: Eastern North Pacific, ODP site 1244 | collected 2002
GCGGGAAACTTGGCCTTCGCGTCGGATTTGAGATCCACCAAGAGCTTGACACCCACAAGCTGTTTTGCAACTGCCCTTCAGGGTTGCGGGACGAAGAGCCGCGACTCGGGGTGAAGCGAAGGTTACGTCCGACCCAGAGCGAGCTGGGGGAGGTGGACCGCGCCGCGCTGGCGGAGGCGCTGAAGGGTAAGGGGTTCAGGTACCAGCTTTATCCCGATAGCGTTTGCTTGGTCGAGCTGGACGAGGAACCGCCGCACCCGGTCAACGAGGAGGCACTCGACATCGCCCTTGAGGCCGCACTTTTGCTCGGCGCTAGGCCCCTCGATGAGGTGCACACGATGCGGAAGATAGTCATAGACGGGAGTAACACGTGCGGTTTCCAACGGACCCTCCTAATAGCTACGGGTGGCCGCGTCAAGGTTGATGGGAAAAGCTTTCAGATCCAGACCATTTGTTTGGAGGAGGATGCGGCGCGGAAGATGGGTGAGGGCGTCGAGCTCATCGATTATCGTTTGGACCGGCTAGGTATCCCGCTCGTCGAGATCGCCACGGGACCAGATTTCTCCGACTCCTACACGCCGGCTAAAGCTGCGCTCTACAACAGGGGGATAGGCACCATCCGTCAGGACATAAACATCTCGATAGCTGGGGGCGCGCGCCAAGAGATCAAGGGGCTGCAGGAGCTCGCCCTCATCTCGACGTTAATCGAACGTGAGGTTCAGAGACAACTGGTTCTCTTGGATATTCGAGATGAAATAAAGTGGCGCGGGGGCGGGAGGATCGCTAAAAAAGTCGTCGATGTGACAGAGTTATTCTCCAAGACGGGCTCGAGGGTCATCCAAAACGCGCTTCGAGCTGGTGGGAGCGTGCTCGCCATCAAGCTGCCCAAATTCGCCGGGCTCCTGGGCAAAGAGTTGCAGCCCGCCCGGAGGTTCGGCACGGAGCTCGCTGATTGTGCCAAGCTTTACGGTGGGGTTGGCGGCATATTCCACACGGACGAGCTACCTGCATATGGGATCTCGCAGGAGGAGGTCGATGGATTGAGGAGGGCGACGGGTGCTGTGGAAGGCGATGCAATCGTGTTCGTAGCGAACGCCAAGGAGAAGGCGGAGGCCGCGCTCAGCGCGGTTGTCGGCAGAGCAAATCAAGCGCTCGAGGGTGTTCCCGAGGAGACGCGTCGGGCCCTGCCTGATGGGAATACCGAGTTCATGCGCCCGTTGCCGGGTGCCGGACGGATGTATCCCGAAACGGACATCCCTCCAATCGCAATCACCGCCTTAAGGCTGAAGCAAATCAGGGCACGGTTGCCAGAGCTACCCGAAAAAAGGCGCGCGCGCCTGATGGAGGAGTACGAACTTGGGAAGGAGCTGGCTGAACGAATGAGCTTGTCTGAAAACCTGGAGCTTTTTGAGGAGTTGGTCAGAAAGTCCAAAGCCAATCCTACCCTGATCGCGACGACCCTTGAAGAGACGATGGTAAGCTTGAGGCGCGAGGGCGTGCGGGTGGAGGTCATCCAAAAAGCAGCGCTTGAGGAGCTTTTCGCGAGCGTGGCGAAGGGAAAACTTGTGAAAGAAGCAGTACCAGAGGTCCTGAGGGAGACCGCGCGGGGCGTGAGCGTTCGAACAGCGATCGAGAAGCTAGGGCTCGCCGTGATGGGGCTGGCTGAGCTCAGAAAACTCGTGAGGGAAGTCGTTGCGAGCAATCGCGAACTCATCGAGCGGCGGGGGCGAGCGGCAATTGCCCCACTCATGGGAATCCTCATGGAGCGGGTACGAGGGCGGGCCGATGGCAAACTGGTGCACGAACTGCTCGAGCGAGAACTGAAGAAGAGAGGGGTCAAGTTAATATGCCAATCAATCTCTCCATCGTAAAAGATTATGGTGAAATGAGCAGGAGAGCCGCGAGAATAATCGCTGATGCCATAAGGAACAAGCCGAACTTGGTTCTTGGCCTGGCGACGGGCGGTACTCCCGTGGGCTGTTATCAGGAGCTTATCCGCATGCGCAAGGAGGAGGGACTCGACTTCTCTCGCGTTATAACCTTCAATCTCGATGAGTACATCGGGTTGTCACCAACCCACCCCCAGAGCTATCGACACTTCATGGACGAAAACCTCTTTCATCATATAAACATCAAAATAGAGAACACACATGTTCCGAACGCTCTAACAGACGATCCCCAGAAGACCTGCCAAGAGTTTGAGGAAGCCATCAAAGCTTCAGGCGGAATCGACCTCCAACTGCTAGGTATAGGGAGTAACGGACACATAGCTTTTAACGAGCCAGGTTCACCATTCGACTCCAGAACGAGGGTTGTGAACCTTTCGGAGCGAACGATAAAAGATAATGCACGATTCTTCAAATCCATCGATGAAGTACCTCGCCAAGCCCTCTCCATGGGGATGGGGACCATCATGGAGGTGAGAAAGATCATACTCCTAGCGAGCGGCGTGGGAAAGGCGGAGGCCGTTGTCAAGTCCGTTGAAGGTCCGATAACTACCGATGTGCCCTCGTCTATTCTCCAGAAGCATCCCAACTGTATCTTTATCCTTGACGAAGAAGCTGCGTCCAAGCTTGTGCGCAAAGCTCGCTAAGTCGGTAATGGTAAAATAAAACTAAACTTTGAGTTTCCCGCGTTCCATTATCATCTTTCCATCGAATTTGACTGTGGGCTTCAAGAAGATACCATCCACGTGAATCCCCGCCCGAACCCGCCCACCGAAGGTTGAGTTGTCGCCGAGCGCGATATGGCAAGTGCCGAGAACTTTTTCGTCCTCGAGCACATTCCCGATGAGGCGTGCCTTCGGGTTTGTGCCTATGCCGAATTCAGCCAAGTTGTAGGCCCTTTTTCCGACTTTGTCTAACATTCTAGTCAGCTTTCCAGAATGTTTGCCCAGTATTTCTATTGCTTCCCCTTTTTTCACCCCAAGTTCGATTCCCCCGTGTAGGGCATCCACCATCGAGCCGTCAACGATCACGCGTCCGTTGGCTGTGCCCTCAAGCGGGGCGATGAAGGCCTCACCGGCTGGCAAATTGCCGAAATCTCCAGGCTTGTGAAAGATGCCTGTGTCCGAGTGCGCCCTTCGCCCCCTGATGCCAAAGGTTAAATGAGTTCCAGCCTTGGTCCGAACCTCAACTTCGGATGCTTTATCCAAAACTTTTGCAACCTTCAGCGTCAACTTGCGAACCTGGTTGTAATCGGCGAGCATCGCGCCCCGGCGCATCATGTCCTCGGTTATCATGGGCATCGTTGCGACTCTCGCGCCGGCTTTGCACGCGTGGAGACGAGCTTGGGTGTGGGTGAGTGAATATGTGGTGGGCGCAAATACGACGTCGGCGGTGCGCATGGCATCTGCCACGAGCTTTGGCGGTTCTTCGCCGTGCTTGGTTCCGGTTGGCATGCAGATGAGCATTGTTTTGCCCCCGACGATGCGAACGGCTTCGAGAAGGGCTTCGGCAATCTTTCGCCTCGGGGGATCTGTAACAATCAAGACGCGCTCTCCCGATTTGACGCTCATACAAGTTTCTACCGCTATCCGTGCACCTATTAACGAGCCGTGCATGCTAGGACCAGCTATTTAATCAGCCCGCTTTTGAAAAGCTCATCCCGGAAGGCCAGCAAGACCTCGCGGACGCTTCCTTCATCAGGAGCGTGGACCTCGATGTAGTGTGAGGGAAAGAGAAGGAGGTAAGTGCCCCGGCTGAGTTCAAATTTCACAATCTCCTTGTTCGATGTTTTCACCTTGCGCGTGCGGGGGATTCCCTCGAGGATTTTTTCGAGATTAACTTTTGAGCGAAGCGTTGTAGTTGATCGCACCGACGTGAGCTTCGGCATGTCAAAGACGTTATAGAGGCGCGGCATCTCGCTTACGCGCGGCTCGGCTTCGCTCAATCAAATCCCAGAAATCATTGGGGCGAGGAGAATTTAAAATTTAGCATAGAATCTAGCGAGAAACCTCACGTGCTTTAGCTGTCGGATGAATCGCGTGTCGAAAGCCGATTCTGTCCCTTTATAGCTTTATAAATTACTTTCGGTGCCCTCTCTCCCCGAAAATTGTTTGAATGCTTTGGACCATTGCTCGATTGGAGGATGTGAATGCAGGTCGTGAAAACAGTTAAGATTCCCGTACACTATGCGACGACTAAGGAAAAGCTCAATAAGCTAAACCGACTCACTGCCCGTCTGACTTATTGTATCCATCTGCTGTCTGAGCTTATCGAGCGATACGACATCCGCTCGCGCAAGGCACTACGAGCGAAGGTAAAGGAGTATGGCATCCGCAGGCGAACCGATTTAAATGCAGCGTTCATCCAGCAATGTGAAGACAAGGATCTTTGGATGTGGAAATCTTATCGCAGGCGCCATCACATCTGGGCGCGAAAAGTCAAGCGAGCCCAACATAAGAACGATGAGAAATGGCTGAAGAAACTTATGAAGCGAGAACCCTCGCCGCCTTTTTACGGCAAGCAAAGTGTGAGGAAAATTTCTCCTCGCTTCGACGTTCGGACTGGTTGTGTTGAGTTTGCTGAGAAAAGCAAGCTCGCCCCACTCTGGTTGAAGCTCTCAACGCTGGAGCTGCGCGAAACCATCTGCATCCCGCTCAACCCAGCCCGTTATCATCTTAAACAACTCAGGGCTGGCAAGATAAGTGATTTTGAGATCGTCAAACGTGATGGTAAATTTTACGCGCACATTTCAATCGTGCGTGAGGTTCAAGCTCGACCAGTAAAATCCGTCAGGGGTATCGACCTCGGCATTAACCGCGTCGTGGCAACCGTGTTGCTGCCAAAAGGAGGCGAACCCCTTGAGGAGCTATGGGCTGATGAGGAGAGAAAGAAGCAGATTAAAAAATTCAACGAAGTGGTTGCGGAGTTGCAGCAAGGAAAAAAGTGGGCGAAGCTTCGGAGGCTAAGATACAAGCGAACGAACATTGCGCGATACCATGACTGGCTGCTGGCGAACCGAGTAGCATCGAATTCTGATGGTTGTATCGTGGCGATCGGCCGCACGGACTATAAGCGGCGGATGTTCAAAGGGGACGGGGACAAGCAACTTCGCAAGCGAGTGCATCGCTGGGCGTATGCACGGGCAACGAGGTTCATAACCCTCAAGTGCGCCGAGCGAGGTATCCATGCTGTAACGATTGAAGAGGCTTGGACTTCGTGGATTTGTCATCGATGTGGCTCGACGAACACCGAACGCCCAACCCAAGAGCTTTTTCATTGCAAGAACTGCAACCTCAAATATGATGCGGATCTCAATTCTGCCCACAACATAGCTTCTCGATGCCGAGTTGACGGGCTGAAAGTGGGGATGATTTGAATGAAGAATTCAAAGAGCCCACAAGACGGAAGCCCGCGCTTTCAAGCGTGGGAGGCGTCACCTATATCCTTTTTGCGGCCAATCGTACGTCGACGTCTCGAACGGTTCTTCTTCCGGCATGCTCCGCGAGCTTAGCTGCCTCGTTCGCAATTGTGATGGCGCGCTCTTCAAGGATCTCGGCCAGTGCGACGGCCGCTCCCTCACTCACCCGCTTGGCACCCGATTTCCGAATGATACGATCTATCGCCGCGACGGGCAATTCAACCATTTATCCGCCTCCTCGATTATTTCAAACCACTTATAGGGCAAATTTTCCCTTTATTTAGGCAGTATTTAAACCTTTCCCAAAATGGGCTTATAAAACGGTAATTTTGGCGAAAATCGAGTGTTTTTTTGGCTCTATATGGGTGGGAAAACTTTCGTGTATCGAGTCACGCTGATTGAGGCCAAGTTTCAAACTACGTGACGTTTTTCTCACTCATCTTAAAATGTGCGCTTCGTGTTTGGGGGTTTCAATAAAAATTTAAGGCGGTGCTGCCTAGTGGGCAGAGGTGAGAGTTTGCCTTGCATGATTGTTGCGGGAGGCCAGTGGGGTGATGAGGGTAAAGGAAAAATCGTCGGATATCTCACGCTTCATGACAAGCCGAAAATTGTCGCGCGAGCGGGGGTAGGGCCGAACGCCGGTCACACGGTGTACTCCCGAGGAAAGAAGTTCGGGCTGCGACAGCTCCCGTGTGGATTCGTTTACGAAGGGGCGCGCCTGCTCATCGGGCCAGGGGTTCTCATCAACCCCGAGGTTCTGCTGAAGGAGGTCGAGCTGACGGGCGCCGGCGATAGGCTCGGTGTGGATCGACGCTGCGCGGTCATCGAGTCCTCCCACATCGAGCAGGACCGCACCTCGACGCACCTGAAGGGCAAGATAGGCACCACGGGGACGGGCTGCGGCCCAGCGAACGTTGCGAGGGTGAACCGCACTGCAAAGCTAGCGGGGGAAATCCCTGAGTTTGAACGCTTTCTCACCGATGTTCCCCAGGAAGTTGGCGATGCTCTACGAGGGGGTGAATCCGTGCTCGTTGAAGGGTCGCAGGGTTTCGGCCTTTCGTTGATTCACGGCACCTACCCATACGTTACGAGCAAGGATACTTCAGCGAGCACGCTTGCGGCTGATGTGGGTGTGGGTCCGACTAGTGTGGATGATGTCATACTCGTCTTCAAGGCCTACGTGAGTCGGGTCGGCTCCGGTCCCTTCCCGACTGAGATGACTCAGGAGGAGGCAGAGCGACTCGGGATCGTCGAATACGGCACTGTTACCAGGCGGAGGAGGCGCATCGGGAAATTCGACTTCGAGCTAGCGAAGCGCGCGGTGATGATAAACGGGGCGACCCAGCTCACGATAACATGCCTGGACCGGCTCTTCAAGGGAAGCTCGGGCGTGCGAAGTTATGGGCAACTCCCCGCGGATGCAAAGGCGTTCATCGAGCGCATCGAGGGTGCGCTCAAGGTGCCGGTCGCTCTGATTTCGACGGGCAGGGAGCTCGAGAGCGTCATCGACCGGCGCTCGGAGAAACTCTGATGGCGCGCTTGGTGATAGCAGTTAGTGGCACCCCGGGCGCGGGAAAGTCAATTTTTGCCCGAGCACTCGCGAAAAAGCTTAATGCTCAAGTGATCGATCTCAACGCGCTTATCCAAAGGAAGAAAATTTACAGGCTCGATGTCGACGGCACGAAGATTGCTAATCTCCCAAAAATGCGGAAGGAGTTCGTCTGCGCAATTCTTGCCTCTCGCGGTCCAATAGTCGTCGAGGGGCTGCTGGCTCACCTGCTACCCAAAAAATACCTCACCCACGTCATCATACTCCGGACCAGACCAAGGGTCCTCGAGCGGCGCCTTCGTGCCCGCAAGTACTCGAAGGCCAAAATCCGCGACAACGTCGAATCGGAGGCCCTTGGCATAATCCTATGGGAGGCCGTTCAAGCGCACGGTATGGGTAAGGTTTACGAAATTGACGTGACAAAACTGAGACCCGGTGTTGCGGTAAAACTGTTCTCGGATGCTTTGGATGGCAAAGTTTCGCTCAGGCCCGGTAAAGTGGATTGGTTGGAGGAAGTTTTTTTAACAAATAGTGAATAATCTATTTTGGCGATCGGATGGGTGGAACCGCGCGAGTCGCATTATTGATGGCTATGCTCACGGGGCTCTTGCTAGTGATGGGTCTCGCGGCAGGGTACCTCACCGGCATCAACCTAGTTTTCACCTTCACATTTGCCCTAATCATGGCCGTGGTACTGAACATCAGCATGTACTGGTTTGCCGACCGATGGGTGCTGAAGATTTACAAGGCAAAAATCGTGAGCGAGGCCGAAGAGCCGGAGTTGCATCGCACGGTGGAACACCTAGCATCGAGTGCACGTCTACCGAAACCCCGCGTGGCGATCATCCCCACAGACACACCAAACGCGTTCGCAACCGGGCGCAACCCCTCCCATTCGGTCGTCGCGGTGACGCAGGGAGCGATGCGTTTGTTGAACAAGGATGAGCTCGAGGGTGTGCTAGGGCACGAGCTTGCCCACGTGAAGAACCGCGACATGCTGATCAACACCATGGCGGCGATCATCGGGGCGGTAATAACCTATGTGATGTGGTTTTCGATATTTGCAGGCGGTGGACGCAGGCGCGGCGGGGGAGGAGGGATCTTGGCAATCCTGGCGATATTCATGATACCATTTGCCGCGATGTTGATTAGGTTCTCGATATCCCGTGGACGCGAGTATGGGGCAGACCGCAACGGTGCCAGCATCTCGCGCAAACCGCTTGCGTTAGCGAGCGCCCTGCGAAGCCTCCAATCGGCGGTCAGGAACAGGCCCATGCAGGGGGGCAACCCATCAACTACACACATGTTCATCGTCAACCCATTCGCAAAGGTCAGCATGAGGGGACTTTTCTCAACCCACCCACCCACCGAGGAGAGAATTCGACGGCTCGAAGAGATGGCCAAAACTGGGCGGTTCTAGAACCCGAGCAAAGCTTCGCCGTAAAAACGCAGGAATATCTCGAAAATGATGACGGCAATGGTGAAAATTACCACACTCTTTGGCGAGATCTTGATACCGTGGCCTTCCTCTTTAAAATAGCGTATCAGCCCAGCGCCCGTGGGGGGCATCTCTTGCTCTCGCCTTTTCATCTCAGCACCAATTTTTTTTATACTTCTGGAGTTAAAGTCTTTTCGCCTGAGCGGCTGGGGTTTTAATTACTCGAATGCTTAACTATCGTTGATTACAATGGCAAAATATGTCCCAGGTGCAAACATCGTCATCAACGGTTTCCTGACGCGGCTGGTTGAGGGTGAACTAGCAGGCAGCGAGATTGTTGTGGCCAACGCGGTCGTCGCCCAGATCGAACATCAAGCCAAGCTGGGCAAGGACTCGGGCTTGAGCGGGCTCGCGGAGCTCAGACGCCTACAGGAGTTGGCCGAGCAAGGAAAGATAAAACTGAGTTTCGTGGGAGAACGCCCAAGCGTTGAGCAAATGGCGGGTGCGCATTTTGGCACCATCGATGCTGTGGTTCGAGAGATAGCTCGGGCCCAAGATGCAGCCCTTCTCACGAGTAATGCCGTGATGGCCGAGGTCGCACGAATAGAAGGACTGAGGACGAAGTACTTCGAACCCTCACGCGTGGAGGAGAAGCCGAAGCTCCTGCGCTACTTCGACAAGAACACGATGTCGGTGCACTTGAAGGCACGAGTGCGCCCCATGGCCAAGGTTGGCCGCCCGGGTAGGTTCAAAGTCCAAGTCCTGGATGAGAAACCGCTTGAGGAGGCGGAGCTTCGCGAGATAGCGCGCGAGATTCTCGAGTTTGCCACGCGCGACCCTGATGGCTTCATTGAGTTCGAGCGTGAAGGTGCTAGCATGATACAGTTCCGCGAATACCGCATCGCCATTACCCGCCCCCCGTTCAGCGATGGATTTGAGATTACCGCCGTCCGACCAATTGTGTGGGTGCGGTTGGAGGACTACCGATTGTCAGAGAAGCTGAAGGAGCGATTGCGGGAACGCGCGGAGGGGGTAATCATCGCTGGTCCGCCTGGCGCTGGTAAGACAACTTTTGCCCAAGCGTTGGCGGAGTTCTATCACTTGCAGGGAAAAATAGTCAAGACGATGGAATCCCCTCGCGACCTCCAAGTGAGCGATGAAATTACGCAATATACCGCTCTGGAAGGTGATATGGCGAAGACGGCGGACCTGCTTCTCCTTGTGCGCCCAGATTACACAATTTACGACGAGTTGCGGAAGACGGGCGATTTTCAGATATTTACTGACATGCGCTTGGCTGGGGTGGGCATGGTGGGTGTGGTGCATTCAACGCGAGCAATCGACGCCGTGCAAAGATTAATCGGGCGAGTAGAACTCGGGATGATTCCAATGATCGTCGACACTGTGATTTTCATCAAGGATGGCGAAATCCGGCAAGTCTATTCGCTGAGGTCCATGGTCAAAGTCCCGTCCGGCATGAGGGAGGCGGACCTAGCGAGACCGCTGATCGAGGTCCTGGATTTTGAAACGAGCGAGCCGCGTTACGAGATATATACATTTGGTGAGCAGGTTGTCGTTTCCGACCTGCGAGGACAGATGCGTCCGAGAGAACAGATGCGTCCGAGGTTCCGGGGCAGACCAAAAGGAAGATGGAGATAAACTAAACTCCCTAGTTATCTCTCTTGGGGCATGAATTGACGCTGGAGGGCAACGACTTCAGTGCTGTCCTTGGCGTGGGCGTAAGTTTCGAGCGGCTCGCGGTTCAGATCGAGAAAAGTCGGCCCCCACTTGAAAATGTTTAGGATTTCTTTCGCGCGGGCCTCATCGCCTAAGATAAACAAGGCCGCTGCGAGTGCTTCGACAGTGCTTAGCGTAGTAGGACGTCCGTAGTGGGTGGGGTTTGCAGCGACCAGATAAGGCAAGGCCCGGGGCACCATTCGCGTTCGGATGCGGGAAATCTGTTCGATTTGCTTCCAAGAGCAATCGAGCGCCACTAATCCTTGTTTCCTCGCAATCTCGGCGTCCTCTCCAGAAAGTGCCCGTTCCGCAAATGGATCAAGCAAGATTGCGTTTCCCGGCAATCCCTGGGACTGAAAGACCATCTGGATTTTCCCAAATCGATGTAAGCGCATCGCAGTGCACTTTTTCGGGTCGCACTCTCGGGCGTTGTAAACAATTAGTTTCATCGGCCTCGGTCATACTTGAGTTTGATAAACTTTTAAGTCATGATTGAACAAGGCGGGTTGGGCACACCATGGCCAAGCAAGTGCTTTCCAACGTGACCATTCTCGAGGGCGAGGAGCTTGAGCTTGCACAAGGCTACCTCGTGGTCCGTGATGGCTCGATTGGAAAAATTTCCGAAGGCTCCCCCTCGGGGCGGGCCATCGATCTGAAAGGAGGGTTCATTTTGCCACCCTTCGTTAACGCGCATACTCACGTCGCTGATTCCGTCGCCAAGGAGCTTTACCTCGGCAGGACACAGCCCCGGGTAGTCGGTCCAGGCGGGGAGAAATTTCGTGCTTTGGGCTCACGTTCGCGCAGCGAGTTACTCGCATCGATTCGCGCGACGCTTCAGGACATGTTTCGCACCGGCACTCTAGCCCACTGCGATTTCAGGGAGGGTGGAGCGAAAGGGGTCGAGCTCCTTCGGGAGGCATCGCACAAAGCGGTAAAATCAATTATCATGGGGCGCCCGTTCGCGCTCGAGGAACTGAACATTGTTTTAAAAAAATCAGATGGGATCGGTTTGCCTTCGCTCGACGCTTTCGATGAGGGGGGACTTCGATCAATCGCTGATCAAACCAAGCGGGCGAAGAAATTTCTCTCGGTTCATGTTGCCGAGTTAACGTCTGCCCGAGATGAAGTCGAGCGAGCACTTGAACTCCGCCCATCTTTTATCGTTCATGCTACCCACGCGAACGAGGAAGATTTCGTTTCAGTTCAAAAGAATGGTGTTCCCGTCGTGTTTTGCCCGAGGGCCAACAGCTTGCTGGGCGTCGGTGTACCTCCCATCCACCTCGCGCTCGCAACCAACGTTCGTTTTTGTCTCGGAACGGACAACGCGATGGTCTGCCAGCCGAACATGTTTGAGGAGCTCTCATTCGCTTGGGCGTGCCTGCGCCGCGCCGATCCAGCAGCGGGGGGCGAGGAGTCGCGCAAACTCCTTAAAGCCGCGACGCTTGAACCCCTAAAACTTTTCAATTTACCGTGGGGGCCAATTGAGGAGGGGGGCAGTGCGACATTTATGGTGCTCACCCGTGGAAACAATCTCATGAACCTCACCAACGTGCATGCGGGATTGGTTAATCGAGCGCGAGCGGACAACATCCGAGCGATTTACGCGCGCGGAAAAATTTTATAAGCTTGGAACATCAAGAAAAAATGGTGTTTTGGGGAGTTAACTAGCATAGCGAATGGTGGATGAGGAGGCATGCAGGTCAAAGGTGTGATGACCAAGGAGGTCAAGTGGGTAGAGGTGCCCGGTACCCGAGCTGAGGCCCTTGATATCCTGAGGAAAATAGGTGCAAGCGCGGTCCCCGTGGTGAAGCGGGGCACCGATGAGCTCGTTGGGATGGTGAGGCTTCGCAAGTTGTTCGAGAACCCCAGCGAGAATCAACTCGCGATGCTCGTCGATCGCGACGTTTCGACGGTTTCGATAAACGATAAGCTCGAGGAAGCAGTGAATTGTCTGCTCAAGGCTCGCGTCCGAAGACTGCCCGTGCTAAAGGACGGGAAACTCGTCGGGATGCTCACGGTCCAAGACATCATCTACCGCGCGATTGCCGAGATGGATGTGGAGCGCCTAGCATCAGATTTCATGCGCCCACACATTATCGCCGTGTGGGATGGAACCCCTATCAAGGCCGTGGTGGAGATCATGGACCTCTCCGGCTTCCGAGCCCTGCCCGCGATCGACGAGGGCGGCAACCTGGTCGGGATCATCGACGACTCGGATATCCTTAAGGTGAGTGGTGTTGAAACCGAGTCACGAATGAGCCAGATGGCGGGGCGAAGCGAGGGCGATAGCTGGACGTGGGACAGTGAGAACCGGATTTACATCACCAAGCGGGAGCTGAAGGTCCCGGATAAGCTCGTGCGGGACGTGATGACGAAGGAGCTCGTGACGATAACGCGCAAGACTACCGTGAGCAGGGCAGCGCAGCTCATGCGGCAGCATCGGATCGAGCAGACCCCCATTTTGTCTGCGGAGGGCAAGCTCACTGGTATCGTGCAGGATGTCGATCTGCTCCGCGCTTTGGTTGAGTAGCGATACTTAATTTTTTAGGCTTCTAAAACGCTTCCAATTGCGGTGGGGCGGTGGCCAAAAAGCACGAAGAAGTTATGGAGCTTGCTAAACGGCGCGGGTTCATCTGGCCTTCCTTTGAGATCTATGGCGGTGTGGCAGGTTTCTACGATTTTGGGCCGCTTGGGGCACTCCTAAAAAACAAGATCATCCAGAAGTGGCGTGAGTTTTACGTGGTTCGAGAAGGATTCTTCGAGATAGATTCGCCGAGCGTTGTGCCTGAAGAGGTCCTGAGGGCGAGCGGGCACGTCAACCACTTCGTCGATGCAATGGTTGAGTGTCAGAAGTGTAGGTCAGCTTTCAGGGTCGTGGACTTGGCGCTCGAACAGACAGGTAAGGGCATCGAGGGGATGCCGAAGGAGGAGATGGATCGGTTCGTTAAGGAACACAAAGTGCGCTGCCTAGACTGTGGAGGCGAGCTGGGAAAAATTTTCGATTTCAACGCGATGTTTCGAACGGCGATCGGACCAGGGAGCCAGCGCGTGGGTTACCTGAGGCCCGAGACCGCACAGGGAATTTTCATCGATTTCAAACGGCTCCAGCGCTACGCGCGGGGTAAGCTGCCCTTCGGGGTGGTGCAGATTGGCAAGGGCTATCGTAACGAAATCTCCCCGCGTCAGGGTATCATAAGGCTTCGCGAGTTCACGATGGCAGAGGCCGAGGTCTTCTTCGACCCCGAGGACCCACACCACCCACGGTTTTCCGAGATGGCTGGGGAGCAACTCAGGCTCTGGCGGGCGGGCGATCAGATCAAGGGCAAGGAGCAGTTAACTGAGGTGACGGCCGAGCAGGCGGTCGAGCGGAAGGTGGTCTGCAACGAGCTCATGGCCTACTATCTCGCGCTCACCAAGCGCTTCTTGCTGGACCTGGGCATCCCAAGCGAGGTGATTCGCTTCAGGGAGCAAACCCCCGGGCAACGGGCCCATTATTCGAGCGAAACTTGGGATGCCGAGGTTTCGACTGAGCGGTTCGGCTGGGTTGAGGTCGCCGGGCTTGCATACCGCACGGATTACGACCTCTCCCGCCACGCCCAGTTCAGCAAGGAGGACATGACGATATTTTCCGCGGATAAAAAGCGAAAGGTGCTCTGTCATGTGATGGAGCCCTCCTACGGGATCGATCGTCCATTTTACTGCTTGCTCGAGCACTCGTACGTGTCGGAGAAGGAGCGCAAGTACCTCCGACTTAAGAAGGAGCTGGCCCCGATCGAGGTCGGCGTTTTCCCCTTGCTCAACCGCGTTGGCATGCCCGAGAAGGCCCGGGAGGTGCTCGAAGGTTTGAAGTCAAGGGGGTTCATGGTGGAGTACGATGACGCTGGCTCCATCGGACGCCGTTACGCGCGTGCCGACGAGGTGGGCACGCCCTACTGTGTCACGGTCGA
>JABUBL010000294.1_pt1 | contig 14031 bp, 18 predicted proteins | sample 7240371 | NCBI WGS metagenome assembly JABUBL01 (sample SAMN07256343, study PRJNA390944) | subsurface metagenome | isolation source: Methane hydrate marine sediment | place: Pacific Ocean: Eastern North Pacific, ODP site 1244 | collected 2002
TGTAATGAGGATGTCAAATCTAGCATTCAACATTTCGCTGAGTAGCTCGATTGGCTCGCGGCCCCAGAGCGGTGCTATCGATTTAAGATTGAATTCCTCGCAGATGCGGTCGATGCGGCTCTTTTGATAGTTCGAGGCTATCACGCCGCTTACCACACCTTCAATGTCGAGTCCGCTAAGTGCCCGCTTCAGATCCTCCAGTTCCTGTTCGCGCTCGCCACTCGTCTCGGTTTTGATGAGAGGCAAACCTGCACATTCGGCAAACAGATCAATGAGTTCGATGTTGGGATAGTGAAACATCCAGGAGTCCTCCCGCTTGGGAATCATCGCAACCACGTGCGCAATTTCGTGCCCCCGCTGCTGCGCAAGCCAGAGCGCAAGGCTTGAGTCTTTTCCACCCGAACAAAGGGCCGCTACCCGCATTGGCATCAAGGGAAGCTATGTCTTTAAATAAGTTAAACCCCAACGATTTTCGGAGAGAGGATGAACTTTACGATGAAATCTGCTAGAGCTTATGTAGCAATAGTCGTCCTAGTGATTGGAATCTACCTTTTGATCGAGGGAGCTTACATGGTTCAGGACATGCTAATTAATGTATCATTCATCGTGCTGGGGGTCGTACTCACACTCGGTTATTTCTGGCTGATCGGCGACACTATCGAGCGCTGGCTTCGGGCACCTCGGGGAATAACTTTCATGCCGCTCCTGCTCGTGCTGGGGATAGTCATATTGAGTTTTGGATTGACTCGGTCGGGCCTAGTGACGACTGAGCTGAAACTCTCGCTAGTGATTCCAGGGCTCGTGCTCGCCCTCGTCGCCGTGTTCGTGCTGTTGAAGGCGAAGAAGCAAGGCCTATAGTCCAAATGCCGCTAGCACCCCATCTTTTGCCCCGGCGAAGTAAAGGATGCAAGGAACCATGATCACGCCCATGCAGTGCGTTCGTTTAACCTTTGCCGCCGCCGGGAGCACTCCAACCGCGGTTGCTGTTGCTAAAATGAGCAGACCCATCATGCCCGCGTACCAGAGCTACTCAGCGAAATGTTGAATGCTAGATTTGACATCCTCATTACAAGCGTGGCCGCCCAAGGGTTTGACGAGAGCTGGCTGGGCAGAAAAATCGACGAGGGATGTCTGGAAGATCTGAAAAGGCTCCATACCAAGTTCAAGATAAACATCTCGGCCGAAGGAGGCGAATATGAATCACTCGTGCTCGATGCGCCTTTTTTCAAAAAACGGATCGAGGTGGTGGAGGCCGAGCGAATCTGGCGGGGAACCAACGGATATTTGCTGATCAAACATGCAAAGCTTGTGGAGAAGTGATGAGATGACGACAGCCCTCGTTTACTCCGAAAAATATCTAGAACATAATCCAGGAGAGGGGCACCCCGAGCGGCCCGAGCGTCTGAAAGCAATCGTGGACGCGCTGAAGCGGGCGAAACTCTGGGCGGGACCGAAGGTAAAGGTGATTGAGCCGAGACCTACAAAGCGTGAGGACATTGAGCTGGTCCACGATCCGAGCCACGTCGAACTCGTCGAACGCTTGAGCAAGTTCGAGAAGCCGCTCGATGGAGATACTCCCGTGCGCAAAAACACCTATGAGTTGGCGCTGCTAGCCGCAGGCGGGACGATTGATGCCGGACGCGTAGTACTATCTGGAGATGCTCTGAACGCATTCGCGCTGGTCAGGCCCCCAGGGCACCACGCCACGCAAGCACGGGGTGGCGGGTTCTGTTATTTCAACAACCTCGCGGTGATGATCGAGCGCCTCAAGCGAGAATTCAAGCTAAGACGAGTATTCATCCTAGACTTTGATGCCCACCACGGCAACGGGACACAGGATATCTTCTACGATGACCCGAGCGTGCTCTACATGTCGCTGCACCAAGACCCGCTGACACTCTACCCGGGAACTGGCTTCATCGACGAAGTGGGCTCGGGCGAAGGGAATGGCTACACGGTCAACGTGCCGTTACCACCCGAGAGCGGTGATGCTGAATACATGGGTGCGATGAAGGAAATTTTCGTGCCACTTACCGAACAGTTCAAACCGGAACTTTTTGCTGTTTCCGCCGGGTTCGACGCGTATGTTGATGATCCGCTTACGCAGCTGCGGTTATCAACGCTCGCTTATGGGTGGCTTACACGTTTTGTCGTCGAGCAAGCTGAGAGGCTGTGCAAAGGGCGGGTAGTGTTTGTGCTTGAAGGTGGCTACGTGCTCGATGCTTTGGCGGGGGGAGTGGTAAATGTCGCGAAAACCCTGACCGGCGAGAAACCCTCAACGTCCGTCGAACCTCGCCGCACCAGCGTTATTGATGAACTCAAGAGAGTGCTCTCGAGCTACTGGAAACTTTAACACTCCACATGACTAAAGTCGGAGATTCTTGGAAGCGCATACCTGAACATCCAATCCGTTTCCGGCTCAATTCGGCAAAACCCATCGGGAAAATTCGGCGAGCCCAAGCGGCTGTCTCTTGTGACTCCCATACCCCGCTCTCTTCCAAGTTGTGGCGGGCCCCGGCGGTCGCGCGCAAAAATACCCGGGACCAGGCCCCGCCGCGCTCGGGGAGTATGAGGGTATTTGAACCCGCCCCTGCCACATATTCGCTTACCAGCGCGGTTCATTATGCCGCCGCCGGCCTTTCGCCACTCTCCCCTCTGCGCCTGCTGGTGCGGCCGGATGGATAACCCCACCCAAAAGCTTGCGCCTTCGGGAAACCACACCAGCAGATTGCGCAAGGGATATATGCGCCTATTCAGCCCCCTTATCTTCTTGAAGGAACCAATACCACACCATTTATAGTTTGCGAACTTTTATTTAAATGACACGTTTAACACGCTTAATATTCTTAACGTGCTTTTCCCATCATTATTGGGGATTTCATTAATCAAGAAAGTGCTAAGCAAGAAGGCCAAGAAGCTGGTACACTGGCACGACAATTACGTCGTGTTTGTGACACCCGAAGCCAAGGCGCTGAAGTGGAACGACAAGACAATCGTGAAGATTTCTGTGGTCGAGGAAAAAGGCAAAAAGAAAATCATCATCGAAAAGGGGATGGAGCTTTAGTTTTCATTTCCTAGATTTGTCTGTCGTTAGCGCGAGTGAAAGTTGAAGGGCAGAGGGATAGACAAACGAGCGTGGTATATCTGATTCTCCAATCCAAAATGAGAAAGCGCTAGACATTTAACGCCAGATATAAATTGGTGTTCGGGAGCAGATGAACGAAATTTTGAAATCGGTTCTAAAAGAAGTTAAACCAACCCCAGCTGACCGGAAGCGCCTCAATCGGGTGGCGGCCGAGCTCATCGGGCAGACAAATGCAGCCTGCGCGAAACTCGACATCGATGCAAAGGCGATGCTCGTGGGCTCAGCTGCGCGCGACACTTGGCTTCGCTCCGAGCGTGATATCGATGTTTTCATCCTCTTTCCTGAAGAGCTCCCGCGGGAGGAACTCGAGCGCCAAGGGCTAGCGGTGGCGCGGGAGGTGGCCAGCGCCAAGGGAAAGGAGCAGTTCGCCGAGCACCCCTACGTGACAATGAAGTTCAAGGAGTTCGATATCGACCTAGTGCCGTGCTACGATGTCGCCAAACCGAGTGAAATCAAAAGTGCGGTCGATCGCTCACCCCACCACCAGCGCTACATCACTGGACACCTGACGTCCGAACTTGCTGATGAGGTGCTGCTAACGAAAAAATTCATGCTCGGCGTTAGTTGCTATGGCTCGGAGCTGAAGGTACAGGGTTTCTCAGGATATCTCTGTGAGCTCCTCGTGCTGCACTACGGATCATTTAAAAAGTTAGTGGAAAGTGCGAGCGGTTGGAAGCCAAACACGGTCATCGACCCCGAACGCAGTTACCCCGATCCCTCCGAAGCTAAGAGGATGTTTGAGAAGCAGCCACTCATCGTCATAGATCCCGTCGACGCGAGCCGGAACGTGGGCGCCGCAATCTCGATGCAGAACTTCGCCACTTTCGTTCGCGCTTGCCAGGATTTTGCACGCGGGCCGAGCGGACGATTTTTCTTCCCCAAGCCCGTGCGAAGGCTGAGCGCGCGGCAGATTCAGGCGACATTGGAGCGTAGAGGGACGGCCGTGTTCTGCGTCGCTTTCTCCCCGCCCGACGTAGTTCCCGATGTGCTCTATCCGCAGCTCCGAAAGGCTGAGCGGACTCTTGTAACGCGGCTGACGCGGGCTGGGTTTGAGGTGATGCGGAGCGATGTGTGGTCGAATTCTCGGGCTCTCATCCTGCTCGAGCTGGCGGCGGCGAAGCTCCCTAGAGTTCGCACCCACATTGGGCCTCCTGTTTCGATTGAGGTCGGGAATTTCATCCGAGCTCATTTGAAATCAAAGCGAAAATTCGCCGGTCCATTCGCCGGTGCTACGGGGAAGCTGATTTTCGAGCTTGAGCGCGAGCGACCAAACTCGCGGAAGGTGCTTGAGCAGGCCTTAAGGGAGCATGCGACCCTGGGTAGGCACGTTGGTGAAGCAATCTCGAAGAGTTATCGGATTTACGAGGGGAATCAGATAGTCAAGCTCTGCAAGGATGAAGAGGTCCGAGAGTTCATCTCGGAGTACCTCACAAGATGCCTGCCGTGGTATAGATAGAGTGTTTAATGCTGGATATCAGGAGATTTCGATCCGGGCAAGCGTACTATAGATTGGCCCTTTCGGTGTTAGCTTGCTTTGCTTTAACTCGACTGCTTGAGCGCGCGTCAATCCAAACTCTGTGTCCGCCATTTTTTTAATAAACGACGCCAGCCGCTCTTTTTGTTTGGCCGACTTGACTCGGGCAATCGTCAGGTGGGGCACGAAATCACGCTCTGAATGAAATCCGAAAGGTTGCAACTCCCGATCGATTTTCTGCTGGAGACCTATGACCTCGTTGCCCCCCTCGGCCACACCTGCCCACACGACCCGGATGTAGCGCAAGTTCGGGAAGACACCTATGCCCTTAACCCTGATGTCGAATTGCCCTGTTCCCGCAGCGGCCCTTTTCAACGCCTCAGCGATTGCACCAACCCTGTCTTCGGAAACCTCCCCGAGGAATTTCATCGTCACGTGAATGTTGGGCGCTTCGACGAGCTTGAGCTGCGCCCCGGTTGTCTGAAGTTGATCTTGGGCGGCCACCAGTTTCTGTCTGACCGCCTCGTCGATATCGATTCCAATGAAAGCTCGCACCATTTGGACACCTAGCATGTGACGTGAAATGCGCCGACAACTCTGCGTCCCGCATCTGCCGCCTCGTTGTATCGCTTGAGAGCATCGGGAGTGATATCATCGATTATCTTAACCCCCTGTTTCACCGCTAATTCAGCAGCTTCTTTGTCAACTCGGACGCAACCTGACTGACCAGTTCCAACTATGACCAGCTCCGGCTTCCCCTCGAGCAGGAAGTAGAGTTCGTTCAACGTAAACTCATGGTCTCGATCCCGTCGTCTGATCGAATCATCAGCTAAAATCCAAACATCATGAGGGTAGTGCTTGCCGTCCACGGTGATGCTCCCGAAGCTCGTTCCATCGATGCAAACCATTCAACCGCCCTCATAACTTCTGAGTTTCAAATTTAACAACCTTTAGCAGGTCACGAACGCTCTCGATGATAGCGTCTGGGCCGTACTTTTCTAGGAGTTCCCGCCGCATCAGGCCAGTCAGCACGGCGACGGTTCGTGCGCCCAAGACCTTGCCATCCCTCACGTCGTTCCAGTAGTCCCCCACAACCACGCAGTCCCTAGGGTCGATTCCAAGCCTTTCGGCCACGAGCCTTAAGATCTCGACCTTGGAGAAGTGGTGCTGCTCATCTAAATCTTTAATAACATCATCTCCAGTGACGATTGCCTTCACAAATTTGTCGAGCCCAAAACTCGCCAGCTCCTCTTTTATTTGGGCCGATGGGGTGACGCAACTTGTGATAACTGCAATGGGAACCCCAGCATCGTGAAGCTTTTGAAAAACTTCCGTCACGCCCGGAATCAGCTTGCTGCCCGGGTCGCTCGCTCGATACCTTCGGAGGAACTCGAGCCAGAACTCATGCAGCTTTCGTTCTCGTTCTTTATTGAATGGTGCAGTAATCACGTCATCAAGCGTGTCTGCAACATAATATTCGAAGAACTCATCCCGCCCAAGTGGTTCGTCCCCACGCTCTGTGAGCAGTTGATTGAAGACATCATGATATCGTTTGAGTGTGTCGACCAGTGTGCAGTCGAAATCAAATATAACCGCTTTGGCTGTAATCATAGATTTTCCCCTAAAACAAGTATGGCATCCGTATACAGGACTGCGGGCTTTTTCTCTTCTTTATTCGGCTTCATCTAGGCCACCTAAAGAGACTCTCTGCTTTAGATTGGTGAAATTTGGGTTTAACTTTTACTGTGGAGTCACCTCTCCGAAGCGCTTGAAACATGCCAATCTGATCGAACTTGAGTCCTCTTGAGGTCTCCGCATTGAGGATATTAAATTTTTATCTGCAGCACGTAAGTAAAAAAGAGAAAATGAAAGCCGTTTGTTTGCTTTCCGGAGGAATCGATAGCGCCACAGCGGCGGCGATAGCGAAGCGCGAGGGCTACGAACTTAATTGTCTCTCCTTCAACTACGGGCAAATTGCAACCAAAGAAATCGAAAGCGCCAAAAAAATCGTTGAGGCGCTGGATGCCAAAGAGCACCGCGTTGTCGACATCTCATTTCTGAAGGAGCTTTACGGCCCTGGTGCCACTGCGCTTCTAGATGAACACATACCCATGCCCGAAAAGTTCGAGCAAAGCATAATCGTACCATTTAGAAATGGCATCCTGCTCGCCATTGCCGCCGGGTATGCAGCGACGGTCGGGGCAGAAGTAATTTTTTATGGCGCGCAAGGAGACGACGCGCAATTTTATCCAGACTGCAGGCAAGAGTTTGTCTCCGCCATTGCGCGGGCGATATCGCTTGGCACCGAATCCAAGCTCGCTGTAAGAAACCCGCTGGCAGACAAGACAAAAGCCGAAGTGATAAAGCTGGCCGTTGAGCTTGGGGTTCCTCTTGAGCTTACGTGGAGCTGCTACTTGAATCGCGAGCTTCACTGTGGGCGCTGTGAGTCATGTCGAAACAGAAAGCACGCATTCGAGGAGGCTGGCGTTAAAGACCCGACAATTTATGCGAAGTCGCCAGACGCCAAGCAATCAGCTTAATCATTTGGCATCATCCGCAATGATTTACCGTCTTAGCGGATTTAACTTATCGTTCCCAAACTCCCACAGCGCAAGGCCAGTTGTTTGATCATATTCCCGTTCGAGTTTATTACCCAGCAGCTCTTGAAGGTGAAGCTCGGCCGCAAAAACCGTCGCATTGATCAGGTGCCCCGAATAGGTTTTGCCTGTTGCGTCGGCGAGCACGGCATGGATGTGCACAAATGGTTTGCCATCCTTGAGCGAGAGGTTGCCGAAACAACTCGCAATCTCCAAGGGCTTGTCGAGTTTAATTTGTTGGTACTCGTGCTTCACTTGGTCGTAACACGCCAGCTTTGCCTTTTTGACCGCACCGATTACGGTGAAGACCGCAATCGTAACTCGTTTCTCCTTCGCAAAATTTTTGATTGACTGTACGAATGCTGAATTGTGCTTGAGCCTACACAAGAAAAATCTGCCGAGCTTGTAACCTGTGGATCTCAATGGTGCACCCTTCCTCCTTTTGCGTTCTAGCTTAAGTGATTTGTGCGGTTCAATACGGGCAAATTCTCTCGGAGCATGACACGCGCGTATCACAACCACGTGACACGTTGTGCTCTTTGGAAAGACATTAGCAAATGGTGAGATTCTTTTAACCTCACGAGGCAGAGCGCTACTAGGATTCAGATGTCTGAAGTCTTCGCAATTTCTACCCCTGGCCCATCCGCCACCTTCGAGGCAATGGATGCGCTGCGGGCTGGGAAACACGTGGTTCTCTTGAGCACCGGAGTCACGCTTGCCGAGGAGGCCGAGCTCAAACAGCAGGCATCCGAGCGCGGGCTACTTCTACTCGGTCCCGGGTGCGGTACCTCAATTGTGGATGAAGAGGGCTTCGGAATATGGAATTCCGTCCGCCGAGGACCTATAGGGATCGTGTGCACCACCGGGAGCGGGGTCCAGGAGCTCTCGTGTCTTGTGGATGAATTTGGAATCTCGCACGCGTTTGGAGTGGGTCCCAGAGACCTCTCCCAAAAGATTGGTGGGGCAGGAACGCTTTCAGTGTTAAGATTCCTCACCGTGGATGATAAAACAAGAGTAATCATAGTGGCAGCTCGGGTTCCAACCACTACCATTGCCCGCAAGGTGGTTGACACTGTTAAGGGTACGGGGAAACCAGCGGTGGTCTGTTTCTTAGGGGCAGGGAGTGGGGTCAAATTCCCGAATGGTGTGATCCCTGCCGCAACGCTTGAAGAGGCAGCAGCTCACGCTATTTCCATTGTCAAAAAGCGCAAGCTTGGCGAGATGATTTTTGCCTTTCCGCCTGATCAGGTCAGAGAAATTGCGGAATCAGAATACTCGCGCTTCGGCTACGGGCAGCGCTACATCAGAGGTCTGTATTCGGGAGGAATGCTGTGTACAGAAGCCCAAGTTATCTTGCGGAAACTTGTGGGCCCCGCCCGATCCAATATTCCGTTGGAGCCAAGGTTACGGTTGCCGGATACACGCTCTAGTCGAGGGCACGCCTGCGTCGACATGGGTGTGTCCGATCTCTCGGGGGGAAATCACCCAGCGGTTGACCTACGCCCGAGATGTGAGAGGCTCTTAAAGGAGGCGAAGGACTGGGAGGCGGCCGTGGTTGTATTAGATGTGGTGCTTGGGCACGGAGCGCATCCGAACCCTGCCGAGGAGCTGGCACGAGTGGTGGGGAAAGCCAAGCAGATAGCCGACCGTGGTGGTGGATATCTGAGTGTAGTAGCGTCGATAGTCGGAACGTCTCGAGACCCTCAAAATTTGCCACTCCAATACGAGAAACTAGAAAAAGCCGGCATTATAGTCATGCAATCAAATGCCCAAGCCTCACGAATGGCTGCGCTGATAGCCACCTACGAAGATGTATGGAAAAAAATGAGTTTGTGAAAGGATAAATCAGGATAGTAGTAATAAGACCTGGAGGACGAAACCGATGCCACACGATCTGATTATTGTGGGTGGAGGGCCTGCTGGCTTGAGTGCTGGAATATACGGTGCCAGGAGCGGTTTGAAGACGTTAATACTTGAGAAGGCGGTGGCAGGAGGACTGGCGGGGGAGGCTCCCTTGGTCGAGAATTACCCGGGCATGGATGCGATAAGAGGCATGGAACTCGTGGAGAAATTGAAGGCACAAGCTGCGAAATACGTTGAGCTTAAAGAATTTGAACCCGTGAAGGACATAGAAGTCGGGACGGATTTTTTGGTCCGCACGGAGAAGGGTGAGTACATTACAAGAGCTCTGATACTCGCGACCGGCACGACCCACAAAAAATTAGGCGTGAAAGGAGAAAACGAATTTTTTGGAAAAGGTGTATCCTATTGCGCCATCTGCGACGGTTTCCTCTTCAAGGGTAAAAAAGTAGCAGTGGTTGGGGGTGGAAATTCCGCCGCGATGGATGCTATTTATCTTGATAGCGTGGGATGCGATGTCACCTTAATTCACAGAAAGGATGAACTCAGGGCAGAGGACTACCTTCAAAGGAAGTTGGAGGGAAAAATTGACATCCGCTTGAACTCCGTAGTAGATGAGATAAAAGGCGATAATTTTGTGAAGGGAGTTCGGGTTCACGACACTAAGGAAAAAACTAAAAAAGACCTCGAGGTAGCAGGAGTTTTCGTGTCGATTGGAGAGAATCCCAACAGCGAACTCGCGGCGAAAATCGGAATTTCCCTTGATGAGGAAGGCTATATCATAACCGACAAAACCCAGAGGACAAACATCCCCAGAGTTTATGCTGCGGGTGATGTAACGGGTGGAGTTAAACAGATTGTGGTAGCGTGCTCCAAGGGCGCGGTCGCTGCTTTATCGGCCTTCGAGGACCTCAGAAATCCCTACTGGGCAAAAAAGGTGTAGAATGAGCGACATCAAAAAATTTGTGCGGTTCTACAAAAGCGATTTTGGTAAGAAAGTTCTAGCTAGAGAAGCGAATTATCTGAAAAACGAGTTGAAAGAGAGAAAAAAGATCCTCGACATCGGATGCGGGATCGGCTATTTTGAGGAAATGCTGCCTGAATTAAACATCATTGGTCTTGATAATTCGAGAGAGATGTTAGAAAAAGCGAGAAAGAGTAGCGGTAAAAAATTTGTGTTCGGCGATGCAAAACACTTAGATTTTCCCGAGGAATCTTTTGACGGCGCCTTCATGGTGACGACTTTAGAGTTTCTAGACGACTACAAAAAGGTCGTGGACGAGGTGGTTAGAGTCTTGGAGCCTAAGGGCAAATTTGTGGCCATAATATTGAATCCGGAATCGGAGTACTTCAAATCCCACATGCACAAAGCAGACTCATACTTCAGAAAAATAAAACACACAAATCTAAAGGAAATAGAAGGCTACATCTCAAAATTCTTCGCTATGACTGGTGAGTATTTTTTAGGGATACGAGGTCCTCGAGTCTTCGAGACCCGTGATAAAAATCTGGCGTCTCTATACGTGGTTAAGGGGATAAAAGTCTAACTGTCGACCTTCCTCGCTTTCGGCCGTTTGAGTTTTCTCAGCTTTTTCAGCCCCACAACTTTTTTTACTTCGGCTTTTTTCGCCTTGTAAACTGAACAAGCATTCATTCCTTTGAAATCTTTTTCAATTTCACCCAGTTCCTCCGGGGTCAGGGGCCTAACGGGGCTTTGCCTGAGAGGGGTATTGATCTGAACTTCATCTGGCTTAATTGTCCTCGCGATCGCTGCAATTTCTTTGGAGAAATCTTTGTTCTCCGGGACGAACATCACTTCAAGCGAAAATTTGCCTTTGAACTCTTCTCGGAATTTTTTCATTCCCTCGATGGTGTCCGCAAGGTGGATTCCCTTGTGGGGGCGGTTTATTCGATTAAAAGTCTCCTCGTCAGGGGCGTCCAACTCCCCGATGACAATATCTGCTTGAGCGAGGCCTCTTCTCACTTCTTCCCGAGTCATCAAAGAGGAGTTTGTCAAGACGGCGATCGGGAGACCCGAAATCTCCTTTGCAACTTTTATCGCTTCACCCAAATTCAGAGCCAGAGTTGGTTCGCCAGTCCCAGAAAAAGTCACGACATCAGCCACAACCTCTTTCATAGCTTCCCGGAGCTCTCGCGCTACTCGCTCGGTAGGAACGAAGACCCTGCGTTTGGTTGTCAACTCCGTGGTCTTGCCCAGCGAACAATAAATACAGTCAAGCGAGCATACCTTTCCTTTCTCTTGGCAAATCAAATCCACTCCCAACGACCTTCCAAGCCGCCACGATGAAACAGGGCCATAAACTATTTCCATGGGTTCACCTTTGTGCTAGACCATCGTCTTTCCTTTAACCTTCCGTCAAATAGGGTCATCAGAGGATATTCTTTATCCGCTGTTCCAAATACTGTCTAGGCAAGGCCCCGGTGACTTGGTCCATTAATTTACCGTTTTTGAAAATCAACAAAGTTGGAACCGCCATTATACCATATTTAGCCGCAATCATCTGATTCTTATCGACGTTCAACTTGCTAAAAACAACCTTCCCCGAGTAGTCATTAGCCAGTTCCTCGATGATTGGCGCAATAATGTGGCAGGGTGGACACCATTGACCCCAAAAATCGACCACGACGACAGGATACTTTCTAATCGTATCTTCAAACGTCTGGTCCGTGATCTGAATGGGTTTGTCGATTACCTCTTTTTTCCCCAAATATCTCTCCTCCAGCTCTTTCAATTTTCTCTTACGTATTTCATCTAGCTCGTCCACATTAAAACCTCCGCCTTCCTCCCCTCTTCCTTACGAACAGAAGGGGAAAAACAATATCGCTCACACAGCACGGAACCCACACCGCTATGAAAAGTATCGGGAAAATGAGCGGCAATAGCGGAATCCAGTCCGCCGGCGTCCCAAATGTCGTGAAATAAAATAGCGATGAATAAGTGCTCAACAACACGTGCCCCGCGTGTGGAAACCTTGTCCGAGACCACAAAAGTCCGATTGCGATGCCAGCAAGCGCTGAGAGGGTTATGAGCCATGTGTGTTCGATGAAACATACGTGAAGAGTTATGGGGAGCCCAAGCAATACTCCCCCAATATAAGGAAAAACTATATCGCTTGTCGAACATATTGCGATTGATCCGACGAAACCGATTCCCACTGCCATCGCGACGCCACCACGATATCGTCTGTACATCGCAGTAGTTACGAGCGCGCTCAATACGATGTGAAGGGGGTGCAAAACGTGGAAAATTATATGAGGGGTTTCGTAAGAAAGCCCAACAAGAATCATAATGCCCATGAGAATCACTCCACTAAGAGCCCCAAAGGCCGTGAAGGGAGCGTGTCTCTTGAGTTCGTAAGCGATTTGCTTTAGTAAACTCAATCTTTCACCTTCCATTCATTTTTTTCTTGCATTTTGGATCGCTGAAGATAACCTTCTTGCATGGACAGATTTCTGGATGCCCGTAGGCTTTGCAAATGGCGTTGATGAGGCTCCCTGAAGCACGGTAATCCAACTTAGAAGCCTCGTTGCAGGCTCTTTGGGCATTGTACTTAAGGAGATTCGTAAAGAGGATCTCCAAAATCCTGTGCTTTCTCAGTAGCTTCCGGGCTTCTGCGATGCCCTCTTTCGTCAGCTCAACGCCATGGTAGCGCTTGTGCCAGAGAAGGTTTTTCTCAGAAAGATTTTGAATCACTTCTGTCACCGTGGCTGGCCGAACTCCAAGAGATTTTGCCACGGCTGTAGTCCTGACCTTGGTGGACTCCTCGCACTGCCCTCTGTATATCAATTTTAGATATTTCGCTTCATTCTCAGTTACGCTTAGTTCGGCGCCCATAACACACCTCCCTGTATTTTAGGGGTTCCCTAAATTTAAAGATTGGAGTTCTAATCTAAAGATGCAGCAGTAACCAAAAGGTTAAAAATAAAGATTTATAATTAACCTAGAAGAAACCGAGGGAGATAAAATGGACTTCCTGCCGAAATATCTATTCCTTACCCGCGGAGTCGGGCACGACCGGGAAAAATTGAAGTCATTCGAATATGCCTTGGAAAATGCGGGGGTCGCGAGGTTCAACTTAGTATCGGTCTCCAGCATAATCCCCCCAGGGTGCAAAATGATATCTCGGGAAAAGGGTTTGAAGCACCTGCGCGATGGGCAGATTATTTTCGGCGTTTTCGGAAAATGCTGCAGCAACGAACGGAGGAGACTGATATCCGCAAGCATAGGTTGCGCTCTTCCAGCAGACAAAAACACTTACGGGTATATCAGCGAGCACGATGCCTACGGGCAAACAGCGGAAGAAGCCGGCGATTACGCGGAAGACTTGGCGGCTTCTATGCTCGCGGGCGCCTTGGGTTTACCTTTTGATCCAGACAAGAGCTGGAACGAGAGAAAACAGATATGGAAGATTTCTCGGAAGATAGTAAGAACTACAAACATGACACAGACTGCCTTGGTGAAGGAGGGAATGTGGTCAACGGTCTTCGCCGCAGCGATTTTTGTGCTATAGCGCGAGGCGTGCGCCTTTAGTCTTTTTCATAACCATTTTCGATCATGGCGGCGGTGCAACAGATACCTACGCATATTCTCGAGAATTTCAGATTCTCTAGGTGGACCCTTTGTTTTGTGATAAGATTCAACAACTCACCAATGATCAAGCTCGTGCGCCCTGTTGTTTTAAAAATTCCTCCACTTTATCCACAACTCGCATGAAAGCTTTGGCAGCAGGAGTTTCTGCATGCTCGACGATGAATGGTGTCCCTCTGTCTGAATCCTCGCATATCTTTGAATCGATTGGAATCCTATCGAGGAACGGTACTCCAAGTTCTCCCGCTATTTTTTGACCTCCTCCGCTTCCAAAAATATCAACTTCTGCCCCGCACTTTGGACAAACGAACCCACTCATGTTTTCAACTATGCCCAGCACATGTAC
>JABUBL010000295.1_pt1 | contig 14022 bp, 12 predicted proteins | sample 7240371 | NCBI WGS metagenome assembly JABUBL01 (sample SAMN07256343, study PRJNA390944) | subsurface metagenome | isolation source: Methane hydrate marine sediment | place: Pacific Ocean: Eastern North Pacific, ODP site 1244 | collected 2002
TATGTAATAAAAATAAGGTTTTATAAATTTAAATGATTGTTATATATATTTTATATAAAAATCTCTTATTCCGACTATATAGTCCCCTCTCTATTTTTACCATTCTTATTATTTATGTGAATGTAAATTAATTATATTTACTTTTAAAAAGGATTTAAAAATAGCAGTATTAAAAAATGAAACTAAATCCTTATTCAATTAGGCAAGAACTCATTTTCTAATTCTAAGATTAAAGCTTTTTTATCTTTGTCTGAAATACAATTTACATTATGTCCACGATTACTGTATATATCAGGTGGATTATTTTCTAGCAGAGAGAGGAGTAAAATTAAGGCATTAGTAACAAAAGTTCGATTTTGTGTTCGCTCAAGTAAATTCATAAGCTGTATAATTGATTGATTTTTCCAAATTTCTCTCTTCTCTCGACTAATATTATCATCTTGAAAATAATCTACAATCTTTAAATAAAACTCTACCTCAAAATCTTCGCTATTTGTATTAATTTTCATCTTTTCTTAGCTAATTCTTACCTTCTAATTATTTAAACTTAAAACTTATTTTTAAGCCCATATATTTTATTAATTTTATGTGATGGTATTCCGGCACGAATAATACATAAATTATATTTATTCAACCCGATATGACTTATATTTAAAGTTTTTAATGAAAATATTTTGTGTGTACAAAATTTTATGACAACCTAATAATAAATCTTCCAGCTGTTTTATTTTCCAATATGATATATAGGTATCATTTTGTTTCAATATAACAAGAACTGAATGAAAAATTTTGACATAATTGCTGATTTAATTATATTCTATCAGAAAGGGTGCATAAATACTATATAATTATTTTTATCCAATCTTAGCTTAGATTTGCTTTTATTAAAAAATTAAAACAGATGAACTAAATTAAAGAGAGATTTATAAAAGGTGGGGTGATTATAGATTTTTTAAAAGAATAATTGTATTATCCTGTTTTTAGTATTAAAATGTATGTACTTTTAAGCTTAATGTTCACATTAGCATTTTCTGTACATTTTATATACGTATTGGTCTATATATCACCCCTATGTTTAAAAGAATGATATTTTTTCTGCAGTACAATAATAAGACAAATGTGTATATAAAACTTTTCTTATAATTCTAATTTAATAACTTTTAATTCATTAAAAATAGCTACAAGAATGAAAAAAAATATTAGATTTTCCACTTACCTTCTTCAAAGATAACTTTATCATCAGCTAATATCTTAGAACCCGGTAATTTCATGTCTTTTAAAATATCCCAATGTATTGCACTCCTATTTTTTGACCCTAATTCTTCAAATCCTAATCCAAGAGCACAATGAATTGTTCCTCCCATTTTTTCATCAAACAACATGTTTTTCGTAAATTGGGTAATGCCATAATTAGTTCCAATCGCAAATTCTCCGATTATATCCGCATTTTCTATTTTCAAAATTTCTTTTAGTAATTCTTCACCTTTATCTGCCGAAGAATTAATTACCTTTCCAACCTTGAATTCCAAATAGATATTTTCAATTTCTTTTCCTTGGTATATTCCTGGATATGTAAACCTAATATGACCATTTACTGAATCTTCTATTGGACTAGTAAAAACCTCGCCAGCGGGCAAATTTAAATGCCCACAATCATTTTCCCAAGTTCTTCCTTTTATTGACATTTTTAAATCAGTATCTTCACCAATTACTTGGATTCTGTCAACTTTATTTAAGTAATTACAGATAATTTCTTGCTTTCTTTCAATTTCTAACCATTCTTTAACGGGGTCCTCTTTATCTAGATATAAAGCTTTCTGCATAAATTCAAAATAGGAGAATAAATCCATATTTGCTTCTTGAGCTAATGAATTGCATGGAAATGGTAAAACAAGATATTTCAATTCCTTTTTACCTATTCTCTTCATTAAAATTTCAAAAATTTCCCTATTAGCGGGTGATCCTTGAGATTTTGATATCAGTTTTGGATCGACTAAACTCAATTTACGAGTATTATAATCTCCAGATATTACAATATAGGAATCGTATTCTTCAATCATCGATTTTTGAATAGGATCTACGTAAGATAATTGTTCCTCAGACGCATATTTATATTTTAATTCTTGAATTCCTTCAATTCCAGCAAATAGAAGAGGATAACCTCCAGCTTTAGTAGCTTCAATATACATAGATTGAAAAAGCTCTTTCGCCAATGTAGGACCCACAATACATACTCTGTCTCCCTTCTTTATGTTAACAGAATAATTTATCGCCAATTTTGCTAATTTTTCATAAAAAGTATTAATCATAATTAACCTAATTTTTCATCTCATTTTTATGTTTATGAAATAGAAGACTTAAATAATTCTAAATAGAATTAGAATTGTCATATATAATTTAAAAAATAGGTGAAATTTTATGTCGAAATCATAAAATTTAGTAGCTATGGCTTTTGATACGGGAGGAACAATGTCAGATGCTTTCATAATTGATGAGAAAGGAGTTTTTATAGTAGGGAAAGCTCAAACAACACCAGATAACGAATCTGAGGGTATTTTAAACTCTATTCGAGATGCATTGGAACAATGGAATACATCAATAGAAGTATCCGGTCATTCAATTGAGGCATTAGTGTATTCTGGTACTGCTATGGTAAATAGACTTCTAGAAAGACAAGGTAATAGTAATATAGGGGTAATTACTAATGCGGGATTTGAAGATTTACATAGACTTGGGCGGGCTTTGCAATGTTGGATTTATCTTGATTATGGAGGGCGTTTACATGCAAGAGAACATGAACATCCAAAACCTCTAATACCAAGAAAACAAATTAAAGGTGTTCGTGGGAGAATCAATTTTTGGGGGGATGAATTAATACCTTTTATAAAGAGGATGCTAAGAAAGCAGTTGATGAATTGCTTGATATGAATGTTGATAGCATTTGTGTGTGTCTCCTTTGTTCCTACATGAACTCTAGCCATGAATTACAAGTTAGAATGATGGCTGAAAAGTTAATGGAAGAAAGAGGTAAAAGTATTCCTATTATATTATCATGTGAGCATAACCCTGTAAGAGGTGAAACTCCAAGATTAAATGCTCTTATTATTGAACAATATGCAGCAGAACCTTCTAGAAAACAATTAATAAAAATAGCTGAAACAATGAAAAAGAAAGAGATTCCTGCACCCTTAAGAATCTTGACAACCTATGGTGGAACAATATCTCCATATCATAAAACGCTTATACCAACTATGGTTTCTGGTCCAATTGGCGGAATGATTGGAACTCAATTCATTGCTAAAGAATATGGAATAAAAAACCTAGTTTCCTCTGATGTAGGTGGAACTAGTTTTGATGTAGGATTAGTGATGGAAAGGTATGTACCGACTAAGTGGGAGAGTTCTATGGGTAGATTTATTTTAAATATCCCTATGATCGCTTTAGATTCAATTGGCGCAGGTACAGGGATGTATGTGAGATATAATGAAATCTCAGATCGCTTGGAATTTGGTCCTGAAAGCGCAGGGTATAGAATAGGGGTTTGTAATGAAGAATCTGGCATAGAAACCGTTACAATGACAGATTGCAGCTTAATATTGGGATATCTTAATCCAAATTATTTTCTAGGAGGAAAAGTTCCATTAAATGAAGATTTAGCATATAAATTCATTGAAGAACAATTAGCAAATCCTCTAAAAGCAGATCCTTACAATACAGCTCGAGGTTCATTAGATCTAATTGAGATCAATATGAAAAACCATCTTAATGGAATGATACAGGGTTTGGGCTTCAGACCTGAAAATTATACATTAATTTCATTTGGTGGTGCAGGGCCTTTACATGTAGCGGGTTATTCAAGAGGGTTAAACTTTCAAGAAATACTAATACCAGAGTGGGCTCCAGCATTCTCTGCTTTTGGATGTGCATGTGCTGATCACTCTTATAGACATGAAAAATCAGTTGATTTAGTTATTCCTCCAGATGGGAGTATGGTTGCATTTGTATCTTCTATACTTAGCTCTACTTGGAATGAATTAAAAAACAATATTATTAAGGAATTTGAAGCTGAAGGAAGAGATCCTAATGAAATGATTTTCAGACCCTCTTTACGTTTGCAGTATTTTGGTATGTTTGATGATTTAGAGGTTCAATCTTCGGTAGAAGAATTCACTATTGATTTTTCATCTGAGCTAGGACGATATGATTCACCTGAGCTAGAGGAAATTACTCGTCGTTATGATGACCTTTTTGAGCAAATTTTTAAAAGAGGTACAAAAAGCCCCGAACTCGGTTATCATATTACTAAATGTATAGGAACAGGTATTGTTCCTGTACCTAAACCTAAATTACCAGAACATGAATTGAGCGAAGAAAAACCAGAAGAAAGCGCGTCAAAAGGTTCAAGGGATATATATTGGGATAAAAAATGGCATGAGGCTTTATTATGGGAAATGTCAATGCTTAATTCTGGGAATCTAATACAAGGTCCTGCAGTTATCGAAGCACCGGCAACAACTTTAGTGGTTCCCCCCGGTTATAGAGTAAAACTAGATAAACATAGAATTTTCCATATGGAGGTGAAATAAAAATGGAACGTTCGCTTGGATGGAATGGAAAAACATTAAAAGATATGCTAGAAGAAAGTGAAGAATTATTTAAAGAGTCAGGAAAGTATTATGCACTTGATAATTTATCATTAAAAGAAGAAGATCCCTTCCGATATGAACGCAATTATGCGACTTTAAGAGGCGCTTTAGTATCTGCTAGAGAAACTGCTTTACATGTTGCTGCTTCTCCAATTGTTAAGGAAATTGGAGAATTATGTTTTGCGTTGTACACCCCTGAAGGGGATTCTATCGTTGTTTCAACAGGTATCCTAGTTCATGTACATACTATGAGTGAAGCAGTTAAATTTATGATAAGGCAAGATTATGAGGAAGATCCAGGAATTAATCAAGGTGATATTTTTCTTAATAACGATCCAGCTTGTGGAAATGTTCATACTACAGATGTTCAAACCCTTATTCCAATCTTTTGGGAAAATAAATTAGTTGGGTGGGCAGGAGGAGTTACTCATCAAATTGATACAGGAGGAATAACTCCTGGACATGACTTAGTACCTGCTATGCAACGTTTTGATGATGGGGTATACTATACTTGTAGAAAAATAGGGTCAAAAGATAGGATTTGGAAGGACCATTTAATAAGTGCAAAAAGATCTGTTAGAACCCCAATGTACTGGGAATTAGATGAAAAATGCAGATTAGCGGGAAATCTAATGATTCGGGATGCTGTATTAGAATTCATCGAAAGCGAAGGAATTCTTTACTATAAACAATTTATACGTGAAGCTATTGAAGAGGGCCGAAGAGTTTTCCAAGAAAGGGTAAAAGAACGTTTAATCCCAGGTAGATATCGGGCAGCAGCATTCATGGATATACCACAGAAAGATGAAGCATGGCAACCAAGAGCTAGAATAAATAAGATTTCAAACCAACCATTAGAGATTATCATTAAGGAAGATGGTAAAATGTCCATCTCTTTTGATGGGGCAAGTGGACCTAGTCCAAATTGCATGAATTGTGATAAGGGAGCGATGGAAGGTGGTCAATGGGTTCTTCTAACACAAATTCTTATCTATGCAGATAAAGTAAATGATGGAGCTTATTTTGCAGTAGAAAAAAATTACCCAGAAGGATCTTGGTGCAATCCTGGAGATATTTACCTATCTTATCAAGCGCCTTGGGGTAATTTAATACCTGCTTATACCGGAATGATGAAATGTCTATCCTATGGATTGTTTTCTCGAGGTTATAGAGAAGAAGTTGTAGCAGGATACCCATTCACAGGTGATGCAATTCAGGGCGGTGGAGTCTATTCTGATGGTCCACTTCTTGGAACACGTTGGTCATTATCAACATTTGAAATCAGTGGCCAAGGCTTTGGTGCAAGTGCCGTAAGAGATGGTTTAAATTGGGGATATGCAATGTGGAATCCTGAATCAGATCTTGGAGATGTAGAAACATGGGAATTATTTCAAGGAGGTATACCTTACTTATCACGAAGGGTGAAACCTAATCTTTCTGGACATGGTAAATACCGAGGCGGAGCTAATTATGAAGGAGTAGCAATGGTTGCTAATTCAAAAGAAGTGGACTTTTTTGGAGCAAGAGAAGGCTTAGCTTTTCATGGAACTGGCGGAATGCATGGAGGATATCCCAATGCAACAGGCTATCGATTATACGCTAAAAACACTAATATGGAAGAAATTATTAAAAATAGAGCGGATTATCCACTTGGAGACCCTGATCCACGTAATGGTGAATTTGAACGATTATTGAAAGGTGATATAACCAGAAAACCTTATTGTAGTATTTATCCAATTACTTTAGATAATTACGATCTTATCTATTACTTTTTAAGTGGTGGTCCTGGATATGGAGATCCCCTAGAGCGAGATATAGAAAAAATAAAACAGGATCTTGAAGATGGTTTTTATACAGAAGAAATTGTTAATAATGTATATGGCGTAGTTGCTAAATATAGTGAGAAAGAGAAAGAATGGAAAATTAATGAAAAAGCAACAGATGCTCGGAAACAAGAGATGAAAAAAGAGAGGATGGAAAAATCTATGGCTTTTGAAGAATTTTGGGAGTTAGAGAAGAAAAAAATAACTGAAAATAAATTAAGTGATCATGTAAAGTTAATGTTTTCGGAGAGTCTAAAATTATCTGAAAAGTGGGCTAAAGAATTCAAGAGATTTTGGAAATTACCCGAAAGTTTTGATATGGAGGTGAAATAAATGGTAACGTATGATAAAAAAACATTAGAAAGAATGATTGATGGAAAATTATCATGGGATGAATTAAAACCAATAATAAGTGGAAGAAAGGACTCAAATAGATTCGATTTGATACTAGAAATTTTGCAAGATCGTGTTTCTTGGAAAGAAAAGATTATATTACCCCTCCATGAACATCTTCATATTGTAGCTAAGGATGGTCAAAGAATCGTTAAATGTGATTGTGGATATGAATTTGGAGATTACAAGAATAATTGGAAAATTAAAAGCCGAGTTAGAGTAAGAGATACTTTTAAAGATATAGAAGAATTATATCCTAAGGATATGGGTAGTGATCCAGAGTGGATAGAATTAAGAGAATATTTCTGTCCTTAGATGTTGAATCTGTCCCGCCGGGCTACCCCACAATTTTCAACTTTTTACCCGATATAGATATCTTTTATAAGAATTGGTTAGGTATAAAAGCACCAGATAAATAAAAAATTAACAATTTAATTATACTTTTTTTCTAGAATTCTTTCCCAAATCATAGTTATTCTAATGAGGTGAAGATTTATTATTAAAAACAGCTTCTTCGATCCCTGCTCGAAGTGTATAAAAGGACCGAATAAGTAATAATATTAAACTATTGGTGCTTTTAAACCTTTTCTTGGCTCTGTACTATCAAAATTCTTTTCTTTTTTCCAAGTATAAATCCCTAAACCTATTAAGAAAAAAGAGAATAATAAATAACCAGTCCAAAATGTAACACTAACTGTGAACCATCCCATATTAAAAATCCGGTGCGAAATAGCAGCAAAAGTTAAACCAGTTAATGCTAAAACTGACGATATGATGCCACAAATGATATCAAAATAAATTGCTTTTCTTTCGTTTTTTATTTCTCTTTCCGACGCCATTTATTCTAGCCTTTTAAAATTAATTTAGTATTATAAAAGATATTCTATGAGCTTATACGGATAATTGAAAGTTTCCGCAATTTCCTTAATTGTTATGACTCCTTTAAGTAGATTAACACCTCTTCTTAATGGGGGATTTTCTTTTAGTACTTTTATAAGATCATCATCAGATATTAAATTTAATAAGTATGGAAATAAACTTTCAGAAAGAGCTTCTGTAGCTGTCCTTGGATACGCTCCAGGCATATTAGTTACACAATAATGAATTATACCCTCATCAATATAAGTTGCGTCTTCATGAGTTGTGGCTCTACTAGTCTCAATACAACCTCCTTGGTCTATTGAAACATCTACAATTACAGATCCAGGTTTCATGGATCTAACCATTTCTCTTGTAACTATTCTTGGTGCTTTTGCGTTTGGAATTAATACTGTTCCTATTAATATTTCTGATTCTTTAACACTAATTCTTATATTTCTTATATTGGACATAATGATATTAATTCCTTTAGGTAAAATCTCTTTTAAATATCTAATTCGCTTAATACTCTTTTCTAAAATTGTTACATTAGCACCTAAACCATACCCTGCTAATGCAGCACTTACACCTGCAGTACCTCCTCCTAATACAGTAACATGGCCTCTATAAACTCCAGCAACGCCTCCTAATAAAATACCTTTACCTTTATTATGTATTGTAAGCAAATTAGCACCCTTTATCAACGCCATCCTTCCTGCAATCTCTGACATTGGTATTAAAATTGGTAAATGTCCATTATCTAATTCAACTGATTCAAATGCAATTGCAGTTGAATTACCCCTCATAAAAACATCTGTCAATTCTTTGACAGCAGATAAGTGCAGGAAAGAAAATAAAATTGGTCCAGGATTAAAAAAATTTAATTCTCCCAAGACTGGTTCTTTCACTTTAACAAGTATGTCTGAGTTTGAATAGATCTGCTTTTTAGCTTCATAAACTTTAGATCCTGCTTTTATATATTCCTCATCGTTAAACCCTGCGTTTTTTCCTGCATTGCGTTCGATAATTACATTATGGCCTAAATGAATAAGTTCTTCAACATTATATGGAGTAAGGCTTACTCTTCCTTCTCCAAGTTTTATTTCTTTAGGGATTCCTATTATCATTTTTCTCTCAAGACTATATAGTGCAAATATAAAATTTATAATTTAATTAAAAGAAATATTTCCAATAAAATTCACTAATTAGAATCAAATTGGTAAAAATTTTCCCATTAAAAGAAGCATCAGCTAAAACTTGTGAAATATATTCCGGCATTTTAAAATCATAAATAACAGGGTCTCCAATGTTTAAATGATAAATTTCTTTCCCATTTTTAGCAACTCTGTTAGCAACTGCTGCTATTTCACGAATAGCATATGAAATTTTCTTAACTCTTTGAGAAACCATAATCATCCATTTTAAACTTGTTTAATAATAGCTGAACTAAATCTTTACTTGAATTCATGTTTCAATTCTAATTAAATTTACCATTTTAATTACTATTTATAATTTAAACGAATTGTTGATGATTTAAATCATTAGTTTCTAAATTTAGTTCATCAGAATTAAAAGATGGGAAAAAAATGAAGCAAACATAGCATATAAATTATAACAATAAGTCCCAATTAATCTCTTTTTCAATAAGTTGGAGAACTTTTTCCATCTCATCTTCTTGAATACCTGGTCTCAACCGTTCTAAATTTCTTATTGTTGTATATGTGTCAGAGGGGCTTAAGATAATCGGTATCCCCTTTTCATTTGCAGCAGTAATGACTCCCATATCTGGTTGAATAAATCCCGTCAATATTAGAGTTGATACATTTTGATCTAAAGCAGCCATAGCTAAATCTGTTCTATCACCACCTGTAATAAATGCAGCTCGGTGAACTTGCCGTAAATATTTTAAAGCAGCCTGTGAATTCATGGCTCCTATAAGGAATGTTTCTACAAGATTATTTAACCCTGATGATGACTGTTCATTTATTAATTCTCCTCCAATTTGCTCTTTAATTTCACTTACTCGAGGTGAAAATAACTCTAAACTCTTTTCTATTATTCCTAAAACAGGAATGTTATATCTGTTTATATGGTCTTTTGTAAGCTCTTTAATTCGTGCAATATATTCATAGTCAATTTTATTGAAAAGGATACCCTTAATACTAACATTACGGAATTCATAATAATTTTTAGCGAAGAAAAAATTGTCAATACATCGATCTGTAGATTCTGTTGAAACATAGATCAATTCATTTATTCCGAGAGTTTCCGCTATACTAACATCATCAAGACCTACCCTAATGAATTTCCTGATGCTGGGATTACCCTCAATAACAATATAATCGACATCTTTAGTAATTTTCTCATATGCCTTTTTAATCTTATTTAAAAACTCTTCTTTTTTACCAGTGTCGACCAAATCAACATAATATGCATCTGGAATCGATACAGGGGATATAAAATCATATGGATGATCTGTTTTATAAACCGTATTTAAGATGAAACCAACATCTGGGTCGGCTTTATTTGTAAACGCACTTTTAGGAATCCCTATTGGTTTAAAATAGGCGTATTTTTTTCTTTCTTTTTCTAATTTTTGAATAAAACCAATTGAAAGAAAACTTTTTCCAGCGTTTTCTTCTAATGAACTTAAATAAAATATTTCTACCATTTTCTTCCCTTCTTGTAATTCCTTCCTTATTTTTATTATAACTTTATTATTAATTATTTTTTATCTTTTTATTGTGATTTTTATATCCACAGCACTGTAACCCTTCATAAAAGCTAAAAGAGGATTAATATCCAATTCAACTATCTCCGGAAAATCAACAACAAGTTGTGAAAGTCTCAACATTACATTGATTATCGCTTCAATATCCGAGGCAGGTTCACCTCTTACTCCTTGCAGAAGGCTAAAAATTCTTGTATTCGCGATCTGTTGTTTAGCACTTTCTCTTGTATACTTATATGCCAATGCAAATGATACATCTTTCATAAAATTAGCATATATTCCTCCCGTCCCGAACATGAGCATAGGACCAAAACCAGGATCTCGTGACATTCCAATAATTATCTCATTAACTTTTTCTTGCGATTTGAAGTCAATCATTTCTTGTACTTCAACACCATAAATCTTAGCATTTTGAGGACCAAATTTCTTAGCATTGTTAACTATTTGTATATAGGCTTCGAAAGCATCTTGTTCTGTTTCAATATTTAACAAAATTCCACCAACGTCAGTTTTATGAATAATTTGTGGACTAACAATTTTCAATACTGATTTTCCAATCTCAGATTGTAATGCCATTGCTTTCCTAGGGGTTTGAGCTAATCTTGATTTTGGAGATTTTATGCCGTAACAATCAAATACTTCACTGGTTTCATAGCTTAATAAAACTATCCTACCATCTTCTCTAACACTAGTAAATATTTCCTTCACTCTTTTTTTATTAACATCAAATGAAGGAATTTCCAATTTATCTAAAGGAGTACTATTTAAATAAGCACGTCGTTTTATTAAGGTTTTTAAAGAATGAGCGGCTCGATCTGGAAAGTTATAACACGGAATATGATTTTGCTTTAAATATTCTCTACCTTCTGATATACTCTTTCCACCTATGAAAGAACACACAATTGGTTTTTCTTTTAATTCATTCGCAGAAATCATATGGATAAGTTTTGCCACTTCAGTAGGTCTTGTCTGAGCTTGTGGAGTAACAATTATTAGAGCACCTTCTGTAGTTATTTCCCCAAGCTTTTGCCCAGAATTTAAACCAAAAATAGATTTCATTGTAAATTCATAACGATCAGGGGCAGCATCTCCAACAATATCAATTGGGTTAAATATTGCAGCTTCTAATGGTAATTTTGCTCTTAGGGCATGGAGAATTGGTTCTGAAAATCCAGCAAATTTTAAGCCTTCTCGCTCAAATGCATCAGTTGCTACAATACCTGGACCTCCAGCATTTGTAATTATTGCAAATGAATTTTTCTTTGGAACAGGTTGATATAAGAAAACTTCCCCATAATCAAATAAGTCTTCTATTGTTTTAGCCCTAATAACTCCACATTTTTCAAATGCTAAATCATAAGCTATATCTGCTCCCGCTAATGCTCCGGTGTGACTCGTGGCAGCTCTGGCACCCGCTTCACTTACTCCTGATTTTAATATGACAATGGGTTTTTTCCGAGTCGCTTTAGGCAAAACCTCTAAGAATCTATCTCCATCATTAATACTTTCTAAATAACATAAGATAACATCAGTATTATCATCATCAGCTAAAAACTGTATAAAATCAACAGCACCTAAATCAGCTTTATTCCCAAGACTAATATTACAAGAGAATCCGAAAGCCTGTGTCATGCTGTAGTCCATCATTCCTGTCAACATAGCGCCTGACTGGGATATCATGGCAATCCCTCCCTTCTTAGGAGTTTCTGCTGCGAATGAACCATTATAATTGAGTCCAATTAACCCCAAGCAATTTGGACCTAAAATTCTCATATTATATTTTTTTCCGATTTCAATAAGTTGTTCTTCTCGTTCAACGCCTTCTCCACCAATTTCTTTAAATCCTGCTGAAATGATGATTAATCCTTTTATTCCCTTTTTACCACATTCTTCTGCGGCATCATTTACAAATTTTCCAGGAATAACAAAAATAGCTATATCGATATCATCAGGAACTTCTAAAACATTCTTATAGCAAGGCAGATCACAAACTTCATTAGTTCTAGGATTTATTGGAAAAAGCTTACCTGAATAACCCGAACTTATGATATTCGTTAGTACGGTATTACCAACTTTACCTTTTGTTGCACTAGCGCCAATTACTGCAATACTTTTAGGATTGAAGAAAAATGAGATGTCTTTGTTAGCCATTTTTGAATCTGAAATTAAATATATTCTACTTGTATAAAATTCAATTATTGTAATTATTTTTAAATTTTTCATTGATTAAAAATACATCTCTAGAAAAGATGTCTAAAAACATAATTATTAAAAAGATTTCAACTTTTCTTCTTGTATGACGAGAGTTATTATGGTAACAAATAAAGGCGAAATAAATCTAAATTTGTTTGATAGTGACGCTCCAATGACTGTTGCAAGCTTTCTTTTTTTAGCAAATCAAAATTTCTATAATGGAATTGTATCTCATCGTGTTATCCCAGATTTTATGATTCAGGTTGGATGTCCTTTAGGCCGTGGAACAGGTGGTCCAAAGGATAAGGGTATTAGTTCTTTTCCTTATCAAGGCCGACAAATTGATTATCCATTTGCCGATGAATTTCAAAGCGGGAGAACATTTGACAAACCAGGTATTTTAGCAATGGCAAATGCGGGAGCGAATACAAATGGATCTCAAATATTCATAACTCATGTTCCGACACCATGGTTAAATAATAAACATACAATATTCGGAGAAGTTGTTAGTGCATCAGATCAAGCTATCGTAGACTCAATCGCACAAGGGGATAAAATCCTTGAGATTAAAGTTCTATGAAAAAACTAAATAAATTTTCAAATTATCTATTTTTCTTTAATTAAATTAACGTTAATATGTGATCAGTTTCTAAATCTGTAAGATATAAGATCTAAACATATATGAAATCTATGGATAATACTAAATATTTATAGATATTACCAATATTATTAAATTAGAAGTGTGAATAATTTCTTAGAAAAATAAATTGATCGGATGTTGATATCATGAGCAGGGATTTGAAAGATATGATCAACACTGTTGAAAAAGATTCTAAATCACATGCAGAATTAGAGCAAAAGATTCAATCAATGAAAGAAGAAGTAAATCGAATGAATTTTACTATAAAAGAACAGAAACTCTTGATTGAAAATCTTCGGAGTCAAATGAAAGATGAAGAAATCGAAAAAGCAGAATTACCTAGTGAAATTGATATCTTAAAAGATATGATAACCTCCCCACGTCAAGAACTGAATGAAAAAGAGATTGAAATTGAAAAATTAAATGTTACATTTGATGAACTTACAGCATTTATTGAGAACAATAAAGATTCAAGTCAATTAAAATTAACTAATAAAGAATTCCTCGAAGCTCAGACAAGAATTGTCCAATTAAAAGAAGAGAATGAAGATTACAAAAATCAAATTGAATTTCTACAAAATAATCTTGAAGATTTAGAATCAAGATTAAGTGAAGATGAACTTTTCATTGAGGACGAGGAAGAACCCAACTCAATACAAATCCTCTCATCTCACTTCTCAACTTGAATATTTAAAAGTTTGTCACTTTTTAACTAATTATTATACCCGAATATCAAAG
>JABUBL010000296.1_pt1 | contig 14018 bp, 13 predicted proteins | sample 7240371 | NCBI WGS metagenome assembly JABUBL01 (sample SAMN07256343, study PRJNA390944) | subsurface metagenome | isolation source: Methane hydrate marine sediment | place: Pacific Ocean: Eastern North Pacific, ODP site 1244 | collected 2002
ACTTCTATTTGTGAACCAGTCGGATTGACGACTATCCAACCCCACCAATTCGCTTCGCCCCCGCCCATTGCGGCAGGTGGGGTCTACACGTATGTGTCTTCGTACGACAACGTCAAGGGCACCGTTGATAACTTCGATAACCAAAAGCAAGTGAACGGCGGGTATTCGACATTAACAGAAGGTGTCACTGTGGTATGGGATAACTACGCCGCGCAGTCAGAACCATCCCCGCTCGTTGATAATTCGTTTAGGTGGGGCGAGAGCTTGAGTTCGCTTTCGGACGCCCAAACTCTGGATGGTATCTACGAGAACATCGCCGAGGAGAACAATGAAGAACATGGCAGTCCGTATCTTGGGATTGTTCAAGGTGGGTCTGAGAGGGACGTTGCAAATTGGTGGGGTTGGATAGTCGTCAATCCGACTGGTTCACAAATAGAAGTGACAGAAGTAAGGATCAAAGATGACGATGGAGCAACGGATTGGGTGTGGACTATCGATGTTCAAGGTTATCCGACATCTGGTTGGGTAGATGGTGGCGTTGCTGGGTTGTATTGGTCTGGTTCAGAGACTATTCCCGCTCACTCTGCAAAATATTTCAGGGTGAGAGCCCAATCGAATCTTGACTTAACCCCTACTCCAAGCACGGCGAGTTGGACAGCGATAGTTGACGGAGAAAACTTTGAGAAATCGACTTCAATTGTTGTAGGTTCAAACGATACTTGGGGGGGTGGCATGTTTTACAACCTACCTGATAATGCAATTGAACAGCCTTCTGGTGTATCTGCCGATGGTCTATATGCTTTGATAGATGTCGATGAAAATGGTGATAATTTAAGTGCGGGAACTGAATATCTTTTCTATATTAACATTTGCGAATGGACTGATGGCAAAGGTTATACAGCCGTTGGTGCCACTCTCGAAATTACAGTCCCGAAGGAATTTGCTGGGTTGGGAATTGTTGATAATACTGATTTCACCGATGCAACAATATCGGGTGGTGGAGCTGAAAATTGGACAATTCTTGGACATAGTGTTAACCAGATAGGAAGTGGAGCTGCAAACCCTGTTGACCACTTCAGTTTCAAGGCAACAACACCATCGGGATACAACACAAGGACAAACTGGGAAATCGATACAAGATTTTCTGGCACAGACTTAAAAAAGCTTGAGCCTGTATATCTCATTTGTGAAGCGGACGTCCTTGTTCAACCAGATGCTTCATTAGGATATAGCCTTAACTGGGGGCACCGCATCGAGGGTGTGCCAAGCGACGGCGACAATTACAAAGTGACTGTCCATGGATACGCAGACACGGACGAAAACATAGGTGTTTATGTCTGGAACTCAAGAACTGGTAGTTGGGAATTTATTGATAATCTTCCAACTGCCCAAGGGAGTTCAATCACATATCTTCTTGATAACATCGAAAATTATTCCGTAGATAATGATGTTTCGATTAAATATGAAGATTATGACGATACAGATGCTACCCAGACGACAATTCATATTGACCATTCTGCTACGAATGTTTGGAAAGAATCCCCGTCGTTAACTCCCGTCAGTGCTGAGCCATTGGTGCTCCTCGTTGATGATTCGGTGAGGATGGGCGAGAACTCGGGTTCGCTCTCTGGTGCCCAAATTCTGGATAGTGTTTACGAGAACATCGCCGAGGAGCATAGCAAGGCCGAGAACGGCAGTCCATATCTTGCGATTGTTCAGGGTGCCCCCGAGAAGGGCAGTTCGACGTGGTGGGGCTGGGTGGTAGTCAACCCATCGGACTCGGAAATATCAGTGACAGAGGTCAGGGTTAAAGACAACGCGGGGACTGATTGGGTCTGGACTGTTAACGTCCAAGGTTATCCGTCTGAGAATTGGGCGGCTGGCGGTGTGGATGGATTGTATTGGACTGGCTACGTGGGCATCCCTGCTCACTCGGCAGCATACTTCAGGGTGAGGGTTACTCAGGATGCCATCAACGAAGTGATTGACCACACGATGATCTGGACTGCCAATACTTCTTCGGGGAATCTTGAGAAATCAAGCACAGTCATCGGCGTAGACAAAGGTTCTTGGGGTGGAATATACTACAACCAACCCAACGATACAACCGAACAGACAGAAGCAGTGACGTTTGAGGATGGGCTTTACGCATACTTAGATGTTGATGAAAATGGCGACAACCTTGCAGCAGGAACCGAGTATCTCTTCTACATCAATGTTCACGAATGGGCAAGCAAGACAATCCTCACAGGAGGAACTCTCACAATAACGATTCCGAAGGAGTTCACCAGTGTTGCACTGGTTGATTCTACGGATTTCTCGGATGCGGCAGTAACTGGGGGAGGTGCTTTCCTATAATCTGAATAAGCATTTCCATTGGTGGCAACCAATTTTTCGCCATTTTACACTTAAATCTCGGTTTCAATGCAACAACGCCAGCGACATATACCACAAGGTCAAACTGGGAATTCGATACTAGATTCACTGGTACAGGTGCCAAACCAGAAACCATACGCTACATTTGCGAAGCATCTGTTTCCGTACAGGCAAGCAGCATCTCAGTGGGCTACAGCCTTAACTGGGAGCATCGCATTACCAACGTGCCTAACCGGGTCTCTCACAAGGTCCGAATCTATGGCTATGCTGATTCAGGTGAAAACTTCAGCATCTATACTTGGGATGGCTCAAGTTGGCAAGATAGCACTTATAATTTACCAATCTCTATTGATTGGGTTGAATACGATATTGATAATAGTTACGTCCAGAACGGAATCGTTTCGATCAAGTACGACGATGACACCACGGGAGACGATACCGCTGAAAACATCCGCATCGACTACTGCGTTGTCGAGAGCACCAGTGCGACCTACTCGGTGGAGATCTACGAGAATATAGACAATGTGATTTCTGGCGATAATTATTACCTCGAAATCAAGTACATGTTGGATAGTACTAACGACAACTTCAAGGTTCAAGTGTGGAACGGCTCGGCGTGGAACGATAGGGGAAATACCTTGGACAATTCGGCAGGCTGGGAAGAATGGAGTTACACACTGCTCGCTAATGAATTGACAGGAACGGGAGACGATGTGAATATCAGGTTTGTGGATACTGACGGTGAATTGACGGATATTAATGCTTTATTATTGGATTATGTGAGAGTCAGAAGTTACTCGGCCGCTGTTGGCCTTGGAAAGCCAATTTTAGTCTCACCCGAAAATGCAACCGAAACCTCGGACAACACCCCGACCTTCACGTGGGAAAACGGGGCAAACGCGACCTACCACAGGCTGGTGATCGATAACAGCCCCGACTTCTCGGACGGGGATAACATTTATGACAACGCCAACATCTACGACAACACCTGCACGATCGAGAACGAGCTGCTTCCCGACAACTACTGGTGGCACGTAGCCGCGGGTAACGGCGGGATCGAGAACTGGTCGGAAAACACGTGGAGGATCGAGATAATCCCGTACGTCCCTCCCGAATGGCAGGTAATCGAAACTTGGACTGGAACCGTTACCGCACCAGTTGCGTGGCAACTCATCGAGACTTGGACTGGCACGGTCTCCGCTCCGGCTGAATGGAAGCTCATCGAGTCTTGGACTGGTACAGTTTCGGCTCCTGCAGCATGGAAGCTTATCGAGACTTGGACCGGAACCGTTCAAGCCCCGGCCGAGTGGCAAGTCATTGAGACTTGGACTGGTACGGTCAGCGCGCCTGCAGCGTGGAGTTTGATTGAGACTTGGGCGGGGACAGTTAGCGCTCCAGCCGCATGGCAACTCATCGAAACTTGGATCGGAACCGTCGAAGCCCCGGTTGCGTGGCAGCTGATTGAAACATGGACCGGAATCGTTCAGGCTCCTGTTGCGTGGCAAGTAGTCGAAACCTGGACGGGAACGATCAACGCTCCAGCCCAATGGAATCTCATCGAGACATGGATCGGCACGGTAATCGCTCCTGCTGGATGGCAGCTCACCGAGATGTGGACGGGCACTGTTGAGGCTCCAGCCTTGTGGCGTCTCATCGAGTCGTGGATGGGCGTAGTCGAAGCCCCTCTAGCGTGGCAGCTAGTTGAAACTTGGGTTGGCACGGTTGAAGCCGTTGGAACGCCAAGCTCGGGCATCGGCGCGATATCACCCTACTGGCAGACGAGCGCATCCTACGCGGTCACGGCAACTGCTTCAGATCCAGGTGGGATCGTAGTTACCGTAACGCTCTGGTACCGCTACTCTGTGGAAGGCTCGGACTGGAGCGCTTGGACTCCTTTCGGTACCGACAACGAAAGTCCATGGGTTTGGTCATTCACCGCGCCCGAAGACGACGGGTACTACGAATTCTACTCTGTGGCCAAGGACAATGATAACAACGAGGAACTTGCTCCAGCCATGGCGGATGTGCAATACGGCGTTGATAGGGTGGCACCCACGATTACCTCGGTGGTAATCAACGAAAACGCCGGCTTGACTTCCTCGGTGGACGTGACTATCAGCATCGATGCATCGGATGCGACTTCTGGTTTGGCTGAGATGCGGTTCAGCTTGAACAATGTCGAGTGGTCTGACTGGAAGAACTTCACCGCAAGCAAATCCTACACCCTTCCAACGGGTGACGGTCTCAAAACTGTCTACGTCCAAGTTAAGGATAAAGCAGGGTTGCTCTCAATTGTTGCAAGCGACTCGATCACCCTCGAGACCTTTGCGCCGCCTGCACCCCTCCCGCCAGTGGTCGTTCCACCTTCCCCCTTGCCTCCAGTACCCACACCACCCTTCGTGCCACCGATATTCTACACGCTACTGGCGATATTCCCAGTCGGCATAAGCGGCCTCGCATTATACCGCGTCCTGACGTGGCGCATAAAGCCGTTCGTTTCGCTCAAATCCCTAAAGCGAGTGGTACCCGCGGGACCTGCCGTAAACCTAGCGCGCTTGAAAGCACTCTGGCGTATCAAGCCAGCGATATCCCTCGAGCGCATGATGCCCGCTCCAATAACTATGGCCTCAGATTTGCCCACCGGTCCATTTAAGCCCATACCAGTCGTCACCCGCCCACCCGCAGTTGGGCCTAGGAGGGTCGTACCGAAGGCAATGACACCCTCTGAGATTCTCGAACGCCTGAAGCGCGGCCCCCGGCCATCTAAGCCTAGGATCTCTCTCAAGCGCCTGAAGCGGGAAGTGTTCAAGGAAAAGAAGCGTAGGAGGTCGTAAGCAATGGCCACGATTGAACTTTGGGTGCACTCAATCGAAAGCGTGTTCTCCCTCTCGGCACTAATCTCGCACAAATTAAGCCAGCCCGGACAAGTTTGGCCTGGCTTCTTTTTAATAATCGGTGGCAACCGGTGGAAAAATGCGAGCTGATGCAACGATGGTGTCGGCCGTCAAGAGTGAGATGGCGCTTGCAACATGTAGGTGGACCTCTGGCACACTGAAGCAAGGCTTCTGTACGCAGGACGGCAGACTTGCGGGCCACCCGGAGCGCGTCTGCCGCCTGTTCGGACCAGCCAATCGGAAAAGAAGTGACTCGCGATGAGAAAGAGAGTGTCGGATCGCCTTAGAAAACTCAGGGAACTGATAGGACAGGTTCCAGATGGTTTCCTAGAGGGCGTACTTAATCTTGACATCCAGAATGAGACCTGCGGAAGTGTACATGCTGAAGCTACCGAGAAAACTACGCGCCGAGCCCCTTTTTGATTTAGATTAAACTCTGCGGTGAATTCGTTCACGACTAGATCTTTCCGACATTAGTGCTCGAGAACTTGCATGAACCCCTATTAGCCGGGTGGAAAAACACGCTAGGAGAGATTAGAACGTTGGTAGCGATTGTTTCGGAGCTCTTTGCTTAGTTATTGCGAGAAACAATGCACAAAAATATGGCAGATTGCTTATTTTGAGTTTGTCGGATATAGTCCGATATCGTATCCTTTTATCTTAATATATACCCTTAAGTTATACAAATGTGGGGAGAAAATTGGAAAGCTCAAAATTTAGGGCTTTTTCGGCTGAGGCAGGTGGGAAACTCCTAATTGATGGTTGAAGCGTGTTTGAATGAGGCTAAAGCGAGGTCTAATCTTAGGCGTTTTCTCGGCCAAAGGCGGTGTTGGTAAAACAACGACTGTGGCCAACCTAGGCGCAGCGCTAGCTCAGAAGCTCAAGAACCGCGTCATCATCGTCGAAACCAACATGACTGCTTCGAACTTAGGGCTGCACCTCGGCATCCTCGACTCGCCCGTGGTAATTCAGGATGTCGTCTTCGGCAAGATCAAGATAAGTGATGCAATCATGCCCAACGACTACGGATTCCACATCATCCCGGGCTCTGTTGCATTCACGAGCGAGCTAGGCTCAATCGACCTCCGCGGCATCTTGGATGAGCTCACAAAAAAATACGATATAATAATACTCGACTCGGCCCCTGGTTTCGGCCTTGAGGTCTTTGCGGCAATGAAAACATGCGACGAACTCCTGATTGTATGCCAGCCTAGGGTACCGGCGATCGCGGGGACGCTCCAGACCTTCCGGGCCGCCGACCGCCTCAAGATCCCGGTGTTTGGGGTGGTTCTGAACCGGGTCACGGGGAAGCGCTTCGAGATTCCGACCTCGGACATCAAGCGGACGTTGGGCTGGTCCACTATGACGGTGGTTCCGGAGGACGACATGGTAGAGGAGGGAGTGACCCGCGGAATTCCTGTCGTCCTTCACGCCCCTAAATCTCCGGCGGCGATTGAGTACCGAAAGCTCGCGCAGGCGGTTTTGGCCCATCTCAGAGCTCGCAAGCGGATCGCTCCTCGCCGAAAGCGCAAGGCCACGGAAAGGGGCAGAAGGAAAAAAACGGTGAAACGTACATGATTGGAATCAGGACGGCATTCACGAAGCGGCAGTTGGCGGCGATTGAGGAAGTGATCACGCTACCATAACTATTTTGAGGAGTTCGCCAAGTTTTTAGGGTTACGCGCGCTCGAGGAAATATATTTTTCTTCAATGATCCACGGCTATTTTGGCCGCCGTAGCTCAGCTGGTGAAAGTTGCTTTCAGTTTAAGTCTGCGCTAAATTTTATCGTAGGGGGTTAATTGGAAATCTTATGTAGTAATAGGGCTTCCCTTCGGTATAGTTGACTTTTGGTGGATTTGATTTAATCCCAAAAAATCTTTGCCCTATAATGAAAAAGATTGTTCAAGAGTGCAGGTACATGCGTTAGTTTTTCTTTTCGCCCCCACAAGCGGACCGAATAGTAATGGCCGCCAGCTTTCCTCTTACACGTCCCGATGGAACCATCGCCTGTAATCGCCCCCGCGAGATAAGCGACCCCGCCTGTTATTTCTGGGATTTTTATGCATGTTTTTTTCGTACAGATACAATTTTTCTTTACCTTGTGCCAAACTTTAATTCCATTCAAGAACTTGGAAACATTCTCAACTTCCATCGAACCTTTATGAACCTTCTTGCTTTCGTTTAAGCACCTTGGAGGGAGAGAGGGCACCGAAAGTAATTTATAAACCGCTGTAAACATCGCCAAAAACAAGCAAACGTAGCATTTTAGCTAAGCTGTTGAAAGACGCCACCGAAAGTAATTTTAAACAATTTGAGCATAGCAGTTTGTACGGATTTTTAAAGATGACCATACAAAATATAAGATGCCCCGGTGGCTCAGCCTGGTGGAGCGACTGAAGGCAACTGTCGAAACTTGTAACCAGGTGCAGGAAATCAGTAGGTCGTGGGTTCAACTCCCACCCGGGGCTCCTAACCTTAAGTTTTTGATGTGAAGTGGTACTGGGGACATAAGATGAGCGAAGGGTACGTTGGACAGATATTCAACTCGGTTCAGGGGGAGGGGCTCTATGTTGGCAGGCGGCAGGTCTTCGTGAGGCTGGCAGGCTGTTCACTTAACTGTAATTTTTGCGATACAGAGGAGTTCAGAAATTTTCGTCTCCAAGCGTGCAAAGTCGAAACCAAACCCAGCTCGATGAAATTCAAGTGCGTTGGGAATCCGATGACTCACGGAGAAGTACTTCGGCATGTAAAACGTTTGACAACCCCAGACATTCACAGCGTCTCGCTGACCGGTGGGGAACCCCTTCTGGCGGGGAATTTCCTCGTCGATGTCGCCCGCGCGTGCAGACGAGCTGGTTTCGCCACCTATCTAGAGACGAGTGGCGAGAGCAGTGAGGTGATGGCGAAAGTTATCTGCTATCTCGACTTCGCCGCAATCGACATCAAGCTCCCCGAGCACCGAGCTGTACCGCGCAGAAACTGGCGTCGTTTGTTCGAGAAGGAGTTGGCTTGCGTTAAGCTCGCATTCGGGCAAGGGGTGGAAACTTTTGTGAAAATAGTGGTGCTTCCTTCTACCCGACCAAAAACCATTACACACGTGTGCAAACACCTCACGCAGATCGCGCGGATACCCATCGTCATCCAGCCGGTGACACCCGCGCGAAAGGTTCGCAGCGCCCCATCGATGACACATGTGTACCGCCTCACTCAAGCCGCCGCCCGCGCGGGGGTCAAGCAGATAGCGATAATACCTCAAATGCACAAACTGATGAAGGTGCTCTGATGCTGATTGAGTTCACGAAGGGTTTGGGTTTCTCGGCTGCGCACTTTATCATAGGGCACAAGAAATGTGAACACCTCCATGGGCACAACTGGCGCGTTGGAGTGACCGTCGAGGGCGAACCGGACGAGCGGGGTCTCGTCGTGGATTTTTTCGACCTCGAGAGTTTTTTAAAAAGTTTGTGTGATAGTTACGATCATCGTTTGCTGCTACCCGAGAACAACCGCTCTCTCAAACGCCTTTTGGAGGGAGAAAGTACTCGCATTTCTGTGCACGGTCGTGAGTTCGAGTTCCCCAGCGAGGATGTCGTCTGGCTTCCCGTTGTCAACACCACAGTGGAGGAGCTTGCACGAGTTGTTGCTGATGAGATGGTGAGGGATTTGCCCTACCCGAATGTGCGTCGAATAACCGTTTGGGTCGAAGAATCGCCTGGGCAGAGCGCAACGGAAAAGCGGCAAGTGAAAGCATAACCTCAACCTTTTTATATCTCGGCTCCCAAGTGCACCGAATATCATGCAAATCAAACGCTTTGAACAGGAGGACGCGTGCAAGTACGAGTGCTGGGACGACTACCAGTGCTCAGTGATGGCGAGCGCGGTCGTCCGGAGGCATGGCAAGCAGGCTTACTTGCAGGACATTAACGTTAGCTCGGGCTATCGAGGGCGGGGCATAGGAACAGGACTGCTCAAGCAAATATTGGCCGACTTCGAGGGTAAGCTAATCATGGCGAGCGTCTTCGAGGCACGCGTCCCCTGGTACGAGCGTCACGGTTTCAGGCCCACTGGCAGTGAAGGAAATTTAGTCATAATCGAGAAATCCCCATAACGCTTATCTTTCCAAAATCGAGTTCTGTTTGGGGTCGTGGGGTAGCCTGGTCTATCCTGCTGGCTTAAGGATTGTTTAAGCGGTCCTGCCAAATGGGGCGTTAGACCAGCGCAAAAAAGCCAGTGACTCGAGTTCAAATCTCGGCGACCCCACCACTCAAAACGAACGGTTTGTGAGACAAAAACTCTTAAAAGGGGGTCGATAGACAGAAGTAATTTTAAGGTTGTCAGCCATGTCAAAAGGGTGTAAACTTGCAAAAGTTAATCGTTAAGAGCTTGACCGCACGCGGGGTTCTCGACAGTAGAGGCAACCCGACCATTGAGGTTGATATTGCAGTACGAAGCGAGAGCGGGGCGGAGGCGGGCATTGGTAGAGCGGCTGCACCTAGCGGAGCGAGCAGGGGGAAGCACGAGGTCATCGCATTTCCCGAAGGGGGTGTGGACGCTTCAGTTAAAGCTTTTAAAGAAATCTTGGCGCCGAAATTAATCGGTAGTCCAGCTGACCGGTTGGAGGAGGTAGATTCCCTTCTTCATGAACTCGATGGGACGCCAAATTTCTCGAGGATTGGGGGGAACGCTGCAGTAGCTATCTCCATGGCGGTTGCAAAGGCAGCGGCGGCAGCTCGTGACATACCTTTGTATAAGCATTTAGGTGGCGAGGAAGCGGTTCAACTGCCATACCCGCTTGGAAACATGCTCGGTGGTGGGGCTCATGCCGGCAGACAGGCTCCTGACATACAGGAATTTCATGCCATCCCAATCGGCGCGAAAAGTTTTGTTGATGCGTTTTTCGCTAACGCCAAAGTTCATAAGCGCGTGCGAGCCCTCATCGAAACAAAAGATCCAACTTTCACTGGCGGTAAGGGTGACGAAGGCGCATGGGCCCCAAATCTCGATAGCTCAGCGGCTCTCGAAATAGTTGCACAAGCGTGTGAGGAAGTTAGCAGCGAGGTTGGATTTGAGATAAGGCCTGCCCTTGACGTTGCTGCAAGCAGCCTTTACGATGAGCGTGAGCAAAAGTATCTCTATAAACGGGAGGGCAGATCTCGTGATGAGGGCGAGCAGATAGATTTCATTCTCGACTTGATCAATACATACAAGCTCTTTTTCGTTGAGGACCCGTTGCACGAGGAGGATTTTGATGGTTTTGCCGAACTTACGAAAAAGGTCGGCGAAAAATGCCTGATATGCGGTGATGATCTCTTCGTCACAAATGTCGCGCGGATTCAAAAAGGGATAGAAGTCGGTGCCGTAAATTCGGTACTGATAAAACCGAACCAGATTGGCACGCTTACAGATACTCACAAGGCTGTGCAGCTGACGAAAAAGCATAATTATGTCCCTGTTGTATCTCATCGCTCAGGGGAAACTCCCGACGAAACCATCGCACACCTAGCTGTGGCTTGGGGTTGTCCCATTATCAAAACTGGCGCGGTCGGGGGCGAGCGTGTAGCCAAACTTAATGAGCTAATCCGAATTAAGGAAGAATTGGGGAAGAAGGCTAAAATGGGGAAGATTCGATGAGCGCACTTGGGTTTACCGAAGGTTTGGTCGGACTGGTGGATTTTGACACTTACCTTTCGAGCGGTGTCCACATAGGGACTCGACAGAAGACGGGCGCGATGGCATCTTTCATCTATCGCGTGCGACCCGATGGGCTATACGTGCTCGATGTCCGAAAGACTGACGAGCGGATAAGCTTGGCCGGGAAATTTTTGGCGCGGTTTGAGCCCGCGAGCGTCATCGTGGTCTCGGCTCGACAGTACGGTCAGCGCCCAGCCCAGCGATTCGGCGAGGTGACTGGAGCCACTGCTATGGCGGGCAGGTTCATCCCGGGCACTTTCACCAACCCCTTCTACAAGGGATACACTGAGCCAGCCGTGCTAGTCATCACCGACCCGCTAGCGGATGAGCAACCCATGCGCGAGGCGGCCGAGGCAAGCATACCTGTGGTGGGATTTTGCGACACCGACAACGAAACGGCGGACATAGATCTCATTATTCCAACGAACAACAAGGGACGCAGGGCGCTCGCGCTCGTCTACTGGTTGCTCGCACGTCAAGTGCTTAGGGAACGGGGCGACCTCTCGCCGGACAAGCCGTTCGAAGTTTCGGTCGAGGAGTTTGAGACCAAGCCCGGTGGTGAATAGGTGAGGCCCCCTGTGGTCGCAGGACAATTTTACGCTGGCACCCGATCAGACCTTTTGAAGCAAATCGAGTGGTGTTACACCCATCCACACGGGTCTGGAAAAGTTCCGAAAGTGCGTGCCGGGCCGAGGCGGCTTGTAGGATTGGTTTCGCCTCACGCGGGCTACATGTACTCAGGACCAGTCGCTGCACATGGATTTACATACATGGCGCAGGACGGCATGCCAAGTTCAATCGTGATTATTGGGCCCAATCACAGAGGTACGGGCTCGGGTGTTTCGATAATTACTTCGGGAAAGTGGAGTACTCCTTTAGGAGAGGTTCAAATAGACGAGGCGCTGAGCGAGGCAATCAAGCAGGCGTCAGATATCATCGATGTTGACATGGTCGCCCATGCTTACGAGCACTCGCTGGAGGTTCAACTACCATTTCTTCAGCATCTCTTCGGCGATAAATTAAAAATCGTGCCGATATGCATGATGTTGCAGGATACCAAGACGAGTAAAGAGGTTGGGGGCGCGATTGCCAAGGCCTCGGAGGGGAAGGATGCAGTGATAATCGCGTCAACTGATTTCACCCATTACGAATCCCAACGTTCGGCCACCACGAAGGACCACAGAGCAATAGATAAAATTCTGGCGCTTGACGCAGAGGGGTTAATCCGTACCGTCGAAGAGGAGTCCATCACCATGTGCGGTTACGGGCCAGTTTCGGCGATGTTGCAAGCCGCAAAAAAACTTGGGGCAAAAAAGGCGGAGATATTAAAATATGCAACTAGCGGGGAAACAGCGGGCCCCATGGCACAAGTTGTCGGTTACGGTTCAATTGCGGTGTCAAGGTGATTGATATACGACCGTTGATTGTAAAACTTGGCGGAAGCGTGATTACCGACAAACGTAGACGGTTCACGGTCAAGCGGGCAGTGCTGAGTAGGCTCGCCCGGGAGTTAACCGCAGCCAAGGGCCCCCTCGTGCTCGTACACGGGGGCGGCTCATTCGGGCACCCTGTGGCATCGAAGTACAAGATCGCCGAGGGGTATGGGGACCCGCGGCAGCTAATCGGATTCGCGCTGACTCATCGCGCGATGGAAAAACTTAACGCTTATGTGGTGGATGCTCTTCAGCAAGCGGGTGTGCCTGCGGTGGCGATGCAACCCTCTGCTTGTGCCGTGGTGGAGAATGGAAGGATCAAGTCGATGGAGCTCACGCCTTTGCGCAAACTACTCAAGCTCGGGCTCGTACCTGTGCTATATGGGGATGCCGTGCCAGATTTGGGCAAGGGGATGAGTATCCTTTCGGGTGATCAATTGGTTGCTCAGCTCGCGTGCGAACTAGGAGCGAAGCGGGTCATCCTAGGTGTTGATGTCGATGGGGTCTACACGGTAAACCCGAAGACAAATAAAAATGCCGAACTCATTCAGGAGATATCTTTGAGCAACTGGCCGTCGGTTGAGAAGCGGTTGACTGGCGTCGTCGAAGAAAGAGATGTCACGGGCGGCATGGCGAACAAGATGCGTGAGTTGCTTGCGTTGGTCGAGCGCGGGGTGGAGGCGGAGATAGTTAACGCGGCGAAGCCAAACATCCTGAGGCGGGCGATCTTAGGAGAGCGCGGGCTCGGCACGAGGGTTGTGGCGAGGTGAGTGAATGAGCAAGCGGACGGTCAATCGAAAAATTGATCACATCAGGGTTTGTTTAGAAAAAAACGTCGAAGCCCCCCTTAAGGGCCCCGGTTTCGACGACATCGAGCTTATTCATGATGCCCTCCCAGAGCTCAATCTCGAGGACATCGATTTGGGCACCCCCTTCCTAGGGGCTAAGCTTAAGGCGCCGATAATGATATGCGCGATGACGGGCGGCCACCAACGGGGAGGAAAAATAAATCTGGTCTTGGCCTCAGTAGCGCAGGAGCTCGGGTTGGCTTTCAGCGTTGGGAGCCAGCGCGCAGCAATCGAGGACAAAAAACTGGCGAAGACGTATAAAGTTCGAAGCGTTGCCCCAGATGTCTATCTCGTGGGCAACCTGGGCATGCCCCAGCTGACGCATGGCTATGGAGTGGTGGAGGCGCGTCGAGCGGTCGAGATGATTGACGCAGATGCTCTTTCAATCCACATGAACCCACTGCAGGAGCTCGTGCAGCCCGAGGGCGAACCCAAGTACAGAGGCGCCCTTGCAAAGTTTGCTAAGATTTGCAGAGCGCTCAAGTGCCCAGTGATAGCTAAGGAGACAAGCAGCGGAGTGAGCGCAGAAGTGGCAAGAACGCTGGTCGGTGCTGGGGCGGCGGCGATTGATGTCAGCGGCGCCGGGGGAACCTCTTGGGCGAAAGTGGAGGCACTTCGTTCGCAAGCTCGCGCTCGCTTAGGACCTGCCTTCTGGAACTGGGGCATCCCGACAGCGGTCTGCACAGCGGAGGTGGCCAAGGGAGTTAGGGTGCCAGTGATTTCGAGCGGCGGCGTGCGCACGGGCTTGGATGCCGTGAAGGCGTTTGCGTTAGGTGCC
>JABUBL010000297.1_pt1 | contig 13962 bp, 15 predicted proteins | sample 7240371 | NCBI WGS metagenome assembly JABUBL01 (sample SAMN07256343, study PRJNA390944) | subsurface metagenome | isolation source: Methane hydrate marine sediment | place: Pacific Ocean: Eastern North Pacific, ODP site 1244 | collected 2002
TTTGGGTAGGAGATCTCCTCCATATGCAGCTGCGATATGGAGGAGATCTCCTACCCAAAGTTCTACGAGATCATCGACGCGGAGATAGATTCAAGCCGGCCCTTTCACAGGAGCAGGATACAAGGCTCCCGAAAGTTCGCCTATAGGAAGAGCGAGAGGAAGATCGACAGGATAAAGCGCCACAAGTAGCGCCCGTCATCGATCACATTCCTTACCAAGCCTTCAGATCTGAGGCCGAAGCACCTATAAATTAGCCTGCGCCCGGTAGGGTGGACCATGAAGACCGACGGCCGGGTCAGGAGGAACGTCACAGTGGGCGCGGAGGTCCTGATAGTCCTGAAGAGGGACCAGCGCTCTGGGAAGCTCACACGAGGCGTGGTGAAGGACATCCTCACGAGGTCCGCGAACCACCCCCATGGCATCAAGGTCAGGCTCAGAGATGGGAAGATAGGGCGGGTCCAGGAAGTCGTGGCCCAGGAAAGCCGTTGAGACTCCGAAGGCCGCGAAAGAAAGGGCTGAATATAGTAGTTTTTTATCTAGTTACTCCTAGTTCTGAACATGGACCTCCAGAGACTTGCAGAATACCAGATCTGGGCCGACGACCAGGCGAGGAAACTCCTCCTGGACCTCACAGAGGAGGAGTTCTCCAAAGATGTCCTCCCACCCTTCGGGAGCATCCGAAATCTCTGCGCCCACATCACCCTGGCCATCGAGTTCAACCTGAAACTCCAGGTGTACAAGGAGGAGTTTGACCTCGAGGAGTGCAGGGAGGAGATCTACAAGGCCCCCAAGGAGCGCCTCCTGGAGATGTGGAGGCAGGCCGACCTGAGGCTCCTGGAGTACTCTGAATCGAGGACGGATGAGACCTACGTCTTCCGCAACTTCCTCGGGGAGGGTCAGATCACCCTCGACCAGGACGACTACCTCTCACAGTACCTCCTCCACACGCAGCATCACAGGGGCCAGATCATGAGCGCGCTGAGGGTGATGGGGAAGGAGGCCGTGACGACTGACTACCTCTTCTACCTCTCAGATATAGCGAAATGAACCCACCGTTCGGTAGCCAAGGAAGGCTGCACGTGAAACAACTTAGTACAGGAAAGGGATGAACCGCTTAGTCCTCTTCATGTACTCCCGGTACTCGTCGCCGAACTCCTCGACCAGCATCTCCTCCTCGAAGAGCACCCGATGCCTGATCACGACGAAGTAGAGAGTGGAGACCAGGACGAGCATGACAACGCTCCGGAAGGCCAGGTAGGAACCCACGACGCCTAGGATTCCTCCGGCGTACACCGGGTGACGGATGTATCCGAACACGCCCGTCTTTACCAGCCTGTGGTCTTCCTCTATGTGGAGCACCCCCGAGCCGAACTTTGCGAGCTGAGCCCGCCCGGTTACAGAGATGGCACCCCCGACGATCAAGATGAGAAGGCCAAAGTAGGATACAATGGGGCTGTCCCAGAACGGGAGGCTGCCCGCGATGAGCAGCCTGTTCTCACGGAAGGCCAGGATCACGAGCAGGGGATTTAGGATGAACAGCCCCAGTATGATGACGTTGTAGACAGGGTTCGTCTTCAGGTCCCCCCGAATACTCTCTGAGAATGGGCGGAAGTAGGTGTCAATTAAGCCCACCAGGTATGTAATTAGGATGGCTGAGAGGGATAGGAGGTTCCCGGGGTCGAAGAACAGCTCCGGGATGAGGTACAGGTACCAGAGCTGAGGGTAGACCAGGTACCATAGAACGACGTACAGGATCTTCCTGTGGAGAGGCTTCAACGTCTAGTCCCTCGAATAGAGTGAGCGGACAGTGTGTATAATGTATTTCTGAGTGCGAGAGATGACCAGCTAGCCCTTGATCGCGTGCTGGAGCGCCTTCTCGGCGTGGATGACGGCCGTGTCGAAGAGCCTCACGTCCGTGTGCTCTGGCGTGACGAGGAGGGGTATCTCCGTGCACCCCAGGACGACGCCCTGGGCCCCCCTCTCCACCAAACCATCGATGATCTCCAGGTATCCCTTCCTCGACTCGGGCAGCATCTTCCCTAGCGCTAGCTCGTGGAAGACCACCCGGTCGACGTACGCCCTCTCCTCCTCCCCAGGCACGATGGCCTCGATACCGTGCCCCTTCAGCCCCTCCACGTAGAAGGGCTTCTCCATGGTGAAACGGGTGCCCAGGAGGCCTACGGTGTCCAGCCCTGCCTCCTTGACGGCCTCCGCAGTGGCGTCGACGATGCTCAGCATGGGGATGGGGGACCTCGCCTGGAGCTTTTCGAAGAGGATGTGCATCGTGTTCGTGGCGATGACTGCGAAGTCGGCCCCCGCGGCGTGGAGCCTATTCAGCCCGTCCAGGAGCCCCTCCTCGATGCTGGCCCAGTCCTCCACCCCCATCCAGTCCTCGAACCTCTGGAAGCTCACGTCGTAGATGACCATCTCCGGGTAGGCCAGGTCCCCGTAGAGCTCCTCGTACCTCCTGAAGATGTGCTGGTAGTACGATACGGTCGACTCAGCGGTCATCCCGCCGAGGATCCCAATCCTCTTGTACATGCGAATACTTCCTCCCAGGGAGAGTTCACCCCACCTTATTTCAGTCTCTCCATGAGAGAGCCTGCTTTGGTGTATTCCTGTTTAAACACCTTAAAAAATAGAAAACGGCTATACATAGATAGCATCGGAGGGATTCCATGGACTATATGGAGGTACGGCTGGAAAGGCTGAAGACAATGAGAGCCCTGTACGCCCACGCCCTGAGCGAAACCCCAGAGGAGGACGCAGCGAGTAAGGTCAGGGGCTGGGCCGAGCCGAGGGAGCTCCTCGACGAGGGATCGGGGGCGCGCCACTTCGGCAGGAACACATACCCAACGAACGACCCTGAGCCCCACGGATACGAGTCCTACATCACGATAGGCCCCGACGTGGAGGCGGAGGACGGCCTGGAGATCCGTGAGATACCCGGAGGATTATACGTAGCCCTTAGGTTCAAGGGCTTGGAGAACATAACGGAGGCTTGGGGGCGCATTCACGGCTGGATAGAGGAGGGCGAGTACGAGAAGGTGGACTGGAGGAGGGGGGAGCACGGCTGGGTCAACGGCTACGAGGAGCACCTCAACCTTGGGGAGGAGTCCCAGAGCGAATGGGTCTTCGACCTCTGGATCCAGCTCAAGGAGTAGAGATACCCCTAAATTCACAGCCATATCTTGTGGATGGTGTGAGCCATGGTAGTCGAAAGACCGTCCGTCCAGGCAGTTATCTATGACGTTGAGACAGGAAAGATGCTCCTCATAATGATACATGACACGAGTATGGACGAGTTGGTCTGGAGGCTCGTGAAGGGAGGCGTCGCGGAAGGGGAGGCGGATCCCGAGGCGATGAGGCGGGAGATCGCTGAGGAGGTGGGCCTCAGGGACGTCCGTGTCCTTGAGAGGATCAACTACTACGAGTTCCAATACATGGACCTGAGGCACCTGGTCTCAGTCTACCTGGTGGAGGCGGACATCGACGAGGCCGTCACGCTCCAGAGTGGGAGCGAGGAAGAGACCGCCATATTAGACCACGCGTGGCTTTCACCGGAGGAGGCCCTTGAGACCCTGTACTGGGAGGACGAGATGAGCTCAGTCAAGGCTGCAATCAGATGCCTTAAAAAGTAGAGAAAAGATAGGAGTGGAGCTAGCCATTCAGGCCACTGAAGTACTTCCCGAGCCTGTCGACGGCCTCCTCGAGGACCTCCACCGGCTTGACCAAAGCTAGCCTCACGTGACCCTCACCCTTCGGACCGTAGATAGATCCAGGGGCCACAAGGACCTCCCCTCCCTGCAGCAACCCCATGAGGAGCTGCATGGTGGGCACCCCGAGGCCACTGACGTCGGGGAAGACGTAGAACGCGCCCTCGGGCATGGGGCAGGAGACCCCGTCTAACTCGTTGAGCCGGGGGACGACGGCGTCTATACGCTTTTTGTATTCCTCCCTCATGGAGTCCACGAAGTCCCAGCCCTGTGCCAGGGCCTTGGTGGCCGCCTTCTGGAAGGGTAGGGGCATCCCGGTGATGCCTATGGGGACCTGGTTGATCTTCTCCATCAGCTGGGGGCCTGCGATGATGTACCCAGCCCTGCAGCCGGTCCAGGCGAAGGTCTTGCTGAAGCTCATCAGCACCATGGTCCTCTCCTCCATCCCCGGCTTGTCGATGATGGGCACGTGCTTCCCGTCCCAGATGAACTCCGTGTAGATCTCGTCCGAGATCACCAGCACGTCCTTCTCCACAGTGATCTCGGCCAGCCTCCCGATCTCCGCCTCCGTCCAGACCGCCCCTGTCGGATTGTCAGGGCTGCAGAAGAGGACCGCCTTCGTCCTATCGGTGATGGCCGCCTCGATGTTCTCAAAGTCAGGCCTGAACAGCCCCTTCTCGTCCTTCTTCTGAGCTGCACGCATGATCTTGGCGCCGAAGTACGCCGCCGGCTGGGCGTAGCCGGTGTAGCAGGGGTCCATGAGCAGCACCTCGTCCCCGGGGTTCAGTATGGTCCCGAAAGCCCTGAAGATGGCCTGGCTCCCGCCAGATGTGATGAGGACCTGCTTGGCGGGGTCCACCTCGACCCCGTACTTCCCGTAGTAGTCTGCGATCGCGGCCTTGAAGGCGGGATCGCCGCCGAAGGCGTAGTGGGTGTGCCCCTCTTTCATCGCGTCGTAGACCGCCCTGCTGATGAACTCGGGCTGGTTGAAGTCGGGGTCCCCTGCCAGGAGGTTGATGGCGTTGGGGGGGATCGGCGGCATGGACCGCGTGAGGCTGCCTCCGCCCGCTGCTAGGATCTCCTTCTTTACGAACTTGTCGACTTCCATATGGATCATCTAGACTCACTTACTCTACGTAAAAAACTAAGCATTGGATCCCACGCGCGAGGGGTCTACCCGACAACTTGTACGCCTTACAGATACAATTATTGATCGCGGAAGGTCTCGTTTATCGGTTCTCTATCTCTTCGATGAAAAGTATGCATGAGGGCCAGCTGACCTTGAGCTCCTCGGTCCACTTCTCTATGAGCTCGTCCCGGTCCCCCTTACCCTCCTTGACGATGAGACCCGCACCGACAGCGCCTGTGCGCATCTTCTCGAACCTCTCGGTGTTCATGCAGACCCCGTGCTGCCCGCACTCGATGCAGTCCTCCACGCCCCTGTCAATCGCGCAGAGCCTCATGGGGCAATTCGGGCTCCCGTCCCCGCTCCGGCATCCCCCGCAAAGGGGCATCTCCTCGATGGACTCAAGCCCCTTCGAGAACTCCTTGAAGTCGAAGCATGGTGGAACCCACTCCTCGAGGCCGTAGTTACCGATGACGTCAGCGAACCTCCCTGTCAGCTCCCTCAACGCGCCGTTGCCGGCCACGCAGCTCCCGCACCAGATACCGCAGTAGCCTATCTGAGACTTCACATTCTCGAAGGATTCGTTGGTCATCTCATAATTCCCCCCGTGAACCCGGTCTAATTCTCATGATTATGGCGGTTAATAAGTCGTGTCTGAGAGAACAACGTTTGAGACCTCTCGACTTCGTGGAGCACGTCGGCTGGCTCACCTTGAGCGTAAACGTTCTATAGCGATGGTGATCATCAAGGGTTGGGTGCTTCATAGATGAACGTAGAGATCAAGCCCACGGAGAAGGTCGTCGTGATGGGGCTGGACGAACGGTCGCTGGATGCAATGGCGTGGTGCGCCGCCACATTCGGCATCAACCGCCTCTTCTGGGTCGATGGCCACCTAATCTGCACCGAGGTCTTCGAGGAGTCCTTCAAGCACGAGATCAAGGAAGGAGAGTTCTGCATCAGCCAGGCCTGCTATACAAAGTTCCCCAGATACACAAGGCTCCACGAGGTGGAGAAGGGAACCCAGATCCCCATCGTGGACGTGTCCGAGATGAGGATCTACAGGAGCCTCTTGAAAGCGATAAGGGAGTACGAGAACGCCGAAGACGACGCCTGAGGTCCCACATGCGTCGTCCTCATCGTGGAGGTTATGAGAAAGGGTATAAGCAAAGGGGGACAGTTTCACCCGTATGAGCAAGATTTTAGACGGGCTGGAGCCCGAGATAGTCTGGGATATCTTCAAGAGGATATCCGCCATACCCCGGTGCTCCAAGAAGGAGGAGGGCGTCCAAGAGTTCCTGGAAGCCTGGGCACGGGAGAACGGCGTGGGCTTCAATAAAGACGAGGTCGGGAACGTCATCCTCATCCGGGAGGCGGCCCCCGGCTGCGAGGGCTACCCCACACTCATGATGCAGGGCCACCAGGACATGGTCTGCGAGAAGGACCCGGAGAGCCCCCACGACTTCGACGTCGACCCGATACCCCTGAAGGTCGAGGGGGATAATGTCTCGGCCGAAGGGACCACACTCGGCGCCGACAACGGGATCGGCATGGCAATAGCCATGGCCCTCCTCGTCGACCCGAGCCTGGAGAGGCATGGGAGGCTGGAGGCTGTCTTCACCGTCGACGAGGAGTCCGGGTTCACGGGCATCAGGAACATGAGCTCCGACTTCTTCTCGGGGAAGCGCATGATCAACCTGGACAGCGAGGAGCTTGGGGTAATCATCATAAGCAGCGCAGGGGGCGGTGGCACCGAGTACTCGATACCCATCTCCAGGGAGCCCCCCGGCGGATGGGAGGCCCTCAGCGTCGAGGTGGCGGGGCTCCTGGGCGGCCACTCAGGCGTCGACATCCACCTCCCGAGGCTCAACGCCAACATCCTCCTCGCACAGGGGTTGAGGCACCTGAGCGCCGAGACACCCATCAGGCTCGTTCACATCGACGGAGGGACCAGGGGCAACGCGATACCCCGCTCCGCAAAGGCCGAAGTGCTCGTGCCGGAGGGGAAGACGGCCAAGGCCACGGAGGTGATAGAGGAGTGGGCGTCAGGGCTCGACAGGTCGGAGGAGAAGATCGAGGTGAAGGTCTCGAAGGCGACGTCCAAGCCCGCTGTGGACCTGGAGACCTCCAAGAAGGCCCTCGACCTGATCTCCGAGATACCTCAAGGAGTCTACTCCTGGAGCGAGGAGTACGAGGGCCTTGTGCAGACCTCGAACAACCTCGGCATCCTGAGGACGGAGGAGGAGAGGATCCGCATCCCAGTGAACAGCAGGACCTCCGACGCCGAGGACTTCAAGGGGAACCAGGAGATGCTCCGGGAGCTCGGAGGGCGCCACGGCGTGGAGTTCACCCAGAGAGCGGGCGGAGCCGGATGGAAGGCCAGCCCCGACTCCCCCTTCCTGAAGCTGGTCGCGAGGTGCTACGAGGAAGTGTATGGTAGTGCGGCTAAGGTTGAAGGGATCCACGGGGGTCTGGAGTGCGGCGTCTTCGTGAGGCTCAACCCGGAGCTCCAGATTGTCTCCCTGGGGCCCACGATCCACTACCCCCACAGCCCTAACGAGTACCTAGAGGCCTCCACGGTGGGGGTGCTCTGGGAGGTCGTGAGGGCGATAGCCCAGCGGATGGACGATGAGTAGGGTCTAGGGCCCCTCGACGTTCACCTTGACCCCCTCCAGGGAGCCGTGGAGTACGTCGACGTCCCAGGCGATGCTCCCTGTCTCGGGGTTCCTCCTCTGGCGGTAGGTGCCCCATGCGGTCCCGGTGCTCCAGAAGCACCTGAAGTCATCTGCGTTGACTACGGGGCTGAAGCCCATCTCGCCCTCCACAATGTCGAAGCTGAAGCCGCTGAGGGCCAACAGAACGCCCCAGCTCGCCATGCTCCGGGCGTAGTGGTGGCCGCACTCGACCTCGTTCCAGGGGCCCCTCCTGACCCCGTCGTGCCTGTCCCTCACCGCCTTCACCACGGCGAGGCCCTCGTCCACGTATCCCTCAATGATGAGGTGGGCGGCGACCTGGTACTCTATCCCCGTCCAGACCTCATGGGAGTAGGGGAAGGGTATCTTGGGGCGCCCGCCGTTGGGCCAGGTGCAGGCCAGGAGGCCGACCTCGTCGTTGAGGGCATACGTCCTCTGGGCGTTGTCGTGCTCGCTGAAGTCGGTGAGGAGGTTGTACCTGTACACGGAGCCGATCGCCTCCTCGACGTGATCCCTGGGCAGCAGGTACCCGAGGCCCGCGATGTGGGCGTTCACCTGCCCCAGGAGCTGGTCGGCGAGGCAGCCCACGCCGTGCTGGTACTTGTAGGCGTCGACGTCGTCGAGGCTCTGGATGTAGAACTCCCCGTTCCAGAGGGCCCCGTCGAGGTTCACGGAGCCCTTCTTGAGCAGCTCCTCGTACCTCTTGGAGGCCTCGGCGTCCCCCGCCTCCTCGGCCATCCTGGACGCCGCCTTCAACGCCCCTAGGAACATCACCCCGCTGAGGGGGTTGGGGCCGTAGAACTCGATGTCGTATGTGTTGTGCTGCTTCCCGCTGGTGACCCCGTCTCCGTCAGGGTCCCAGGTGGCGCAGGCGTAGTCCACGGCCCTCTTCGCCCCGGGCCAAAGGGCCTTCATCCACTCTGTGTCGCCGCTGAGCCTCCAGTCCCTGTAGAGCCTCATGACGCTGCCGCACTGGCCGTCGGAGGCCGCCTCCATCTCGTCCCAGCTACTGTCGCTGGGGAAGGCGTGGTGGGCCCTGAAGCTCATCCAGCCCTCCTCGTTGGTCTCCACGCCGAACTCGGTCTCCCTCATGCTCCTCTCGAGGCTGGGGAAGAGGAAGGCGAGGGTCTGCGCGTAGTTCCAGACGTGGGTGCAGCTCCCGCTGCAGCAGCCAGCGTCGTCGAAGCAGCCCTCGTAGCCGAAGAAGCGTCCGTCCTCGAGCCAGAAGCATGTGGGGCTCCGGATGACGGTGATGTTGGAGGAGACGGCGTCGAGGACGTGTGCGGGTAGGGTCGAGGAGAAAAGGGCGCCGTGGAAGGCCTGGGTTTGTTCCTCGAGGCGCTTCAGGTTCTCGACGAGGTATCTGGAGACCTCCCAGGCGCTGTCGAATCTGGCAGCGTACCGGTTCCTGACGGTCTCCTGCTCGCAGTCGCATTCTGAGGAGCAGTCGGCCTTCCTCTGGTCCCAGTTGTTGACCCTGTTGGGGAAGTACCAGGAGAGGATGAACCTGAACTCCGCTGACTCACCGGGCTCGATGGTCTCCACAGCCCCGAGGCTCCCCACGTCGTACTTGCCCTCCTCCGAGGGCTCAGTGTAGCCCAGGTCCGTGAGGAGGCCGTCCTCCGCGAGGTCGTCCCAGAACTCCCGGATGTAGTCCCACCACCCGCTCCTTAACCAGTGCCTCTTCACCGTGGTCCGGGGGTTGGTGGTGGCGAGGGCCAGGCTCCCGTGGAGGAGGCTGCCCTCCGGGTGCTTACCTGACGTGAGGTGGAGCCCCCTGAGCTCGTCCTCCTCTAGATACTCGTTGACGTTTCCCCCGAAGTCATCGGTCTTGACTCTGCCGAAGTCGGCCATTCCCGTCCAGCCCACGGCGTTCATCAGTGAGCCGACGACGGTGACCTCAGCCACCTCGCTCCCCGTGTTGACGACCCTGTAAGTCAGGATGGCCGCCGGGAGCCCCGACTCGTCCGGTTCATGGGGGATGAAAGGGGTGTATGCCTCAAGCTGGATCTCCAGGGGAAGGCTCTCGTCCTCGAAATCAACATACACGAAGGGGTACTCCCCCCACAGCCTGGAGTCCCTGAGCCTTGGGAGCCCCGCCACCTGGTTGGGGTCTATGCCATGGGAGTCGGCGAAGGGGGGGACCAGCCTGCTCTCGAGGACGCGGGCAACGGTCTTGCCATCTGGGCGCTTCATGGCGATGGAGAAGAAGGAGTAGGGGAGCTTCTGACCCTTGGCCGACCTATTGAAGATCTCCCAGTCACGGAGGTCGCCCCGGGAGCCGATGGAGACGTTCCCGGTGCCTATCCCGCCGAGTAGGAAAGCAGCCTGGGTCGCCTCCCTTCCGTATGACCTCTGGGGGCCCATACTATGAAGCTGGTCTCTCGGGTAAGGTAGATCGGTCATAATGTCACGTGTAGAGAATGGGGGAATGAAAAGAAAATACTTGCGTCGTCAATCCCGGGGGATCCTCTCCTCCACCGGGAGGATGGGCCTGAACTTGACGTGGGGCTCCGTCTGGTACCAGTACGCTACGTGGCTGACATCATCGCTGCGGAAGTTGTTGTGGCCGACCTCGATGCCCACCTTGATTGAACTCTCGAAGTAGACGGGGTCGAGGATGTGGTACCTGTACCAGCTGATCTTGCCGCTCCAGTTGGGCCCGCCGGGGAGGGGGAGGCCGTGGTAGGGGCCGTCGTAGGGCTGGGTGGGGCACCACGCGAGGTTGTAGTAGTCCTCGGTGCCTGTGCCGACGATGCTGGGGAGTTCCTCTCCGTCGATGAAGATCATGTCGTCCCCCTCGCCGTACCAGTTGAACTCGTCGGTCTCCAGGAGGTTGTGGTGGTCGAGGTGGCAGCCCACGTAGTGGCCTTTCCCCTCCGCCTCCAGGATCAGGTAGTTGCCCTCCCCTGTAACGTTCCTCTGCCTCTTGATCTCGCCCACGTCGAAGGGCTCGCTGTAGTCTATCCCGGGAGTGGGGTTCTGCCTGTTCCACCAGGCGTGGAACCTCCCTAGTCCGGGCTGGGGCTTGGCGTGCTCCTCATAGTCGACGTAATAGTAGAGCCTCTCGACCTCCACGTCGCTCTGGTTCTCCACCTCGATGCGGGCCCCGTCGCTGAAGGGCATCGGCCACCAACTGTTGAGGGCCCTGCCGCTCTCGGGGGACATCTCCAGGGGCACGGAGGTGAAGTTCCTGGTGATCCCGTGGCCGAGGCCGAAGAAGTCCCCGATGGGAGCCTCCACGCTGGGGGCCTCCTCTCCGTCCCAGTACATCCTGAGGAGTATCTTCCTCAGGTGCCAGCGGTCGGGGCAGCCCAGGGTGACCCAGATGTGCTTGATGCAGCCTGCTCCCTTGATCTCCGCCAGTGTGAACCTCTCCCCGGGGGGGACGTTGAAGAAGTCCCTGTTAGCTCCGGTGGGGTCGTGGCTTGAGACCCGCCTTCTGCGGTGGTTTCTCAGGAGGGGTAGGCCTTCCAGGGGGCTGCTGCCGATGAATCGTTCGCTCATGCTTGGAACCTGTAGGGTAGGCGTCTTTCACGGTTCATATCTTTTATGCGTGGAGAGATCCGTGCAAGCGCAGAAGCTCTTAGACGTATGAAACCCTGGGCTGAACCAAACGTGGAGGTTCTACTCATCGGGAGACTCCGGGGTGCCCCGATTTGACATCTCTTTTATTATCCTCCGACTTCCCCAGAGCCCTACCAAGCCCATGAATACCACCCAGACCTCGACGACGTAGATCATGCCGAAGCCCCCGCTGCTGAGGAGCCACTGCATATAGGGCACCAGGGCATCCAGTGCACTCTTGTAGGCTACAGCCATCAGCACTGATCTGGAGTCCTCATCTCTCACGCCTCTGTAGATGAGAAGGATCGCGTAGACGTGGGCCATCATGGTGAACCCCCTCTCTATTATGGGGGCTCCCACCACCCATGTCGGCGCGTTGAGCTGTGCCATGATCTGCATCAGCTGGTCCAGGGGGAGTGACTCGACTGTGCTCGGGTAGAGGTTGAAGGTGGCTATCTGGATCAGGGATGGTACTCCGAGGAATATGGCTTCGAGGGCTCCGAAGCCGATGGCGAAGGCGATGGCCTCTTCCACTTTCAGGTCGTTGAGCCCCTCCCTTTTGAAGGCGAGGAGGACGAGCGCACTCTCGAGGAGCCCCGTCCTGAGGCCCACGTACACCCCCAATCCTAGAAGGGCAGCGACCAGCCCCAGGCGGGTGAACACCCAGGTTGCTATCCCGGGGGTAATGTAGAGGTCCATGAGATACTTGGGGGTCATGCTCACCCCCCACCAGAGACCCCCCTGATAGAAGAGGCTGAGGGGGGCACCAGTCCGCCTCCTCCAGTAAAGTATCGCTGCCAGGCCGACAGCGATCATCCCCGCCGGGCCCAAGATCAACCAGGGATTCATTCTCAGAACATAGCAGTACAAGCCCAGATAAGGGTGACTGTGGCTCGCAAGTTCTTTATTCATACGTGTTTCACTGAAACCATGCGTAGCCTGAGGACGTATCTGGAGAAGCTTCGTGAGACCGTCCCCGACCAACTTGTGTCTGTCAATGAGCAGGTCGACTGGAGGTACGAGGTCACAGCGCGGGTCGCCGAGATGGAGAGGGAGAGAAAGAACCCGGCCCTCCTCTTCGAGAACGTGAAGGATTACTCCAGGCCCCTCCTCGTGAACTTGTTCGGACACGTCGACAGGATCGCACTGGGGCTGAAGGGCGCTCCATATGTGGACGGTAGCAGGCTGGAGTTCTATGACGCGTGGAACGGGCTATTCGACCAGGAGGTTCCTCCCGTACGGGTCGGAACGGGTCCGGTGAAGGACGTCATCTTCAAGAATGGAGATGTCGACCTGGCATCCCTCCCGATCCCGCTGTTCTACAGTGAGGACGGGGGGAGGTACGTCACGGCTGGGCTGATGGCGGCCCGGAACCCCGACGACCCCGATGAGGTGAACCTCTCCTACGTCAGGATGCACCTGAAGGGGAGGGACAGCTTCGGGGTGAGCTTCCACTCCAGGGGGCACATGTGGAGGTACCTGGAGAGCTCCAAGGCCCTGGGAGAGCCCATGGAGGTGGCCACCATCATCGGAGCCCACCCCTCCCTCTACCTCGCGGCCGCGGCGAAGATCACCGACGAGTACCACAGAGCCGGAGCCCTCCTCGGGGAAGCCATCGAGGTGGTCAACTGCGAGACCGTCGACGTCCCCGTCCCCGCGCACGCCGAGATAGTCCTGGAGGGTGAGATCCGGCTCGAGGAGGAGGACGAGGGACCCTTCACGGAGTACACGGGCTACATCAGCGGCAGGTCCACGAGGAACCTGTTCAAGGTCTCCGCGATAACACGCCGGAAGGATGCGATCTTCCTTGCCATAGCCCCGAGCAACTCCGCCGAGCACCTCCTCATAAGCGGCCTCCCCAAGCAGGCTAGGATCTCCAGGGCGATGGCGGAGTTCACCCACGCCCCCGCATTGAAGGACATCATTTGGCCCGTCTGGGCCACCCATTTCGCCTGCTTCATCTCACTGAGGGAGGGGATGGAGCAGTCCCTGGGCCTAGCGAAGCAGTTGGGCCTCCTCCTGCTGGGGCTGGACCACTACGTCAAGATAGTCGCCGTCCTGCCCGCGGAGACCGACGTCTCAGACATGGAGAGCGTCCTGGGAGCCATAGCCTCCAGGTGCGACTTCAAGGATGGGGCGGGCTTAGAGGTTCTCTCGGACGTGTTCTGCCAGTGGCTTGACCCATCGTCCCCTCAGGCCGGGATCTCCTCGAAGATGATATTGGATGCCACGGGACCGGAACGGGATGTCACGGCGATAGAGGCCAAGGGAGGGAGAGACTCCCGGATCGCCGGGAAGATAAAGGGCATCTCGTTCCCGTGCGAGGATAACCCGAGTCTCTCAACCGTCTGTGTCTCTCCTGACATGAAGGACCTCTCTGAGCTTCTGGATGTCAGCTCCCTGGAGCGATGCAGGCTGATCGTGTGCGTGGACGACGACATCGACATAAGCGACACCAGGCAGATTGTCTGGGCAATGGCGACGAGGTACCAGCCCGCTGAGGACTCCATCCTGAAGGGGGGCAGGATGGTGGTCGATGCCAGGAAGGGGGACGGATGGACGGCGAGGAGGGCTACCCTTCCAACTCAGTAGTCCTGTGACTCATCGATCGAAGCATTGAACTGCCGCTCGTGCGCGAGTTGAGACGCGCACAGCCTCAGCTGGTTCGGTGGGTGTGTATGCGATAATTATTTAATTACCTAAAAAGGGGTTAGAGGTATGCTGGGCGTAGTGCTGGCGTTCATACCCTTCGTCGTGACTCTGACCGCCATCCTCGGCTTCAGGATTAAGACGCATAAGGCCGGTCTACTTGGGACGGCCTGCACCTGGGTCATCGCCATCCTCTACTCCAAGACTCCCATAA
>JABUBL010000298.1_pt1 | contig 13959 bp, 9 predicted proteins | sample 7240371 | NCBI WGS metagenome assembly JABUBL01 (sample SAMN07256343, study PRJNA390944) | subsurface metagenome | isolation source: Methane hydrate marine sediment | place: Pacific Ocean: Eastern North Pacific, ODP site 1244 | collected 2002
GTGTAGCCAAGGCGGGAATCGTCGCAACTCTCAACACTCGCACCGCTGTGCTCGCAGCGGCCAACCCAAAACTAGGCAGGTTTGAGAAGAATCTCACCATTGCGCAGCAAGTTCCCCTAGATCCCGTGATTCTCTCTAGGTTTGACTTGGTATTCATTATGCGCGACGAACCGCGCGCCGATCAAGATAGGACCATAGCCCATCACATCCTAGAACTACACAGCGCCCACAAGAAAGTGATCAAGCCACCTATCAACTTGGAGTTCTTGCGCAAAATCATCATCTACGCGCGCCAGAATCTCGACCCGAAACTCGACAACAAAGATGTCATGAAGACGATCGAGGATTTCTTTGTTGATTGGAGGAGGGTAGCCGAGCGAGGGGAGGCACCGCTCCCGATCACGGTGAGGCAGCTCGAGGCAATCGTGCGACTGGCGAAGGCAAACGCCAGAATGAGGCTAGGCGATCGTGTGACCGTTGAGGATGCAAATCGCGCGATTATGCTCATCAAACGCTCCTTGCAGGAGGCCGGGATCGACACCGAAACGGGAAAGCTAGATATCGACGTGCTCATGACAGGCAAGGCAAAATCTCAGCGAGATAACATCTGCCGCGTGCTGGATATCATCAAGGAGCTTGAGGGCCAGTACGGCGGGGCGGCGCCGGTCGAGGAAATAAAGCGTATCGCCGAGTCTGAGGGGATCAAACAGTCATTTGTGGAAGAGCTGATTGAGCAAGAGAAAATGAGGGGCCACCTGTACGAGCCGAAGCAGGGTATGGTCACACGAGCGGTGAAGTAAATGAGACGCGTTCGAGTCCTTAAGGATTTACCAGCGATAAAGTTGGTGGGCAGGCAGCTGGGCCCACTGGCGGAGGGGGAGGAAACACAGCTTGAGGCATGGGAGGCCTCGGTCCTTGAGCGTCACGGGATTGTGGAACCCCTCCAGAAACTCACGCCAGCGGAGCTCCGGAAGCTCCTCTTGGCGGAGGAGCGTGAATCTGGGATCACACCCCTTCCAGATGATTTTTATTCGTCGGTTGCTCAAAAGATAGCATTTGCACGGGCGGCTGGACAGCACGAGGAAGCCGAGGAGATCCAGACCCAGGTCTCAACCCTGATGGAAATTAGAATCCCAAAGTTGGTTCGTTTGGCGCTTTCTCCAGAGAGCGTTGGTCCCCTGCCGCCCCAAGAGCTATTCCTGATCAATCGCTTGGCCGTGGCACTAGATAGCTGGAACAAGCGATTGAAAGAATCATTTGAGAAGGTAGGAGAGGAGGTAGGTAGAAATGAGGAGATTGGAAGGCCTGTTCGACATGCTGTTGGAGATGAGGCCGATATTCAAAAACCGGGAGTATCTGCGACCGAGCTACACACCCGAGGAACTACCGCACCGGGATGAGCAGATTCATCAGCTCGCGCGGATACTTGTGGCCCCCCTACGAGGGGAAACGCCGTCGAACCTGTTCATCTACGGCAAGACGGGGACTGGGAAGACAGCTAGCGTAAAGTACATGATGAAGGAGCTGAAGCGCGTGAGCGATCGTGCGCCTCGGATGATTGAGCCGGTTTATCTGAACTGCGAGATTGTCAACACTCAGTACAGAATTCTCGCGACGCTTGCGAACATCTTTTTGGATAAGCTTAGAGAGCGCTACGGTAGGGAGTATGTGAATTCCCTCGATTTTCCCGAAAGCGTTCCTATGACGGGCTGGCCGACTGACGAGGTCTACAGATGTTTCTTCAGGACGCTCGATCACGACCCACAGCTCGCGGTGATCGTGCTTGACGAGATCGACAGGCTCGTGCTGAAGAGCGGAGACGAAGTCCTCTACAATCTGACTCGTATGAATTCAGATCTGATGAAGGCAAAGGTGAGCATCGTGGGCATCTCCAACGATTTGAACTTCGTTGGCTACTTGGACCCCCGCGTTCGGAGCAGCCTTAGCGAGGAGGAAATCGTTTTCCCCCCATACAACGGGCTTCAACTCAAAGACATATTGGAAAGAAGAGTGGCAATGAGCTTTGTTGATGATGTGCTGGGTGAGGGTGTGATTTCGCTCTGCGCAGCCCATGCAGCTCGCGAACATGGTGACGCTCGACGAGCCCTCGACTTACTTCGCACCGCGGGCGAACTGGCCGAGCGTGAAAGTGTGGAGCTGGTCACTGTTGCCCATGTCAGGCGGGCCTTCGAGAAGATGGAGAAGGACAAAATGGTAGAAGTCGTCAGAACACTGCCATCGCAGTCGAAACTGGTACTTTTCAGCGTCGTGCTATTAACGGAGAAAAACTCGCGCAAGATAGTGACGGGTGATGTGTACACGGTATACCGCAAACTTTGCGTACAGGGTGGGTTGGATGTGCTAACGCAGCGCCGCGTCAGCGATTTGATTTCCGAACTCGACATGCTGGGGATCGTCAACGCCCAGATCATCAGCAAGGGTCGCTACGGGCGGACCAAGGAAATAAAGTTGAGCATCCCACCAATCCAAGCTAGGGCGGCAGTTCAGGAGGAGCATCCCATCGGTATTGAAACGCTTCCAATTCCGCGGCAGCTGACGCTCGTGTAGTGGGTTTTATGGACGATGCCTCGTTGGTTCGCAGGTTCATGGATGCGGATATGCAGCTGACTCTGGATGCGCTCGACGCGCTGCGCAAGCGGGAGGACACGGAGTCCGCGGCCGAGCGAGTGTTGGTTAGCCTTAGAGAAATGGGGGGAAGACCCTTTCTAATAACGGCTGACCTCATCACAAAAATTCTGAAAGAAGAAAATATTGAAACAGGCCCCACACCCTCGGTTCCCCCAATTAGACCGAGCGCGCCTGAAGTAGAAGCTCCCACAGAGAGAGAAATTGCAGAAAAAGCACCTGAGTTCGCCCGCACAAAAGTCAAATTAAGGGCCAGCGAATTCGAACCCCGCGTCGAGGTGTTTAAAGATATCACCGGAAGGAGCTACACGGAAGGAAAACTGAAAGACTTTGTGAACGTGTTCAGAGATCGTTATGAGCGCTTGAGTCGCATCCTCCGGAAGCGCGTCGATCTTCACGACGCGGTCCCGATCAGTAGCCTGAAAAACTTCGAGGGCAGGGAATTGGTAAAGGTTATTGGGATGGTCTCGGAAAAACGAGAGACCTCAGGGGGTCACGTAGTTTTAGAGATAGAGGATTTGAACGGTCGGGCATCGGCGTGGGTCTTCAAGGGGCAGAGGAAGCTCATGCAGAAGTCGGCTGAGGTGGTCGTGGATGAGGTAGTTGGGATTGTGGGAAATGTGCGGAGTGGGGACCGCGCCCCGAGATTGTTCGTCAGAGATATCATCTGGCCTGATCTGCCTATCACGCGTGAGCTCTCCCGTGCTGAGGATCCTGCCTGCGCGGCGCTGATATCGGATTTGCACATCGGGAGCGAGATGTTTCTTGAAGACGTGTTCATGAAGTTTGTGAATTGGTTGCGAGGTGAGACTGGCAACGCTCAACAGCAGGAGCTAGCGAGCGGAGTCAAGTATCTGGTTGTCGCAGGCGACATAGTTGATGGGATTGGGGTGTACCCTCAGCAGGAAGAAGAGTTACTCATCAATGATATCACCAAGCAGTACGATGCCGCAGCTAAGCTCTTGGCTCAAGTGCCCGAGCATATCACCATCATCATAGCACCTGGCAACCACGATGCCGTGCGCCCCTCCGAGCCTCAGCCGGCGATCCCAAAGGATATCGCGGGAGGGCTCTACGATTTGAACTCGGTTATGGTCGGGAATCCGGCGTGGGTATCGCTTCATGGTGTTAATTTTCTAATCTATCACGGCAGAAGCTTCGACGACTTAATAGCAACGATACCCGGGTTGAATCGGCAGAAATCCACGCCTTCCATGATTAAACTTTTGCGGAAGCGACACCTCGCCCCGGTCTATGGGGGACGTACGGCAATATCGCCAGAGCAGCAGGATTACCTCGTGATAGAAAAAGTGCCCGATGTTTTTCATTGCGGCCATATGCACGTTTACGGGTACGAGCGGTATCGCAATGTGGAAGTGGTTAACTCGGGAACCTTTCAGGAGACGACTATCTTCATGCGACGGCTCGGAGTGAAGCCTACGCCGGGAATCGTGCCCGTCCTCGATCTACAAACCCGCCAAGCTAGGGTGATTCATTTTGCGTGAGCTCACTCAAGTGGTCGATAAAATTTCGGCCTTTATCTTGGACATGGATGGCGTGCTTTATCTCGGTGAGACGCCAATCAAGGGGGCAGCGGAGACTATTAGATGGCTTCGAAAGAGGGGCAAGAGAATAGTTTTCACTACTAATAGCTCGGCTGAAACCCGCAGAGTTCAAGCGCGAAAGTTGGCGCGCATGGGAATAGCAGCGCGCGAGTCAGAGATAATAACATCCGGATTTGTGGCTGCACTTTACCTCAGAAAACGTTCACCACGAGCTAAGGTTTACATGGTAGGTGAGAAGGGGCTAAGGTTAGAGTTCGAGCGAGCGGGTCTGAAGCTCGTACCGTACGAGAGGGCCGAGGAGGCGACTCACGTGGTGGTAGGCATAGATCGTAAGGTGAACAATAAGAAGCTGACTGGAGCTCTGCGTGCTCTCCTAGCGGGGGCCAAATTCATCGCGACAAATGCGGATGCAACCTATCCAACCAAGGATGGGCTCCTCCCGGGGGCTGGGACGATGATCGGCGCACTCGAAGGATGCTCGGGCAAAAAGCCGAGCGTTGTGTTTGGCAAACCATCACCGCGAATGATAAAAATTGCGCTCGGAATCCTCCATTCAAAACCAAGTAAAGCGGCAATAGTCGGGGACCGCCTCGATACGGATATAATCGCTGGCAAACTCGCAGGAGTAACTACTATTCTCGTGCTTAGCGGCGTGAGCACGAGGCAAGATATTGTGAAATTCAGGAGGATGAAAATTATTCCTGATTTTGTTATTGATGGCATAAAGGATTTGGTGCACAGATGATAGTCGCTAACCAAGAGATGAAAGCTTACTTCAAGGAGCTAGAGCGGCAAATTAGTGAAATTTACGAGATAGCCAAGAAGGCTCGATCGTTAGGCCACGACCCAGAGCTGGAGCTGGAGATTCCCCAGGCTGAAGACCTCGCCGCGAGAGTCGAGAAACTTGTTGGACCCTCCGGAGTCGCGGAGGTGATACGCGGGCTGGAGAAAGAGATGCCGCGCGAGGAGCTGTCGCTGAAGATAGCTGAGATGATTGTTGACGGTCACTTTGGGAGATTTCAGGAGCAGCAAGCGGCCGAGCAGGCAGTCCGGACGGCGCTCGCGATAATTACTGAGGGCATCGCTGCAGCGGCACCGCTCGAGGGCATAACCCGCGTCGAGATAAGGAAAAATTTTGATGGTTCGCGTTATCTCGCTCTTTATTTCGCCGGCCCGATTAGATCAGCGGGGGGCACCGCAGCTGCGCTCGCTGTGCTCGCTGGGGACTTCGTGCGACGAAAGTTGTATCTGGATCCCTACAAACCCACCGATAACGAAATCGAGCGATTTGTGGAGGAGGTGGATCTTTACGCCACCGATGTTGCCCACCTTCAGTACACCCCGCCGTCCGCTGACGACATCCGCGCCGCCGTGCGCAATATTCCCGTGGAGATAACGGGTGAACCTACCGGACGAGATGTCTCGGTAACCGCTTACCGCGACCTCGAGCGGATAGAGCATAACCTCGTCAGGGGAGGAGCGATTTTGGCCTTGGTGGAGGGGGTCCTGCAGAAAGCGCCGAAGATAATGAAGCACGTGAGCAATTTGAACATCGACGGCTGGGAATGGCTCTCCGAGTTAATTGCCAAAGCACAGGCAAAAGAGGAGTCCGCGCTGAGTTACCCCAAGGGAGATAAATATCTGGATGAGATAATCGCCGGCAGGCCAGTTTTTTCTTATCCGAGTCGGGAAGGAGGATTCAGGCTTCGCTATGGGCGCGCTAGAAATACAGGTATAGCTGCGGTCGGAATCCACCCCGCGGCGATGACGATGTGTGATGATTTCATAGCAATTGGAACCCAGCTCAAGATGGAGCGTCCGGGCAAGGGCGGCGCGGTAGTACCCGTGGACTCAATCGAAGGGCCAATCGTCAAGCTCGACGATGGCTCAGTGGTTCAGGTGAATTCGGTCGAGCAAGCGCTTGAGCTTAAGGATAGGGTTAGCGAGATTTTGTCGCTTGGAGACATCCTCATTGGGTTTGGTGAGTTTCTCGAGAACAACCACCCGCTCATGCCAGCTGGCTGGAGCGAAGATTGGTGGGCCCAAGAGGTCGAGCAAGCGCTTGTGGGGAAGAAATTCGACGCGGATCTATCCCCTTACCTTTCACCCCCCTACTTAAAGCCCGCTCCATCACTAGCGGTGGAAATATCCGAGAAACTTGGGGTCCCGCTCCACCCCGCGTACACATACCTTTTCCACGATATCGGCATCGAGGAGCTGCGGGAGCTGGGTAGTTGGCTAGCGGGAGGTGAGCCGGAGTTCGAGGAGGGTAAGCTCAAGGGGCTTCGCTTGGTCCTGAATCAGACACCCAAGCGAGTGCTCGATGTCGTTGGGGTGCCGCATAGGGTCAAGGACGGGCATGTCTTGATCGAGGATTGTGCCCTGCCACTCTGCAGGTGTTTAGGTCTGCTCAACGGGCAGCGTTTGACCAGCGAGCGCCTCGAAGAAACTTTGCGTGAGAACCCGGCGAAGGATGTGATGGAAATAATTCAAATTCTGGCTGGGTTCCCCGTGAGGCGGAAGGCCCCAACGCGCATAGGGTGCAGGATGGGTAGACCGGAGAAAGCAAATCCACGGTTGATGAAGCCCCCGGTGCATGTGCTTTTCCCCGTAAGCTTGCGCGGGGGGGCGACGCGCAGCGTGGTAAAGGCGGCTGAGCGCGGGGAAATTTATGTAGACATGGCTAGGCTGGAGTGCCCGAAGTGTGGCACAGTGTGTTTCACACGAAAGTGTCCGAAGTGCGGCACGATTGCAAATTATAAGAAGGTGTGCCCCCGTTGTAAGCAGCCGATGAACGAGGAGCGTTGCTTCGCGTGCAATTCGCGCACGGAGTACTTCGACCGACGGAGGATTGAGCTGGAGCCGCTTTTTAATGAAGCACTGCAGCGATTGCAGGAGGAAGCGCCACCAGAGGTCAAAGGCGTCAGGGGTATGACGAGCGCTCATAAAATTCCCGAGCCTATCGAGAAGGGAATACTGCGGGCGAAGCATCGTGTCTACGTATTCAAGGATGGCACCGTCAGGTTTGATGCGACCGATGTCCCGCTCACCCACATCAGGCCGCGAGAGGTGGGCATGTCAGTGGAACGGCTGCGTGAATTAGGTTACGAGCGGGATTACAAGGGCGAGCCGTTGGAGCGTGATGATCAGCTCGTTGAACTAAAAGTGCAGGACATCATCCTCTCGAACGCGTGTGCCGAGTATTTGCTTCGCGCTTCGAAGTTTGTCGACGATCTCCTTCAAAAGTTCTATGGGTTAAAGCCATATTACAACGCGAGCAGGCCCTCAGATTTGGCGGGACACCTAGTCATAGGTCTCGCGCCACACACGTCAGTGGGCATCGTTGGGCGCATCATCGGTTTCACCGACGCGAATGTGGGGTACGCGCACCCGTTCTTCCACGCGGCGAAACGTCGGGACTGCGATGGGGACGAAGATGCGGTCATGCTTTTGCTCGATGGGTTACTCAACTTCAGCAAACGCTTCCTACCCTCAAAGCGCGGGGGAATGATGGACGCTCCGCTCATTCTGAACACCCGCATCAACCCTCGCGAGATTGACAAAGAGGCGTATAATATGGATGTGATGGAGCGTTACCCCCTCGAGTTTTATGAAGCTACACTTCGTTATGCGAGCCCGGGTGAACTGACGCAGATCATTGAAACAGTCGAGCGAAGGTTAGGGAGCGAGGAGCAGTATTGTGGGTTGAAGTTTTCGTTCGACACAAAGGATATCGCGGCCGGTCCTCGAGTGAGCCGCTACAAGACGCTCGAAACTATGGAGGAAAAAGCCTCGGCGCAGCTCGGGCTAGCCAGAAAAATTATGGCGGTGGACGAACGGGATGTCGCCGAGCGGTTAATCGAGCACCACTTTATCCCTGACCTGAAGGGGAACCTGCGGGCGTTCGCGAGCCAGCAGTTCAGGTGTACGAGTTGCAACTCGAAATATCGCCGCGTCCCGCTGAGCGGCCAATGCACGCGATGCGGGGGGAAGCTCATCCTCACCGTCACGCGCGGGGGCGTCGAGAAGTACTTGCAGGTGGCGATGCAGATAGCGCACGATTACGAGGCGAGCGATTACACAAAGCAGCGCCTAAGGCTGACACAGCGAGATATAAAATCCGTATTCGAGAACGATGCACATAAACAAATGAGTCTTGCTGATTTTCTATAGCTGGCGGTCGGGAGAAGGGCACTTGAGGTTTAATCTGTATAATCAGGAGGGCCAGTGCGAGCCGCTGTGCTACTCCTCTGGGAAGACGCAAATCGACCTGGTGGAGGAAATCTTGGAGGCCTTCCGCGGGAACGAAATGGTCTTCCTCAAGGGGACTGTTGGGAGTGGAAAATCCGTTGTTGGACTCAGGACCATCCTCGAGTTCGGAAGGGGAATTGTCTCGGTCCCCACGAAGGTCCTCTCGGATCAATATGCCGCTAGCTACGAGAGGGACAAGTACTTCACGAAAGATGACGGATCAAAAGCCAGGATAGGGATACTAAAAGGGCGCAGGAACTTCCGCTGCATGTACCAAGCGGATAAAAGAAGAGAAATTTCGTGCGACAATAGCAACCTTCCTTGCAAGAGACCTGTTGACTGGGAACATGGGGAGAAAAGAATTGACGCCCTGCGGGAGTGCCCCTACTGGGGATTCATTTTTTCGAGCGGTTTGGCTGATTCGATAAAGAACGCAGAAAAGGTGTCCTATCAGGGAATAACGGGGAAGTGGACTTGGTGTAAGAGAGGTGAATGTCCATACTGGAAACAGTTTCAGGCCTACGTGTTTTCGGACGCCATTGTGATGAACTCCGCGAAGTGGGCCGCGGAGGTTAGCATAGGGAGGCTGCCAGAGGTACCTATCACGGTCATCGATGAGGCGGATGAGTGGTTGGACTCGCTCGCGGTAAAGGTTTTGCTGACTGTGAAGACGATCGGAGGGGTGCGAGAGAGGATAAGACGAAATATCATGCTAGACAACGATGATGAGGAAAAGGAGCTGCAAGAGAGACTAGAAGAACTTCGAAGTCTGTGGTCAGAAACCCTTGCTGGAAAGGGAGATCCTCTAAAGCTGGTTGAGTTTTTGACCGCTTTGCTTGAGGAGATTGACGAGACCTCTGGGAGGTTGTACTGGAGACTGAAGTCGGTTTTGGAACACAGGGATTACGCGGAGTGGGAGATTGGGGAAAGAGGGATTGTCTACTTTGTCCCAGACCCAAAAATTGTCCTCCAGAGAATTCTCGACAAAGTAGGTGGCAAGTGGTTACTGATGAGCGCGACCACTCAAAGCGAGAATGTTCTGAACGATGTGTTCGGGATAGCGCCAACTTTTGTGGAGGGTGAAACCAAATTCCCAGGTGAGCTCGTCCAGAGGAAGCTCGGCTCGGAAGAGGTCATAAATTATCGAAAATGGATGAATGACGGTTTCAAGCAAAGATACTGGAATACCCTACGTGAAATCATGCAGGAGGCGAAGCTCCCGGGTTTCATGCCCGTCCACGCCCACAAGTACCTTACCCCGAGGTTGAGGAAAAAAGTGCTGGAAAGTGGCGATGTCTATTATCACAAAGATATCATGCTCAGCACCAAGATGGACAGGGGCGCCGACCTCAAGGGCATGAAAAGCGTCATCATTTTGAAATTTCCGTACCCCGATCGTGGAGACCCGTTATTGAAAGGGATGGAGCGTCGCCTCGGTGCAGAACCCTTCCGGCGGTACTACAGGGACATGGCCGAGAGGGAATTCGTCCAGCAAATTGGAAGGACGTTACGCTCGGATGATGATGTGGTCGAGTTCTGGAGCACAGATAACATGTGCCATGTACAGTTGAGGCGGTTGTGGAAAGGTTCGATAGTTGTAGAGTGAAAGAGCGAGGGGTAGATTTGAACGTGGTCTATCTACCACCTATTGATTTTTTACCACGAGGAACAAAAACTTGGTTGGGCCGGGGTGGCAGAGTCAGGTAATGCGGCAGCCTCGAGAGCTGTTGACCCTTTGGGTCGTCAGGGTTCAAATCCCTGCCCCGGCGCCATCAGGACTTTTAACGACATTGCCGTACAATATCTAGTGGGCCGCCGTGGCTCAGCTGGTAGAGCGATCGCCTCGTAAGCGATAGGTCGTGGGTTCAATCCCCACCGGCGGCTCCACTTTTAAAGTGTGCTTGGTCAGCTCGGGAATGCAGGCTCGCACCTCACCTCGAGTTCTCTGCTGACCGACTCAACCTTCAAGCTTACCCGACGCCAATTTTCTGAATCTCGGGAGAGGCTAGGGTATCGTTTCACCAGTCCAGGACGCTTTTTTTCAAGTACTGGCGTAAGCCTGTCGAGTACCCATCGCCTCAGGTTGAGCCGGTCGTAGATGAGCCTGCTATTCGTTCGTTTGGCAACTTCGACCACTCGTCTGATATTTTCCTCGCTATCATTGATTTCCGAGATAATCGGCCCTAAAAAAAGCCACGTTGCAACGCCGCGGGCCGAGAACTCTTCGAGCACTTGCGCACGTGCATCGGGTGGTGAAGCGTGAGGTTCAAGCTCTCCTGCCAGCTCGGTATCCATTGTCGTTATCGTTACCCCTACTTCAAAACCTCCGGGCTTGATCACATCCTCGTCACGCAACACCAAGTTGGATTTTGTCTGGATGCATACATCGAAACCCCCCTGTGAAAGTAGTTCGATGCATTTGCGGGTGAGCTCGAGTTTGGCTTCTAGTGGTTGGTAAGGATCGCATATCGTGCTAACCCCAACCGTGCCGCGTGGTTTTTTCCGCAGCTCTTTCGCCAGCACCTCGACGATGTTTTGCTTTGCCCGCACGAACTTTCCCCAATTCATCGCAATCCATTCGTCGCGAAGGGTTGAGGGCGAGTAACAATAGATGCAGCCGTGCTCACAGCCAAGATAAGGGTTAAGCGAGTAGCGCAATCCAGGCAACTTGCTTGGCGAGAGAGCGGTTTTGCAGATGATGGACGAATATTCGACGCTCACGCGATAAACTCCGTGATCTTTTTCTGGAATAAAGCACGTTTTAACATCTCACTATTTTCGACCCACTTACGCAGCGGGATAGTAAGTTTCGTTTGCGCATGATTTAGTGCTGCTTGAAAGGTGTCGAACTTCTGCGGCTCGCTCTGCACAGTTTGCCGGACGCTTTCACGCACATTCCAGACGCCCACGGGTAGGATGTAGCCGGGATGAATTTCTCGAAGCACCAGCGCCGAAGCCTGCCTCCGCTCCTGATTCAACCTCTCGGCAACCGCCAGCCTGCAAGCGTAGTAACACCCACCAACATCGGGGTAAGTCGTCCGGCCCCGGTAGGGCTCGAAGTCCCCCATTATCGCGGGGGCAGCAGCACGCTGGTCGGGATTCCAAGTGGTGCCCGGGAACCAAGCCTCGATCCATTCGAAGCTCCAGCGTTCAGGCATCAGGATTGCGACGAATCGATTGTCAAGGTGTTCGAAGGAGTAGACGCGATACTCGTCGATTGTATTGTGCTGTTTTATTCGGTTGATGAGTTCGAGCGATAGGATCGAGTCAACTGCTGTGATGCTCCAGCGGGTCGGGACGAGCTTCCTACGCTTTTGGGAGCCGAACATGCCCAAGCTGAAAGCTCGTTGGATGCGCGTGACCAAAACGTCATCTTCGTAGAGCTCGACGACCGCATTGGCCGCCTTAAAGTCGCGGTCGTAGAATGCGCGTTCTATTCTGTGATCAACACTCACGTCTGAAGTTTTGAATGATCTCAGAGGCGCAGAAGGACCGAAAGGTTGGGACTCTCCGCTCAGGGTTATCACCTTGTTAGGAACTCTCGTGAGCATGGCTTCAGCATCGACAGGCCGCTTCCCCATCGCCAGCTCCTGAAGCGTGTCAAGCAACCTCCCGCCAGATTGGGCGTTGTACACGCTTGTTCGTACCTTCCCACGAATTAGGGCGAAGCGATAATCGATTATGTCTTGAATGCTTTTCCCAATCCATAGCTCAGGAGTGTCAAGGATTTCGGTGTCGCCTCGGTAAGGGGGCACCATGGGGCCAATGTAAACTTTGGGATAGCCTATGCGCCCGACGAACACCCCAGGGGGAGTCGAGCCTTGGATGCAGGGGGAGGTGATTTTCAGGCTCGATTTGGCGAGTGATTGCGCTTTGGCCACGATCGGGCATCTCAGCTTGCCACAAAGCATCCGCCCCCCCTTGCACAGCAGACAAAGAGAGCTCGAGGGGGCTCTGGCAACTTTGACATCTCTGAATGCAGCGAGTTCGCCAACTTGTTTGGTCGCGATGATGTCGCGAAGCCATTTAATATCAGTTGGCTGCATACTATACCCATTATATTTGGCGTGTTGACCAATAAATGGTGGAAGTTGTTTGAGATTTTACGATTTCGAATCGGCGCGGGTCAAGCGATTTCTGAGGCAGCACAAGGCGAGACGAGCGGCGATTCAACTCCCTGCAGGGTTGAGGGAACACCTACGAAAAATCGTGGAACCTTTTGCTAAAATGGGTGTGGAGACACTCGTGTTGGCGGACAGCTGTTATGGCGCCTGCGATTTGGCCGATGTAAAGGCAAAACAGCTTGGGTGTGACGTGCTGGTTCACTACGGACATGCGGACATGGGGGTGTCCGCCTGTTTGCCAACTCTCTACATCGAGGCACGCATGTCGGTTGATCCTCGCGGGGTGGTTGAGCGAGTACTACCCGAATTGAAGTTCAAGCGCGTGGGGCTACTCACCACCGTTCAACACATTGCCCACCTGAAGAATGTAGCAAAGCTCCTTCGCTCGAGCGGAATCAAACCGTTTATCGGCAGGCCGGGACCGAGGGCGAAGTACCCTGGACAACTTTTGGGCTGTGATTTCGGCTGTGCCCGCTCGGTCGCCGCCCGCGTAGACGGTTTTCTTTACATCGGCACGGGTGAGTTTCACCCGCTGGGTGCAGCGCTCGCGACTGGCAAGCAGGTTTTAGCCGTAAACCCAATTTCGGAGGGATTCAAAATGCTCTCCCCGGATATCGACGCTTTTTTGCGGGCGAGAAAGGCGATGATTGCTCGAGCTACAGCGGGAGAGCGGTTCGGCATCATTGTGAGTACAAAGCCCGGGCAGGTTCGCTTCAAGCTAGCGGAGAAGATATTTAAGGATCTCAAGCGGGCCGGCAAGGTTGCGCACGTACTCGCGGTCGACGAAGTGCGGCCGGAGGAGCTGGGTGATTTTGGGTTCGATGGGTTCATCTGCGCCGCCTGCCCGCGCATGCCCATTGATGATGCGGAACGATTCGAGCGACCGATTCTGACCCCCTTTGAGGCGCGGGTCATGCTGGGGAAGGCAAAATTCGAGCCATACAGGATGGATGAGGTTAATAGGAAAGATTTTTGATGTACTTTTATATAAGAAGATTTAAGTTCGGATAGATTAATTGAGGTGGGATTGATATGGCAGAAATAAAAACAGGAGATTTCGTTGTTCCGGGGGACTTCCTCGCGACCGCAGAGGAGTTCGTCCCGGGTGATGGAGCATACGAAGAGGGTGACGAGATATATTCCTCTTGTACTGGCGTGGTGCTCGTCGATATTCAAACCAAACACATTTCGGTGTTGTCCCGTGCCTCGGGGCCACCAAAGTTAAAGCTCGACGACACAGTAGTCGGGCGGGTCGAAGATGTAAGAGACCAGAGCGCGAACATTTACATAGGAGTTCTCAGGGGGCGCGAGGATCGGGAGCTCCCCCTTCCGAATATGGGCACCGTTCACATTTCGCAGGTTCGCGCTCTGGT
>JABUBL010000299.1_pt1 | contig 13918 bp, 13 predicted proteins | sample 7240371 | NCBI WGS metagenome assembly JABUBL01 (sample SAMN07256343, study PRJNA390944) | subsurface metagenome | isolation source: Methane hydrate marine sediment | place: Pacific Ocean: Eastern North Pacific, ODP site 1244 | collected 2002
GAATGCCTTTTCTGCCGGTACGCCGACAGCGGCCCCATAGCCTCCGGTCAGCGGTATCCCGATGCCCCATTTCAACTTTGTTACACCCTCCTCCTCCTCATCTCCCCCTCCGCCACAGGCGGCGCCAATGACCAGCGCCAGGCCAAGGACTACAATCGCTACTAAAGACAACCATCTTTGCATCTACCGTCTCCTTTCTTGGTGCATCATTGCATAGAGGCGAAAATACATTTTGCTGCTACTCTTTAAATCTCTGAGTTATCAGGAGCTTTGTAAAGCACCCAGTGGAGCCCATCGCTGCCCTTTTTTTCTATTAGATCATCATGGGGGGGATGTAAAGCTATAAAGTAGGAGGCGATGAGAACCTGCTTTCGTGCAATTCTAAGCGCGGCATCGACGATCTTCTTATTCCACTCCTGGTCGACGCCAAAGCTGACGTAGCCGTCCTTATGAAATACCATCGGCTTTAATGGCGGGCTGATTGACACCACGTAATCGAAGCTCCCTTCCTCAAAAGGGAGGCTTTCTATATCAGCAAGGATCGCTTTTACCCCATCCTTTCGCAGCCTCTTAATCTTTTGTGGGTCATTATCAACCGCAACCGTGTCAGGATAGCTGTAAGCAAGTGAGGTAATGCCAGAAGCAACATCTAGTATAGAGCCGTCCAACTCTATTCCGGAGGCGTAGATTAGCTCCTTGAAATGCCTTGCCCTTTTTCCCCTTGCATCTTCGCTAACGGCAATATCCTCTACTGAGTCCCAATCATAAGCATCCATCTGTGCCAGCAATTTTGGCACAGGAATCCTCCCGCCAGAATTTTTCCTTAGCGGCAAAATCTGGTGATAAACCTTCCTCAGCAGAGAACCTAACCTTGCTGCCACAGCCATCCCCTTTCCGGTTTAGCGGCGTCACAGCTTCATCGCACAGAATTGCAAACGCCGGTAGGGCAATTATTTCCATTGACATGTGCTTCGAACTGCTCTCGAAAATCGCTCACCGCAGTTAAGACGATGTTGGCGGCGATTGTCCCCTGGTTACAGGCCGAGAGCTCCGCAACCCACTCAGCTACCTCTCTGAGCAGCTCGATGCTCGCCTCATCGCCTTCCCCCTGGGTGATGTCGGCCACGATGTTATACATCTGGTGCATGCCCTCACGGCAGGGAAGACACTTGCCACACAGATCGTGCTGGAGGAAATCGAGGTAATACTTGAGTAGGTCTGGTACACAAATGTTTCCGTCAATTCGGTGGCGGTTTCTTGGTATTACGCTGAGGCCTTTACCAAAAATGGCCGTGCGATATATCTTGGTTGAGGGAATATCTAACCTCAGGCTTACGTGCTCTAACGCTTCTACAGGCAGCCAGTCGTGCTCATCTTGAATGTCCCTCAGTATCTTGGTGAGAGCTCCCTCCTCACCGTTGCGCTTCTCTATAATCTCGTCCAACTCAGTTACATACATCTCACGCCTCCTTGTTAAGATGTTTGAAAAAGCCTGCGCCTTTGACCCAGGCAGCTCCGACCCATAAGGAAATGGCGCGGATTCCTTGAGGAGAACCTCTTCGGTTTTCTCTTCCAGAAATCTGCGGAAGCTATCGATGCCCTTGCCGGAAAGCTTTAGCTCTATAGGCTTGTTTTCGCCCCATCGCTTGTAGACCCGGCACCGCCGGCATATGCTGGTGTCCCTGCCACTGGTTCCATTGGCGGTTAATTTGCAGTATGTTCCCTCTATCTCCCAGCAAGGGAGGGAAGGATACTTGGGAGCTGGACATTCGCCCTTTATCACTTGGGGGCAGTGGCACATCTCCCAACAGGGTGTCTTCCCTTGCCAAAAATCAGAGGTGCCCTCCCTCTCCGCTATCTCCTTTACGCTTTGAATCTTTCCTGCCATTACCCTTTCACCCCAATCTCATTCGACCACATTTGTGGTCTCAAGCCATCAGTGGAGTGCCCATTTTTGTCTCGGGAAAAACCACACAAAAAGGCATCGGTTCGATGCGAGTTACCCACAAGCCCTTTGGTTGAGGTTTTCCACACGAAGTGGTATATTTACGTATGGGGAAGTAGAGGGAGCAGCTTATGGGTAGTATCAGAATCCTGCTTGCTGAGGACCATGTGGTGGTGCGTGAGAGTATTCGCCAGTTTCTCGACCGTGAACGAGACCTGGAGGTAGTGGGCGAGGCCAGCGATGGTGAGGAAGCAGTGCAACTGACAGCCAGGCTTAAGCCCGATGTAATCGTTATGGATGTCGCCATGCCCAATGTTAACGGCATCGAAGCAACAAAAAGGATCAAGACGCTCTGCCCGGCTACCGCGGTGCTGGCACTAACGGCCTATGATTACGACCAGTACATCTTTGCCCTGCTGGATGTCGGTGCCGCCGGCTACCTGTTGAAGGACGTTAGTATGCAGGAGCTTATCGATGCCATTCGAGCAGTGCATCGGGGGGACTGCGTGCTTCACCCGGCGGTGGCCCGCAAGGTGTTGATGCGATTTAGAGGGACGCCCAGTGAGCATGAAGTGTTAGGCCTTCTTACAGAAAGGGAGGTCGAAGTGCTTAAGATGGCAGCCGAAGGCATGTACAATAAGGACATTGCTCAGCAGCTCTCTCTCAGCGTGCGCACCATTGAGGCCCATTTAGGGAGCATCTTCAACAAGCTTGGAGTTGGCTCGCGCACTGAAGCAGTGGTATATGCCCTGAAACGAGGTTGGTTCAGCTTAGGAGACCTCAAGATAGAATGAGCATTTCGTCTGGCAAAAGGGGATATTTCGAACATGGCTTTAGCGCAAAGGGCTATCCAACTGAAAAAGATAGTGCAGAGTGTTCATTTCTGGCTCATTCTGGCCATGTTGGCAGCTCTTTCCATCTTCCACTATGCTGAGCAGCTAGGCATATCAAGTACAACAGACCCCAGCGCCCACTTTGGATTAACCCGTCATGCGATGGATCGGATCCTGTTCTTGCTGCCTATAATCTACGCCGGATTTATCTTCAGGCTATGGGCAGGGCTGGCAGCCTCCTTTGTTGCTTTGGTCGTGATGTTGCCTCGGGCCGTTGTTATCTCCCCCACTCCCCGAGATGCTCTGCTTGAGTCGGGTAGTGTCCTCGTTATCGGCGTTCTGGTATGCTTTTGGTTGGAAGCCCAGCTAACAAGAAAGGAGGAGCGCCAACAGACAACAAGAGAGCTGGAAACGATGCAACAGGACCTTCAAGCCCATATCAGGCTTTCGCGGAGCAATGAAAAAAGGCTTGCCACCCTTAACGCCATCAGCGGCATGCTCAGCCGTTCCTTGGAGCTAGGGGTGGTTCTTCGCAACGCTCTCAACATGGTCATGGAAGTGATGGAGGTCGAGGCTGCCTTGATATTCTCCCTAGATGAGGGGTCTCAAGAACTCAGGCTTATGGCTTATGATGGTGTGTCTGATAGCTTCGCCCAGGATGTAGACCGAATGAAGCTGGGGGAAGGCTTCAACGGGCAAGTTGCCCTCACTGGGCAACCACTCATGGTGGAAGATGCCTCCTATGACCCTAGGCTAACCAAGCGCATAATAGTGAGGGAGGAGAAAATTGAAGCCCAGTGCATTGTTCCCCTCAAAGCTCGGGGTTTGGTTGTAGGCACCCTTTGCGTAGCGAATCGCCGCCCGCGTCAGTTCCTCCCCGAGGAAGTAGAGTTGCTCACCGCTATCGGAAGTCAGATCGGCATTACTATGGAGAATGCCCAGCTCTATCAAGAGCAGCAGCAGACGGCAAAGCAGTATCGGGACATCTTCGAGAATGCCAGCGACGCTATCTTGATCCACGATCTTGAGGGAAGCATCCTGACCGCTAATGAGGCAATGGCAAGGCTGAGCGGATATGGTACGGAGGAATTGGCGCACATGAACGTTGTGGGACTTCTATTAGAGGAAGGGTTAGACATCGCTAGAGAGGTGCGGCGCAAGCTACTCCGAGGAGAGGCTATGGACAAGCCCTATGAGCAGCGAATAATCAGGAAAGACGGAACAGAGGCGCTTCTAAATTTATCCTCCAGTTTAGTCCTCGGCGAGGGTCAGCCCATAGGCTTTCAACATATTGCCAGAGACGTGACCGAGGAACGGCGAATGCAGGAGAACTTGAGATTTTACGTGCAACAGGTCACTAAGGCTCAAGAGGAGGAACGAAAGCGCATCGCTCGAGAGCTTCATGATGAAACCGCTCAGCAACTCATTGCCCTCTCCCATCAATTAGAGAGCTTTGCCTCCGATAACAAGCGCCTATCGGCAGACGACATGGAGCTATTAAAGAAGTTGCGTGAGCAGCTTAGGGAGGCGGTACAAGGGGTGAGACATTTTAGTCGGGACCTACGCCCGCCTATGCTGGATGACCTGGGTTTGCTTCCAGCACTGGAGTGGCTAACCGATGATTTGGAGAGACAATTCGGGATAAAGGCAGATTTGAAGGTGGTCGGCACCGAGCGCCGCTTCATCCCAGAGGCAGAGCTGTTGTTCTTCCGCATCATTCAGGAAGCGGTCAGCAATGCTAGGCGACATGCCGAAGCATCGAGGGTTGAGATTACTATAGAATACAACGAAGGTCAAGCAAGGGGCATCGTTAGAGATAATGGCAAAGGATTTGAGTTGCCTAAAACACTGGGAGAACTGTCTCGGACTGGCAAACTCGGGCTCATGGGCATGGAGGAGCGGGCTAGGTTGCTAGGCGGAAGCTTGAGGCTGGAATCCGAGCCAGGCAAAGGCACCACTGTGATCATCGAGGCACCGGTATAGCTATAGACTGCTCAATATATGAAGGGATACAAGATTTCAAACCCGAGGAGAGCAACGGCTCCCATAGCAGTCCATTCCAAGCTCAACAATTCATCGGAACGTGGTTCAACAAACCGCTATAGTGTGCAATCGCCCACTATGGTGCCTAAGGATGATATGCCAGCAGTACCAAGAGGCCAAGGGCCTGGATGGGTATTTGTTTACATGTTGGGGGGTGTCCTAAATTGATACCTCAACAGTTATAACTGTCCCCTTGCCTGGCTCTGATTGAAGCGTAAAACTGCCCCCAAGTAGCTGAGCTCGCTCTTGCATTCCAGCCAAGCCCAGTTTCCCATCACTAGCTAGATCTTCCAGCCTTCTCGGCAGCTCAAAACCCTTGCCATTATCAGTAATGGTCAGCGTAGCTTTGCCTTCGTCAAATTCTACTGTAACCCATGCCCTCGATGCGTCGGAATGCCTCCAGACGTTCCTCAATGCTTCCTGAGCAATGCGGAATAGCAATAACTCCGCGTCAGGAGAGAAGCGTCGCTCTGGGCCAACTACTGCTGTCGCTATGGCTATCCCAAAGTGTTGGCTTAGATCAGAAGTCAGCCATTCCAGTGCCGGCAGCAGGCCCAAATCGTCCAGTATGGACGGTCGCAGATCCTGGCTAAAACGGCGCACGCCTTCCAGTATCCTATTGGTTTGCTCCCGGAGTTCCTCCAAAAGTTCAATATCGTGGGGCGAAAGATGCTCGGAGGTGGAAGCGAGGTCATCCAACCGGCGCGAAAGCGCCACCAAACCCTGAGCTGTGTCATCATGGAGTTCCCGGGCAATGCGCTTGCGCTCCTCCTCTTGAGCTCTGGTGACCTGGCGGAGGTAGAACCTCAAATTCTCCTCCATACGCTTCTCCTCGGTGATATCCCGGGCAATATGCTGAAAGCCCGCTATCCGGCCATCGCTGACAATAGGGCTAGTGGACAACTTGAGGATCGCCTCTGTGCCATCCTTCTTAATCAGGTGTTGCTCAAAAGGCTGATTTATGATCTCGCCTTGGAGCAGCTTCCGCTTGGTCTCTCTTGCCAGCTTTAGGCCTGCCTCGGGTAGGAAACTAGAAACATTCATGCCCATCAATTCTTCTTGGGTGTATCCAGTGAGTGCGGCAAACGCTCTGTTAGTCATGATGACATCGCCTGTCAAATCTTGAACCACGATGGCATCGTGAGCACTCTCGAATAACTCTCGATATTTTTTCTCCGATATTCGCAGTTGCTCTGCAATTAACTGCTCATTCTGGAAGAGGCGCGCATTATCTATAGCAATGCCGATCTCACTACCAATGGCAGAGAGCAGTTCCACCTCCTCGGCAGCAAATTGTTTCGACCGACGTGTAGCCATGCAAAGGGTGCCCACTACCCTGCCCTTGGCCACCAGAGGCACAATGAGCTGAGCCCGAATTCCCTCCTGCCTCACTACCTCCCTTGACAATCTAGGGTCATGAGAGGCGTCCTCTACCACCATTGGCTCCCCGCTCTGGGCCACCCGTCCATTGAAGCCCTCCCCCACTCTCATCTTCTTTATCTCGGCGCTGAATTCTTCAGACACCCCTCGATAAACCTCAAGCACAAGCTCCTGAGCCTCTTCGTCTAGGAGAAATATTAAGCACATCTCCACATCCATCACTTCCATAACCTTGCTGACGGCAAGGTCTAGGACAGCTTGCAATTCGAGAGACTGGGAGATGATACCAGAGACGGCATTGAGAGCGGCGAGCCTTTTCTCGCTATTCTCAATAGCCTGAACATGTGATTGAAGCTCCTGTTGAGCCGCTTCCAGTTTCACAAGCGTCTGCTGGCGGCGCTTCCTCTCCCTCTGGTATCCCTCAAACCACATGTTCACCAGACCGCCGACGAGGATGACGCCAAATGTCTCGACCAAGGCATCCTCCCAGCTTGGGGACAGAAATATGACGCGGGGTAACATGATGGCCAGGGCAACTGCCAGGCTAATGAACCCTAGTGTTAGCCCGAAGATAAACCCGGCGTAGATTATGGGCAGCAGAAACAGGACCCGATCTATAGCATGCCGGGTTAAGCCGAAGTGAGTGCTGGGCTCCTCAGTACCAACGAGCCCTATCTGCTCAGCATAATGAAAGATTGCACCAGCGGCAAATAGGACCAGCACAATCCAGAAATGAGGATTGCGCATAATCCCTGGCATCCGGCTTGATACCTTTGAAACCATCTCTAGCCTCGCTTGAAAGCCGAGAGGCAATTCCTCAGGGCAGGTCTTCCAGAGTGAACCAGCCCCTTCTCAATCCGTAAAGCACAGCCTCGGTGCGTGAGCCAACATCCAGCTTGTTGAAAATGTTCCCCAGATGGGCTTGAACGGTGCGCACGCTGAGGGAGAGGTCGCTGGCGATTGCTTTGTTGCTCATGCCCTTGCTTGCCAGCCTCAGAATCTCGAGCTCGCGTTGGCTAAGGGGCTCTTCCCCCTCGCTGGGCTTGCCCATAGTGAACTTGAAGCGGTCCAGCACCTTACGGGTAACTATGGGGTCAAGCACCGACTCGCCGGCATACACCGCTCGGACAGCATCAACCAGCTCACGCCCCCGGATATTCTTCAACAAGTACCCTGCCGCCCCCGCATCCAAGAGTGCGAAGATATACTGGTCATTGTCATAAGCAGTGAGTATCAGCACAGCAACGGCTGGGTAAAGCGCCTTGATTTGTTTTGTCGCTTCGATGCCATTGAGCCTGGGCATGGCGATATCCATAATGACGACATCCGGTCGCAGCTTGACGGTTAGCTCAACGGCCTCCTCCCCGTCGCCAGCCTCACCAACCACTTTTATATCCTGTTCACGCTGGAGAAGCTCGCGAGTGCCCTCGCGCACCACCACATGGTCCTCAGCAAGCAAAACCCTGATCTTGCCCATAACACTCCCAAGCTCAATTATAGCTTACTTTAGAAGGCCTTTCAACAAAGGTGATGGCATAAGCAAAATAGCCTAATCTCAGCACACAAGGCTAGTGGAAAATGCTTAGTGGAAGGCGTTTTGGTTAGGTGTTTGCGGTAGCCCAAATAAGTGCTATATCAGATGACGCTTGGCAGCCATGGTAGTAAGCTGAGATTGGGTGGTAGAACTAGGTGCTCCACCTTAGAGATCCGAAGGGAAAGGAGGATAAGAGGATGGGAACCAAGGCCTACTTCATGATCGATGCGGTGGATGAGGTCTGTCGGGAGGGCCGCTGGGTAGAGGCAAAGAGGGACTTAGAGACAATCCCCGAGGTGGAGGCCGTTGAGGCAATCACCGGGTCATGTGATTTCATGGTCAAGGTGGATGCCCCAATAAGGGCGATTTTCGTAGCCAACAAGATAATGGCAAGAGAATGGGTTAAACGCGTCCGCATCCTCAGGATTGAGCCTGTCGAACCAGAGAAGCCCACGCTCAGCGAACTCATGGCCAAACGACGGGAGACCCCGACGATCAAGGAACTGGTGAAGACTCGAGCTAATGGGAGCCTGGGCCGGAGGCAGGCTCGAAAGCGGAAGGATTACCCCTGTCAGACCTGTCCATAAAGAAGGTACAGGAAAGGAGGGCAAGGGAATGGGAACCAAGGCCTACTTCATGATCAACATGGACAAGACACTCAGCGAAGACGGCTACTACGTGGACGCGATCAGAGAGCTGGAGGCAATACCCGAGGTAGAGTCCGTTGAGGCGGTCTCGGGCACGTATGATCTCGTGGCTAAGGTGGACGCACCAATAAGGGTGATACTGGTAGCCAACAAAGTGCTGGAAAAGAAATGGGTTAAGCGCCTGCACATCCTCAGGGCTGAGCCCATTGAACGCGAGGCAGCCATCCCGCACGTCCCCAAGTTTGAGCCCGCTGAACGTGAGGCAACCACCGAGCGGACCGGGAGGTAGTGCCTGTGAATCGCTGGGGCAAGGGAAGATCCCAAAGAGGAGGGCAAGGGAATGGGAACCAAGGCCTACTTCATGATCAATATGGACAAGGCACTTAGCGATAGCGGCTACTACGCAGACGCTATCAGAGAGTTGGAGTCAATACCTGAGGTAGAGTCCGTTGAGCCAGTCTCTGGCACGTATGACCTCGTGGCCAAGGTAGACGCCCCAATAAGGGTAATGCTGGTAGCCAACAAAGTGCTGGAAAAGGTATGGGTTAGGCGCCTGCACGTCCTTAAGATTGAGCCTGCTGAACGTGAGGCAGCCATCCCGCACGTTCCCAAGGTTGAGCCCGCTAAACGCGAGGCAACCACTGAACGGACTGGGAGGTAGTTCCTGTGAATCGCTGGGGCAAGGGAAGATCCCAAAGAGGAATGAAGGCAGACGTCGGGAGAAATTATTCTTATCAAGGAGAATAGCAGATGGGCGCGAAGGCTTACTTCATGATCAATATGGCGAAGAGAGGCGGCAATGGCCACGCGGACGCCCTGGCTGATTTGGAGGCAATGCCCGAGGTGGAGTTGGTTCAGCCAGTATCCGGGCAGTATGACTTTATGGTGAAGGTGAATGCCCCTACCGGGGTGGTTCTGGCAGCCAATAAGATACTGAAAAAGGAATGGGTTAAGCACCTGGATGTCCTTAAAATTGAACCTTACATCCCCAAACCTTTCCTGGATGAGGTGTGCTCCATTCCGGGCGGAGAGAGTATTAACTGGTGCGCTCAATGTGGTATGTGCTCCGCCTCCTGTCCCAATGTCGCCCAAATGGACTATTCACCCCGAAAGACTATCGCCTTGATCCGCGCTGGAAGGCGTGAGCAGGTATTAACAAGCAATACTATGTCAGTTTGCGCTTCCTGTTATCTTTGCACCGTACGCTGCCCCGAGGAGGTTAAGATAACCGAGTTGATGCACGCCCTGGAATGCCTGGCTGTTCGTCACGGATTGAGGGGCGGAAAGACACCCACCTCCACTATGCACCGCGCTTTCATTGAAAGTATCAGGAAAAACGGGCGTGTCCATGAGGTGGGATTGATGTTCAGATTCTACTTGAGAACCAATCCTTTTGCTGCCCTTAGGTTGAGCACCGTGGGGCTAAAGCTGCTTTCCCACGGCCGCATGCCCCTCAGAGCCCGAAAGATAAAAGGAACCGAGCAACTCAAAGCAATTATTGAGAAAGCCAAAGCCTTAGGAGGTGCCTGATGAAGTACTACTCCTACTTTCCGGGCTGCTCTCTAGAGGCTACCGCTGTGGCTTATGGGATGTCGACGCAGGCTATAAGCGGTCCCTTGGAGATGGAGCTAATCGAGCTGGAAGATTGGAATTGTTGCGGCTCAACACCCTATAGCTCGATAGAAGACCTTGAGGCCATTTGTATTGCAGCTCGCAACCTAGCTCTCGCTGAGGAGAGAGGGCTTGACCTAGTGACACCCTGTAGCTCTTGCTATTGCACCTTAAGTAGAGCGAATTCCCAGCTCAGAGAGTATCCTGAGCTAAGGGACAAGGTAAGAGAGATTTTGGCCGCCGCTGACTTGGAGTATAAGGGAAGGGTCAGGGTGCGGCACCTGGCCGAGGTCTTGTTCAACGATATAGGCCTCGAGTTCATTAAGTCCAAGGTGGTGAACCCCCTTAGCGGGCTAGAGGTGGCTCCATACTATGGCTGTCAACTGGTTCGACCTAGTACTGGCTTCGATGACACGGAAAATCCCCAGTCGCTGGACCTCTTGATAGCCAGCCTGGGAGCGGAGGCTACACCCTTCCCCTTGAAAAGCCGCTGCTGTGGGGGCTCTCTGATCATACCTGAAATGGATTTAGCCCTGGGATTGATTCATCAACTGTTCGAGAGCGCGGCCTCAAATGGTGCGCAGTGTATCATCACTGTCTGCCCCCTGTGCCAGACTAACCTGGATGCTTACCAGGGAATAGTCAATAGCAGGTTCAAAACCAAATATAACCTTCCAGTTCTTTTCTTTACCCAGCTTATAGGGCTGGCACTGGGGATTGAGACTAAAGCATTGGGCTTAGACAAGAACATAATCTCGGCAGAAAGGGTTCTGGCGCCATTTGCAACTGTAGCTCAGTCAGTGAGGGAAAGCTAGAGGAGGACACATGGAGAAAAAAATCGGCGTTTACATCTGTCACTGCGGCAGCAACATCGCAGGTACGGTAGATGTGGAGCAGGTAGCAGAGTTCGCCCGAGGCTTGGACTCCGTAGCTGTAGCCCGTGACTACAAATATATGTGTTCCGATCCCGGGCAAAACCTGATTAAGGAAGACATCAAGGGGCTGGGGCTCAATCGGGTGGTGGTGGCCTCATGCTCCCCCCAGATGCACGAACCTACCTTCCGCCGTGTTTGTCGAGAGGCAGGGCTGAATCAGTATCTATTTCAGATGGCTAATATTCGAGAGCATTGTAGCTGGGTAACCGAAGACCGCAAGGCAGCCACTGAGAAAGCCAAAGCCTTGGTGAGCGCGGCGGTGCACAGGGTCTCCTATCAGCAGCCTTTGGAGACCAAGGAGGTTCCCATTCACCCTGATACCTTGGTTGTCGGAGGGGGGATTGCCGGCATCCAGGCCGCTTTAGAGATTGCTGGTTCCGGGCACAAGGTTTACCTCGTGGAAAGAGAGCCCAGCATCGGCGGGCATATGAGCCAGCTCGACAAGACCTTCCCTACCCTGGATTGCTCTGCCTGCATCCTGACCCCAAAGATGAGCCTTGTGGGCTCCGATCCCAATATCGAGCTCCTGAGCTTTAGTGAAGTTGTGGATATCTCCGGCTATGTTGGCAATTTCAAAGTAAAGATCAGGAAGAAAGCACGCTATGTCGATGAGGAAAAATGCAACGGCTGTGGTACCTGTTGGAACATATGCCCGGCCGCCATTTTCCCAACTAAGAGAATAATCAAGAAAGGCGATGAGGTAATAAAGGTGGTTAGTGATGAAGATGGGAGAACGCCGCGTTGACATGGAGAAAGGAGGACGCAATGGTGACACAAGTAGCACAAGAAGTTGACAGGGTTGACCAGATCATAGACCACTACGTCACTGAGGATGGGGCGCTGATTCAGATTCTTCTCGATGTCCAGCGTGAATATAACTGGCTGCCAAGGGAAGCCCTGATGCGGGTCAGTGAAAGGCTGGAAATCCCCATCAGCCGCATGTATCGGGTGGCTAGCTTTTATAAGGCTATGAACTTAACCCCGATAGGGCGGCACCTAATTAGTGTGTGTCTTGGCACTGCCTGCCATGTGCGGGGCGGACTGAAAATCTTGGACAAGACGGAACAGGTTCTGGGCATTAAGGATGGAGAAACAACTCCCGACCAGAAGTTCACCCTGCACAGGGTTAACTGTCTCGGCTGCTGCGCCCTGGGACCGGTAATGGTGGTCGATGGTGAGGCTCACGGCAAGTTGGGTGTGGCCCACGTCGAAGAGGTTCTTAACAAGTATGATTAGCCGTCTAGGAGGGAAGCTGTGGCTCGAGTAAATTCGTCCGCTGAGCTAGATGTTCTGAAGAAGGCTATCCTGGCCAAAAGGGACCCAAACAAGCCTTGTATCACAGTGTGCTCTGGGACAGGTTGCCAGGCCAGCGGCTGTGAAAATGTTAGCCTTGCCTTTGAAGAAGAGCTAAAGAAACAAGGGTTGGAGGCCAAAATTGACCTCAAGAGGACTGGCTGCCACGGTTTCTGCGAGCAAGGGCCTTTGGTAGTTATTCACCCCCGGGAAATCTGCTATGCGAAAGTAAAACCAAGTGATGCCCCGGAGGTCGTTTCCCAGACCATACTCGAGGACAAAATTGTCGATCGTCTCCTCTACGTTGACCCGCTCACCGGTGAGCGGATAGCTCACGAATCCGAAATACCATTCTACAAGTATCAGATGCGAATTGTCTTCGGAAATAACAGCAAAATCGACCCCCAAAATATAGAGGATTACATCGCCCTTGGCGGGTATTCCGCACTGGCGAAGACCCTCTCCGAGATGACCCCTGAAGGGGTAATCGAAGAAGTAAAGAAAGCTAACCTTCGCGGTCGTGGTGGCGGAGGATTTCCTGCGGGCAGAAAGTGGGAGGAGTGCCGCAATGCCCCCGGAGATATCAAGTACGTCATTGTGAATGCCGATGAGGGAGACCCTGGGGCTTATATGGATAGAAGCCTGCTCGAAGGGAATCCGCATAGCGTGCTCGAGGGGCTCATTATCGGGGCTTATGCCATCGGCGCTAGCCTGGGCTATATCTATGTGCGGCAGGAGTATCCCCTGGCAGTGGGGAATGTGGACATCGCCATAAAGCAGGCTGAAGAATATGGTTTTCTGGGTCCAAATATTCTGGGTTCGGGCTTTGCTTTCGGTATTAAGGTACATCGCGGTGCTGGTGCCTTCGTCTCAGGTGAATCTAGCGCTCTGATGACGGCCCTGGAAGGGAAGGTTGGCGAGCCCAGGCCGAAGCATATCCACACCGTTATCAAAGGGGTGTGGGATAGGCCCAGCACCCTGAACAATGTGGAGACCTGGGCTAATGTTCCTCTGATAATCAATAATGGCGCTGATAGGTTCGCATCGATCGGCACCGAGGGGAGCAAGGGGACCAAGATATTCAAGGCAGTGCAGACCGGGGGTCCCTCTGGCGGTTGTATCCCGGAGGAGCTCATAGATACCCCCGTGGACTTTGATGAACTCACCAAACTGGGCTCCATGATGGGCTCCGGCGGCATGATCGTCATGGATGAGGATACCTGCATGGTAGATATCGCCAAGTACTTTACCGATTTCCTCTGCGATGAATCTTGTGGCAAGTGTGTTCCCTGCCGAGAGGGGCTCAGGCAGATGCGGGATATATTAGACAATATTACGGAGGGCCGAGGGACTGAGGATGACATCAAGGTGCTGGAAGAGATAGCCCCGGTGATAGCTGAAACTTCATTATGTGCCTTGGGTAAAACGGCACCTAACCCGGTGTTGACTACCCTCCGCTATTTCAGGGATGAGTATGAGGCCCATGTCAAGGAGAAACGCTGCTCGGCTTATGTCTGCAAGGCACTAACCTCATATTATATCGATCCTGAAAAGTGCCAAGCATGCATGATCTGCCTCAGAGATTGCCCTGCAGATGCAATTAGCGGAGGCAAGAATCAGATCCATGTAATTGACCAAGATAAGTGCACCAAATGCGGCACCTGCTTCGATGTCTGCCCGACCCGATTTGGTGCGGT
>JABUBL010000300.1_pt1 | contig 13906 bp, 13 predicted proteins | sample 7240371 | NCBI WGS metagenome assembly JABUBL01 (sample SAMN07256343, study PRJNA390944) | subsurface metagenome | isolation source: Methane hydrate marine sediment | place: Pacific Ocean: Eastern North Pacific, ODP site 1244 | collected 2002
TGAATAGTCGTTAGTGAATAGCTATAAAAGAAAAAATAGAAAAACGGATAAAAAACAAGATATAAATAAATAATTAGTATTTAGTAAATAGAATATATTAATAATTACTAAGTTATAAATTTTAATCTACAAGTTGCCAATTTATATAAAACTCAAAGTTCATAGAGGTTGTATTATTGTACTCCGTTATAATAAACTGTAAGTGATAAATAAAAAATGATAAATTGTATTTATACTAACGACTATTCACTATTCACTAACGACTATTCACTAATTAGGGCTTACGAAAAAAGGAAATTCCTATACAGAAAATTTATTTCATATAAACTTAGTGGGGGGAATCTAATTGAGTGACGAATTTATTACGATTGGTAAAGTAGTTTCTACACAGGGTAATAAAGGGGAAGTTAACATTTTGCCTCTTACCGATTCAACTGATAGATTTAAAAATTTAGCCACCGTTTTTTTAAGAAATAACAATAACCAAACAATATTAAATATAGAGAAAATAAGAATTAAAGAAGATACGATTATTTTAAAATTAAAAGATATAGAAAATATCGAAAAAGCCAAAATGATAGTAGGGTCTTTTCTTGAAGTTGAAAGAAAAAATGCTGTAAAATTACCAAAGGACACTTATTTTATCTTTGAAATAATTGGCCTTGGAGTATATGCTGAAAATAATATTTTTCTGGGAAAAGTAGAAGATGTTATAAGCACGGGAAGTAATGATGTATATGTAGTTAAAAATAAGAATAAAGAAGAAATATTTGTCCCGGCTATTCATGAAGTTGTGAAAAATATTAATTTAGAAAAAAAACGAATTACCATAAAGATGGTAGATGGGTTAATATGACAAACGATTGTTTAGAAATTAATATATTAACTATTTTTCCCAATATGTTTAAAGGTCCTTTTTCCGAAAGCATATTAAATAGGGCTCAAGAAAAAGGATTGATTAAAATAAATCTAATTGATCTTAGGGATTTTACCTCAGACAAACATAAGACTGTAGACGATTATTCTTATGGGGGAGGACCTGGTATGGTTTTAAAGCCTAAACCAATTTGGGATGCTGTAGAGGTGATAAAAAAAGCCAAATCTTCATTACCTTTAAAAATTATAATCACTTCCGCCCAGGGGAAGATTTTTAACCAGGAAATGGCTAAAAATTTGTCGAAAGAAAAAAGATTATTAATCATTTGCGGTCGATATGAGGGCATAGATGAACGGATACCCCAGCTTCTCAACGCAGAGGAAGTGTCAATCGGTAATTTTGTAGTTAGCGGTGGAGAATTACCAGCCATGTTGATGGTGGATGTAATTTCAAGAATGATTCCAGGAGTTTTAGGAAAAGAAGAATCTATGGTCAATGATTCATTTTATAACGGTTATCTTGATTATCCTCATTATACCAGGCCAGATGAGTTTAAAGGTTTCAAAGTGCCGGAAATATTACTTTCGGGTAATCATAAAGAAATTAAAAAATGGCGGGCGAAACAGTCTTTATTAAGAACTTTAATTAGAAGGCCTGAAATTTTTGCAAATAAAAAATTTTCTAAAAGAGAGTTAGATTTAATTAAAGAATTAGAAAATAGTTTAAAAAATAATTAGGAAGGATGATTTTCATGGTAGACTACATTAAACAATTAGAAGAAGAACAATCTAAAAAAGAGAATAGTGAATTTGCACCTGGTGATACAGTCGAAGTACATCAAAAAATTATTGAAGGCGCCAGAAAACGAGTACAAGTTCTTAAAGGAATAGTTATAGCTAAAAAACATGGTGGAAGCAAGGAAACATTTACAGTAAGAAAAATATCCAAAGGTGTTGGAGTAGAAAAAGTATTTCAACTACATTCTCCGAATATTGTAAAAGTAGTGGTTTTAAAAAAAGGGAAAACAAGAAGAGCAAAATTATATTACCTGAGAGATAGAGTTGGAAAGAACAGCACAGTTAAAGAAAAAAGATAATGAAATGCTACTCGAGGTAAAAAATAGAAAAGTAAAAATAACAAAATCAATTATTTGCAGTTATCAGAGAAAAATAGAAAGATTATATGCAGAAAGAATAAGGATTTATAATCTCTATAACTACGAAAATCGACTAAAAAATGAAGGGTACTCTTTAGTTGCCGGGATAGACGAGGCAGGTAGGGGTTCATTAGCCGGGCCAGTAGTGGCTGCCGCAGTAATTTTACCCTGCCGATTATTTATTCCTTATATTAAAGATTCTAAAAAGTTAACTTCACAAAAAAGAACAGAATTATATTATTCTATCTTAAATAAAGCAAAAGATGTAGGAATTGGTATTGTAGAAGCTAAAATTATTGATAGAATAAATATTGCCCAAGCTTCTTTTTTGGCAATGAAAAAAGCTATTTTAGATTTTAAGGAAGTACCTGATTATTTATTGGTGGATGGCTTTAAAATTCCTCACTTAAATATTTTTCAAACTCCATTGATTAAAGGGGAAGATCAAAGTATATCGATTGCTGCAGCTTCTATAATTGCTAAAGTTTATAGAGATAATATTATGGTCAAGTATGATCAAAAATACCCACAGTACCTTTTTAAAAAAAATAAAGGTTATGGTACAAAAGAACATCTTAAAGCACTACTTAAGTACGGCCCATCAGAAATACATAGAAAAAGCTATAAAAGAGTAATGTTGGTGTAGGTTGAAAATAACAGATGATAAATATTATGAAAATAGATGATTATTAAAGATGGATAATATAGGTAAATTTGGCGAAGATGTAGCTTCTAAATATTTAGTAGCTAAGGGTTACAAAATTAAAGAAAGAAATTACCGTACTTTTTTAGGAGAAATAGATATTGTCTGTGAATATAAGGGGAATATTATTTTTGTGGAAGTAAAAACCAGACGTTCTGATAAGTTTGGATATCCTGAAGAAGCAGTAAACTTTATTAAACAACAAAAAATAATTAAAAATGCTTTATGTTATTTGTCTAAATACTATCTTTGGAAAAAAAATTGTTGCTTTGATGTAATTTTAATCAGTATCTCTAACCATAAAGATATAAGAAGAATAAAACATATCCGGAATGCTTTTTACCTTGATAGTAAATAAGTATCGAGTATATATTAGTATATAGTATCGAGTATCGAGTATCGCGTTAAGAAAATCAGAATTCAGAAATTCTCTTTTTGCTTCTTTATCTTTTTATTTTTGCTATATAGTATGCGAGATAAGAAAGATGAAAATCAATATATAAAACAATATATTTAAATTTTTAGCTATGGCTTTACGTTTTGCGCTGTACGCTTTTTCTTTACTATATACTCAATACTATATACTCGATACTATTCAAAAAAAAGTAGGTGTTTTTTTGTTATCCAAATTATATAGTGCGGCTATATTCGGAGTAGAAGCTTTTATGGTAGAGATCGAAGTTGATATTCATCCAGGGTTGCCTTCATTTAATATCGTAGGATTGCCCGATACAGCTGTTCAGGAATCTCGAGAAAGAGTTAGAGCTGCCATAAAAAATTCTGAATTCGAATTTCCCATGCAAAGAATTACGGTAAATCTTGCCCCAGCGGATATCAAAAAAGAAGGTCCTATTTTTGAACTATCTATTGCTCTGGCAATTTTGGTTGCCAGTAAGCAAGTTAAGCCAGATCTATTAAATGAATATCTGATTATGGGTGAATTATCTTTAGATGGAAGTATAAAACCGGTAAGTGGTGTTCTTCCTATTGCTTTGATGGCAAAAATAATGAGTAAAAAAAAATTACTTGTTCCTAAAGCAAACGCTAAAGAAGCAGGGATAATTAAAGAACTAAAAGTATTTCCTGTTAATTCACTTTGCGAAGTAATTGAATTTTTAAATAAAAAAATATTGATAGAGCCGGTCTCTATAGATTTAGAAGATATCTTTAAATACAGCAAAAACAGTCAAATAGGTTTTGCTGATATTAAAGGACAGGAACATGCTAAAAGAGCCTTCGAAGTAGCGGCAGCTGGGAGTCATAATGTTATAATGATTGGTCCGCCAGGTTCTGGAAAAACCATGCTGGCACGCAGGCTTCCAACCATCCTTCCTTCTTTAACGTTGGAAGAATCTATAGAAATTACCAAATTATATAGTATTGCAAATTTACTTCCACCGGATATCCCTTTGGTTACAGAGAGACCGTTTAGGGCACCGCATCATACTATAAGTAATGTTGGATTAATCGGAGGAGGGAGGACGCCCAAACCGGGAGAAATTAGCTTGGCCCATAATGGTGTACTATTTTTAGACGAATTACCAGAATTTTCCCGAAGTGCTTTAGAATCTCTACGTCAACCTCTGGAAGATGGGATAGTCACCATTTCACGCTCTCTAAGTTCTGTTAGCTATACTTCTTCTATTATGCTGATAGCGTCTCTAAATCCCTGCCCCTGCGGTTTTTATGGTGATCCGGTTAAAGTTTGCACCTGTAGCTCGTCTCAGATTGTTAAATATCGTTCAAAAATATCGGGACCTTTATTAGATCGAATTGACATTCATATTGAAGTCCCACGGATAAATTGCCAAGAAGTTATGGAGAAGGATTCTGTAGAAAACTCTTTTACTATAAGAGAAAGAGTAGAAAGAGCAAGAAAAATACAGAGAGAAAGATATTGTGAAGACGGTATTTTTTGTAATGCGCAAATGACCAAGAAACAGATTAAAGAATATTGTAATATTGATGACAATGCTAAAAATTTACTTTATAAAGCTATAGAAAAGTTGAATTTAAGCGCGCGAGCTTATGATCGAATATTAAAAGTGGCTCGAACTATAGCTGATTTAGAACAATCGGAGAAGATAGAAATTTCTCATTTATCCGAAGCCATTCAGTATAGAAGTCTTGATCGAAAATTATGGTTATATTAGTAACAATTAAAGTTTTTAAAATAAACAATTATTTATACAAAGAGGCGGTGTTATAATTATGTTAAAAAAATTGGCTCCCTCAATCTTAGATGTAGATTTTACCTGTTTGGAAAGAGAATTAAGAAAAATAGAAAGCGGAGGAGCAGATTTAATTCACTTAGACATTATGGATGGAAATTTTGTTCCGAATATTTCCTTTGGGCCCAAGATGGTAGAATCAATTAAAAGCATAACCTCTCTTCCTTTAGAAGTTCATCTAATGGTAGAAAAACCGGAGAATCATATTAAATCATTTATTAATGCGGGTGGAGATATTATAATTGTACATTACGAAACTTCTAAACACCTTGACAGACTTATCCAAACCATTAATGAGGTTGATTTAAAATCCGGTATTGCTTTAAATCCAGCTACACCTCTAAGTGTTATTGAATATTTAATTAATAAAATTGACATTTTATTATTAATGACTGTTAATCCGGGTTTTGGCGGGCAGAAATTTATACCGGAGATGATCAGTAAAATAGAAAAAGCGAGAAAAATGATAGATAATCAAAAAAAATCAATAAGCTTAGAAGTTGATGGCGGGATAAATTTAGATAATATTTCTAAGGTGATTAAAGCCGGGGCAGAAATAATTGTGGCTGGTCAAATTATATTTAAAAGCGCAAATCCTGAAATGACCATAAAGAAGATAAAAAATATTCTAAAATAGTCGTTAGTGAATAGTGAATAGTCGTTAGTATAAGATAAAAGTTACGAGTTGAAAGTTCATAGTTTTCAGTTTAGGATAAAGCAAAAAATTTAAGACCTTTTCCTGTATTGCTTTAAATTGTTTTATTTTTTATTCTATTTTTTCGCGAGATACGAGATACGAGATACGAATTTTGTTTTCGCTTTAAATTAGTAGCTATATTAAAAATTAGGAGTGTCTGTTTTGAGAAAACCTATTGTTGCTATTATCGGAAGGATAAATGTAGGAAAATCGACTTTATTTAATAGAATCACCAAGAAAAGAACTGCTATTGTGGAAAATGAACCTGGTATTACCAGAGATAGGATATATGCAGAATGTGAGTGGAAAGGACAGCCATTTTCTCTGGTAGATACCGGAGGTGTAGATTTTATTAAAAAGGAAGATATTCAAAAAAAAATAGCTTTTCAGACTAAATTAGCTATTGAAGAGTCAGACTTAATTATATTATTAGTCGATATCAAAGAGGGAATAAATCCGGATGATTTTAAGGTGGCTAAAATTATTAGAGAAAAAGATAAACCAAATATCCTGGTAGCTAACAAAGGAGATGTAAGGGGAAGTGAATTAAAATTATATGAATTTTACGAATTAGGATTTGGAGACCCTTTTATAATTTCAGCAGAACACGGATTAAATGTTGATGATCTATTGGATAGAATAGTATCCTGTATTTCAGAAGTAAAAATAGAATCGGAGGAAGAAGAAGAAAACATTATAAAAGTATCAATTATTGGAAAACCTAATGTAGGAAAATCAAGTTTATTAAATTGTATTTTAGGAGAAGATAGAATAATAGTTAGTGAATATCCCGGCACTACCAGAGATGCTATTGAAATAATTTTTAAACATGATTCATTAAAATTGATATTTATCGATACTGCAGGCTTGAGAGATAAAGCAAAACCGAAAGAAGATGTTGAATATTACAGTACATTAAGAACTTTTGAAGCGGTACATAATTCAGATATGGTGTTATTAATATTGGACTCTACACAGGGAGTAAGTATGCAAGATAAAAAAATAGCAAATTACATTCAAAAAGAAAGAAAAGCCTGTATTGTAATATTAAATAAATTTGATTTAATTAAAGATAATATAGATAAAAAATTATTTATTGATGAAATAAGATATGAATTGTCCTTTTTAAAAAAATCTCCCATTATAATGACTTCTGCCATAACTGGTTATAATATTGATAAAATTATTTCAAAAATTAAAGAAGTTGCCTTTCAATATAGCAAAAAGATACCTACTTCAGTATTGAATACTTTTATAAGAGAAGTTATTTATAAAAATCCTCCAAAATATGTAAGGGGGAATACCTTAAAAATAAGATACGCTACTCAAACAGGGGTAAAACCACCTAAATTTCTATTATTTGTAAACAATCCTAAATTAATGTATACTTCTTATCACAGATATTTAGAAAATAAAATTTATGAAGCCTTTGGTTTTGAAGGCTCACCTGTAGTTATCAATTTAGCGAAAAAAAAGGGGGAGAACGGAACAGTATGAAGATTGTTTTAATTATTATAAGCTGTTATCTTTTAGGTTCTATTCCTTTTGGATATATTGTGGGTAAATTGTTTAAGAAAGTAGATATAAGAGAATTAGGAAGTGGAAATATAGGTGCAACCAATGTTTTTAGGATATTGGGACCTTCATTAGCTTCTTTAGTATTAATTGGCGATATTGGCAAAGGTATTTTTTCTATCTATTTAGTACAATATTTAAATATTGATAATTTATTAATAATAACTATTGCAGGGTTAGCAGTAATATGTGGTCATGACTGGTCTTTATTTCTCGGGTTTAAGGGCGGTAAAGGTATAGCTACTACATTTGGAGTTGTATTTGCTCTCAATCCAACGATATCGATTTTAGCATTAATAATATGGGGGATTGTTTTAATAACAACAAGATATGTCTCCTTATCATCTATTTTCGCTGTAATTTCTATTTTTATTTTTACAATATTATTTAAACAACCTTATGAATATATTATATTCAGTGCGATAATTTTGATTCTCGGTATTTTTAAACATAAAGAAAATATTGAAAGATTAAAATCAAAGAAAGAAAGAAAAATCGGAGAAAAGAGCAAAATTGATTAGTCGTTAGTGAATAGTGAATAGTACTTAGCAACAAAGCGAAAAACGAAAAGCGCAAAACGTAAAGCCATAGCTCAAAATTTAAAATTAAATATGTTGTTTTGCTCATTGAATTTTATCTTTCTTATCTCGCATGCTATATAGCAAAAATGAAAAGATAAAGAAGCAAAAACAGAACTTAAAATATAATATTGAGAGAAAAAGTTTTGAATTTTGAATTATGGTTTTTCGCTTTTCGTTTTAAATTTTTGGCTATATAATGATAACTGAAAACTTTTATTTAAAACCAACGACTATTCACTAACGAATAATCTAAAGTTAACAGGGGAAATATGTCCAAAGTAATAATCAGTAATATACAAAATAATGAAATATCTGAAATAATAAAAAATGTTTTTGAGATATTTGGGGTAGAAGATAAAGTAAAAGATAAAAAAGTTTTAGTAAAGCCAAACCTCTTAGGAGAATTCCCTCCGGAGAGAGGGGTGACTACCGACCCAAGAGTAATATCTGCAATTGTTCAGGAATTAAAAAAGTGTAGATCTAAAGAAATAGTAGTGGGAGATAATTCCGGGAGCATTCACTTCGACCCCTTTAAAATAGCAAAAATTACCGGAATATTAGATGCTTCTGACGGTTGTTATAATAATATTGCCAGGGAAGTAGTAGAAGTGAAGGTAGAGTCAAAATTCATAGAAGAACTTTTTATTTCCAAGATAGTTAAAGAAGCAGATTATATCATAAATGTTCCAAAATTTAAAACCAATGTGTTAACTACCATTACCGGTGCCATAAAAAACATGTTCGGTATTATTCCGGGAGGAAAGAAGGCACAATTACATACATTAAATCGATCTATTTATGAATTTGCTGAATTGTTAGTAGATATTTATCAGATAAGGGTCCCTGATTTAAATATTATGGATGCTATAATTGGTATGGAAGGTGCTGGTCCTACCAATGGAAAAATTAGAATCATAAATAAAATAATAAGCAGTGATAATGGTATCTCTCTTGATTCTGTTATGGCTGTCATGATGGGACTTAAGCCTGATACAATTGAGTTATTACAGGTTGCTAAAGAAAGAAATTTAGGGGAGACAGATATCTCCAATATAATTATTGATGGAGAATTGGAAGTAATTTCTGGATTTAAAACACCAAATAATGGTTTCTTGCAAAGAATAAGAAAAAAAGTGGTCCCCCATATTTTTAATCTTAATAAAGTTAAACCAATTGTAGATCATAATAAATGTAAAATATGTAAAAAATGTATTGAAGTTTGTCCTGTTTCAGCAATGAATTTAACCAATAAATTTCCTGAAGCGGATAGAAAAAAGTGCATTTCTTGCTTTGTCTGTGAAGAACATTGCCCTTATGGTGCAATAATATTACCTTCATGGCAGCAAGATATTTTTAACCGATTGAAAGGAAAATAGAAAAATAATAAGAAAAAGGTTCCTGAGGAATAAAAAATGAGTAAATATCTGGTAATAGTTGAATCACCAACTAAAGAAAAAACATTAAATAAAATATTGGGTAGGGATTATATTATTAAATCAAGCAAGGGACATCTAATTGATTTGCCTAAAACAAAATTGGGGATAGATGTTGAAAATAATTTCCGACCAGAATATGTTGTTATTCCTAAACAAAGAAGGGTATTAAAAGAATTAGAAAAAAGCACTAAAGGCAAAGAAAAAGTATTTTTAGCTACTGACCCTGACAGAGAAGGTGAAGCAATTGCCTGGCATATTGCTCAAAGATTAAATGTTAAGGATGCAAAAAGCAGAGTTAGTTTTAACGAAATAACTGAAAAAGCTGTATCCCAATCCTTTAAAAATCCGAGAGAAATTAACCTTAATATGGTTAATTCTCAAAAGGCCAGAAGATTATTAGATAGATTAGTGGGTTATAAGGTTAGTCCATTATTATGGAAAAAAATTGGTAAAAAATTAAGTGCAGGAAGGGTACAATCTGTAACATTACGCTTAATATGTGAAAGAGAAGAGGAAATAACTAAATTTAAAATAGAAGAATATTGGACAATTAACGCTTTGCTTAAAAAAATAGAAGATGAAAAGGCAGAGCCTTTTGAGGCTAAACTTTTCTCGATAAATTCTAAAAAAGCAACTATTAATACTAAAAAAGAAGCAACAAAAATTTGTGAAGAAGTAAAAAATCAGGATATCTATATTAAAAGTATAAACAAAAAGAGGGAATCAAAAAATCCGCAGCCACCATTTACTACGAGTACTTTACAGCAAGAAGCGTATAATAAATTGAATTTTCCCATTAAAAAAGCTATGTTCATAGCTCAACAATTGTACGAGGGTATTACCTTAGGTAATAAAGGAAATATTGGTTTAATTACTTATATGCGTACTGACTCGGTAAGAGTATCAGATGAAGCAAAGACTGAAGCGAAAAAATATATTGAAGAACATTATGGTAAAGATTTTGCCGAATTATCTCAAAATTTAAAAATAGGAAAAAATAAAATAAAAAATGTAAAGATTCAGGATGCTCATGAATCCATCAGGCCTACATATGTATTCAATCACCCGGAATCGATTAAAAAATATCTAACTAATGACCAATGTAAATTATATAATTTAATCTGGCAAAGATTTATAGCGAGTAGAATGAAAGCTGCTTATCTGGAAAAAATTACTATAGATATAGAATCAGGAAGGTATATCTTTAGAACTTCCGGCTATCGGATACTATTTAAGGGGTATATGATTCTATATGGCCAAAACAATCAAGATTTAGATAAAATTCCTGATCTTAAAGAAAAAGATAAGCTTAAGTTATTAAAAATTAAGGCAAATCAATCTTTTACCAAACCTCCTCCCAGATACACAGAAGCCAGCTTGGTAAAAAGATTGGAAAAAGAAGGGATAGGACGACCCAGTACATATGTACCGACTATAAGCACCTTACAATATCGGACATATGTGGAAAAAGTAAATAAAAAATTTAGACCTACAGAATTGGGAATAACGGTAAACTCTTTTTTAATTCAATATTTTTCGGATATTGTAAATATTGCTTTCACTGCAAAAATGGAAAAACAACTCGATGAAATTGAATCTAACAAAAAAATATGGGAAAATGTTTTAGATGCATTTTACAAGGCATTTTCCAATGATTTGGAAAAAGGGAATAAGGCACCAAAAATTAAAATACCAGAGATAGAAAGTGACGAAATATGTGATAAATGTGGCCGTAAGATGTTAATAAAAAATGGACGTTTTGGTAAATTTTTAGCTTGTTCAAGGTTCCCCCATTGTAAAAACACCAAGCCTTTTTTAGATAAAATTGGTGTATCTTGTCCCGAGGAGGGATGCTCAGGAGAGATTATTAGAAAAAAGACCAAAAAGGGGAGGACCTTCTATGGATGTAGCAATTATCCGAAATGTTCTTTTGTTGCTTGGAATAAGCCGATTGATAAAAAGTGTCCTCAATGTAACCATATTTTGGTACTAAGTAAAAATAAAAAAAGCGGATTTTATTATAAATGCAGCAATTCAGCTTGTGATTATAAAGATTTTATTAAAGAGAATAAAAAATAATCGACAGGTAGCAGTAAACAGGTAAATATAGTATCGAGTATATAGTATTGAGTATCGAGTTAAGGAAGAGAGAGAAGATAGAAAAAAGCAGCATTCTTCTTTCTATCTAACTACCCCACTAAAGTTTACGCTAACAATAGCAATTATTATAAGATAAAAAAATTAGCTCCTCAAAAAAAATAAAAAAAGGGAGGAGTGTTTAAATTTGAAGGAACACATAAATTCGTATATTTCTTTTCTAAAGAATGAAAAAAATTATTCTAATAATACTATTATTTCCTATAAAAATGATTTAATACAATTATTAAATTATTTAAAGGATTATAAAATATTAAAGAAAAATAATATACAATATATTGATCGCAGTATTATGCGAAAATATATTGTATATTTAAAGAAGTGTGATTATTCGATAAGAAGTATTTGTAGAAAAATATCTACAATCCGTTCTTTCTTTAAATATTTATCAAGAGAAGGCATAGTAAAAATTAACCCGACTATTAATTTAATAACACCTAAGATAGACAAGAAACTGCCTTATTTTTTATACTTACAAGAAGTTAACAAACTTATTGAAGCGCCGCTCCGGCATACAATATTTGGAATTAGAGACAGGGCAATCCTTGAACTGCTTTATGGCACTGGGATTAGAGTTGGGGAACTCGTGAATTTGAATATTCACGATATAGACCTGTATGAAAAAACTATAAGAGTGTTTGGGAAAGGTTCAAAGGAAAGAATTCTTCCTTTGGGCAATCCGTGCATAAAGGCCGTACAAGAATATTTAACCAGTAGAAATTTATTTAGGAAAAATATTGACGTAAATAGAAATGACCTAAATGCATTATTATTAAATCGTTTTGGCGGAAGATTGTCAGCAAGAAATATACGTAGAATTATTATTAAATATATGAAAATGGCCGGTTTAAATAAAAAAATAAGCCCCCACGTTTTAAGGCATTCATTTGCTACACATCTTTTAGGAGGTGGAGCGGATTTACGTTCTGTTCAGGAACTTTTAGGGCATGAGAGTTTATCTACTACACAAATATATACTCATATTACTAAAGAAAGATTAAAAATAATTTATAAAAAATCTCATCCCAGGTCATAATTTAAAAAGTTTAAAAGGAGATGGAATAAAGAATGTTTAAAGGAACAACAATTTTAGCCATAAAAAATAAAGGTGAGGTTGCTATTTCTGGTGATGGCCAGATAAGTATAGGCAATACTATCATGAAAAATAATACCATAAAGATACGAAAACTTTACGATGGTAAAATTCTTACAGGATTTGCCGGAGCAAGTGCAGACGCTATGACTCTATTTGAAAAATTTGAAAAGAAAATAGAAGAACTTCATGGAAATTTACCTAAAGCGGTTATTTCTTTAGCTAAAGAATGGCGAACTGATAAAATATTAAGAAAATTAGAAGCGATATTAATTGTTGCGGACAAAGAGCATATTTTTATAGTTTCCGGAACTGGTGATATAATAGAACCGGATGATAATATCGCTGCTATTGGATCAGGTGGTCCTTATGCATTGGCGGCAGCTAAGGCGTTAGTTAAATATTCAAATTTATCTGCCTATGAAATAGCCTTAGAATCTTTACAAATTGCTGCTTCAATTTGTATCTATACTAATGATAAAATAGCAGTAGAAAAATTATAATAGAAAGGAGGAATCATAATTGATTAACGATCTAACCCCCTTACAAATTGTTTCCGAACTTAATAAATATATAATCGGGCAAGATAATGCCAAAAAAGCTGTAGCTATAGCTTTACGAAATAGAATTAGAAGACAGAAATTACCCCCGGAATTAATAGATGAAGTGACCCCAAAAAATATCATAATGATCGGGCCTACCGGAGTTGGAAAAACAGAAATAGTTAAAAGATTATCAAAATTGGTTAAAGCCCCTTTTGTAAAGGTTGAAGCAACAAAATTTACTGAAGTAGGTTATGTAGGAAGAGATGTAGAATCCATAATTAGAGATTTAACAGAAGTAGGTGTTCAATTGATCCGTAAAGAATGGGCCAGTAAGGTAGAAGATAAAGCAAAACAGCTGGTCGATGAAAAAATAATAGATTATTTATTCCCCATATCAAACAAAAGAAAAGAACAAAAGAAAAATTTATTAGATGGTTCATTTTATCCTGGAATTGAAGAAGAAAAGAAAGAATCTTTTGATATTTTAACAAAAAAAGATGAAAGAGAAGAAAGATTTGAAAGGACTAGAAAAAAGTTTAAAGATAAATTAGAAAAAGGTGAGTTGGAAAATAGACTAATTGAAATTGAAGTTGAGGAAAACATTCAGCCTACGGTAGAAGTTTTTTCTAATTCAGGAATAGAAGGAATGGGTATCAATTTTAAAGATATTCTGGGCAGAATGTTCCCCCAAAAAAGAAAAAAACAAAAAGTTACAATTGCAGAGGCTCGTAAAATATTAATCTATACTGAAACTCAGAAGTTAATAGATATGGATGAAGTAATTCGAGCTGCTATTGATAGAGTGGAAAATTTGGGGATTGTTTTTCTTGATGAAATCGATAAAATTGCCGGGCA
>JABUBL010000301.1_pt1 | contig 13899 bp, 14 predicted proteins | sample 7240371 | NCBI WGS metagenome assembly JABUBL01 (sample SAMN07256343, study PRJNA390944) | subsurface metagenome | isolation source: Methane hydrate marine sediment | place: Pacific Ocean: Eastern North Pacific, ODP site 1244 | collected 2002
GACCTTTGGCAGCTTTCCAACGAGGTTAGAACGCTGGTCAGTTTTAAAAAAGGTAGCGAGATTAAAGTAAAAGATGTTGAGCTTTTAGTTAAAGCAAAGATAGAAACAGATATTTTCAAAACTGACCAGCTTTCTAACCTCGTTGGAAAGCTGCCAAAGGTCATCGCCAACAAAAACAATCAATCTGTCTAAAGCTTGAGGGTCAATTCTTGCTTTGTATTTCTCAAATTCTTTCCTCAGCCAGTTTCTTAATTTCTGGCCTGCCAATGGCTCAAACTCCTGGTATTTGGCTTGCTTCTTAAGGAATTTGAATAAAGAGTCGTTGCTAGCAACTTCCTTGTCTTCATAGAATAAGATGACGTCGTCTGACTTAACAGTCTTTTCAGAGTTTTTAAGAAATTCTTCTTTAAACTCTTTATTAGAAAAGGCATTACTCAAAATCAGAAGCTTCTTTTCTTTAAACATTGAAGCTATTTGAAGCTCATTCTTTAAATCCTCGAACTGTAAATCTTTGTCTTCAAAGTGCTTCAAATTCAACCCGCTCTTGTGGGTTTCCCTATAATGTTCAACAATTTCATTTAGCTTCTCTTTGGACCTGAATGTATCTTGTCCATAAAGAAAGATAATCATAATTTTTGGCATTTGGGGCAGAAATGAGCTGATCTGCCGCCAATTTTAACTTTCTTAATGTCTGTATGACAGACGGAACACTTGTCTCGATGATAAACCTTATGGTATTTAACATAATCGCCTTTTTGTCCGTAAGCGTCAAGATAGTATTTGACCGATGAACCTTGATGCTTAATGGCTGTTTTGAGAATCTTTTTAATGTTTTGAAAAATACTTTGAACTTCCCTGTCAGTTAATGTCTTTACTAAACGTAATGGGCCGACCTTAGCAGCAAATAGAATCTCATCTGAATAAATATTGCCGATACCAGCAATGAATTTCTGATCCATTAATAAGGGTTTAATCTTTGCCTTAGGCCTTTTTCTTAAAAGAGTTTTAAAGGTTTTAAGGTTTATTTCTAAAGATTCTGGCCCGAATTGTTTTTCTATTTTCTTTGTGTCTTTCACCTTTTTCCACCAGCCAAATTTACGAACATCATTGAAAATTAATTGCGAACCGTCACTGAACTTAAAAACCTTGCGAGTATATTTTAAAGGTTTTCCATTAAAAATCAGTTGGCCAGTTAGCTTAAGATGGAAAAGTAAACTGGAATCATCGCTGAAATCAATAATTAAAAGTTTAGCTCTTCTGCGAACCTTAACAATCTTCTTGCCGTTTAATTTCTTACCGATAATCTTCTGAGCCAACTGACGTCTAATTGTTTCTACTTCTGGCAACTCGGGCATATTAAGGTAAACGGGATATTAAACTATAAAAATCAAAGCTCTTTAAAGTTTGAGTTGCTTTTTCTTTATCGTAATCTCCCCATTGGCATTCTTTTAAATTAAAATCTAAGGGCACTGCCTTATTAATCTCAACTAAATCTCTGCTGAAAAAGGCTTGTTCTTTATTCTGGATCAAGATTTCCTTTGTTTTAAGCTTAACATCATCTAGGTTTTGATAAAGATTCTCTAAGGTACCGAATTCTTTAATCAGCCCTATGGCTGTTTTTTCTCCAATTCCGGGCACTCCAGGAATATTGTCTGTTGGATCGCCTTTAAGTGCTTTAAAGTCAATGAGCTGCTTTGGCGTTAAGCCCTGATATTTTTCCTCAACCATTTTTTTATCGTACAGAACAGTATCCTTAACTCCTTTTCTTAGAGCATAAGTTTTAGTATGAGCATCAATTAATTGCAAGGTATCTGAATCACCGCTTAAGATAATTGTCTCTATTCCAGGTATAACTTGCTTTTTGGGAGCCAACTTGGCAATCGTGCCAATAATATCATCTGCTTCAAACCCTTGTTTCTCAAAAATCTTAACATCAAGGCTCTTTAAAATCTCTTTGACTTTGGGAATCTGCTGGTAAAGCTCTTCTGGTGCTTTAGGCCTTTTAGCTTTGTAGTCTTTATACTTTTCATGCCGGAAAGTAGGGCCTGACACATCAAAAGCAGCTACAACAAAATCAGGCTGGAATTCTTTGAGAGCTTTAAATAAAACCAGCAGAAATCCGTAGACAGCGCCAACCACTTCTCCTTTCTTAGTAGTTAAAGGAGGTAAAGCATGGAAAGCCCGATGGATTATGGAGTTGCTGTCAATGACGATCAAACGCTTTTTATCTGCCATATATCTATTTTATCACAATTTTCCTCTTTTTTTCGTTAATAAATCCAAAGTTAACCCAGATGGTATTTGGGGGCATAAACTGGCGAACTCTATCTGCCCATTCAACAGCCACAATGTTTTTAGGATTAGCCATAATCTTTTTCAACCCTAAAGCTATTAGTTCTTGAGGTTTTTTGATGCGGTAACAGTCAATATGATAGAAGTTGTTAAGCCTCCTCATAATAATGAAAGTAGGACTCAAGATCTTTCCTTTTATTTTCAAACCTTGGCTGAAGCCCTGCAAGAAAGTAGTCTTGCCGCCTCCCAAATCACCAACCAAACCAACAACAAAAGCCTTCTTGCCCGGCTTGCTTTTTAAAATCTCTTCTGCCAAAAACCTGCCGGCTTTCTTTGTTTGAGAGGGAGTACTTGTGAAAAATTCAAATTTCATGCTAAAGTAGATAGATATGGATATATTGAATCAAGCCAAAAACTTAATAGAGAAGTCTCAAAGCATTTTAATCGCCACGCCTCAAGAAATACAAGGAGACACTCTAGGCAGTGCTCTAGCTCTCTTTTTCATTTTAAGAAAACTAGAGAAAAATACAAATCTTCTTATAGAAAAGATTCCAGAAAGATTTCAGTTCTTAACCAACTTAGATCCTTCTTCCTCTGGAGATTTTGTCATCTCAATCAATGGCTCAGACAAAGAGATTTCAGAAATACGCTATGAAAAGAGTGAAAAAGGTCTAAAGATTTATCTTACTCTTAATAAGGGGGGAATTAGTGCTCAAGACGTTTCTTTCTCAACCTTTAACCAAAATCCTGACCTTTTAATCGCCTTGGGAGCTAAGTCTTTAGAAGAATTAAGCAGCTTTTCCAGGCAAAACCTACAGACTTTCTACGAAATACCAATTCTAAACATTGACAACCAGCTTTCAAATGAGAACTTCGGTGAAATCAACTTAATAGAGATAAAGAGTTCTTTAGCGGAAATCTCAGCCAATTTAATTAAGTTGATGGATGTTAACGAAGAACTAATGGATGGAAACATTGCCACCTGTCTTTTAACCGGCGTTGTCCATGCTTCACAGAACTTCAGAAGCCCAAAAACTCAGCCAAAAACCTTTGAAACTTCGGCCCTCTTGATTGAGAAAGGAGCTGACCATCAAAAAATAATCCAGAATCTCTATAAGCAGAAAAGCGTTCCTCAAATAAAGATCTTAGGCAGAATTCTAGAAAAATTGAATTTTGATGAGGCAAAAGAACTCTATTGTACTTCTCTAACTGAAAAAGATTTTCAAGACTGTGGTGCTCAACCCCGAGACTTGAGTTTTGTTATTGAGGAACTTAAATTTAACTTCCGCTATCTTCCTAATTTACTAGTTCTCTGGAAAAGCCATGCTTCTCCTTCTCTAATCAAGGGAGTTTTCTATTCTCCTAATCCAGATTCTATTGAAAAGATTCTGCAAAACTGTGAAGGTGCCTCTAAGGGAGAAGTGGCTCTCTTTTCAATCAAACAGACTGATTTGACCTCAGCTAGAGAAAAAATATTAAAAATCCTGTAAAATAGAAGTATGGAGAAGATTACTGGTGAAATTAAAATTTCTCCTCTTAAGGTAAACAATATTGTTGAACTTAAAGAAAAGATTAAGAAGTCTTTGGGCAAGAAGACAACTGAATTATTGACAGCTATTTTAGGAGGAACTATCTCGCTTGAAGCCTCGGACCTCCATATTGAGCCAGGGGCAAAAGAAGCCAAAACGAGAATAAGAATTGATGGCATTTTGCAGGATGTTATGACAATTGACAGGAAACTGTATGAGGCTTTACTCTCTCGAATCAAGTTACTGGCTGGTATTAAATTAAATATCACAAACCGACCTCAAGATGGCCGATTTTCTATTTTGTCGCCCAACAACCTAGCAATTGAAATAAGGGTCTCTACCTTGCCAGCTGAAAAAGGAGAATCAATTGTTTTAAGAATCCTAAATCCCAAAACCTTAATTGAATTGGAATCCCTAGGGTTAAGAAAGGATCTACTGGCTGTATTTAAAAAAGAAATCAAAAAACCAAACGGTATGATTGTTGTTACTGGACCAACTGGCTCTGGTAAAACAACTACCTTGTATGCTTTCTTAAAAAAGATTCAAAGACCGGAAATTAAAATCATTACGATTGAAGACCCGATTGAATACCGTTTAAAAGGCGTTTCCCAAACCCAAGTTAAGAAAGGATATGATTTTGCTTCGGGATTAAAGTCAGTCATGAGACAGGACCCTGATGTAATCTTGGTTGGCGAAGTAAGGGATTTAGAAACTGTTAAAACTGCTCTGCAAGCCGCTTTAACCGGCCACTTAGTTCTAACAACTTTACATACTAATGACGCTGCTGGAACCGTAGCCAGGCTAATTAGTTTAGGCGCTAAACCCTCAAACATTGGCCCAGCTGTTAATTTAGCTGTAGCCCAGAGGCTAATCAGAAAAGTCTGCCAAAAATGCAGCAAACTGAGAAAACCAAACGCTCAGGAGTTAAAGACAATAAAAAAGGAAGTAAAAAAACTTCCCAAGAATATAAAGATACCGCAAATAAAGGGCTGCAAATACTGCAACTTTACTGGCTACAAAGGCAGGATAGGCATTTTTGAAGCGTTTTTAGTGGACGAAGAAATGGAAAAGTTTATCTTAACCTCTCCTTCTATTGCTGCTTTAAGGAAAATGGCCATAAAGAGAGGCATGGTGCCTTTAAAGCAAGACGGGTTAATGAAAGTCTTAGAAGGTCTGACTACTTTGGAAGAGGTAGAAAGAGTGACCGGATAAAAAATAGCCCCGGAGCTGGGGGTACTCTAGCTTAGGAACATAAAGTTTAGAATTTCTTCGTGGAGTAGTCTCGCTCTCGCCAGACTAGCCAACTAAAAGAAACTCCTTACCCCCAGTTCCTGGACTACTTTTAACACTCTATTATACTCTATTATGAAAATATTGTCAAGCCCTATTGTACTATTTCTTATTTTGGCTGGAGTTTTATCAGCCAATTTTGTTTTGGCTGCCAATCCATCAGACGTCCTGATTAATGAAATTGCCTGGATGGGTACAAAAACTTCTTATAACGACGAGTGGATTGAATTGTATAACAACACTAATTCTCCAATAAATCTTGAAGGCTGGGCTTTAAAAGGGGTCGCCCTAACAGGAACAATAAAAGCTAGTGGCTTTTATCTATTGGAAAGAACAGACGATAATTCGGTCCCAGATATTCCTGCTGATCAAATATATACAGGTGCTTTAAATAATAAATGTGAAACCTTAGAACTTTATGATAGTTCTGGGAAACTAATTGATTCTGTTATTTGCCAAGACGGCTGGCTGGCTGGGGATAATTCGACTAAGCAGACAATGGAAAGAAAAGATATTAACTCGTGGCAAACAAGTCAAGAACCTGACGCTTGATCTCCAGCCTCAAGTAGACTCCCCTGCTGAACCCGATAAAGCCGAAAATCTGGCAGGCATTGGAGACCAGATTACTGAAGCGTCAGGTTCTCTTCCTATTTTGCTAATTGCTTTGGGTCTAGCCATTTTCTCAGGAATAATAATTCTATTCCTTAAAAAGAAGTTAAAAATAGGTTATAATAAAAAAACATGAGCGGGCATAGTCATTGGTCAAAAGTAAAGTGGCAAAAAGGAGCAGCTGACGCTAAAAGAGGGAATATCTTCTCAAAGCTTTCTCGGCAGATTTCAGTTGTTGCCAGAGAAAAAGGAGGAGACTCTAATACCAACCCGAGCCTGAGAACAGCTATTGAAAAAGCCAAGGAACTTAACATGCCCAAGGAAAATGTTGACAGGGCCATTAAAAAAGGTACTGGTGAACTAGAAGGGGTTAAACTAGAAAATGTTGTTTTCGAAGCTTATGGGCCAGGCGGAGTAGCTATCATCATCGAGGGGATTACTGACAACAGAAACAGGGCTTTAGGCGAAATTAAACAAATCTTAAGTCAAAATAATGGAAAATTAGTTGGTGGGGGCGGGGTACAATGGATGTTTGAGAGAAAGGTGAAAAAAGAAGAGCCTGGTTCTTTGGAGTGGATCCCTAAACAAGAGATTGAAGTGTCAGAGAAAGATAAAGAAGCATGTCAAAAACTATTTGAAGCCTTAGATGAGAATGAAGCGGTCCAAGAAATATATTCTAATCTAAAAACATAATTATCTTTTATGCCAAAGGAATCTGAAATTAGGAAAAAAGCAATAAAAATATTGACCGATGGAAAGTGGATATACTGGTATCCACCTAAGGTGAAGTATAAACAAAGCGATGTCTTTGGAATTATTGATGTATTGGCTCTTAAAGGCAGACGAAAAAAAAATATTCAGCTAACTACTCTATCTAATGTTTCAGTTAGAAGGAAAAAGATATTAAATTTCCTCAAAATGTCCAAGGTAGAGTTGCCAGTTGAGATTTGGGCCTGGTCAAATAAGAGTAGAAGTTTTAAAATTGAAAAAGTAAATGTTGTTCAAAAAAAGAAATCAATATAGTAGGAAATATAAGTTAAATTTCGACTATTTTAAAAAATGGTCCCCTGTTATGGCTTATATTTTAGGTTATCTCTTTGCAGAAGGAAATATAAATATTTCTAAAAATAGAGGACACCGTAAGGCCTTGCAAGTCGAAAGTAAAGATAGAGAAATTCTTTCTTTAATTAATAAAGAGTTAGGAAAAAATTTACCTCCACGGTATCGTAAAAGGATTAGAAACGATAGAAAAACTAAAACTCAAGAGAGTTTTTATATTACAATATGTAGTCAGAAGATAGTAGATGATTTAATCAAACATGGACTAGCTGCGGGCAAAAAAAGTGCTAAAATAAAACTTCCTCTAATGCCTGAGAAATATGTCAAAGATTTTACTAAAGGATATTTTGATGGAGATGGAAGTGCTTACACGATAAACGACCGAACGAAATACAAGAATAAAACTTACTCTTACCCTCGCCATTTTGTCCACTTTACAAGTAAGTCTTTAAATTTTCTAAAGGAATTAAATTCTAGGCTGAATTTGTTAGGTAAAATCTACAGCCATAGTGAAGAAAGTAATGCTTATATTTTGAGATTTTCTCGTGAAATTTGGAATAGGAAAATAAGAATAAGTTTGGAATGAGGCCAAAAGGGCTTGACAAAGTTTCTTAGACCGCTATAATGCTTTATGTAGAACCAAAACCTGGTTCTTTTTTAAAGAGGACTGGGTAAAGGTCGAAAAAACTGAATTAGAAATTAAACGAAGTCAAATATGGTTTACGACAAATTAATTGCTCAAGAGCCTACTCCAGAAGGAGACACTCCAGAAACTCCAGAAACTCCAGAAACTCCTGAGACTGACGCTCCTGCTGGTTTTGTCTCTCAAGAAGACACCCCTGAAGAGGGAGCTGAGACCCCAAAAGAAGGAGCTGAGACCCCAAAAGAAGGAGCTGAAACTCCAGAAGAAGGCGGAGCTGAAGTCAAAGAGCAAACTGAATAACAAACTAAAAATCCCCGGTACAACGGGGATTTTTAGTTTACAGAGAATTATTTTATTTTAATAAACTTCCTTTTGCCCACCTGCACAACTATTCCTTTCTTTATCCGTATCTTCTTCTGCCAGTTTTTTTGAACCTGCCCCGATATTTTCACTCCTCCCTGAACAATCAAGCGTTTAGCCTCAGATCGTGACGAAGCTAATTTTGTTTTAGTTAATAAATCAAGGATATTAAGCTCTTTCTGTTTAACGGAGACTGTGGGAATCTTAGAAGGTAATTGTTTTTGTTTAAAGACCTTATTAAACTCTTTTTCTGCTTCCAGAGTTGCTTTCTTGTTGCAAAAAATAGTAACAATTTCTTGAGCCAGCCTAGCCTTAACATCTCGAGGATTGAGAATGCCTTGAGAAACTTTCTTTTTTATTGCTCCGATTTCTTTTAGAGGGATATTTGTCAGAAGCTGAAAATAGTGCCAAATTATTGTGTCTGGAATAGACATAATCTTACCATACATTTTCCCAGGACTTTCAGTAAGACCAATATAATTATTATAAGACTTGCTCATTTTCCTAACCCCGTCTGTTCCTCGCAAGAGAGGCACTGTCATAATATCTTGCTGAGGCTGGTTATATCTTTTTTGGACCTTTCTGCCCATCAATAAATTGAATTTTTGATCGGTCCCGCCAATTTCCAAATCAGCCCGCAACTCAACTGAATCATATCCTTGGAGTAATGGATAAAGAAGTTCGAGCATGCTCACGTCAATGTCTTCAGCTATTCTTTTCTTAAAATCATCTCTTTCTATCAACCGAGCATAAGTAAACCGGGAAGTTATGTCCATCAAAAAGCCTGCTTTTTTCTTGCCATACCATTCGCTATTATACCTTACCTCAATCTTTTTCATGTTTAAAATTCTTGCTGCCTGCTTAATATAATCCACCATATTCTTTTTTATTTGCTTTTTGGTGAGAGGTTTACGAGCAGTTGTTCTGGCCGAGGGATCACCGATCATAGCAGTAAAGTCTCCGATTAGAAAAATAACTTTGTGCCCCAATTCTTGAAATTGTTTTAATTTACTCAGAGGAACCGAATGTCCTAGGTGTAAGTCAGCTGCTGTGGGGTCAATACCAAACTTTACCCGCAGTTTTTCCCCAGATTTTAATCTTTTCTCTAAATGTTTTTTAGAAATAGCTTCCTCCACGCTTCTGGTTAAAATTTCTTCAATTTTTTGATCTAATTTTCTCATCACTTTCAATTTATCATAATTTGGAAAAAACAAAAAGAGATGCTATAATTTCTAATTGATATGGCTCAACGGAGATTTTATCGTAGAGTTTACCAAAAAAACAAAGGTAAAAGATTCAGCTTGGCTCTTAAAGTTTTGGGTGGCTGTTTTTTGTTTTTTATTGTCTTTAGCTCTTCCCTTTTTATTTACTACGCTAAAGACCTGCCCAGGCCCGAGGTATTTACTGAAAGGCCTTTTGTTTTGCCGACTAAAATCTATGATCGAGAGGGTAAAGTGCTTTTGTACCAGATTTACGAAGAAGAAAAAAGAACTGTTATCCCGCTTAATGAGGTCTCGCCCCATTTGATTCAAGCTGTTATTTTGACCGAAGACGCTAATTTTTATTCTCATTTCGGTCTGGATCTACAAGGTATTTTCCGTTCGATACTGAACAACCTTAAGATAGGCAAAGCAATTTACGGCGGCTCAACGATTTCTCAACAGCTTATTCGCTCAAGCTTCTTAACCCTAGAGAAGACATTAAAAAGAAAAACCAAGGAAATCATTCTAACCTTGGAACTAGAAAGACGTTACTCAAAAGATAAAATCTTAGAGTTTTACCTTAACCAAGTTCCTTTCGGGTCTAACGCCTATGGAGCAGAGGCAGCCAGTCAAACCTTTTTTAGTAAAAAAGCTTCGGAAGTCTCTTTAGAAGAAGCAGCGCTTTTGGCCTCTCTCATCCAAGCACCAAGCCGTCTTTCTCCTTACGGCTCTTATAAAGACGAGCTCCTGCAGAAAAAGAACTCTCTTCTAGACAAAATGGTCAAAAACAACTACATCAGCCAAGAACAAGGCGAAGAAGCCAAGTCAAAAACCATTGAATTTGCTGAAATTCGTCACCCTATCCAAGCTCCTCATTTTGTGCTTTATGTTAAGAAGTACTTGGAAGAAAAATATACAGACTACTTTCTAAAAGAAAAAGGGCTGAATGTTTATACTACACTTGACTGGAAACTTCAGGAAGCAGCTGAACAGATAGTTAAACAGGGGATAAGAAACAATAAAGGATACGAAGCGCATAATGCCTCTCTTGTCGCCCTTGATCCTGTAACTGGAGAGATATTAACAATGGTTGGCTCAGCTAACTGGCATGCCACAACTTCCCAGCCTGAAGGATGTTTAGAATCAGAAGAGGGCTGTCTCTTTGACCCTAAATTCAACATAGCTACTCTTGGAGAACGCCAGCCAGGTTCAGCTTTCAAGCCTTTTGTCTATGCCCAGGCGTTTAAAAAAGGGTTTACTCCTGAAACTATTTTATGGGATGTTAAAACTGAATTTAACCCTAACTGCACCTCAACCGCCCAAGAAGAAAAGGATGAATATGACATGGATTGCTATCATCCAGGCAATTACGACGAGAGCTTTAGGGGCCCGGTTAGCTTTAGACAAGCCTTAGCTCAATCTATTAATCTTCCTTCGGTCAAAGTCCTTTATTTGGCTGGTTTGAAAGAAACAATTGCCCTAGCTCAAACCCTAGGCATCACAACCTTGGACAAGGATCTTTCCTGGTATGGTTTAAGCTTGGTTTTGGGAGGCGGCGAGGTAAAACTTTTAGATTTAGTCTCAGCTTATGGAGTTTTCGCTACCAGAGGCTTAAAAGTCCCACCAGTTGCTATTTTGAGAATAGAGGACTCTGAAGGCAATATTATTGAAGAAAATAAAAAGACTCAAAAAAGAGTCTTAGAAGCGCAGGTTTGCGATATAATCAATGATATTTTGTCTGATAACGAAGCTAGGTCTCCTATGTTCGGCCTTTGGTCTCCTTTATATATCCCTGACCACCAAATAGCTGCTAAAACCGGTACTACTCAGGAATATAGAGATGCCTGGACAATCGGCTATACTCCTTCAATCGTTGCTGGTGTTTGGGCAGGCAACAATAACAACACAGCAGCCGATGAAAAGCCAGGCGTTGTTTTAGCGGGTCCTATGTGGAACCAGTTTATGAGAAAAGCTTTAGAAACATACCCCAGCCAAGACTTCCAAGAACCCAAACCAATAGAAACTGATAAGCCTGTTTTAAATGGGGAGATTGACCTGGAAAGCCCTCATTCAATCTTGTACTATGTGGACAAAAATAAACCTCAGGATGAAGCTCCTGAGGACCCTGAAGATGTTTCTCAGTACCAAAACTGGGAAGCTGGGATTGAAAAATGGCTAGATGAGTTTAAGTAGCCTTAATGGGCATAACAACGTATAAATAATTGGCATCGCCTTCCGGCCGCAGAACTGCTGGGCCTTCTTCTCCATTGAGCTCAAAAAGCACTTTTGAGCTCTTTATATTTAATAATCCATCAACTAAGAATCGATAATTAAACGTTGTTTCTATTTCTTTGACTTTGCCTGAAGTATCTGTGACCTTGCCTGTTAGAACGCTTCTGTTTTCGCCAAGTTCTGGGTTTTGGCTGAGTATCTCAATTTCTTGTTTTTATAATAATTTTGCTTTTATTTGACATATGATATAATGGCTCCAGGATTATGAATAAGGATGAGTTATGGCAAGCCTTGCTTGCCCAAATCCAGTTTAATATTTCCAAGGCCAACTTTGCCACCTGGTTTAAGAATACTGGGGTCTTCTCTAAAAAAGAAGGAGAAATAATTATTTCTGTTCCTAATAATTTCTCCAAAGAATGGCTAGAAAACAAATACAATAAACTGATCTTTAAGATTCTCCACAATTTAGACGAGGAGATTAAAGAAGTGAAGTACTCTGTAAACAAGCCAGGGGTAAAAACTAAAAAATCTTCAGCTTCTTTCGTTGGTACTTTAGTAGAAACGCCCCAGCTTGAGTTCCAGGAATTTAAGATTAACAAAGAGACTAATTTAAATCCCCGTTATACTTTTGAAAATTTTATTGTTGGCCCATTTAACGAACTTTCCCAAGCAGCCGCTTGGGCAGTTTCCCAAAACCCTGGTTCTGTTTACAATCCTTTATTTATTTACGGTGGTGTGGGTTTGGGCAAAACCCATCTTCTCCAGGCAATCGGCAATGAGGTTGTCAAAAAGGTTCCTCAAAAGAGAATAAAATATGTCTCTTCTGAAAAATTCACCTCTGGCATAATCAATTCGATTAGAAACCATGACGTTGAGAAGTTTAAATCTCTATATAAAGACATTGATGTCTTAATGATTGATGATATCCAGTTTTTATCGGGCAAAGAGAAAACTCAAGAAGAGTTTTTCCATATCTTTAATAATCTATACGAAAAGAATAGGCAAATAGTTCTTTCTTCCGACCGTCCGCCAAAAGCAATCTCAGCTTTAGAGGAGAGGCTGAGATCTCGTTTTGAGGGTGGCATGATAGCTGATATTGGCCTGCCTGACCTTGAAACAAGGCTAGCTATTTTAAGGGCTAAATCCCAAGAAAAGAAGGTTAATTTCTCTAACGAGATATTAGAATACATTGCTTCCAATATCCAGATAAACATTAGAGAGCTAGAAGGAGCTTTAAATAGGTTGGCAGCCTATCAAAAGTTAAATAATAAGTCTCCTAATTTAGAGGCGACCAAAACCCTTTTGAAAAATATTATCTTCTCTCCCAAGAAAGTGGCTAATCCTGAGAAGATAATAAGGGCTGTAGCTTTTTTCTACGACTTAAAGGAAAAAGAGATTCTGGCTACTTCCAGAAAAAAAGAGATTGTTAAGCCTCGCCAGATAGCCATGTATTTTTTGAGACAAGAGCTAAAGAGTTCTTTCCCTTTTATTGGAAGAAAGTTTGGTGGCAAAGACCACACCACAGCCATCCACGCCTACAATAAAATTGTGAAAGAACTGGAGACAAGCGACAACTTAATAGAGGAAATCAACTTGATAAAAGAGCAAATTTACCGCCTCTAGTTTTAAACACTTAATATTAAACATTTATCAACAATTTTTCCCCAAAGAAACTAATATAAAAAACTATTATTAATCACAACATAACAACTATGAAAGTAATAATATTAAAAGAAAATTTAAATAATGGATTAAATGTTGTTAGTAGAGTAGCTGGGAAGAATTTAACATTACCTATTTTAAATAATATTCTATTAACAACTGAGGGAAATTTTTTAAACATTTCTTCGACTGACTTAGAATTAGGCATTAAATATTGGTCTTTAGGAAAAATAGAAAAACAAGGTGGTCTAACTGTGCCAGCGAAGATTCTGTCCAGTTTTGTCAATCTGCTACCAGAGAAAAAGATTGCTTTAGAGGTGAAAAACCAAGTTTTATATATTGACTGTGAAAACAATAAAACACAAATTAAAGGTTTAGATGCTCAGGAATACCCGATTATCCCCAAAATTGAAGACGACAAACCCATTGAATTAAATACTCTGCCTTTCTGCGAAGGGATGGCTCAAGTAGTTGATTTCACAGCTCCTAACCAAACCCGGCCTGAGCTGTCTGGTGTTTATCTGAGCTTCCAAAAAGACAGGGCATTGTTAACAGCTACAGATAGTTTTAGGTTAGCTGAAAAAACCCTTTATTTTGAACAAAAAATAAACAGAGAAGAATCATTTATCCTTCCTCAAAAAGCAGCCAGAGAGTTAGTTAACATCTTTTCTGAGAGAAAAGGCAAATTAAAACTTTACTTCTCTCCTAACCAGGTCTTATTTGAATATCCAATGTCAGAAACCGCTCATCCCCAAATTCAGGTTGTCTCCCGCTTGATTGAAGGAGATTATCCGGATTATCAGAGCATTATTCCTCAAAAGCATGATGTTCAGCTTTCCCTGCCCAAGAACGAGCTCTTGAATCAAGTTAAGACAGCCAGTATTTTCAGCGGCAAATCTAACGAGGTTAAGATAAAAGTTAATATTAAAAAACAAGAAATTGAGATACTCAGCCAAAACCCAGAACTTGGCGAAAACAGAAGCGTTCTAACAGGCAAGGTCACAGATACTTCAGGCAAAGT
>JABUBL010000302.1_pt1 | contig 13889 bp, 14 predicted proteins | sample 7240371 | NCBI WGS metagenome assembly JABUBL01 (sample SAMN07256343, study PRJNA390944) | subsurface metagenome | isolation source: Methane hydrate marine sediment | place: Pacific Ocean: Eastern North Pacific, ODP site 1244 | collected 2002
GTGATGTTGAGTTGATGTGGCAGCGGCGGGATGCCATGTGTCCCACCGGAAAGCAGGGTGAACCCTGGGATGTTGCCTCTGCCGCCCTATTCCTGGCTTCCGATGAGGCAAAGTACATAACAGGGACAACCTTACTGGTTGATGGCGGTATATCAGGGACAATGAAACAGTGGTAACCGGAAGTGAAACAGCTAATCCGTACCACTGAAGAAGGAGGCTAAACTATGGGAGAGCGCTTGAAAGGAAAAGTAGCCATTGTTACCGGAGCCGGTTCAGTTCTCCCCGGTATGGGCAACGGCAAGGCTACCGCCATTGTCTTTGCCCGAGAAGGAGCCAAAGTAATGGCAGTCGATTATAATCTTGAAGCCGCCGAGGAGACCAAACGCATCATTGATGAGGAAGGCAGAGAATGCGTTACGTTTAAGGCTGACGTGTCCAGAGCCAGTGATTGTCAAAGTATGGTGGAAAAATGTATCCAGACTTTCGGCCGGGTTGACATACTCCATAACAACGTCGGCATTGGGCAGTGGGGCGGGGTAGTTGAAACCAGTGAAGAGATCTGGGATAAACTGATGACGGTTAACGTGAAAAGCATGTTCCTGACCTGTAAGTATGTAATTCCCCATATGGAAAAGCAGGGAGGCGGTGCCATCGTCAATATCGCTTCTATCGCCGCCATCAGGGTTCCCCTGCCCAACTGTGCTTACTCGGCATCAAAGGCAGCGATAATTGCTCTCACCCGGGACGTAGCCTTGCAATATGCCGCCAAAGGGATTCGGGTGAATGTCATTTTACCCGGACTGATGAAAACACCTCAGGCTGAATTCTATAATAAAGACGCCTGGGCGGGAGGGGACATTGAGGAGCTGTGGCGACGGCGGGATGCCATGTCGCCTACCGGGAAGCAGGGTGAAGGTTGGGACACCGCCTATGCTGCCTTGTTCCTGGCTTCCGATGAGGCGAAGTACATAACGGGAACGACCTTGCTGGTTGATGGCGGTATATCGGGGACAATAAAAGGGTGGTAACCGGAAGAAGCAGTAAGCAGCAAGGCAAACCCTAGGTTGACATTTCGCCACGGTACGAGGATTATATAGAATAGAGACGGGGAGGTGAACTACCATGGCCATAGCCAAAGAAAAACTAATCGATATGTATCGGACAATGGTCCGAATCAGACGCTTTGAGGAAAGAGTTTCCCGGGAATTTGCCGATGGAAATATCCCCGGGAGCGTCCATGTTTATATCGGCGAAGAGGCGGTGGCGACGGGAGCAATCGCTCACCTGAGGAAAGACGACTACATCATGAGCACCCATCGTGGACACGGACACATGATCGCCAAGGGAGGCCAGACCGACCGGATGATGGCCGAGCTTTTTGCCAAGAAAACCGGTTACTGCCTGGGCAAGGGAGGCTCGATGCACATTGCCGACCTGGAAATCGGGATTCTGGGTGCCGCCGGCATCGTGGGGTCGGGAATTCCGATTGCCACCGGGGCCGGGCTTTCCGCCAAAATGAGGGGAACCGACCAGGTTACTCTCTGCTTCTTTGGTGATGGCGCCTCCAATCTCGGCAGATTCCACGAAGGAATAAACCTGGGCGCCGTCTGGAAGCTCCCGGTGATTTACATTTGTGAAAACAACCTGTGGGCGGTTTCAGTGCCAACCAGTTGCTCCTTAGCTATATCCAACATTGCCGATAGAGCCATCGGCTATGGCATCCCGGGTATCGTTGTTGATGGCATGGATGTAATGGCGGTATATGAAGCAGCAGGCGAGGCGGTGGCAAGGGCAAGGAGGGGTGAAGGGCCTTCCCTCATCGAGGCCAAGACCTACCGCTTTCGCGGGCACTTTGAGGGCGACTCCGGTACCTATCGGCCCAAAGAAGAGATTGAAGAATGGCTAAAAAGAGACCCCCTTAAAAGCTTCAAGGAAAAGCTGCTTGAAATAAAGTTATTGACCGAAAAGAAAGCCGACGAGATTGACCAAGAAATGCTAGCCGAAATAGATCAGGCAGTGAAGTTTGCTCAGGAAAGCCCCTTCCCCGAACCCGAGGAAACCTTAGAAAATGTCTTTGCTTAGGAGTTAAAAATGAGAGAGATAAACTTTCGCCAAGCGATAGGTGAAGCCTTAGACGAAGAAATGGCAAGAGACCCGACCGTATTCATCCTGGGTGAGGATGTGGGCAAGATGGGAGGCCTGATGGGTGAAATCGGCGGCTTATATCTGAAATACGGGATAGACAGAGTGAGAGACACACCGCTTTCGGAGGCAGCTATCCTCGGTGCCGCCATCGGTTCCGCCATCACCGGGTTGAGACCAATCGCACGGATGAGATTCGCCGACTTCTTAGGCGTGGCCTGGGACGAGATAATGAACCAGATGACCAAAATGAGATATATGTTCGGGGGCAAAATCAAAATGCCCCTGGTCATGGACGCGCTCAGTGGTGCCGGCCGACGCTCCGCAGCACAGCATTCCCAGAGTATAGAAGGAATGATGATGAGTATCCCCGGGCTGAAAATTGTCTTGCCCTCCAACGCCTATGATGTCAAAGGCCTGCTCAAGACAGCCATCAGAGATGATAATCCGGTAATGTTTTTTGAACACAAGCGAATAATGTGGGCCGGTCCCACGAGTGAAGTGCCTGACGAAGAATACCTTATCCCCTTCGGGCAGGCAGATATCAAGCGGGAAGGCAGCGATGTTACCGTTGTCGCCACCGCGTATATGGTCACCCAGGCGCTTAATGCCGCCGAAAAACTGCAAGAAAAAGGCATAAGTTTAGAGGTTATTGACCCCCGGACGATAGTGCCTTTTGACAAGGAGACAGTGCTTAACTCAGTGAAAAAGACGGGCCGGCTGGTCGTTTTCACCGAGGAATGCGAGACGGGGAGCTTTGCCGCTCAAGTTGCTGCGATTGTCGCTGACGAAGGATTTGACTATCTCGATGCCCCGATAAAAAGAGTCAATGCCCCCGATACTCCTGTTCCATACGGGGTGGTTCTGGAGGACTTCTGGATTCCCAACGAGGACAAATTAATCAAAGCGATAAATGAGCTCATGTAGCCTCAAGACTCTAACCTTCCCCCTCAGATAATGAGCATCGCGTCACCAAAGCTGTAGAAACGATAGCTTGAGGCTATGGCTTCCTGATAGGCCCGATTGATAAGTTCCTTACCGGTAAAAGCGGTAACCAGCATGAGCAACGTTGACCGTGGTAGATGAAAGTTGGTAATAAGGGCATCTACCATCCGGAACTGGTGGCCAGGCAGGATGAACAGGTTTATCCAGCCATCAAACGGTTGTAGTTGAAGCGGACTATTGAGTTGCGCCACCTGCTCTAAAATTCTCACCGTAGTGGTCCCAACACAAATAATCCTTCTCCCCTCCTTTTTCGCTTGAAACAACTGGCTGGCTGCCGTCTGACTGAGTGCCCCATACTCGCTGTGGATAAGATGCTTAACCGGGTCATCCTCTCTCACCGGACTGAAAGTATCAAGCCCGATATGCAGGCTAACAAAGAGAAGACGAACTCCTTTCTGCTCAAGTCTACCAAGCAATTCCGGGGTGAAGTGTAAACCGGCGGTCGGTGCTGCTACACTGCCGGCTACCCGAGCATAAACGGTCTGATACCGTTCAGGGTGGGCCAGTGGGGTGTGTATGTATGGTGGCAACGGCATCTTACCTAACTCCGCTAGTCGTGCTTCATCAGAGAACCTGAGCACCTTTATCCCCTCCTGCCCCTGCCCGATTATCTCAGTCCAAACTTCAGGTGGATTATCTGTCGCAGAATCATTTGTTATGTCAACTCTGGTGCCAATGGGAAGCCGTTTACCCTGCCTGACCAGGGCTTCCCAGATATTGGCCTCAAGCCGACGCAACAACAAAATCTCTACCCTACCACCGCTATCCACCCTTCTCCCATAAAGACGAGCCGGGATAACCCGGCTATCATTAAATACCAGAACATCACCGTCCCGTAAGTAATCCACAATTTCAAAAAACCTGTGGTGCTTTATTGAACCATCGCCACGGTTGAGAAACATCAGTCGTGATCGGTCTCTTGGCTCGACCGGGGTCTGGGCGATAAGTTCAGGGGGAAGATAATAATCAAAATCACTGGTCTTCACAAATACCCACTACCTTCTATGTGAACTACTCATAAATCATACCTTTTCATTGTACAACTGTTTTGCCAATGGTTTCACCTGAAGGCTTGCCCCAAAATAGAGATGAACTTCTGGGCATGCGGAATGCAGGTTAGATAAAACATTAGAGAGGGAGGTGGTGTTAACGAGGAAGATGAGGTCGCTTATACTGAATGATACTTTTTCGTACTGGCATCTGGTATAAAACAAGGAAGCCCTGAACATTTTCAGGGCCTACAAGCTAATGATAATGCCTGCCTAGAATTCTTAGGCTAGTATTAGCCTAAGATTCCAGGTAGCATTACCAAACCGCTGGCTTCCAGAACCAGCAAACTGAAACCACCGACAAGAGATAGCACGATAACTACCGTAAAAATTTTCCCGGCGTTACTTAGTGTTTGCCATCTCCCTGGTACTACTTTTTCTTGGCGCATTTAACCTCCTTTCACAAACATATAAGCAACCAAGGCACTGCTTGTAACTTAACCACGGACTTTGCTAATGCGGAGAGCAGACAGATAGCTCGGTGTACAAGTGGAATCTAGAGTACTAATGAGGCTAAGTGAATGTGTACCTCCACCCCACGCTACATCCCGCTTTACAGTCGTCGTTCGTTTGCATTTTCATTATAACACATCAAATCTTATTATTCAAATTGGTTCTCAGTGTCCCTCTAGCCTCGGAGAGTTAAACGTTCAAAAAAAATCTGGGGGCAAATCCAAATTCTGGTGAGTTCTCGGTAGTGAATATTGAGCTGATTAACAATTAGACAGACCATAAACGGGGAAAAATTAAGAGAGGGGCAAAGCCCCTCTCTTCTGGCACTCCGTTAAAGGACCAACTTAAGCATTTCAGACCACCGGTCTGGGCATAAGCCCCGCCTTTTCTACCAATTCCGGAACAATGTCCTCCCAGCCCACCGCCATAATATGAATACCAGAATTATGCTTACGCCCTCTTCCTTGGCATTGTCTGCCTTCTCCATTCGGGCAACTACCTCATCAGGAACATTTATCCCGGGAACATAGTCTCTCATATAACGAGCCATACCGGCTGACTTTATCGGTATCACCCCGGCCAAGATGTGGGTCTGCTTATCCAAGCCCCGCTCTCGAGCCATCTCTATCCATTTAGCAAATCTGTCCAGGTCATAGACTGCCTGCGTTTGAATAAAGTCGGCGCCAGCTTTAATCTTCTTCGCCAGCCGACTTACCCGGTATTCAAAGGGGTCAGCGAAGGGATTGGCCGCAGCGCCAATAAATAAGGGGACTTCTCCGGAGACGTCATCGCCAGACAGGAATTTTTTCTCCTCGCGCATCTGTTTCAGGGTTTGAATCAACTGAATAGAGTCAATATCAAAGACACCTTTAGCCGTCGGATGGTTGCCAAACTTCTGATGGTCACCAGAAAGACAAAGGATATTGCCGATGCCCAGAGCGACCGCACCCAGCACATCACTTTGAATCGCCAGCCGGTTCCTATCTCGAACCACCATTTGCATCACCGGCTCAACACCCTGCTGCTTCAAAAGCATACAGCCAGCAAGGCTGGACATACGCACAATAGCCGTCTGGTTATCGGTGACATTAACCGCATCGCAGCAGTGGCGAAGCAGCTCGCCTTTCTTCTGCATCACCTCAACGCTAGTACCTTTGGGCGGACCAGCTTCAGCAGTAACGGCAAACTTGCCACTGGCTAAAACTTTCTCCAACTTGGTTCCGGCTTTCATCACTGTCGCCTCCTACGAGATGCTAGTACGTTCCGCCTCGATATCAATCATCCGAGGTCCCCCAGAAACGCTGACACTCCAGTCTTTGACCGGCTCAATTTCCTCCATTTCCTCTAACCGACCCATCTCCGCCAAGCGGTCGTAAATCAGTTGCCAGGCGCAAGGGATATCCGGTGACACTTCACACTTGCCTTCCGTCGAACCGCCACAGGGCCCATTAAGTAAACTCTTGGAACACCTGACCAGAGGACAGATGCCTGCGGTCCGCCCCAACACGCAACTGCCACATTGCAGGCAAACTTCGGTAAAGTGGCCCGGACTTTCCTCCATACCGATAAATAAGGTGTTTAGTGCCGGATAAACCGGCTTAGAATCCTTGAGATGGAGACTTATCGTTTGTACGCCAACGGCACAGGTCATCGCCAGAATACAATCGGCGGCCTTAATTTTCTCAGCCTCTTCCTGCAACGCATACTTGGTAAGTTCATCACAAGCGGTCGGGATTACCATCCATCCGGTCACTTTCTTACCGCTGGCCTCAAGCTTATCTTTCATCTCCAAAACCTCGGATTTGCCGCCCGTATGGCACAGGGTGGCACAGGTGCCACAGCCAATAAGATATACCTTCTGGCATTTCTCAAGGGATTGCATCACCTCTTCTTCTGGCTTCTGTCTGGTAATCGTCTTCATAATTACACCCCCTTAATTTCCAGCGACCCGATGCTCATAGGCATCACGAAAATACTGCAGACTATCTATTACCGCATTCGGTGCCGCTTGCCCCAGGCCGCAGAGCGAAGAAAGCATCATGACATTGGATAAGTCTTCTAAATCTTTGATTTCTTTTTTGAACCCCTCACCTTGAGAGAATCTCTCCAATATTTCCACCATTACCTCGGTCCCCTGCCGGCAGGGAGTACATTTGCCGCAAGATTCCTCAGCCAAAAATTCCATCGTTCGATAGACAATATCAACCACGTCCCGGCTTTCATCAAAGACAATAACGGCGCCCGCCCCAAGGACGGTTTCAAAGGCAAGGGGAGTATCTACCATCTGATAAGGTAGGATTCTGCCGGTAGCACCCCCTATCTGAACCATCTTAATGCTCTTGGCTAAAGCTAAATCCTCGACTAATTCCCGCAACGGACTCCCCAGGACTAATTCATAGACACCTGGTTTGGCCACATCCCCACTTACCGAGAAGACCTTGGTGCCCTTGCTCCGCTCCGTCCCCATTTGACTGAACCAGTCGGCACCATTGAGCATGATTGGGGGGATATTCATCAAGGTTTCAACGTTATTAATGATGGTCGGTTTTCCCCACAAGCCCGACGTGGTGGGGAAGGGTGGTCGATAACGAGCTTCTCCCCGTTTGCCCTCAATGGAATCCATCAGGGCCGACTCCTCGCCACAGATGTAGGCGCCAGCACCCTCCCGAATCTCAATACTGAAATTATCTAGAAAGCCAGACCGCTTGGCTTGATTGAGCGCGTCTTGCAGCAAATCAAAGAGGTGGTGGTATTCGGCACGCAGATAGATGTAGCCCGTCTTTGCCCCGATGGCGTAGCCGGCAATTGCCATCGCTTCCAGCAGAGTGAAGGGGTCTCTTTCCAAAATATACCTGTCCTTAAAGGTGCCCACTTCACCTTCATCGGCATTGCAGATGACATATTTCTCATCGCCGGGTGCTGTTCTGGCCCCCTCCCACTTGATACCGCAGGGGAAGCCAGCCCCACCCCGACCCCGCAGTCCGGAGGCTTTGATTTCATTGGTAACATCTTCCGGGGTCATTTCATTCCGGACTTTAGCCAGAGCCTTGAAACCGTCTTTTTCCAGACAGGTCTCAATGCGCCTGGGGTCAATAACCCCGCAATTTTTTAAGACAACCCGCTCTTGCGGCACCTGACCGCCTCCTTATTAAGACCAATTCTTTAGTGATAAGTTTTCAAAATTTGCGATATCTTTTCCCGGGTCAAATCAACATGAGCATCGTTGTTAATCATCATTGCCGGCGCCCGGTCACAGAGCCCGATACAGTTGATTAACTGGAAAGAGAACCTGCCATCCGGAGTCGTCTCACCGGGTTTAATACCAAGCTCTTTCTCCACAGTTTCAATTATCGTCTGACAATACTTGAGATAGCAGGGCAGGCTTTGACAAATTCGAATGACATTCCTGCCCAGCGGCTTGATAGAGAGAAGGGAATAAAAGCTAGCTACCCCGTACACTTCATTTATCGGTATCTCCAGAGATTCCGCTAGCTCTGTCATAACCTCTTCGGGCACATAACCGAATCTCTGCTGCGCCTCTTTCAACAGCTCGATTAGGTCTTCCCGTCCTCGGGACGGTGTTAAAATTCCTTCCTGACTCAACTTACTCTCCCGCGATTAATAACCGATGCTCAGCCTTTGATGATTAACGCCTTTTCGGCTCTCTCTTCGCCCGCCTTTCTCGGCTTTCGCAGTGCTCCTGAGGGACACACCGCGATACATTCATCACAATCCTGACAAACTTCATTGTCCACATCTACCGGCTGGTCGCAGCCGAAGATAACTTTGCTATCAAAGCCCCGGTAAGCGATGCTGAACATTGGCTCGCCTTTGGCGTTCTTACAGGCGGCGACACACCGCCAACACGAGATGCACTTGGACATGTCACGGATAAGATAGGGATTTTCCTCCTCCACCGGATAATAATGCTTCCTGGCTCGAAAGCGAGGCAGCCCGACTTCCAGGTCAGCAGCAATTTTACGCAGTTCACAGATGTTAGCCTTGTCACAAATCAGACAGGAATCAGGATGACTCGCCAGCATGAGCTCGACCAGTATCTTGCGTGTCGCTACAACCTTGGGTGAATGGGTATGAATGACCATGCCTTCCGTGATTGGCGTATGGCAGGAGCCAACCAGCGTCCGGGAACCTTCCACCTCGACGACACAAAGTCGGCAGGCGCCAATCGGGGGTAAACCCTCAATATAACACAAAGTGGGAATATCAATGCCATTCTCTTTGGCAACTTCGAGGATGGTCGCCTCTTCACGACCGCTCACCTGAGAATCATTTATGGTTAAGTTTATCTTCTTCTCCATCTTACCTGCTGAACCTTACCGTATTAGAACATCATCGCCAATGAGTAATGAAGATAGTGTCAGACCAGCAACTACGTTATTCGAGCAATGTTATCACAAAGCTAATTTTTCAGCAAGTCTGTTTGCCGTTATTGTCTCGACTATGATAAACTACAAAGACCTCCCATGAAAATACTGGTAACTAATGATGATGGCATATTTGCCGAAGGGCTGTGGACACTAGTCAAGGAGCTAAGAAATATCGCCCGGGTAACCGTTGTCGCTCCAGATAGAGAGCAGAGCGCTGCCGGGACCTCAGTCACCCTTTGGCAACCGCTAAGAGTCAGAAAAGTAAATCCGATGGTGCCAGAAGTAGAGACCTACGCTGTGGAGGGCACACCATCGGATAGTGTCATGCTCGCTCTCGGCAATCTGGTTAAGGGTAAGGTAGACCTGGTTATTTCCGGTATCAACTATGGCCTTAATCTAGGCGAGGATGTCTATATCTCCGGAACGGTAGCCGCTGCCTTACAGGGCTATTTACACGGCTTCCCTTCCCTGGCTATCTCAACCGCTCGGGGAAACAGCCACCTGGATATCGCGGCTAAATTAGCCATCATCCTTGCCCAAAAAATCACCGCCAGCTCTCTGCCGTCCAACCTTTTCCTTAATATAAACCTGCCTAATTTACCGTTAGCTGAAATCGGCCGGGCTCAAATCACCAAATTAGCCAGCAAGAGCCACATTAACATGGTCGAAGAAGGAAATGACGGTAAAAGGGAATACTACTGGCTGGTACGGCAAAGGCAAAACAAGACTACCGATAAAGAAACAGACATCTGGGCAATAGAACAAGGCAACATATCCATCACTCCCCTATTGGCCAATCTGTTCGATGAACCTTCCGTCTCTTTCTTGGCTAACCTGTGTTCCGAGCTACTTCAGGAGCTAAAAAGTGCTCAGGGGAGGCTTTGATGGCGCGTTACATTGGCATCGATATCATTGAAATCGCCCGCATCAAAAAAGCGATAACCCGCTGGGGGGAGGCTTTCTTGCACCGGGTATATACTGATTCAGAGCTTAAACTATACCGGGAAAAGCCTTCATCTCTGGCTGCCCGCTTTGCCTGCAAGGAAGCGGTAATGAAGCTACTGGGCACGGGAAGAAACGGCATTCACTGGCGGGAGATTGAAACCCTTTCTCACCCCAGTGGCAAGCCCTTGCTCAATCTTTACGGTGGCGCCCGAAGCCAAGCCAACAAGTTAGGCATAAAGGAAATTGCGGTCAGCCTTGCTCACTCCAAGGAATACGCTATCGCTTCCGTTGCTGACATTCAAGAAAGAAACCCCTTATAAACGGTCAAAGTGGAGAGCAGCATAGAAAAGACGCCTCGTTCCAAAAAATCCGGGGTCTTTTATGGCTATCGGATAGTCATAGTTGCTTTTTTGTGCCTTTTCATCTTCTCCGGGTCTGGTGTTGGTGTCTTCAGTCTCTTCGTAAAACCCCTGCAATCCGACTTTGGCTGGGGCAGAGGAGAGATAATGCTTGGCTTCACCATTTTCTTCTTACTCACCGGCCTAGCGGCACCCCTTGTTGGCAGCCTGGTTGACCGCTATGGTGTGAGGGGAGTTATTTCAGCAGGTGCATTTGTAGCCGGTCTTGGCTTTATCTCACTGAATCTAATGCGCAGCCTCTGGCACTTTTATATCGCCTATTTCTTCATCGGGGCAGGGATGGCCGCGCTTGGTCAAGTCCCGGCAAGTGCCATGGTTTCCAATTGGTTTATCAAACGCCGGGGCACTGCTATCGGCATAATGTCAACCGGGATAGGTGCCGGGATATTAGTGCTGGCGCCACTTTTTGGGGGCTTCATTATTCCCACTTTTGGCTGGCGGACTTCCTATCTGGTCTTAGCTATATTTGCCTGGATGCTTATCCCCCTAGCCTTATTTGTGGTCAGGACAAAGCCGACCGACATGGGGCTTTACCCTGATGGTATCGAGGGTCCTGAGGATGCGGCGGAAGCACAAGCATCGCTCTCAGCCGCCACCGGCCTTAGTCTAAAAATGGCACTGGGCACCTCGGCTTTCTGGTTAATTGCGGTAACTTTCCTTGTTAATGGTTTTAGTGCGCTCGGTGTTAACCAGAATCAAGTTCCTCACCTTCAGGATATTGGCTTCCCTTTAGCCACCGCCGCCAGTGCCCTTACCGGTCTTGGTCTGGGCAGCGCTATCGGCAAATTCGTTTTTGGCTGGCTTTGTGACCAGATACCAGCAAAATACGCTTGTGCCATTAGCTTTGTCCTGCTGGCAGTTGGCACAATCATATTTATGAGTGTGAAGCCAGGGTCACCTTTGGCAATTATCTGGCTCTATGCCATTATTCTGGGGTTGGGTGCCGGTGGTTGGCTACCGACGATGTCAATGATGATAAACACTAACTTCGGCTTAACCTCCTATGGCGCCATCTTTGGCATGATAACCCTTGCTCAAGGCATTGGTGGTGCTACTGGCCCCTTTTTGGCCGGGTATATGTATGATACGATGAATACCTACCAGTGGGCTTTTACTATCTTCCTGGCTTTATATGCCGTAGCGCTATCGGCCGTCTTGTTGGTACGCCGTCCCAAATCAATGAAATAAGAGACAGGTAAAGCCTATTCTGACAATAGTGTTATCAAATAACAAAGGAATAGCTTTGAAAAAAGAATCTATATCATTCCGCTGGAGATACATTGGGCTGCCCGTAGCCATTTTCCTCCTATCGCTAATTCTGACTGCCTATTTCTATCACCTGCTCCCCGGTGAGGTAGCCTATCATTTTAAAGCTGGCTCACCGGATAAATGGATGAGCCGTGGTGCCATTCTTGCCTGGATGCTAACGCCGCAATTGTTTTTGGTGCTACTGGCCGGAGCTATCGTGTGGGGAATCACCAAACTGAGTACCCGCTCCCAGCGGACAGCGAGCGACTGGGTAGAAAAATTGCTGTCACTTATGGGCAACATGATTGCCTTACCCCAACTCATTCTCGGCTTTGCAATGCTCGATATTTTCAGCTACAATTCCTACCAGATACATCTCATGCCCTTGTGGGTATTCGCCTTGTTGGTCATGGGGTTGGGAGGAATTATTCTGGGCATATTCTTCACCTTAGCGATACGGCAAGTTTGGAGGACTACTCAAGGTAAAACCCGATAACAGTGCTAAGGAGCAATAGCTAATGGCAGAACAAGTATCAGGCCAGACTAATATGGAAAAGCTCGTCTCCCTCTGCCAGCGGCGGGGCTTTATTTTCCCCAGCAGTGAAATCTACGGAGGCTTGTCCAGTTGCTGGGATTATGGACCGCTGGGGGTGGAGCTGAAACAGAATGTTAAGCAAGCCTGGTGGCGCGCTATCGTCCGGGAGCGTGATGACATGGTGGGGCTGGATGCCAGCATCCTGATGCACCCCAAAGTGTGGGAGGCCAGCGGGCATCTGGAAGGTTTCTCCGACCCGCTGGTGGAGTGCAAGAGCTGCCACCTGAGATGGCGCACTGATGAATTGAAGGACAATAGCTGCCCCTCCTGCGGGGGTGAAGTAACCGAGCCGCACCTGTTTAATCTGATGTTTAAGACTTTCATGGGGCCGATTGAGGAAGAAGCGAACGTGGTTTACCTGCGCCCGGAGACCGCCCAGGGTATCTTCGTTAACTTCCAGAATGTGCTCAATACCACCCGAAAGCGGCTGCCCTTTGGCATCGCCCAGATAGGTAAAGCCTTCCGCAACGAGATTACCACCGGCAATTTTATCTTCCGGAGTCGGGAATTTGAGCAAATGGAAATCGAGTACTTCGTTAAGCCGGGAACTGCCGAGGAATGGTTTGACTACTGGCTTGAGGAGCGCTGCAACTGGTATGTGAACCTGGGCATCAAGAAAGAGAATCTCCGACTGCGCCCCCATACCGAGGAAGAACTGGCACACTACGCCCGAAAATGCTCTGACATCGACTTCCTGTTCCCGATGGGCTGGTCTGAATTAGAAGGGATTGCCAATCGCGGTGACTTTGACCTGGTGCAACACGCTAAATATAGCGGCAAGAGCCTGAGCTACCTCGATAAAGAGACCAACGAGCACATTGTCCCCTATATCATTGAGCCATCAGCCGGTGTTGACCGCTCGGTTCTGGCTTTCCTGTGCGATGCCTACGCCGAAGAACCGGATAAGGAAGAAATAAGAGTGCTGCTCCACCTCCACCCTGATTTGGCGCCTATCAAGGTAGCGGTATTGCCCTTAAGCAAGCGAGAGAATTTGGTGAAATTTGCCAAAGAGATATATGCTGACCTGCGCCCCTGCTGGATGGCGCAGTATGACGATACCCAGGGCATCGGTCGCCGCTACCGGCGCCAGGATGAGATTGGCACCCCTTTCTGCGTTACCATTGACTTCCAGTCGCTCGAAGATAATCAGGTTACCATCCGAGAGCGCGACAGTATGAATCAAATCAGACTGCCCATCGCCGAACTTAAGAATACATTAGCCGCCAAGCTTGCCGGTGAAGAACTGTTCGTGCTACCTCCCGGCGGCCAGATATGGAAAGAGGGAGGCAAGGATTAAATCAGGGGGGTTTAGAGGGGCTTCGCCCCTCTTTTCAATAATCATTCCCCCTTCCCCTTGATAAGGGGAAGGGGGACAAAGGGGGATGGGGTTACCTATTGAAAATACTTCACTTTGCCGACTTACATCTCGGCGTTGAGAGCTACGGACACATTGACCCGGCTACCGGGCTTTCCTCGCGCCTCCTTGATTTCCTGTTCGCCCTCGACCAGGTCGTTGATTATGCCCTGGAGAACAAGGTAGACCTTGTCCTCTTCTGTGGTGATGCCTACAAAACTCGCGAACCCACCCAGACTCAGCAAAGGGAATTCGCCAAGCGTATCAATCGCCTTTCCACCAATAACGTCC
>JABUBL010000303.1_pt1 | contig 13879 bp, 12 predicted proteins | sample 7240371 | NCBI WGS metagenome assembly JABUBL01 (sample SAMN07256343, study PRJNA390944) | subsurface metagenome | isolation source: Methane hydrate marine sediment | place: Pacific Ocean: Eastern North Pacific, ODP site 1244 | collected 2002
AAAGACTAGTTTAGAACCTATGGAAAACCACGCAAAATTTGCGTTATTTGATGGTTGTAGAGGATTAATTACTTCGGAAAATCTTTTGAGCTATGGAGGTGAGAAAGGAATTTATGAATCTCGTGAATTGGGTATATTTATTGAGTCACTTCCAGCAGTTAGACATCTCCAGGGATGGGCAACATTTCACAGATTGAATCACTTACATCCAGACCGAACAGTCTCAGAAATGGGATATCGCCCTTATGAATGGATTGTGTTCGGATCTGATTGTTATTTTTCTTTTGAAATGATTAAGGATGAATTAAACTTTGATTTTTCTAATTTAAATTATATTCAAGGGGCAATAGAAGATTATTTAATAAACCCTAACCCGGGCGAATTCGATTATTTCGATAAGAAATTAATACAAGAACGTCTTGCATGTTATCTAGAGAGGAATGAATTAATACAAGATTCATTTATCGAATACTTGTGGAAAGAAGGTATGCGATATTATTTACTTAAACCTACCTTGGATAAAAATTGGATTCCTTATATCGAACCTATAATGAAAGATGAAATTCAAGAGATAACCATTATAGAAAATGAAAATTTAGGAAAAGCAACTAGTAGTTCTAATCAAAAAAAGCTAAAAAAGGAAATGGAGAAAAAGGATCATAGAGACATCGTACAAAAAGAAGACCCTATTATCGAAGAAATTATGAATGATATGGTTCTAATTAAAAGCGGCTCGTTTATGATGGGAGATCATGAGGTATTTTACGATAGACCCGTTCATAATGCCGAAATAACTCAAAATTTCTATATGAGTAAATATATGGTCACTCAAAGTCTATGGAAAAATATTATGGGGAAATTGCCTGTAATCCCTCCTAAACAAAGATCTCCAAACTTTCCAGTTATTTATATTAATTACTATGATGTTCAAGAATTTCTAAAAAAACTAAATTCCCTTCCAGGAAGTGGAGATTTTGATCTTCCTACAGATGCTCAATGGGAATATGCGAGCCGGGCTGGTTCGAAAGGAAAATATTGTTTTGGAAATAACCAAAAATTACTTGATCAATACGCATGGAGCCAACTTAATTCTGATAGAAGAATTCACGATGTAGGGTTGTTAAAACCAAACGACTGGGGTTTGTATGATATGCATGGTCTAATGTATGAGCTTGTTAAGGATGATATTAGAAAATATACTAAAATATCTGTTAAAGACCCTGTTGGACCTCTAACAACTGATAATGGTATAGCAAGAGGCGGATCATGGGGGAAATATCCATTCCCAAAAAACATTAAAAACCAGTTTTTTAGATGTGGTCGGCGTAGTTCAAATGCAAAAGTAGAAAAATCTCATCGCCTTTCATTTAGATTAATAAGAAAAGCACGAAAAGAATGACAGAAGTAAAAATAATGATCCTTGTCACGACAAAAATTTATATTAAATGAATCAAATCCTCTATTTCAATCACTTCTAAAATAATTTCAAACATTTCTAGTACGATCAAAAAGCTAAAGGAAGAAGGGGAAGAAAAATTATTATAAATAACTAAGTTATTTCCTTTCCGTTGATTTATATAATAGCTTCATAAAATTTTCAGCCAGGTTATTTTTTAATAATTAATTTAAAACTAAAAATATTAAACACTCAGAATTAAGGTAGATCTTGATGAAACCTAAAGCATTATTATTACGCATTGGAGCAGACACAGGAGAAGGATCAGGAGGTTTTGTAGGCACAATTTCCGAGGATAATTCATTCAAATGGACACCTATGCCTGGGCATGATGATCCTTTATGGAAGGAGTTAACATATGGAGATAATGTGTCAAGAAAAGAAAATAACAGACCTGCACCAAAAATTTCACAATTACAGAAGTTAAATAAAGGAGATCTTATTGTATTTTATGCTGCTCTTAGAAAAAAAGGTGTAAATGCAATATACATTATAGGATATTATGTAATTAAAAAGATATATGATCTAATTGAACCAAACTTACCACATGAAAAATTAAATGAAGTAATTAAAGAAATAAATCAAAAATATAAAAATCCACATGTGAAATTCATAAATAAACTAAGGAAAGGAAATCTTATTATTATAGGAGAAGCGGGAGGACTCCTTAAAAAAGGTATTAAAATAGGTAGCAAAATAGGTTCTCAATACCGTATGGACCCAGAATTCTATTTTTTAAATTATTATGGTGATTTGACTAGAGCAGGTTCTGGGCACATTATTAGTTTTAAAAATGTATGGAATCTATTAAAAGGCAAGGAACTCCAAAAGTTTAAAAAAATAGATTCTTCAGAGTTCGAATGGGTAAGAATATGGAAAAGCCTTCCAAAAGAAGATATTTTAGAAATCATAGATAATATTAAAAAAAAAAACCTAGAAGTAATAGATTTTATCGAATTTCTAACTAGAAATATCTGTTTTGACGATAAAAACATTAAAATTAAATTAGAATTGATTAAGAGTAAAATTGGTTGATAATTAGGAATTTAAGAATATATTTCTAGAAAAATGAATTTTACTTGTATTTTTAAAAAATTAACTTTTTTGTAAATCTTTTTCAAACACTTTTATGAAGATTTGGATATTTTAGCTCGGGAAAATGAATTAAAAGAAGAAGAAATTATCATTTTTCTCAAAAGCGAAAGATAAAAGCTCCTTGAGATAATTCCAGGACGCATCTTCAACTCTATAGAGAATGATAACGAAGAAGATCTCAAAATTTAAAAGAGGAAAGAGTGTTCATTAAGTTTTTTAACCAAATCATCTGTTATACTCATAAATAATAGAATTATAATTATTTGAAGTATGGAAGTAATAGAAATATCAAAACCTTCGGACTTTATCTATCCTCTAAAACGTGAGATTTTTGAAGATATAAATGTCGTCTACCATGGTACAAGTAGTAATTACTCTAAAAAAATCGAAAAATTGGGTTGGAAATTAAACAATGCAATTTACGATATGCATGATATCAAATTTGTGAAAGAGAAATTTGATTCTTTGTGTTATGAAAATAGTCAGGGTTATGTTGCACTAAGATCTTGGACACTAGGAGACCAAAATCAAAATATAAAGAGAAAAAGACCTAGTTTTGCTAGTGATTATTGGACTGCGAGGAATTACGCAAGGAATAATGGTGGGGAGACTCTTAGATTTTTATTTATTGCATTTAATGATTTTAATAATTTCATTAATGAAAAAGAATTAGTTGATAATCATTGGAAAAAAATTAAGAGCGAGTTAGAAAAAGTTAATGATATCGAGTTAAAATATAATCAGAATCTCCAAATAAATTCGAAGAGGAATGAAAATATTGAGGGGGATGTAAGATATAACAAGAAACGATATTCTCTGGCACTAAAGAATATTGTAAATAAAGATTATATCAAAGAAATACACGATAAATTTCAAGTAATTAAGAAGAAATATAATAGGTACGTCGAAACTCATTGTGGAGTGGTATATGCTCTCAGAATAGAACCAGATTGGTTTGACAATTGGATAGAGCCTTATCATTCTACACGTGAAATAGATGGTATTCAATACTCGAGAACGCTTAAAAATGTTGATTTATTCGCTATAAAACCCATTCCACCAGAGAATATTATTGCAAAAATTATCTTCCCAAATGGAGTGGATTATCTTAAATTTGATTCGTTTCAACCTTTACCCTTACCATGGATGATCGAACTATTTAATAAATATAGTTCAAAAAAGAATAAGGACTAAACATTAGGATTTACATTTTTTTATTTTTTGTAACGCCTTGAGCTTTTATTTCTAATAATATTTCATTTCTAATGTTTTACAGTATTAATCATAGTAACTTTAAAAATTTAGTTTCCGACAAAAATGAGAAATTAAAACGCAACAAATGAGAAGTGCTCACAAAGGAATGACACAATATTTAATTTGTTTAAATTGTACTATACGGATAATAATTGAAAGTTGAAAGAAAATAAAAAATCTAGAGGAAAGGAATGTTGATAGGAGCATTTGAATTTTAGACCTAAGACTCAAAAAAAAAAATAGAAGCGTCAAAATTATTTTTCTTTCTTATCCCTTAGATAAAATAATGCCTTGGGGTGAATTTAACCCCAAATACCATCGCGATATTTAAGAATGATAGGTCTTATTTAATTTGATTAATATTTTGAATTTAAAATTTTTGCTAATGAATGGGTATCATTCAATAAAACTGCCAATTCATAGCCTTTATCTATATAATCCTTTGCTTTTTTATAATCATTTAACATTTCATATAAAGCAATAAGATGATTATATATTCGGCATTGTTGCATCTTAAAATTATTCTTAATGGCAATATCTAAAGCAATAGTAAAATTTTTCTCAGCTTCTTGATAGTTTGCTAATCTATAGAGAGCTGTTGCTTCCATTTTAATAGATATACATTCCTCTTCAATTAAATTATTTTTCTGAGATATCATAGTCGCCCTAGTAAAATTTTCTAAGGCTTCTATATATTCACCGAATTGATATTTTTCATATCCTTGGTTAAGATATTTTTCATAATCCGTTTCAGATAGCATCAATTTATAGTTAATCAGTCATATAATTGAATTTCATTTATTATCTATAAATTAATATATATTTTATTCTCTTATAAGCCTTAACTAATTAGTTAGAATTATTAACTAGAGTTATTGATATTTTGTTCCCAAATGTTCCATTTTAGATAATTAAAAACTACTTAATACATTGAAAATGACCGATCCAAGATATCTAGGGATAAAAGGTGCGATTTTAAAGGAGACAGAAAAAGCACTATTTCTCTTATTAATTGATGGAAGGCAAGAGTGGTTTCCTAAATCTACTATTACTTCCTCTTTCATTTCCAATCAGTCTGAAGCTCAAGATTTCATAATTGCGAAATGGATTTTAGAAAAAAAGGGGCTGATAAGAGAATCCAAAAATGTTAATATCATAGGACACTCTGGGAGTGAAGATTATTTAAAACATAGATTGTTACGCAAAGGATTAGACGGTTTTAACTCATTTAAAGATATCCAATATTTTAAAAGTAATTTTTCGAAAATCGTGAAAAGTAGCACTGCGGAAGAACTGAAAAAGTTAAATTCAGTTATAGTAGGCTTAAAAAACGATGAATATAATTTAAGAAAAAGATTAGAAGAGAAGAAATCGGAATTACAGCAATCTTTAATTAAAGAAAAAACAGAGTTAATGGATAACTCTTTAAGCTCAAAAGGAAAAAGAAGGATTAAAAAAATAGAGAAAACTATCAAGAAGAAATTAGATAAGCCGTTCAAGAAGGATATCAAACAAATAAAAAAAACCGAAAAGGAACACATTTTAAGAGAGAAGAATCTTGAAAAGTCCGTAGAAAAGAAAGTTAGCCAGTTACATAAAGCACAAGATATAATTGAAAAGAATCAGCCATTTTTTGCAGGCGCTATTGGAGAAACTGCGGTTATTAAGGAATTAAGAAATCTTCCTGAAACATTTTACATTTTAAATGAAGTAAAGTTGAGTTTTTCTCGTTCAATTAGATGGAAAAAATATCAAGAATATGTAAAATCGTGTAAGATTGACCATGTTGTCGTTGGTCCTACAGTGATTTTTCTAATTGAAACCAAAAATTGGAGCCCCCAAAGAATGCAAACTGCGAGGTTTACGCCCCATAAGCAAATAGATCATGCGGGATATATATTCTTTATCCATATGATGGATAAATTTGGAAGAAAATTTCCAGTATATCAGATTGTAGCGACTTACAGACAACTTCCTCAAATCCCCTATGATTTTGTGACACAACTTACAATTCGAGAGCTTGTTGATCATATTCTTAGAGGACAGGGACATTTAAATGATTCTGACGTTCTAGCAATAGTGTCATGGCTTCGATCTTCACCTCATATTTCTAATTCAAAGCGTAGATTTCTGAAATTTTAATTTTTAAATGCATTATTTTTACTTTTTCCATAATTCTAACTTACTCATAAAATTCTAAAAACTGAATTTTTGAGCTTCTTTTAGTTGTAGAAAGTTGTCAAAATTTTCTTTAAACCAGGTAGCATTTTCAGTATGGACGGGAATAATGTAATCGGGGTCAATTGTTTCGATTGCCCATAATAAATCGCTTCTTGAAGCGTGTCCAGATGCGTGAAATCCTTTTGTAAATTCAGGTTTTAACCGTCCATTTTCATTTAAAATTTCGAAGCCATAGACATTAAATTCGAAATGTTTGAGCCAATTATTTAATCTTATAAAGTCAAATTCAGATTCTTCTTGGAAAGCTTCGCTTGAGGAGTAGATATAAGTTCCATTTTGGGGTTTTATATCGAGTAAATGTTTTATTTCGTAGAGCGAAAAGCATAGAATGTATTTATCAGGTGCTTTCGAAATTTCTGTAGGATCAATATAATGTAATTGGTTCTTTAAAAAGTTTTCTTCCCAGTAACTTTTACTGGACTTGTATTCACTATAAATTAAGATATCGCTGGTTCTATCGATTTTATCGACTTGTTCAAGAGATTTTAATAAATATGCTTGTTTTGCGGGAATTACGATGTTTCTACCAACTTTTGTGGCAATTTTTTTAAATATTTCAAGCCTTTCAAAGTTTCTTGCGGAAAAATCAGCAACGACAATTCCTTTTGCCTTATCAGTAACTTTGAGGCAATTTTCATAAACCTCTTCTTCTGATTCGTCAAGATCTTCTCTTGTTGCTCTTGTTCCTTCTATAATTAGTACAGAGGTATTTTTAGCATTATTAATAAATTTTTTACTTTTATTGGCATTTTTTCCATGAAGGCGGAAATCACCCGTATAAGCAATTGTAATATCACTAGAAAGAAGATACCCTGTCGCTCCGAAGATCGAATGATCTACTGGAAAGGGTTTAATTTCAAATTGGGTTGGATTATTTGTTAAATCGCTTAAACCACTGTTTTCTAGCGTCTTTAAGGTTCCATCTTTTTTGGGAGCATTTTTAAGATTTGTAGTCATAAAACTTTCAAAAGTATCCGAATATTTTTGCGTAGAAATAAGTTTACGAGTTTGGTAAGCTCCGCTAATTGCCTTTATTGTTTTATCAGATAATCCTGTAGTTTTTTTACAAAAAAACGCAACTTCTAATTGGGGTGAAAGTCTTGAAGAGTCTGCCATTCCTTTTACTAAAGCAAAAGCAGTCGGAGAAGTAATTATAGGAATTTCCGTATTTAATAAGCCGATATTTCCATAATGGTCCATATGCGCATGGCTAATCAAAACCGCTTCTATGTTTAAGGTTGGAAAGCTTGAAACGTCAAGATCGGGGGGAATAAGACTTTTTCTATAGATATTCAATTTCGGAATTAGATCTAATTGAATTAAGTCATAAATACCTCTAGATGGTCTATCTTTTAAAAATTCTTGTAAATATTGACCATACTTTTTAAAATTCATTCCAAAATCAAGAAATATACCTTTTCCCTTCTCTTCAATAAAAATTTTAGTTCCGCCGATGGTATTTGCTCCATCATAGATGGTTATAGATGTCATAGGTTTTCTAGTAATATTAATTAGTTTAATATAATAAATTTACAGATTTTCTCTACTTTTTTTGTGGTTTACAATATTTATGAACGATATTGTATGGTGTGTTTGGTGTTAAGATTAGAAAAAAAATTTAGAAGATTTGAAGATGTTTATCTTTTTTGATTTTTGTATTGACTGTATTGACATTTTCTTGATCGCGTATCGACATTTTCTTGAATTCACCTTTAAAACATCCCATTTTTCAAACCTCTTTATTTTTGAATTATATTCTTTCAATCATATCTTTAATTATTGATCTATGACAAAACTCAGGGTTTTTACAATAACAAACAAGAAAAACGGTTTTCTCTTCTGCTAAATTTTTTAAGTCTAATAATTTTGAACAGGCTTTTAGATTTAAATAGATTTCCGCCATGAATCTAATTTTATATTCCTTGAAATCCATTTTAGGATTCTTAGTACCATTAGGTTTCTTGAAGATTCCTGCATCAATCAATAATTCTTTACTTGGAGCAAGAATACTTTTAGAAGTGTTCGTTATTACCTCGAAATGAGCATTAGGATACTTGCTCTTAAATTCCTTTAATTTTGCTAAATAACAGTCTATTCTAATTCCCATTTTCTCTAAACCTCAATATAGTATTCGTCCCAATTTTCCTCAATTAAACAAGCAGTAAAATTCATAGTTTGGGATACGGTAGAAATAATTGTACTTCTTAAAATTCATTCTAAAATCGAGGAAAACACCTTTATGATTCTCTTCCACATAAATTTTATTACCGCCAATAGTATCTGTACCATCAAATATAGCTATGGAGGTCATTTTTTGTCAAATAATATTAATTAGTTGGATATAACAAATTTACAGATTTTCACTACTTTTTTTTTGTGGTTTACAATATTTATGAACGATTTTGTATTGCGTGTTTGGTGTTCGAGTTAAAAAAATAAATAAGGTTATATTAGTTATTTCATGGCATTAATCCACTAAACAAAGTGGCAATCATAAAACGTATTAATAGACCTAAAATTAAAGCGATGGCTCCAAGGATCAGCCCAGCTATTGCAAGTCCTTTAGTATCGTCTTTAATGATACCGATTATCCCGAAAATAACTGCAATGGCGGGTATTAGCCAACCTATTATAGAAAATAGAGCTAAGATGTCAGGCATTCCCAGTAATAAACTATAAAAACTACTTATAGAACTCATAGCCGCTATTGCCCCGCAAAGTGGGATACTAATCGAACCAAAAATCATTGCAACTATACCAAATGCTCTTCCCATATTTTTTATCACTATATTTTTGTAGATGTTATTAGGGAAGAAGTGAAAAAAAGGTAAGCTTGAAGCTTAAAGTTACCTTCTATTACCCCACCCATTGGGTAAGGGTTATTCTAAATGTCCAGAATAATCCCTTATCGTGGAGTTTTGCCCTTTGGTGTTGAGAGAACATGGTTTTCGCCTTAATTTTTTCTCTTCCCTATTTGATAAATTATAAATTTATTATACTCATTATCATTTAAATACTTTTTTGTGATCATATATCTTGAATAATATATGTATTTATAAAAATATAGTTATAATCATAAATAAGGGACTCATTTATTAATTTCTCTGAACATATACTATTATAGGAACATTTAATATGCAAGAAAAAAATTGTCAAATTGTACTGGTAGGACACACATCCCATAAGTTAATCCTATCGATTGATAAAGAAATAACTCATAAGCTCATTTTTATTACAGAAAGAGAGCCACTTCCAGGAACGCCTGAAGCTAAAAAGATATTAGAGGCACTGAATAAGTATTACAAGGAACGAAGAATTGAGGTGAAAAACGAAAAATTTGATTTTCACATTTCAACTAAGCCTATCGCAGAATTAATCCACCTCATTTACCAGCAGAAACTACTGAATTACGATAACATCACTATAAACATATCCGGCGGTTTGCGGTACATGGATATTTGGTTCTATATAGCGAGCTCGATTACAAATTCAAGAGTAATCCACGGTGATTTTATTTATGAAAAAAATGAAGAGGTGGGAATTTACTCAAATGCGGAAATGCAAACTATTCCATTTCAGTCTCTTACAGATAAACAATTTGAATTTTTAGCGCTCTTTTTTGGCGAATATAATAATTGGATTCAATTTTTTGACCCAGAATTATCTTTTAACGAAAATCTGTTATTGAATCAAAGGATAACTTATCAATCCTTAGAAGAGTTAAAAGCCGCTATGGAAAAAGTAAGGAACGAGACTATTTCGAGAGGCTCGATCAACGGTTTTATTCAAAAGTTATCTACAATTTCTGCGTTAAATGTGTATCCAAATCCAATTGATAAAAAAGAGAAATCCATCGAGATCAGTTATTTTGGTATTGCATATTTCCTCAATAGTTTGTTTCAGAAATATTTAATTAAAAACAGAGGGAGTAATAGTGTCCAATAAGAGACCTAAATATGTAATAAAGTATTTCTATTCATATTAGATAGATGTGTCTTTTGTAATTTAAATGTATGACAGTCTTTCTCTTTCTTGAAAATAAATTTATCGCCAGTTTATAATGCTACTTGATCGTTTAGAATTTCGATCTGAAAGATTTTTCCATCGTCCCAGTTTTCGCATGTTTTTTGGCTTGTCCAAAGGTAAGCCCCATCCCAGGCAATTCCAATCGGTCCTTCTGCGGGGGGGGTATATTCTACCCACCAATGTTCCATTTATATGCCATTTTGTAATATCAATTTCAGATGCGGCCCAGAAATGGCTCCCGGTCCAAGTCAAACTGCTGTAGATTTGTCCTCCAGTCATATTTATATTCTCAAGGAGAACTCCCGACTTATTAAATTTGAAGAGCTTCGAACCGTCAGATCCAGAAAGGTAAATGTAAGTGCCATCAGTTGCAACCCCATAAGCAGATCCAACCTCGCTTGGAAATGCATATGAATCTTGAACCTCAACAAAATCGCTGCTATTTATTTTAAACTTAAAAAGTTTATATAGGACTATATCGACCGTCCAGAAGTACTCCCCGTCGTATGCTAATCCATTGGGATTGATAATATCGTTGTTTCCGTAATCCGTTATATTTCCTGATGTAGGATTAATCTGTATGAAGTTTTGACGCTTTCCTATATCCGATTGGCGATGGCAGAACTTCCATAAAGAGTTATTGAGATATTCCAGTGTCCAATCGAAAGAAGTCACATAATTAAGTCTGTCAATCACCCTCCGAGTTTCATCCTCAGTTGGGTAAACATAGAGATATTGATCTTCTGGATCTCCAGGAACATAACCTAAGGGTCTTGGTTGATGGTCGATGAAATCGAGAATAGGAATCGAACTGAGCCATTTCCGGTGAAATCATTGCCTGATATGACCGTTGTAACGGTTGAATCTGTCATAATATTACTTCCATTGATGTTTTCAAATCTATTTTCGATGATACTCATGTTTGAAAAGGCAGAAGTCATAATTGCGATAATAGAATAATTAACGAAGTAATTTCCTATTATTGAAGAATTCGAAGCTTCGGAGTATATCCCGCAATTACCTCCGTTAAAAATGTTCTCCTAGATTGTAATATTATAATTAAAATTTTCGAGTACTATCTCGTGATACCCATTTTCATAGAGGAGATTGTGTTCAATTAGGCCAGAGGACTGTGTTGTCATAATACCCTCGGTGTGAACCCATCTGACAATGGAGTGAGATATTGAGACATTTGAATTTGTTAATTCAAGACCAATTAATGGAAATTCGACGATAACATATTTAAATACAGAATTATTTGAATTCGTACACATAATTCCTCCCCAGTCACCGTTTATTGGCTGTTCTGCATCAGAAGTGAACCAAATTTGTTGCTCAGGAGTTCCGATAGCCTTAATTGTACCACCTGATGTCATTATTCCTGGGCGAGTTATATTTTTATATCCTCTGGCGTGTTTAAACTCAATAAATGTTCCAGGTAGAATAGTTAAAGTTATTCCCTGAGATACTATTACAGTTTCTCGAACGTAAATATGACCTTCCCAGGTTGTGTCTTTTGAAACAGTCCCACCTACTAAATTAGGGACGGGAGGTTTCTCTTCAGTTGTAAATATAACTAGGATTGTAATCGTCGGAATACCGACTATAAGAATGATAATAAAAGCTAAAAAAATCTTGTTCTTGAAAATTTTTGTATTTTTCATCTCCTTCACAAAAAATGCTTATTGTTATAATATAGGATAATTTTTTTTTTTTTTCCACAGCATATTATTAAAGGAGAGATTCTATTAGATATTTTAATTTTCCCTAATAATTTTTACAGAAAAGTAAAGCTTTAAAAGTTCATTATACCAAACAATGCTTATACTTTAACTAATAGAGAGTTGGTGTAATTATGGAACAAAATATTAATTACCGCGTGAAGCACCGTCAGTATAAATTTTAAGTTTGTCTCCTTTTTTAACTGGACTTCTATTCATAATAAATAGGAGTGTCTTTTTTCATTTAAATTTATAACAACCAAGAATTAATTTAAAAACAAATATAAATTTAGGGATTGAAATAAAAAGTAAGAGATTAAAATAGTTGATTTTCCATTCCATTTTTTATTGATTAAGGCAGATAGAGATAAAAATCTACGAGTTGTCCATATTTTAAAAAAACCCCCTTTATATTGGGTGTACCCTTTCAATGTGTCGTCCACAGTGGAATAATCATTAAAAAAAAGAGTAAAATTTATTTTCTATATTTTCCGTAGGTTTTACAAGTATCTATCATAGCTTTTAGATTTTCAAGTTTAGCATCATCAGGAATTTCAACACCAACCCAGAGTCCACCACCATCAGCACAATCATCAATAATCTCTTTGGTTCTTTTTTCAATTTGAGCTGGTGTTCCTAGTGTGAAAAGTGATGGTTTAAAATTTCCTTCGATGGCCATATGTCCGCCTAGAATTTCTTTTGCTTTGGTTATGTCTGTTCTTTCATCCATGTGCATGTAGATCTTTCCTTTTGGTAATTCGGTGAAATAATGTAGTCTTGAGGTCCAATCCGTATCGCAGTGAAGTTGAACTAAATAACCGTCTTTGATGAATTTATTAACCATTTTTTTTAGATATGGGAAAACTAATTCTTCAAAGACCTTTTCTGAAATGAAATCAGCGCTAGATCTTATATTTCCCATCAGAATTGTGTTTCCACCACTTAGAGAGGCGGCATATTCACCAATTGCGATCATTCCATCGATCATGAAATCGGAGGCAGCTTTTATTTTATCTGGGTATCTATAAATATCTTTCATAAAATTGGTTGCTCCTCTTAAGTAAGATAGAACTTCAAAGGGCAGAAACGTTCCCGCATCTGCTAGTGATGGTACTTTATAAACTTCTATCCATCTTTTAGTATTCTCAGCCACTAGTTTGCCCATTTTGTTTAATTTCATCAGATCGCCCATACCTGCGTTTCTAAAGTTGAATAGTTTAAGAAAACCTTTTTCTATGATGTTATCATAGTCTTCTACACTCATTATTGGATTGGTGGTACTTCTTTCAGCAAGTTGAGGTGATGAATTTTTTCCTAATTGACGACCTGGAAGCTTCCAATCAAGGTAATAACTCGAAAAGATGATTGGAAAGGGATTTATATGTATGGGGTACATAGCACCCCCCGCAATTCCTAAATCGAACCCTCCCACTTTATTGAAAATCCATTCATTAGCCTTTTGGGCTTTAATTGGGTCAAAAACTAGTTCTTCTATGGTAATATCATAATATTTTGCTGGTAACCAATCCATTAAGACCCATGTAGGTACTCTATCAGGTTCTTTCAAATCCAATATTGTTGCGACTCTCTCAATAGAATTCATAGATTTTTCTTCTTTAACATTCACACTAATCCCTCCTTTATCCAATTAGATACTATTTTTACACCTTTGAAAGCATTATCGGTGAAAGCATCAGCACCTGCTTCTCTCATCCATAATTCATCTACCGGAAGGCCTCCTATAATAATTTTGATTTTATCCCTTAATCCTGCAGCTTTTAACATTTCCGTTGTTTCTTTCATAGATTCCAGAGCCACTGTAAGCAACCCTGAATACCCTACTATATTGGCATTTGTTTCTTTCACTTTCTCTATGAACTTTTCTGGTGGTACATCAACACCAATATCATAGACTTCAATTCCCGCGGTTTGAAGTAAGGTAGTAAAAATATTTTTTCCAATATCATGCACATCACCTTTTACAGTCCCCATTACGACTATTGCTGAAGATTTATCAGCTTTATGTTCTGCTTTTAGAACAGGTTCAAGAATTTTAGCGGCTTGTTGAAAAATTTCTCCCGCCGGG
>JABUBL010000304.1_pt1 | contig 13865 bp, 14 predicted proteins | sample 7240371 | NCBI WGS metagenome assembly JABUBL01 (sample SAMN07256343, study PRJNA390944) | subsurface metagenome | isolation source: Methane hydrate marine sediment | place: Pacific Ocean: Eastern North Pacific, ODP site 1244 | collected 2002
AATCCTCGCCGGGACGAAAAAGGGCCCCCGCCTCTCCCTCAACATCGCCCCATTTGTCCCCAAGGCGGGCACGCCGTTTCAGCGTCTGCCCATGGCCTCAATCGGGACATTAAAACAACGGATTGCCCGATTAAAGGGCAGCCTGGCCCCGCAGGGTATCCAGTTAAAGAGTGAAAGTCCAGCGTGGAGTCAGGTTCAGGCGGTGCTCGCCCGCGGCGATACGAGAGTGGCTCAAGTACTGAATAACATCGAAGAGAATTCGCTGGCAGGCTGGCGAAAGGCAGTGGCCGGATGTCATCTGGATACCGATTATTACGCTCACCAGCAGTGGCCGGAAAGCCAGAAACTACCCTGGGATATTATCGATACCGGCACGAAAACAGAAGGCAGGGACTAAGCTCAGTTTCCAGCTATGACTGCTGTACCCACCTGATGGCGTTCTGGAAAATCTGAAAGCCGTCACCGTACCGTTTGGCGCCCAGTCTTGTCCACTGCGGGTGCTGGGTACCCCTGATGTGTCGCTCGGGGTGGGGCATCAGAGCAAATATCCGCCCTGAAGAATCGCAGATGCCGGCGATGTTGTCCATAGAGCCATTGGGGTTGTGGGGATAGCCGGCCCCAGTATCGCCCTGCTCGTCAGCGTAACGAACGACAACGTTTATATGCGGCAGAATATCTGGCTCGGCGACAAACTTACCCTCGCCGTGCGCCACCGGAACGTACATGCCGTCCATATCTTTCGTGAAAACGCAGGAGCTTTTTTTATTTACCGCCAGGCGAACCCACCGGCACTCGAATTTGCCCGAATCATTGGCCGCCAGTGTTATCCGCGGCTGGCGGCCATTTTGCGGCTCAGGCAGAAAACCGGCTTTAACCAGCACCTGAAAACCGTTGCAGATGCCCAGAACGAGCCCACCGACCTCAAAAAAGCGCCTGATGTCCTCCCCCAGCTTGAGTTTCATCTCGTTGGCCAGCACTTTGCCGGCAGCGATATCATCGCCATAGGTGAAGCCACCGGGAATGACCAGAATCTGGTAGTCAGTCAGCCGTCGTTCATGCCTGATAATCTGGTTGACGTGAACCAAATCTACCGCTGAACCGGCCTGCTCAAAGGCGAAGACGGTCTCCGCGTCACAGTTGGTGCCCGGCGCCCGCAGCACGATTGTTTTAACCATCCATCACCACCTCAGCGGCTTCTGCCAGGCCTCCTTTAATTCATTTATAGATATGGAGACAACGCTATTTCCCTTCTGCCCATAAACATCAAGCCCCGGCTCATTGATTACCTGGCCAATCAGGGCAAATGGCGTGCCTGCCATTTCTTTTTCAAAAAGGTCTTTCTTATCAGGCGCCACCTCGACGATGAACCGGCTGTTCGACTCCGAAAAGAGGACGAAATCGTCACGGCCTATTGACTCGCCAAGCGGCACCTCTTTCAGGTTTATACTCGCCCCCAGCCCGCCGGCAAAGGCCATTTCGGCCACCGCCACGCCGATGCCCCCCTCGCTGCAGTCGTGGCAGGCCCTGACCAACTCCCTTCTGGTGGCTGTGCTCAGGTTTTCCATCAGGTGTCTGCTCCGCTGCGGGTCAAGTTTTGGTACGCCGTTGCCGACCAAGCCCCGGTTCTTCAGATACGCCGAGCCGCCGAGTTCACACCGCGTGCTGCCCGCGATGTAGATGAAGTCGCCAGCCTGCTTGAAGTCCATGGATATGGCCCGGCTCACGTCGTCCATGACACCGATGGCCGAGATGAGCAGCGTATGCGGGATAGATATGGTTTTGCCTTCATACTCGAACTCATTGTTCAGGCTGTCCTTGCCCGAAATAAAGGGGGTTCCATAAACAACGGACATGTCATAGCAGGCCTGCGCGGCACGAACAAGTGCCCCCAGCATCTCGGGTCGGCGGGCACTGCCCCAGCAGAAGTTGTCCAGCAGCGCCACCCGGTTAAGGTCGCCACCCACGGCAATAATTTGCCGCAGGGCTTCATCAATCGCCGAGGCAGCCATCCAGTAAGGGTCGATATCGGCATAGCCGGGGTTAATGCCGTTGGCAATGATGACGCCTTTTGGCGAGCCCAGTATGGGTTGAATGATAGCCGCATCACCGGGACCGTCATTATGCTTCCCCACCAGCGGTTTGAGGACGCTGCCCCCCTGCACCTCGTGGTCGTACTGGCGGATGACCCATTCCTTGCTGCATACATTCCACGAACTTAATATCTTCAGCAGCGGCTCATTCAAGTGCAATGGCTCAGCGAAATCGGGTTCGGGGTGACGGGTTGGTTCCCAGACTGCCTCCCTTTGCAACTGCGGGATACCATCATGCAAAAATCCCATTTCTAAGTCGCCGACCGGTTTCCCATCATAGAAAAGTCGTAGCCGGCGGTCATCGGTGAATTCACCGATAACGGTCGCCGCCACATCCTCACTGGCAAAGAGTTTTAAAAGCTCGTTTACTTTCGCGGGCGGTATGGCCAGAATCATCCTCTCCTGAGATTCGGAAATCCATATTTCGGCATAGGTGAGCCCGGCATACTTCAGGGGCACCCTGTCCAGGTCAACCCGAACACCGGTCTCCGCTGCCATCTCCCCCACCGCCGAGGAAAGGCCTCCGCCACCGCAGTCAGTGATGCGTGCATATAGACCGCGGTCACGGGCCTGGAGGAGAATATCAATCATCTTCTTTTCCACAATGGGATTACCGATCTGAACCGAGGTGAAAGAAGTGGCCTTTGATGCCCCGGTGAGCTGCTCCGAGGCGAAGGTAACGCCGTGAATGCCGTCCCTGCCCGTCCGGCCGCCAATGAGGACCACCTTATCGCCCGGCCTCTGCTTACCGTGCCGGGCAATTTCCTTCGGCAGCAAACCCAGTGTGCCGCAGTACACCAGCGGGTTGGCCACGTAACGCTCATCAAAGAGAATGGCGCCGTTGAGTGTCGGTATGCCGAGCCGGTTGGCGTAGTCAGCCACTCCGGCCCGCACTCCCTTGAACATACGGCGGGGGTGCAGTACTCCCTGGGGTAACCTGTCGTAAGGTAAATCGGGTGGGCCGAAACAGAAGACATCGGTGTTGGCGATGGGCTTTGCTCCCAGCCCCGTGCCGAGAGGGTCACGGATGACACCGCCAATTCCGGTGGCGGCCCCTCCGTACGGCTCCACCGCCGAGGGATGGTTATGCGTTTCCACCTTGAAACAGAGTGCCCACTGACCATCAAAATCGATCACACCGGCATTATCCACGAAAACGGAAAGGCACCAGGGCTTGTCGAGCTCGCGGGTTGCCTTCATCACGGTGCTTTTCAGCAGATTGTCCACTACCTTGTTATCCAGCGTGAACCGGCCCTTGAATGTCTTGTGGACACAGTGCTCCGACCAGGTCTGGGCCAGCGTCTCAAGCTCAACATCGGTCGGGTTACGGCCCTGCTTCTGATAATAATCAACGATGGCCTGAAACTCATCAGCGGTGAACCCGAACTGCTTCTGCAATGCCGTCCGGTCAGCGGTCAGGATATCGACCACTTCCAGTTTGAAATGATATCTTGGGTTCTCCAGGAAGCTGAGCTGTTCCCGCTCCACTACGTGCTGGATGATGGGGTTCACCAGCAATCGGCTGCAAATAACTCCCACCTGTTCACCGGTTAGCTGACCTTCGATGAGATACCGCTTTGAAGTCTTGACCGCGCTCACCGCCTCCACCTCCAGGTCCCGAATCGCCTTCAGGACACTATCCTCAACCGGGTCGGTAACTCCAGGATTATAGGCGACCTCAACAGCATGGTATCTGGATTCATCAACTGGCTCGGCCGGTGCACCCTGCTGGTAGCTGCAGAGCTGGGTAACGGGGTCGGCGAGGAGACTGCACCCTATCAAATCCAGCGTCGGCGCATCAAGCTCGGCATCAAGCCAGTAGATATCCACGACGCGTACATCAGATACGGTAGCAATGCCAAGGTCATGGATGTCTTTGACCAGTCCCTGCCCTCGGGCATCTGGTAGATGGCTTTTCAGCCGGACTTCTATTCGGTGCATCTGCTCGTCACTCCATTACCCGGAGATTAAAAAGAGGGGCTTGCGCCCCTCCTGAACACTCAAAATGCTCGCTCTTCTTCACCTGATTCATGAACTGAGTAATTCGCTGACTACTTCGTTGATTTCACGACCGTCCGCCCGACCTCTAAGCTGTGCCATAAGCTTTGGCATTACTTTGCCTTTATCACCCGGCCCTTCGGCGCCCATTTCTGCGATGACTTTTCGAGCGACCTCAACAACCTCTTCCCGGTTCATCTGCTGCGGCAGGTATCCCTGAAGTACGGCCAATTCCGCCTCTTCCTTATCAACAAGGTCCTGACGGTTTCCCTGCTTGAAGGCCTCAATGCTCTCGCGACGCTGCCTGACCTCTTTGGTGATAACGCCAAAGATATCGCTGTCCTCCAGCTTTGCCTGCCGGGCAATTTCAGCGTTGTTGATTGCCGCCATCAGCATTCTGATGGCGCCCCGCTTTATGGTATCGCCGCTTCTCATTGCCTGTTTGAGGTCATCAGACAGCTTCTGTTTCAGGTTTACCTCTACCATATTGTCCTCACCAATGGACTATCTTCTCGTTTCTCTGGCGATACTGCGTCCTTTTACCGCTCTTTTACGTTTGCGGCTGACGCTTGGCTTTTCATAGTGCTCACGACGACGTACTTCCGATAAAATGCCGGTTTGCTGGACCCGACGGTTGAACCGTTTGAGCAAACTTTCAAAGCTCTCGTTATCGCCCGCCACTACCTCGGCCAAATAGCATCATCCTCCTTACCAAAACCAGATTATTTTTTATTTTCAACATCTGGGAAGATGACCACACCAGAGCATCGGTGCTACAAAACACAGCACCATCACATTTTAGTCAGTAGCTGAACCCAATGTCAAGAAAGGATAAGGACTCCAACCAGCGAATTTTAATGAAATTTTATCACCATTTTTACGATATCTTAACTTGTCCCGTTTAGAATGAACATGGAATATATATGGACAAATGGCGCTAATTCAGGTATATTGACATTTGCCATTTGGCGAATTAGAATAAGAAATATGGAGGAGTGCAGTCATGCCACGAGTAAATAGTGATCTTGGCAGAATAATAAAACAGCAGAGAATCACCATTCCGCTGACTCTTCAGGAACTCGCTGCCACTTCGAGCGTGTCTTCCTCTCATCTAGGACGTATTGAAAGGGGCGAGCGCTTTCCTTCAGCTCACATCCTGCGCAGAATTGCCAGGCCGCTTGGCTTTGACGAGGATGAACTCTTTACCCTCGCCGGCTTTCTGTCGCCACAGACTTCCGGAGTAGCTGAAGAGAAAAATGCCACTTACGGCAACCGACGCCTGGACCCGTATGTTGCCAAGATGTTAGCGGAAGAGTCAATTGAGATTCAGCGGGCGGTCATTGGCATTCTCAACACGATAAAACTCGTCGCCAAGGGAATGAGCAAAGGGAACGAGTAATATCCTGCTGACCGGAGAAGATCAATCGAATTCACCGAGGGCGGGAGACATGGCAGGTGTGAAACAGATAAATAACAAGAGAAGCCAAAAGATCGGCTTTGGCGATGCCACCGTTCATGAGCTGAAAACGCTGCTTACCGCCATCATTGTTTCCGCAGAACTTCTGGCCGAAGAGCTTCAGCCTGACCATAAAAGTATGCCACAAAGACTCATCCAGAATATCACTCGCAATGCGCACAGCCTTGATGAAAAGCTGGCCAACTTCTCGGAAATGGCCGGGCTACTTTCCGGAGAGTTCTCCTTTCAACCAGAACTGCTTGAGATTGGACCGGTCATTCATGACGTTACCTCCCAGATTTATCCAATCACGCACAGCAAGAAACAGACCTTACACGTTGATTTGCCCACCACACTACCTCATATCAGGGCCCACCGTCATTACCTGGAACAGATACTGCTGAACTTGCTCACCAATGCCAGCAAGTTCACTCCAGAGGGAGGAAACATAACGGTGAGCGCCACCAGTAATGACGCCAACCTTATGATTGAGGTGGCTGATAACGGCATGGGCATTCCGATTAATAAGCAGGACCTGGTCTTTCAACCCTATTACCAGATTAACGGGGGCAAAGGAAGCGGACTGGGACTGGCCATTACCAAGTTCCTGGTAGAACTTCACGGCGGCAAGGTCTGGCTGGAGAGTACACTGGGAAAGGGTAGTCGCGTTAGCTTCTCCCTACCGCTATCTGACCAGAGATAAGTACCGGGGTTGTACGGATGAATGTAGTAGTTATTGATGATTCGCCGGAAATAATAGAGGTAGTGACACTGTGCTTCCAGCTACGGTGGGGCGACACCACGGTGTCTCCCGCTAATGATGGCAGCAAAGGGCTGGAGCTTGTCGAGAAGGAAAACCCTGATCTGGTCATACTTGATATCGGACTGCCCGATATGGATGGTTTCCAGGTGCTCCGCGAGATACGGCGCTTCTCTCAGGTGCCGGTAATAATGCTTACCGTGAAGAACGAGGACACAGACATCGCCAAGGGGCTTGAGCTGGGGGCCGATGACTATGTTACCAAGCCCTTCAGCCATATTGAACTGCTGGCCCGGGCGCAGGCGGTAATGCGCCGCGCCGTGGGTGGGTCTGAGCCGGCTGAGGAACGGCCCTACACCAGTGGAAAATTGCACGTCGACTTTAACCGCCATGAGGTCAAGATTGACGGCAGACCAGTGAAGTTTACGTCCACGGAATACAAATTGCTTTACTATCTCATCAAGAATGAAGGGCGTTTGCTTTCCCATGAAAACCTGCTCACCAAAGCCTGCGGCGAAGCATATCGTGACGCCAGAGACCTGCTCCGGGTGCACATCCAGCACCTGCGGCAAAAGCTCGGTGATAACGTTGAGTCACCCCGCATCATCGTTACCGAGCACGGTATGGGCTACAAATTTGTCAGTCCTGTCTGAGCTCTGGCCGAACAACCCAGAGACTTTCCGGTAAACTTCACTGCTTATCATTCCGCACGCCATTCTTTACGAAACTTTAATAGAACCTTTACGAAATCTTTATTTTTTTTATGCCTCTCTTTATGCCCACATGTTAGATTAAAAGCGTAGCAATCATCGCAGCCTTAGAGGAGCTGAGAATGGAAAAGATAACTGTATTCCTAGCAGACTGGCAAGTGCTCTTCCGCGAAGGCATTCATTTCACCCTGTCCGGTGAGGAAGATATGGAAGTGATTGGTGAGGACGTAGGCAACGAACAGGCACTTGATTTTATTTCAGCCAACCCACCACAGGTAGCAATTCTGAACGCCAGCCATGATAAGGTAAACGGTTTTGAGGCTACGCGCCAAATTAAACAGATCCTGCCCGAAGTATCGGTCATTCTGGTCATGGATAATTATAACGAAGGACAGCTTTTTGACGCGCTGAAAAGCGGGGCCAGTGCCTGCTTCACCAAGGACGTCGACCCCGAGGTCGTCGTTAACTCAATACGGGAAGCGGTGAAGGGCAAACAACCGATAAGTGAGGTCATCTGGAAACCGGAAATTGCCTCCCGGATTCTGGATGATTTTACCGCTTTCTCCTCGCTCGGCGAGGAGGTTGGGAAACTGCTGGCGCACCTTACTACTCGTGAGGCGGAAATCCTGCACCAGATCGCTGATGGAAACACGAGAGAACAGGTGGCCAGTACACTGGCCATCAATGATGAGACACTGGACAACCGGCTTCAGTCTGCCCATTACAAGCTGGTCGTCAACGACCAGAAGCTGGTGTTGATTGAGGCGGCACAGAGCAGTCTGCCGGCAATATCAAGGGTCAGTTTCACCGGCAAACCGGGCACCGAATACATTACCAAAGAGGAATTCACCGCTTTCAAGGAAAGCTTGAAAGAACATTTCAAATTCCTCAGCGGAGATATAAGTTAAACAAGCAGAAACAGGGGGGTGATCAAATGTGAAATCGACCAGGGAAGCAGACATTATTAAAGATGGTAGGAATCCCTAAAAGAAAGTGCGGAGAGGAAAACCTGCCACCCGAGAAAATGTCAGCCATATGTTAAAAGAATTAATTGAAATTATCAATTAATCAGAAGGAGGAAACAAAATGAACACAATAATTAAGGAAATCATGGGAAGCACACTGAGACGCTACTTCATCATCGCTCTGGTGGCATCGCTGGTGGTTACCAGTGGCATGTTTGCCTATGCGTACACGACCACCTCCACCAGTCTAACCGTCACAGGTGCTTCGGCTAGTTTCGCCGACGTTACGGACAATATGACTGTTCCCGAGTACGACGCGTTCGGAAGCTACCGGGGCCGCATAGAGGCCGGTAACCTCTTTAATATAACACCTGACTCCGAATATCCCGGTGACTTGCAAATAAACGTTTACCTCGACAACCTCGACCAGCTGAGTTACAAGTACGGGATGCTCCTGATGAACATAAAAATTGCAGATAATGCCGGCAATTTTCTGGATGTAGAGGGAATAACCAAACCACTCACCCTGCAAAACGGCGTAGTGAGCTTTGTTTCTACCTCCTCTAATTTCACTGCCGGCACAGACTTCTATGTTCAGGTGACGGGTGGTGTCCACCGGTCATTCCCCTGGGCTTACTTATCAGGTGTTGGTGGTTCCGGGTCATGGGAACCCTCACTTACTGTTGAAGTGGTCCAGGCTGGTCTGTAATGAAGAAGCAGGTGACTCGCTCAGTATCGGGGTTGTGCCTCAGACGGGGCAACCCCGATACAGGGAAAGAGAACAGTACTGATATAGCAAATATAGTAACTGACTATAAAGTTGACAGATATTATGACAAGTGGTAAAATTTGAGCAAAGTAATCACCAACTGTCATGAAAGGGAGGCACAAAAATGAAGAAGATACTGCTAATCGCTCTAGTGGCATTGTTAGTAGTAACCGGTGGCATGTTTGCCTATACCTTTACCACCGCCACCGCCACCATCGGCGTTACCGCACCGACATCTGATTTTGCCAATATCACGGCGGGCTCCAGCATCACCGCACCGACCGTTTTCGGCAAATTCACCGGCACCTGGCCGTCGAGCACAATATTCGACATCACGCCGACGGAAAACTACACCGGTGACCTGGTGGTAACCGTATATATGGTCAATACCGGGCAGCTAGTACGGCAATACCAGCACGTCAACATGACGCTTGAGTTCCAGGACAGCACCAACAGCACGGCTGATGAACAGGGAACCGCCCAGGTCCTCAACCTGCAGAACGCCCAGGTTATGTTTACCTGGGAAAACGACCCCGGTGGCGGCCCTTACAAAATAGTGCTCACCGGCGGTGGGTACCGGCTGCACCCGTTTAAGTCATTAACTGGCGGCAGCTACCAGCCGCAGATATGGTGTGAAGTAACCCAGAGGTAAAATTATAGAAATACCAAAATATGGGTATGAATGACCAAGCAGTGGGAAAGAAACACAAAAAGGAAATTTTATCTGCTCGTGGCGCTGGGTCTTGTCCTGATACTCAGTGGCGGGGTCTTTGCCTATACGTATACCACTGCCATCGGGACCGCTAGTGTCGGCGAGCCCTCGGCTGACGTTGCCACCTGCAATGTCTCAACAGGTCAGCCCGACTGGAGTTCGGTCACCGATAATCTCTCGAAACAAATCACCTGTGGGGCTTCCCCACAGGTGATTTGTTTGATATAACCCCCAACGCCGCCTATACCGGCGACGTACAAGTGAGCATCTACCTGACCAATGCCGCCAACTTAACCAGAGCCTACAAGTACATCAATATGAAGTTGTACCTCGAAGGCTCGGATGAAGCCGGGGAAACACCCAGCTACCGGGTGCTTTCCCTGCAGAACGGAAGGGCCAATTTCTCTCTGGCCGGCATCACCTCCTCGTCAAAAAACTGGGTCCAGACGACTCAGTCCGACTTTGAGGACGGCACCTTAAGCCAACTTGACACCACCACCAGCCCCGGAGACGTATTAATTGAGAAGTTTACCGACAACGTAACCGATAGTTACGATGACCAGTCCAAGGTTGCCTCCGCCGCCAATGTCACCGTATCAGGAGGGCAGGCGAAACTGAGTTACGTTTCCGGAGCCAATACCACCGGAACACTGAGACCGAACGCTGCTGGGGATGATACAAATATCTCTTTCCAGTACCCCAACACGGGAGCACACTGGGACAAGGTGGATGATGTAACCTCCGATAACTGGTCAACCTATGTCTATACCCGCTCAACGAGCTACGAGAGAGACCTGTACAACATACCGAGCCTTAATATTACCGAGGAAACCATCAACGATGTTACCGTTTACTTTACCGCAGCGAGAGACCCGGATGCTTATCAAATTTACGCCATACCTTATGAGGGAAGCCTAAATGACGGCTACATAAAGACGATTGAAATGGATACCTCCGGCAATATTACTGACACCGTTATTGATTCATATATGTTTGATGCGACCAATATAGCAACACCCAGCATTGTCCAAATCTCAAGTGACATTTATGCTGTCGTGTACGAAGGTGATGGAAGCGACGGTTATATCAAGACGCTGGAGATAGATTCCAGCAGCGGTAATATTACCGATTCAATCATCGACACCCTTGAATTTGACGCGGTGAATGGTCTGACCCCATATATCGTGAATATATCCGGTAATGTTTTTGCTGTCGCGTACGAAGGTCCAGGGGGCGACGGTTTCCTCATTACCGTTGAAATCGCCAGCGACGGCCAGATTACGGATACGATTATTGATACCCTTGAATTTGATACTCAAGATGGAGACGCTCCCTTTATGGCCAGTATTTCGGGTGATATCTTTGCCATCGCCTATTCAGGGAAAGGGACGGACGGCTTTCTGAAAACAGTGGAGATAAACTCCATCGGTAATATTACCGATACCGTAATCGATACTCTGGAGTTTGATCCTGGCCAAGCCATCACGCCACATTTAGTCAATGTCTCGGGTAGTGTTTATGCCATAGTCTACGGCGGCCCACTCGGCGATGGCTTCCTGAAGACAGTTGAAATCGCCAGTAACGGCCAGATTACGGATACGGTAATCGATACCCTTGAATTTGATACTTTAGATGGAGACAACCCGGATATAATTGCTGTTTCCGGGGATATCTACGCTATAGCCTATACAGGTGTAGTAGGTGATGGCTTCCTGAAGACAGTTGAAATCGCCAGTAACGGCCAGATTACGGATACGATTATTGATACTCTTGAATTTGACACTCTGGACGGCCACACTCCGAGACTAATCCAAGTCAACGATGTGGATGGTATCTTCGCCATTGCCTACGAGGGTGATGCTGGCGATGGCTTCCTGAAGACAGTTGAAATCGCCAGCAACGGCCAGATTACGGATACAGTAATCGATACCCTTGAATTTGACACTGGTACCACTTTGACTCCGCATATTTTACTTGTCCCCCACCCCACAGGCAATATCACCGCCCGGGCAGCGATAAAGACCTACGGGACGGTTTACAACGGCACTGAAGAAACCATAACCAGCAGTAATTTCACCACCAAATCCTACCAGTGGACCACCAACCCGAACACGGGCCAACCCTGGACGGCAAGTGAAATAACCGCACTGCAAATCGGCATCGAACTTAAGACAGAAAGTCGGAGGGATTTCGCTGCTTCCACCCAGGTTTACGTTGAAATTAACTATACTTCAGTGACTTACTATTTGCGAGGCACCATTACCTCCACAAATCTGCTGGCCAGTGCCAATGTGGCCAGCATTGATGACTTCTATTACGATGCCTCGGCAATTCCGGCCGCAACCGGCCTGAGAGTACAGTTTTCCCAGGACAATACCAACTGGTACAATTCGGCGGGTACGCTCGATGGCTGGGACACTCTTTCTCAGGGAACGAATAATATAGACCTCTCCGGCTTGAGCTGGTCTGGAGCCAATTTTTATTACCACATGGAATTCACTTCCGACACAAGCGATACGCCGGTGCTGGATGAGATAAGAGTTTATTTTTCCACTTACTACGCATCGGGAACACTTACTTCCTCCACCCACGATGGCGGGAATTACGGCAACTTTGACTGGCAGGTCATTTACTTCACCATCAATGAGCCATCCAGTACAGATATCAAGTTTCAGTTGAGGTCGGCCTCAACCGAAGGGGGTCTCAGCTCAGCAACCTGGTATGGCCCAACCGGTACCGGCGATTACTATATAACGACGGGCACGGCAATCAACTCCGCCCACGATGGTGACCGCTGGCTGCAGTACCAGGCCTCTTTCTCCGGACCCGGCGATGACACGCCAACGCTGAGTGATGTTACCATCACCTACACCGTGGCGCTATCAGGCTATACCGTGAAAATCGTAGGCGGTGGCTACTGCCTGATTTCGGATAACACCTCGGAGTGGGCGGCGGGATGGACCGCCACTCCCGAGTTTTACTGTGAGGCCACCCAACGGTAACGGCGCAAACTTTTTAAACCGAATAATAATCGCATGGAAACAAAGAACCGTGAACAAGAAATTCTTGCTTATCATCGCCGCCGCCCTCATCATCATCAGTAGCGGGATATACGCCTATACGTACACCACGGCTACCGGCACACTTGGTACGCCCACGCCAACGGGAGATATTGCCACCGTCAATGCCACGGCAAACCAGCCAGGCTGGAATGATGTTTTAACGACGGCGAACGAAGACATAATTTACAGACCCATCGGCATCGGTGACGAGACTGCAATTAAAAGCCAGTTCCCTGCTTCCGGAGAGCACTGGGACAAGGTGGATGAAACTACTTCAGACAACGATAGCACCTATCTTTACACACCCACAACAAATTACGAAGAGGATTTATACATTACCGCCAATCACTCCACGCAGACAGCCGGTGGGGATATCCAGTACGTTGAGGTCTTCATGGTCTCGCGCGTTATCCTGAGCGCCGAGCTGAACTCTGCATATGTCCACATCAAGACCAATGGCTCTGAATATAACGGTGCTTCGGAAAACTTATCCACCAGTTACGCTCTATATTCAAACCAATGGAATATCAATCCGCAGAGCAGTAGCTCCTGGACGTGGAGTGAAATTGATGACCTGCAGACTGGCGTCGCTATGAGGAAAGCAGGCCCGGCCATAGACTCGCGGTGCACGCAGGTCTACGCCAATATCAACTTTGATGCTCCCGAGCTCAATGGTAACACGCCCACCGACGACCTGTTTGAAATCACAGTCAACGATGATTATGACGGCAACCTTCAGGTGAGAGTTTACCTGACCAATACCAATGACCTGCTGAAGGCATACGACAACCTCAGTATGTATTTGTACCTGGAAAGCTCGGAGGAGGCCGGTAAAACACCCAGCTACCAGCTGATGAACCTGCAGAACGGCATCGCCATCTTCAACCTGGTGGGGATAAGCGGCGGCAGCTATACGCTTTCGGTTACCGGTGGCACCTACCAGCTATTTTCACGCGAGATTTCGGAATGGGAGGCGGGGTGGACGGTGACCCCGGAACTGTATTGCGAGGCCGAGCAGCGATAGGGTAAATTCCGTTTATTTACGAAAGTTTAACGGAACCTTAACGAAATCTTTATGTTTTTTACGCCAATCTTTATACCTTTATGTTACATTTATAGTAGAACGAAATAGGATAAAAACGGCACGATGAGGGAATTTTTAACAATAATCTTAACCAGAACATTCCGCTACAAGCGGGCGCTCACGCTCATTACCGTAGTGACGCTATGCCTCATCGCCTTCATGGCGATACGGGGCACCATGCCGTTTATGCCTGTTTTCGGCACCAGCATGGAGCCTGAACTCCATGCCGGCAACCTCATCCTGATTAAAGACAAGAACC
>JABUBL010000305.1_pt1 | contig 13861 bp, 14 predicted proteins | sample 7240371 | NCBI WGS metagenome assembly JABUBL01 (sample SAMN07256343, study PRJNA390944) | subsurface metagenome | isolation source: Methane hydrate marine sediment | place: Pacific Ocean: Eastern North Pacific, ODP site 1244 | collected 2002
AAGTGGGGATTGAGAAGACGGATGAAGGATTCAAAGTGAAAACTGCCAAGGGCATCCATGAGTCAAGGGCGCTGATCATCGCTTCCGGCGCGAAACCTAGGAAACTGAACGTGCCGGGTGAACAAGAGTTTAAGAACCGTGGCGTCACTTACTGCGCGACTTGCGATGCCCCGTTATTCCCCGATAAGGATGTGGTAGTTATCGGTAGTGGCAACTCTGGACTCGATGCGACTTTGCAGCTCATGAAAATCGCGAACAAGATCTACTTGATCGAACGCGGGCCAAGGCTGACAGGTGACGAGGTGATGATGCGTGAAAAAGTCGAGCGCAGCGATAAGGTGACTGTTCTTACCAACACTAAGGTGCTCGAAATATCAGGCGACAAATTTGTCACAGGTGTAACGGTGGAGCGGGAGGGAAAGCAGGAAATGCTCGGGGTGCAGGGAGTTTTCATCGAAATAGGCTACATCCCAAACTCGGAGTTCGCGGCCGAAGTGGTTAAGCTGAACGAGCGAAAGGAGATCGTCGTTGATGACCGCTGCCGAACGAGCGTCGATGGAATCTTTGCCGCTGGCGACGTCACGGACGTGCCGCAAAAGCAGATCATCGTGGCCGCTGGGGAAGGGGCAAAAGCGGCCCTGTGTGCTCACGAATATCTGCAGAGGCTGAGGAAGCGGCCATAGGTTTTCACCCCCGGAGTTTAGGTATAAGTGGGGAACAAAATGGGAAAAGTCGTTGTTATTACTGGTTCTGGGAGAGGGATAGGCAAAGCAACGGCATTAGCTTTTGCCAAAGAAGGGTACTCTGTGGTGACCAATGATAAGAATGCAAAGCCCGCGCAGGATGTTGCAAAAGAGATAATCGATAAAGGTGGAACGGCCTATCCGATACATGCCGATATATCTGATCCTGGCCAAGTAGATCAACTCATCACCGGTGCGGTTGAAAAGTTTGGCAGGATAGACGTTTTGGTTAATAATGCAGGTATACAAAATCCGAAAGAATTTCTAGAAATGTCGGTGGAAGAATGGAAAAAAGTAATAGATATTAACCTTACTGGCACGTTTCTCTGCAGTCAACGCGCAGCTAGGTATATGGCTAAACAAGGGGGCGGGGTGATAATAAATATTTCATCGGTCCATCAGGTTATCCCAAGACCACTATACGCCCATTATGCTGCCTCAAAAGGCGGAGTAAAGCTTTTGACAGAAACGATGGCTTTAGAGCTCGCCGACAAGAACATCAGAGTAAATGCAATTGCGCCAGGGGCAATAGAGACCGACATGAACAAAGACATTATGGTGAATATTAAGAAAAAACGAGAGCTTTTAGCGATGATCCCCATGCACAGGATGGGCAAACCCGAGGAGATCGCTGATATGGTCGTCTTTCTAGCTTCAGATAAGGCCAAATATGTCACTGGAGCTACCTTCTTCGTCGACGGCGGTTTGACGCTATACCCAAGTTTTTGCATCCACTGTAAACAAGCAATGATTTGAGTGTGAGGATGACTCTGGATTATGGGATTATTGGCAATCGCCAGACCGCAGCGCTGATCTCCAGCAAGGGAAGCATAGACTGGTGCTGCTTTCCAAGGTTTGACTCGCCCTCTGTTTTTGCTAAATTATTAGATAACCGAAAAGGAGGATCCTTTGAAGTAATACCGACAGGCAGATACGTAACCGAACAGACTTACGTTAAAAATACCAACGTGTTATCTACCTCATTCAAATCCCGACATGGCGAATTTGAGGTGTTAGATTTCTTTCCATGCTATGTTGGACAGCAAAAAAAGTTCAAGAGCTTCCAGGAAATACACCGGATAATTAATGTGCTTAAGGGCAATCCTAAGGTCAAATTCAAATTCGACCCGAGATTTAATTATGCAAGGGACAAGCCCAATTTGTCCGTGAAAAATGGCGCTATAGTGGCTGAAGGTGAAAAGGAAAAATTGTTTCTGAACACGGATTTGGACCTCAAGAGTATTATGAAGCGAAAAGCGATAGGGCTTGAAGGAGAAGCATTTTTCATTTTATCTTACAATGATGTCTTTCATACCCGCTTGGCGGAATCAAAAAGGTTATTGAAACGGACGATTGACTTTTGGCGTAGTATCATCAAGAGAACAACTCTCCCGAGGAAGTACAAAGAGCACGTTATCAGATCCATCCTCGTTTTAGAGCTGTTGAGGTATGAAAAATCTGGAGCTATTATCGCCGCCGCCACCACTTCCCTCCCGGAAATAATCGGTGAAGAAAGGAACTGGGATTATAGATACTGTTGGCTCAGGGATGCTGCGCTCACTGTGGATGCGTTTACAAAAGTATGCCACTTTGTTGAAGCTAGAGAGTTTATGAAATGGTTGGTGAGGTGTTGCGAAGAATTACAAACCGTTCGCGATGTAGAAGGAGGAATAGAACTTTCTGAAAAAATACTGAGCCACCTCGATGGATATCAGAAATCTAGACCTGTGAGGGTAGGCAATGATGCTTACAAGCAAACACAGAATGACGTATACGGAGAGGTTTTGGAAAGTATCTATAAGTTCTTTGTTGAATACGGATACATACGAGAAATGACGCCTAAGCAATGGACAAGTTTGGTTCAGTGGGTAAATGCAGCGGCCGAGTTGTGGAAGAAAAAGGATCACGGCATATGGGAGTTTAGGAAGAAGGAGGGCCACTATACATTTTCCAAATTGTTGTGCTGGGTTGCTCTAGATAGGGGAGTAAAACTAGCCTTAAAACTCAGAGCTCCGGAGCAGGCAGCAGAGTGGAAAAAGATAGCGAAGGAAATAAGGGAGGACATTCTGCAAAACGGTTGGAACGAGAAGATAAAGTCGTTTACTCAAAAGTATGGCTCGGGTGATTTAGATGCGAGCCTTCTTTTAATTCCTCATTTCGGGTTTTTACCTCCAAAGCACCCAAAGGTTTTGTCAACAATAGATAAAATAGATGAAAAACTGAGAGAAGGGTGTTTCGTTTATAGGTACAAAGCTGAGGACGATTTCGGCAAACCCAAAAATGCGTTTATTCCATGTACGCTGTGGCTTGTAGAAGCGATGTATCTCACGGGAAGAAAAAAGCGTGCGAGAAAAATGTTTGAAGACATACTAAATTATTCTAATCACCTCGGGTTGTTTTCAGAGGACATTGACCCAAATACAAAAGAATTACTGGGCAACTTCCCTCAAGCTTATACCCATCTAGCTTTAATCAACGATGCGATTATGCTAAGTGAAGGTGCCGTTAAAAAACCTGTTTGTGAAATAAGACTCGAATAAAAAATAATTGTTGAATTGATTGGGCCGGTCAATTATCATACATTTTCTTAACTTCTCGGGGTACCTCAGAACCCACCTCATTTTTAACACCCTTTCCAGCTGATTAAAGGCTAAAATAAAGAGGTACCGGCCCTTCCCTAGCAGGAATCATTGTATGCAAAGAAGGGAAGTCACTTATATGAATAAAAACTCCATTTCAAGGTGAGAAAAATGGCACAATGGGATTTAATCGTCATCGGAGCGGGGCCAGCTGGGCTCACCGCCGGTATATACGGCGTTCGAAGCGGACTCAAAACCCTAATCCTCGAGGAGAAAATTCCTGGAGGGGCTGCCGCCGAATCTCCCCTGATCGAAAACTATCTAGGTTTTCTCTCCATCAGCGGTCAAGAGTTGATCAACAAGATGGTGGAACATTGCAAAAAATTTGAGGTGCCAATCAACCAACTCGAGAAGGTCGTTGAGCTGGACATCAAAGGTGAGAAAAAGGTGGTGAAAACCGAAAGAACCGCATACACGGCTTCCGCCATCATCATCGCTTCCGGCTGTCATCACCAGGAGTTCAGGGTGCCGGGCGAAAGCGAGTTTCGCGGCAAGGGGGTCAGCTATTGCGCGGTTTGTGATGGAGCTTTCTTCAAAGGTAAGAGGGTGATCGTTGTGGGCGGAGGAAATTCGGCAGCTGTTTCTGCTATATTCCTATCGAACCTAGCGTCTGACGTTAAGTTGGCTCACCGAAAGGATCGACTGAGAGCGGAGGAAGCCATCGTAAAAGATTTGCGGGAGCGAAAGGTGGAGATTCTGTGGAATACGGAGCTCAAGGAAATTAAGGGCGACACCAATGTTAAGAGCGTCCGCCTATTCAACAACAAAAATGGCGAGACCAAAGAAGTGAAAATCGACGGCGTATTCATCCAGGCGGGCGAAATCCCCAACAGCCAAATCGCAAAGGAAGCCGGAGTAAAGGTGGACGATAGCGGCTACATCATCGTGGACGAGCAACAGAGAACTAACGTCAGAGGCGTGTACGCCGCAGGTGACGTGACTGCAGGTCGCGTGAAACAGATTGGAGCGGCTGTTGGGCAAGCAATCGAGGCGGCTATCGATGCTTTTGGTTACATTAAGAAGCCTTATTACTACAAGGGCTGATCGCACTCGTTTCAACAGCAAACTAGAGATGCTGCGTTATCCCCGGTTCTAAGATCTTTTTTGGCATCGCCCCTATGATCCGGTCTACGAGTTTCCCATTTTTGAACACCAACAGCGTGGGGATGCTCATTATCTTGTACTCCACGGCGACCGATCGGTTCTCATCCACGTTCAGTTTCCCGAATGATATCCTTCCAGCATACTCTCGCGCCAGCTCCTCTAAAATGGGAGCAACCATGTGGCATGGGGCACACCAAGGTGCCCAGCAGTCAACCACTACTAGGGGATGGTTATGGATCGTCTCCCTAAACTTCGTGTCGGTTAGCTCTATGGGTTTATTCTGGGCTGATTTCTTTTCCTCGGTTTCACAGGCTTTTTTCATTAGTTCCCTCAATTTCCTTTCTCGTACCCTTTTGAGCTCTTCGTTCTGTTCCATAAATACCCTAAACCATCCCGTTGCATCGCATTTTATATTTTGTTAAGGCCCCAGAAGAACTCTGAGGTTGATGACTTGTTTGGTTATGCTGGCAAGCTCCTATGCGCCGACCTGACTGGTAGTAAAATCGAAGAAACCAAAACGCCCGAAAAGCTTGCTCGCGCTTTCCTCGGTGGGCGTGGATTGGGGGCGGCTTTGCTTTACAAGGAACTTAAACCGAATGTCAGCCCGCTCTCGCCCGATAACGTCTTAATCCTCATGACTGGTTCTGCTACCGGTACACCCTTGCCGGCATGCCCGCGTTGGGAAGCGACTACAAAATCCCCCCTGACGAACATGTACCTCTGCTGTTCGGTGGGTGGCTTCTTTGGCGCGGAGCTGAGGTTCGCCGGCTACGACGGCATCATCGTGCGAGGCAAGGCCGCAAGTCCAACATGGCTGAGTATCCTAGACGGCAAAGCCGAGCTTCATGATGCGGGCGAGCTCTGGGGGCTGACGACCGAGGAGACCGAGGTTGCGATCCGAAAGGAGCTTAAGGACAAACGCACGCGCGTCGCCAGCATAGGGCAGGCAGGCGAAAATCTCGTGAGGTTCGCCAACATCCAAACCGACTCCCGCTCGATCGGCCGAGGGGGCGCCGGCGCGGTGATGGGATCGAAGCAACTCAAAGCGATCGCAGCACGAGGACATGGCGGGATCGAAGTAGCGGACGAAGAGGGGCTCATGACGCTCATGCGAGAGCTGATTGCGGAGATGAAGAGGAACCAAGCCGTCCAAGAGTTTTCGAAGTTTGGCACCACACAATTTATAGACCCAGTCAACGAGGGGGGTCTCTTCCCCACGCGCAACTTTCAAGCTGGGGTATTCGAGGGTGCAGCACGCATCAACGCAGAAACCATGCGCGAACAGCTAGTAAAAAAAGATACCGCGTGCTATGCATGCCCAATCGCCTGCGGTAAGTACAGCGTCGTCGCGGAAGGCGAGTACGCAAATACTTTTGTTGAGGGGCCGGAGTTCGAGACGCTGTGGGCGTTCGGGGCGCAGTGTGGTGTAGATCGTCTCGATGCGATTGCAGCTGCCAACATGTGGTGCGATCGCTACGGCATGGACACAATCTCGACTGGTAATGTGATAGGCTTCGCGATGGAGTGTTTCGAGCGGGATTTGCTGAGTAAGCGCGATGTCAATGACCTAGAGCTCAAGTTTGGCAACCACAAGGTTTTAGTTGAGTTCATCCGCAAGATCGCGTTTCGAGAAAGCATAGGTAACCTGTTCGCTGAGGGTGTGCGCAACGCAGCGAGGAAAATCGGGAGGGGCTCGGAAGCTTTTGCCATGCACGTCAAAGGCTTGGAGCTGCCCGCCTACGACCCCCGGGGCGCTTGGGGGATGGGGCTATCCTATGCCACAGCTTGTCGAGGTGGCTGCCACCTCAAGGCTTGGACGCTTTCAGCTGAGGTCTTCGCCCCAAAGTACGACCGATTTTCTACGGAGGGGAAGGCGAAGCTCGTTTTCGAGAAACAAAACATACGGGCGGCGATGGACTCGTTAGGCGTTTGCATCATAGGGGGCCGGGCAATAGGAGTCGAGGAGATGGTGCGCGTGCTCGCGGTGACGACGGGCTGGAACCTCAACGTCAAGGGGTTGCTCAAGGTAGGGGAGCGGATTTACAACCTCGAACGTTTGCTTGCCGTGCGAGATGGCATCTCGCGGAAGGACGATACCCTGCCACCCAGGCTGTTGAGCGAGACACTTCCGAGTGGCCCAGCGAAGGGGATTAAGCTTGGCAAAAAAGAGTTCAATCGAATGCTCGACGAATATTACGGGATTCGAGGCTGGGATGTCGACGGTAGGCCTAAGCGAGAAAAGCTAGAAGAGTTTGGGTTACCCAAGTTGCTTGAGGGATGATATGCGCAAAAAGCAACTCTTCGGCACGCGGGGCATTCGTGGCCCCATAGCGACGAAGGTCACGCCGAAGCTCATGCTGAAGCTCGGGCAGGCGGTTGCGAGCTACGTGGGTGAGGGAAAAATCGTCGTGGGGCGGGATGCTCGGACTTCGAGCGAAATGTTGCGGTATACGTTTGTGGCCGGCGCGCTTGCCGGGGGGTGCGACGTAATCGATGTGGGATTGGTGCCCTCGCCTTGCGTCGCTTTCACCGTCCGCGAGTTGGGCGCAAGAGCTGGAGCAATCATCACCGCTTCGCATAACCCACCACCGGACAACGGCATCGCGTTCTATCGCTCGGATGGAATGGAGTTCCTGCCCGAGGAGGAGCTAAAGTTGGAGGAACTTATCTTTGAAAAGCAGCTGAAGCGCGCGAGCTGGGACTCGCTGGGGTCCATGCAGCGTCACGATGCAATCCCCCGCTACCTAGAGGCGATTAAACGGGCGGTCAAGGTGAGGCGAGGTTTCAAGGTCGTCGTTGATTGCGCTAATGGTATGGGAGCAGTAACTACTCCTTTGCTACTTCGCGAGCTTGGGTGTAAGGTGATGACGCTGAATTCTCACCTCGATGGTTACTTCCCAGGCCACCCCTCCGAGCCTCAGCCCTGGAATTTAGGTGACCTCATGCTAACCGTTCGTGAGGTTGGTGCCGATCTGGGCATAGCGCACGACGGTGATGCAGATCGAGTTGCGATGGTCGACGAGCTGGGGAACTTTGTGAAGCACGATGCACTCATCGCGCTCTTCGCCAAGCGCGCGGTGGAGGCGAAAGGAGGAGGGGCAATCGTGACAAGCATCAACACTTCGGTCGCGATCGAGGAAGTCGTGGCCCAGGCTGGAGGACAGACCTTCCGAACGGTGCTCGGCAACTATTCTGCTGAGATGCTTGAACATGGTGCGTGCTTTGCGGGAGAGCCGGGAAAACTGATTTTTCCAGAATTCGGACCTTGGGCGGATGGTGTGCTAGTGGCAGCAAAAATGCTTGAGGTGATGTCCCTCCAGCGAAAGCCACTTTCAAAGATCTTCGCGGCTAACGTGCCGGATTATCCGATGTATTTTGAGGATTTCAAGTGCCCCGAGGAGCAGAAGGAGGAGCTCATGCGGGGCATTCGGAAGTACTTGCCCGAGAATGTTAGTGAGGTCCGCGACGTGCTCGACATAGATGGCATTCGGGTTAACCGCAAGAACGGGAGCTGGGTTCTCATCAGGGTCTCGGGAACCGAGCCGAAGGCAAGGTTGGTGGTGGAGGGGCGCACGGAAGCGGAGCTGGAGGCACTCAAAAAAGTGGGGCTTCGAGGCATCCATGAGTTTTTGAAAGGTAAATGATAATTTGAATTTTTCTTGAGGCGAGGGGTTTTAAATCAAGCCGCGGAAATGGGTGTGGAGGTGGGCAGATGGTGAACGCGTACAGCTTGATTTCTGCCGAACCCGGGAAGACGGCGGAGGTCTTCCGGAAGGTCAAGGCCATCGAGGGGGTCAAAATGGCGGAGGCGGTCGCAGGACCCTATGATATCATCGCCCGAATTGAGGTTGACTCGCTCGAGAAGTTGACCAAGGCGGTATTCGGCGACATTCGGGGCGTCTCAGGAGTTACAAACACTACTACGCTGATCGTGGTCGAATTGTAATGGCGCTTAAGGTAATAGGCATTGTCGGCCTTCACGGCTCAGGGAAGACTGAGGTGGCCAAGACCCTAGCTGAATTTGATGTCCCGAGCGTTCGGATGGGCGATGTTGTCTGGGAGGAGGTCAAGCGCCGGGGTCAGCAAATCAACGAGTCGACTGTCGCGGCGGTCGCGGAGGAGCTCAGGAAGCGCGAGGGCTTGGGCGCGATTGCCAAGCGGTGTGTCCCGCTGATCGAGTCCAGGGGCAAGGGAAAGCGGGCAGTCGTCGTGGATGGAATTCGGGGAATAGCTGAGGTTGATGAGTTCCGCCGCTCCTTCGGCGATAGTTTTCATTTGCTCGCGATTTGGGCAAACGAACGCATCCGCTACTCCCGCGTCTCCCCCCGGAGGAGAGCCGATGATGTGATGGGTTTAGAATCATTTCGAGAGAAGGACCGCCGCGAGCTCGGCTGGGGGCTGGGGGAGGCACTCGCGCTCGCAGACTTTATCATAGTGAACGAGGGAACGCTCAAAGAACTTCATAAGTGCGCGATTGGTTTCTTCGAAAAGGTTGTTGGTGGCAAAGCGTGAGGCTGCGGGTCGAGGCGGAGGTAAAGTCGACCGAAGCTAGGGAGAAGGTCGAGGCCGCGATAAAGCGGATTTTTCCAACACTTGAGCTCAGCTTGGTCGGGAATTCGTTCGTGGGGGAATCGACCAGCGTGGAATCGCTCGATCGATTGCACCAGCTTTTGAGACAACAGGCCATTCGCGACTCAGCCCGCTCGGTGATGCTTCGAAGCAGGCGGGATAATGTAGTGCGATTCATGCTTAACCGACAGGTCGCCTTCGTGGGCAAGGTCAGTTTCACCGGAGGCGAGTCTCCGCTCGGCCCTATCATCGTGACGCTGGAGGCCCCGGACATCGAGCGCTTGATCGATTATCTCGCGCCGCGCACGCGGGAGGGAAAGCCCGTTCGCGAAATCAGATATTGAGCAGAAGTCCGAGGAGGGCCCCCAGCAAGTAATAGCCGATAGCGTTGTAGCCCTCGAGCAGAAAAATTTTAGCCACGAGCTGGGGGGGCCTTCGTTTGAAAAATCTCCAAGGCCTAATACCCCGGTACATAAGGTAGAACTCGATCGGTCCAACAATAGCCAAGATAACAAACGCTATCAGAAAAGCCATCCCGAAGCCCGCGAACCACCCAATGACGAAACCCGCCGGCAAGTAGCCGATCCATCGCTCGACCATTCCGAGCCTTGCGTGACTCATCGGAACACGAATGCCAAGCGAGCGGTAATACGCCACGATTCGCTTGAGCGCGAAGACATCAACTACTGGTAGGAGCCAGAGCAACAATTGCAGCATATTCTAAAACTCGTAGCGTTTATTAAAATAAGCTATTAATAATGTGCTTAACATGCTATTACACCACCAATATTACAATACTCTACTGTAACAATGTCATAATAACGCAATGGTAATAATGTATTTGATGGGGGAGTCGGATTGCCCAAGATAATCGCCAAAAGGGAAATTGCCCCGAATATCATTTCACTTGAAGTCACCGCCCCGCTGATCGCAAAGAGGGCCAAACCGGGACAGTTCATAATCTTAATGACTGATGAAAGAGGAGAACGGATCCCACTGACCATTGCCGACTACGATCGAGAAAATGGATGGATACGCATCGTATTTCAAGTCGTGGGTAAAACTACAGCTCAGCTCTCCCAGATGAACGAGGGGGATGAACTCTTTTCCTTTGTTGGACCCCTGGGTAATCCATCCAAAATCGGCAACCATGGAACCGTGGTGACCGTGGGGGGAGGAACGGGTATTGCCTACGTTTACCCCATAACACGGGAATTGAAAGAAGCGGGTAACAGAGTCATAGCGATCATCGGCGCAAAAACAAAGGATTTAATCATCATGGAGGAGGAAATGAGAAAAGTCTCCACCGAGCTCTTGGTTACCACTGATGACGGAAGCTATGGGAGAAAGAGGTTTGTGACTGAGCTTTTAGAAGAAGTGCTGCGGGAGAAAAAGGATGTGAAAAAGGTGTGGGCCATAGGTCCGGCTCCGATGATGAGAGCAACCTCTGAGGTTACCAGGTCATATGGGATAGAAACGATTGTCAGCTTGAACGCCATCATGGTGGACGGAACTGGCATGTGTGGCTCATGCAGGGTTACCGTGGGCGGTGAGACGAAGTTCTGCTGTGTTGATGGTCCGGAGTTCAATGGACATTTAGTGGACTGGCCGGAGTTCATGAACCGACTAGCCCGATACAGTCGGCAGGAAAAACTCTCCTTCGAGGCTCACGGAAAATCATACGGGGAGAAAAATGGCTGACATGATACCCGTTCCTGAGCGAATGAAAAGGTCTCAGCGCCCGATGCTCGAGCAAGACCCTAAAAAAAGGATTCGCAACTTTGACGAAGTGCCGCTGGGATATACTGCCGAAGATTCCATCTATGAAGCGCAGAGGTGTTTGCAGTGCGACCCGCCGCTATGCGTGGGGGGCTGTCCGGCTGAGGTTCACATCCCACAGTTCATCCGAAAGATAGTTGAGGAGGATTTCGCTAGCGCATACCTTGAGATATTAAAAACAAATAACCTCCCTGCTATGTGTGGAAGGGTTTGTCCGCAGGAGGAACAGTGCCAGCGCGTATGTGTTTACAATAAAATGGGTGAGCCGATTGCCGTAGGGAGGCTGGAACGTTTTGTCTCTGATTGGGCGAGAAAACAGGATACAAAGGAGGAATTGCCGGAAATAAAAAAGAAGGGCAAGCGGGTCGCGGTCGTGGGCTCCGGTCCAGCGGGTTTGACTTGTGCAGCGGATCTGGCGAAAATGGGCCACGACGTGATGATATTCGAGGCGCTCCATAAACCGGGAGGTGTTTTGACCTATGGGATTCCTGAGTTCAGATTGCCAAAGAGAATCGTGGAATCTGAAGTAGACAAAATCAAGGAGCTCGGTGTGAAAGTCGTAACAGATTTCGTGGTGGGGCTCACAAAAGGTGTCGATGAACTGGCAGATGAGTTTGACGCAATATTTCTTGCGAACGGTGCTGGTGCGCCCCAGTTTATGCACATTCCTGGGGAAAATTTAAACGATGTATACTCTGCAAACGAATTCCTGACACGTTCTAACCTCATGAAGGCTTACAAATTTCCCGAATTTGACACACCTATCAAGGTGGGCAAAAAAGTGGCTGTGATAGGGGCGGGGAATGTGGCTATGGATGCCGCAAGGACCGCTTTGAGGCTAGGTGCGAAGGAGGTGCGCGTGGTTTACAGAAGGACTAAAGAAGAGGCGCCGGCTAGGGCAGAAGAAATTGCTCACACTGAGGAAGAGGGTATAGTGTTCGATTTTCTTACTCTGCCAGTGAGGGTCCTAGGTGATGAGAAGGGCAACGTTACTGGCATGGAGTGCATTAAGATGCGACTGGGAGAACCAGACGAATCTGGGAGAAGAAAGCCGCTTCCTATCGAGGGATCGAACTTCGTCATGCAAGTGGACATGGTTATCAACGCAATTGGGGCGACAGCGAATCCCATCGTGGCGAGAAGTGCAACTAGCGTGCAAACAAACAAACGTGGATATTTCACGGTAGATGAAAAAACCCGTGCAACGAGTAGAGAGGGAATATTCGCAGGAGGAGATATTACTCGTGGGTCGGCGACTGTTATCTCGGCGATAGGGGACGGAAAAAAAGCTGCTAGGGCGATAGACGGTTATCTTTCCTCAGGCGGCAGTTTGAGAAAGACATCCACCTAAGAAAATGACGCATTTCTTTATTGCTTTGATCATGTTTGTGTTTTGGCTCTATCCAAGGCTTTCATTAATGCACGCTTCACCAATACTTTGCTAACTTCTATTTTATAGAAGGGAGATGCGCGGATTGAGGTTGGCCGTGGCTTCAGCTCCTCGGATGCCGCTCGGGCCGTTTTCTCAATGAGGGACTCTTCCAATATCTTTCCTTCGAGCAAGGTCTCCGCTCTCCTAGACCTGATTAGAGTAGGCCCCACGCCTCCACCGACTACTACCCTGGCCTCTTTACAGGCCCCGTTGTTTTCCAAAGTGACCCGTACGGCCACGTTTAATGTGGCCAAATCGCTAGCGGTTCTACTGATTTTGAGGAATGCTGTTCCCGAGCGAGCTGGTGGACTTTGGACGTGAACTTCCGTGAATAACTCGTCACTCTCCAATGTGGTTTTCCTGATTCCCATGAAGAACTCTTCCAAAGGGAGAAATCTTTCCCCACTTTGGCCGACTATCTTTGCCTTGGCATCTAGGGCTACAAGCGCTGGTGGAATATCTGCGGAGGGGAGTGCATTGCATATGTTGCCTCCGATGGTAGCCATGTTCCTAATTTGAACCGTCCCCATCGCTTGTGCTGCCTCAAAAAGGAGCGGATATTTCTCTTTAATCAATTTAGATTCCTCGATTTCTCGAAAAGTTGTTGTAGCTCCGATTCGAAGGCCCCCTCCGTCCTCAGTTATGTAACTTAAATCGGGAATTTTCATGAGGTTAACCAAAAATTTTGATTTAATTCTTCCTTTTTTCATATCAACGAGTAAATCTGTCCCTCCAGCGATTAATTTTGTGTCCTTTCCGTGCTTAGCAAGAAAGGTTATCACATCAGAAATTGTTTCAGGCTCGAAGTACTCGAAGTCGTTCAACAGTATTCTAGCAATCACGTTAATGCACCCGTCCTTCTTTTTGGGCCTCAAGGACCTTTCCAGAGGTTATTTTTCCCCTCCCAATATGCTCGGCAGCTAGCTTTACCGCCTCGATTATCTTCACATATCCAGTGCACCGGCAGAGATTTCCTTCGATCGCCCTCTTGATCTCCTCCTCGGTGGGATTTGGATTCTTGTCGAGGAGGGCTTTGGCCGAGAGGATCATCCCAGGGGTGCAAAAGCCGCACTGGATTGCTCCTGTTTCCACGAACGTCTGCTGGAGGGGGTGTGGATTTTCATCAGTTCCAATCCCTTCTATCGTGGTGACCTTTTTTTTATTTACCGTAACTGCAAGTGTTAGACATGAGAGAACTGGTCCCCCATCTATGAGTACAGTACAAGCACCGCATTCTCCTGTGCCACAACCATATTTTGTTCCAGTTAGACCTAAATCCTCCCTTATCACATTTAAAAGCAATTCATTTGTTTTCACGTATAGTTTTCTAGGGTTTCCATTAATTGTGAACTCTATTAACTTTTTCTTCATCCCACTCCCTCCCTTTAAGAGTACAGTAGCTGATACATCTATTTTTCTCATTTCCCATGGTTATACCCTTAATTTTCACCATGAAATGAATTTATTTCTCACCTTTATTGATTCCAAGCTTTAAACATAAAAGTTTTGAGGGGTCCTGAAAGGTTCAAATGTCATGAGAATTCTAATTAGTTGGGGCAATGACTAGAAAAAAGGGTGGATGATGTGGTCGATTT
>JABUBL010000306.1_pt1 | contig 13838 bp, 15 predicted proteins | sample 7240371 | NCBI WGS metagenome assembly JABUBL01 (sample SAMN07256343, study PRJNA390944) | subsurface metagenome | isolation source: Methane hydrate marine sediment | place: Pacific Ocean: Eastern North Pacific, ODP site 1244 | collected 2002
CCAGAACAGCGTCACCGGCAGTAATCGACTTCCCCGTAATAACTTTGTCTTTTTCCACCACGCCGATAACGAAGCCGACCAGGTCGTAGTCGTCAGTTGTGGCATATAGTCCCGCCATTTCCCCGGTCTCGCCGCCAATCAAGGCGCAGCCCACCTCGCGACAGGCCCGTGTTAATCCCTGAACGATTGATTCAACCTTATCCGGTATCATCTTCCCTAACCCGATGTAGTCCAAGAAAAAAAGTGGCTCGGCTCCGCAGGTGAAGATGTCATTGACACAGTGACTTACAATGTCAATACCGACGGTATCATGCTTGTCGAGGGCATTAGCCAGCTTCGTTTTCGTACCTACCTGGTCAATACTCGATACCAGTACGGGCTTTTCGTATCCCTTAAATTCATACATGCCACCAAAGAAGCCGACGCCGCCCAGGACTTCTGGACGCAGGGTAGACTTTACCAGCCTGCTGATTCGCTCAATGGCTCTATCCTTGGCTCCAATATCAACACCGGCTTTGGCATAGCTTTCTTTCATCTGCCCTGCCTCCCTGAATAACTAGTTAGATACCAGCTATTAATAATGGATTAAAGTCCTGGTGTCAAGCAGGATAGCTAGCTGAGACTTACCCTTGCTTTATGCCAAAGGGGCTGCTATATTCCTCAGTCGGCATTGAGCTTTCCAACGCCAGCTTATCCATCTCAATCTGCACCGGTATAGGATAGTCACCGGTGAAGCAGGCCAGGCAGAACATATCCTTGGGTAAGCCTATCGCCTTAATCAGGCCGTCAATGCTCAAATAGCCCAGTGAGTCAGCGCCGATAAAATCCCTGACCTCGGGTACAGTCTTCTGCGCCGCAATCAGCTCCCAGCGGCTGGCCATATCGACACCGAAGAAGCAGGGGTAGCGGATGGGTGGGGCACAGATGCGCATATGGACTTCTTTAGCCCCCGCCCTTTTAAGTAACTTCACCACCTTGGGGGTAGTGGTACCCCGAACAATGCTATCGTCAACCACCACCAGTCGCTGGCCATCCAGCATCTGGGGGAGAGGGTTGAATTTCAGCTGAACGCCGAGGTCTCTGATGCGCTGGTCAGGCTCGATAAAGGTGCGCCCGACATAGCGGTTCTTGAGCAATCCTTCGCATAAGGGTATACCCGAAGACCGGGCATAGCCGATGCCGGCGGCGGTGGCCGAATCGGGCACGCCCATAACCAGGTCGGCTTCTACCGGGTGTTCCTGAGCCAGGGCTTCACCCATCGCCTGCCTTGCCGGGTAAAGCAGCCGACCGTTAATCATCGAATCCGGGCGGGCAAAGTAGATATACTCAAAGACACACAGGGCCTTTCTACCTGCCTCTTCCCGGTAACTATCAAGGCCATTCTCGTTGATAGCAACTACCTCGCCGGGCTCAACCTCGCGGAGAAAGCTAGCGCCGATATGGTCCAGGGCGCAGCTCTCCGAGGCGAGAACCCAGCCGCCATTAAGAGTCCCCAGGCACAGCGGGCGCACACCCAGGGGGTCACGAACTCCATAGAGACTACGGTTGGTCAGGAGGGCTAGAGAATACGCCCCCTGGAGCCGATGCATGGCATAGCGTATCTTGTCCACCCAGCCTTTAGCCGGGGAAGAGAGGATAAGGTTAGCGATAACCTCGGTATCGGTGGAGGTACGGAAGGTATAGCCCTGGTCGCAGAGTTCCTGATAGAGGTGCTCGGCATTAACGATATTCCCGTTATGGGCTACGGCAATAGTATTGGCGCCCTTACCGACAACAATGGGCTGGACGTTGGTTATGCGGTTGGAACCCCGGGTGGAGTAGCGATTATGACCGATGGCAAAATCACCGCTGAGCTGGCTCAGGGAATCCTCGTTAAACACCTGGGAGACCAGCCCCATCTCGGCGCAAACCTGTAGCCTCTTGCCATTGGAGGTAGCAATACCGGTGCTTTCCTGACCGCGGTGTTGAAGAGCAAATAAAGCAAAAAAGGTAAGTCGGGCTACATCTTCGCCGGGGGCATAGACCCCAAAAACGCCGCAACTTTCTTGCAAGCTACTCGCCTCTCAATCCACCCAGACTGACCCCACACTTAAATTATAGCCTATCTTCAACTTGCAGGTCAATTTTTCTTTCGGCCGATAAAGGGGAGGGAAAAAGAGTTTTAGAGACAAAGCCTCTGAGGGTGGGTCGAAGACTCTTCGAGTTAGGGTGGGAAAAAAGAAGTTTAGCGGGGTGGGGTATGAGATTTAAGCCAGTCTATAACTATCGCCATAGCCTTCTCATCACGGCGCAGCCGGTGGCCGGCTCCCTTCACAATGGCGAGGCGTTTGGGCTCGCCAGCTTTAGCATATAGCTTGTGGGCATCGCCGACACTGACGGTCTCATCCTGGCTGCCGTGCACGAGCAGCAAGGGGCGGGGGAAAATCCGAGCTACATAGTCAATGGGCTTGACCAGTCTAAAGCCGTCAAGCCACTCCCGAGGGGAAGGGGGGAAATCGCTATCCCTGATGGCGCCGATGCTGCGGAAATGGTCAATAAGGGACTGCGGTTTGTCGCTGCGGGTCCATAGGTCAAACTCCGCCGGGCAGGCACAGGCGGCCACCGATGATACCCTCTTATCCTGTGCCGCTACATATACCGAAACCGCCGCCCCGCCGCTAAAGCCGAGCAGCGATAGGCGAGACTTATCCACCTCGGGCAAAGCGCACAGGTAATCAACCATCGCCCCCAGGTCTCTGGTCCAGCCCAGCATATCCAGGTTGCCGCCGCTATCCCCTGTCCCACGGAAGTTAAAAATCAATACGGCAAAGCCGTTTGAGCAAACCTGCTCCGCCAATGAGGCATAGCCCCTGTCACTGGGGTCGGGAATACCCGCGGGGATGCCGTGACAGGCGCAGACTGTGGGATAGGGCATGTCGCCCGCCGGCAGGTAAAGCTGACCGATAATATTTATGTCGTCTACTTCCAAAGTCACCGGCTCAGTGCGCATTATGTCAACCTCAAGAGAACGAAAAACTCCATATTGCCCGAAGCGCCCAGGATGGGCGAAGCCACCAGCCCCCCCAGCCTGAAGCCCTTGCCTACCGCCCAGGCGATAAATCTCCCCAGAACACGGGCGTGAACCTCAGGTTGCCTGACTATGCCCCCCTTACCCACTTCGTTGCGTTTGGCTTCAAACTGCGGTTTGAGCAGCACCAGCAGATAGCCGTCGTCTTTGAGCAAGCGGGCCACCGATGGTATCACCTTCTCCACCGAGATAAAAGAGAGGTCTATGGTAGCCAAGTCTATTTTCTCCGGCAGAGAGATGGGGTAGCGGGCGTTCACCCGCTCCATAACCACCACCCTTTTGTCCTTTCTCAGGCGGTAGTCCAGCTGGCCATAGCCCACATCTACGGCGTAGACGCGGCTTGCTCCCCTTTGGAGCAGGCAATCGGTAAAGCCACCGGTTGAGGCGCCGATGTCAGCCGCCACCCTGGAGGAGACATCAAGCTGGAACTGGTCAAGGGCATAATCAAGTTTGATGCCACCGCGACTGACAAAAGGGGGTGGCTTGAGGATGGTAATTACCGCCTCTTCAGCTACCAGCGTCCCCGGCTTGATAGCGGCTTTCCCCTCCACCTCCACCTCCCCAGCCATAATCAAAGCCTGAGCCTTAGCCAGGTTCTCCACCAGGCCCTTCTCCACCAGCAAGCTGTCAATTCTGCACTTAGTCACCGCTGGTTATAATAGCAACCCCAACTCTCAAAAGCAAGAATATAAAGGAAAGGGGAAATCCCCCTTTCGTCCCCCCTCCTTACAAGCGAAACAAATTAAAGCCCACCCAACTCGAAGAGTCTTCGACCCACCCTAAAGAGCTCCGCTCCTTAACTTGGGGGCTTCCCCCCACACCTTTTGGGGGAGTTGAAGAGGGGGCAAAGCCCCCTCTTTTCCTTAAAGGGTGGCGGGTGGGAATAGATAAAATTGGGGTGGGGAGAGAAGTCTATAGAGGTGACACCTCTGTAAATAGACATTACCACCTTCTATCTAGTAACATTATACATACTAGTAACATTATACATAGGTGAAATAGATTGCACGACATTATCCGGGAAAAATTCATCAGGCTGATAAAAGAGCACGGGCTTGAGGGGGAGGAGGTTGTCGTCCGGGCGACTGCCCTCTCCACCGAGCAGGCTATTGGTAACCCCGAAGACAAAGACTACCCGTTGGTGAGGGGGGTGGAGCGGCTGATGCAGGCTGAGTTCAGGGGCTCACGGGGGCAGGCCTTTACCGATATGTACGGCGACTTCACCGGGCGGCTGTCTGAGATTGCCGAAATGGACCTGAAAAACAACTTTCGGAGGGCAGTATTTATCTCCAGCCTCAATGCCATGATGAATCACCTTGGATTGATAAACCAGACGGTACACTGCAAGGATAAGCAGCCCAGGGAATGTGCCACCGAGCTGGCAAGCTATATTGAGAAAAGTTACGGCCAGCCCAGAGTAGCCATGGTCGGCTTTCAGCCCAGGATGGTAGAGGCGTTGGCTAAGCAGTTCGAGCTGAGGGTAAGCGATATGGACCGGGATAACATCGGCCAGGAAAAGTTCGGGGTAAAGATAGACGACCCCCGCCAGACTGCGGAGAACCTGAAGTGGTGCGATATCGCCCTGGTAACCGGCACCACCATCGTAAACGATACTATCGACCAGTTCATGACATCCAAGCCGGTAGTCTTCTACGGCGTTACTATATCCGGGGCAGCCAAACTGCTTGGCTTAAACCGCTTCTGCCCCTTTGGCGGCTAAACCCTTGCATTACCGCCAGCCGAGTGGTAAAATGCCCCCCAATGAAGGTCTTTAAGGTTATATTGCTGGTTATCCTGGGTCTTTTCCTTTCCCTGTCCCTACTGGTTCTCGGCATTGCCCTCACCCTACATCTGAGCGTCCTCAATCCCGATTTCGTCGCCGAACATGCGGAGAGGCTTGATATAGCTTCGCTGACCGACGAAATAATCACCGAACAGATTCCCCCCGAGGCGGCGGACTTTATGGGCGAGTCTCTTGATACAGTCCTGGGTGATACCATCGCCGACCTTGAGCCCTGGATGAAGGAGCAGGCACGAGACGGCATCTATGTCTTCTATGACTACATTGAGGGCAGAAGCGAGAGCCTGAGCCTGATAATATCCCTGGAGACGGTGAAGGAAAGCTTCCGGGCAAACCTGCTGGCGGCCATATTAGCCTCACCGCCACCCGAGCTGGTCGGCTTCCCTCCTGCCGAGATAGAGCTTCAGTTTAATACATACTACAGCCAGATTGATGAGGAGATACCATCAACGCTTGAGCTTGATGAAACCCTGCTTGACGCCGAGGTCATGGAACAAATCGAGCGAGCAAAGCAATATGTCGGCTATTTCAACCTGTCCTTTATAGTTCTGATTGCCTTCAGCCTGCTGATGATCCTGCTCATTATACTGGTAGACCTCGCGGTGAGAGGCAGCACCCGCCAGATAGGTATAACCTTCTTAAGCGTCGGCGTGGTTAGCCTGGTCGGCGCCCTTATTGCCAGGAGCGTTGCCAACAGTCAGCTAGTCCAGAGTGATATACCCTCTACCCTCCAGACATGGGCACCACCGCTTATCACCGATGTCCTTACCCCTCTGGGCATATACGGTATCGGGCTTATCGTGGTGGGGATAGCCTTAACCGTCGTCTCCTTCGTCTACAAGCGGGACGAATACTCGGACTACTACTAACCGGGGGGTGTAACAAGTCCCGTCCGACCGATTTGGGGATTTGTTTTTCTAGTTATGTCAAATGTGTGGGGTTTTGGGGTGGGTAGCTTTTTGAATTAGTGCTTCGGTTATGTCAAATACGCAGGGATTTCAGGTAAAGGTTTTTTGAATTGGCGTCCCCGTTATATCATTAAGGCTTTTTCCGCCGTCCTTCCCTCTCCACGATGAGCTTGAGCCCCTTTTGCCCAACCACGGTAACCTCTTCACCGGTTTCTATCTTCCTGCCCGCCGATTTTGCCTTCCAGAGCTCGCTCTTGATTCGGATCATGCCTTCGGGGTCCAGGCGGCTGACCACCTCGCCCCTGCTGCCGAGCATATCGGAGAGTCCGCCTTCGGGCTTTCTCTTAAGTGCCCGGGTGCCCAGCCGATAGGTAAAAACAGCCCAGCCAGCCCAGGCCAGCATGAAGATGATAAGCACGGCCAGGGGCAGGTGAATGTCTACCTTGGGCAGGAGCCAGAGGACGACCGCGGCGATGGCGGCTTCTTCAAGGAGGGTGGTGACTATGGCGATTATGAACCGGGTGGTTATCATGGTGTTATTATAGCAGGAGTTGTTATCTACCTCACCCCCTTTTAGCCCTAATACTACGATTTTTCAGGGAACCCAGATTTCTTGTGGCAACCTCACCCCTCGAAGAGTCTTCGACCTTAGTCCCCTTGCCTTCGCTGAAGCTTTAGCGCAAGCAGGCCTCTCCTTACGAGGGGTCAAAGAAGAGGGGGAAGAATTTATTTAGAAAGAGGGACAAAGTCCCTCTTAGACTCCCTATCATTGGGGCTGAGAGTTTTAGAGGCAAAGCATTTGAGGGTGGGCCCTTCGTTGAAGGACTCTTCGAGACGGGTGGGAAGAAAAACCTGGGTGGGGTGGGGAGTCCATCTCTGTTGCCTGCCCTCAGATATGGGTGCTATAATGGGCACACTATGAAACTAAGCCGTGAAGAAGTACTGCGCATCGCTCGTCTCGCCCGATTGGGCCTGACCGAGACCGAAGTCGACCGGTTCCGAGAGCAGTTATCCAATATCCTGGAGAACTTTGAGGTATTACAGCAGGTGGACACCACCGACGCCCCCCCCACCACCCAGTCCATCCCCCTGCAGAATGTAACCAAGGACGACAAAGTGGTTGATTCCCTATCCCAGGAGCAGACGCTAGCCAACGCCCCCCGTAAAGAGGGGGAATACTTCAGGGTAAAGGCAGTGCTGGAATGATGCCGCAGCAGTTGACCATTCACCAGGCGCACGAGTTACTCAAGGCCAGGAAGCTTTCCTCGGTGGAATTGACCCAAGCCTGCCTGAAGCGCACCAAAGAGGTTGAGCCCAAGCTTAAAGCCCTGGTTAGCGTTACCGAGGAGTTGGCCTTAAGCCAGGCTAAGAAAGCCGACCAGCGTATTGCCGCTGGCGATATCAACCCCCTCACCGGCATACCGGTGGTGCTCAAGGACGTCCTCTGCACCAAGGGGGTACGGACTACCTGCTCATCGAAGATGCTGGAGAACTTCGTGCCTCCTTATGATGCTACCGTCGTCGAGAAGTTAAATAACCGCGGCGCGGTAACTGTGGGCAAAGCCAACATGGACGAGTTCGCCATGGGTTCCTCCACCGAGCATTCAGCTTTCTTTACCACCCACAACCCCTGGGACCTGGAGCGCGTCCCTGGCGGCAGTAGCGGCGGCTCGGCGGTGGCAGTGGCCACTGACGAAGGCATCTTCGCCTTAGGCTCGGATACCGGCGGCAGCATACGCCAGCCGGCTGGCTTTTGCAGCGTGGTCGGCATGAAACCCACCTACGGGCGGGTGAGCCGCTACGGGCTGGTCGCCTTTGCCAGCTCTCTCGACCAGATTGGGCCGCTGACCAAGGACGTTGCCGACTGCGCCCTGGTGCTCAATGCCATCGCCGGCTTTGATGACAGGGACTCGACCTCGGTGCCTGAGCCCACGCCCGATTATACTAAGTGCCTAACCACTGACCTCAAGGGGCTTAACCTCGGCGTGCCCAAGGAGTATTTCGTCCAGGGGATGCAGTCCGAAGTGGAGACGGCCATGCGCGCCGCCATCAAAAAGCTGGAAGAATTGGGCGCTAAAGTTGACTGGGAGCTATCTCTGCCCAGCACCCCCTGTGCCCTGGCGGTATACTATATCATCGCCCCCTCGGAGGCCTCGGCCAACCTTGCCCGCTATGACGGGGTGAAGTACGGCTTCTCCTACACCAATACCGACAGCATGTGGGAGGCTTTAGAGAAGACCCGCCAGTTCGGCTTCGGCGACGAGGTCAAGCGGCGCATCATGCTCGGAACTTATGCTCTCTCCGCCGGCTACTACGACGCCTACTACCTCAAAGCCCAGAAGGTGCGCACCCTCATCCGGCAGGAGTTCGACCAGGCCTTTGAGAAATACGACGCCCTGATAACCCCCACCTCCCCCACCCTCCCCTTCAAGATTGGGGAGAAGCTCGACGACCCGGTGCAGATGTATTTGAGCGACGTTTGCACCCTGCCCATAAACATCGCCGGCGTCCCCGCCGTTTCTATCCCCGCCGGCTTTGGCGATGGATTACCGGTAGGCATGCAGATTATCGGCAAGCCCTTTGGGGAGGAGACTATATTGAAGGTCGCCTACGCCTACGAGCAGGCTACGGAGTGGCATAAGATGAGGGCGGGAGTTTAGGGAGATATGATGGAGATTATTGCTCTGGCATCACTTTGCAAACTAGCCATTGAAGGCGGAACCAAAGTATTAGAAGAATACAAGAAAAGGAAGCTCTCTGAGGCTGAAAAAGAGCTTTTGATTGCTGCCGCTCAACTTGGTGAATTCCAGATTATGTCTGCTGATGAAGTCCCAGATTGGATAAGAGTAGGAAGAAAGAATTTCCCTGAGGATATTGCAGGCGACCCCGCCATTGCTGAAAAGTACCACGATGCATTCGAGAGCCTGTGTAAACGCGGCTATATTAGGCACGATGTTGGGATTCTATTCAGGTTGACTTCTAAAGGGTTTGAAAAGGCTCGTGAATTAGCTGGAAAGAATAAAAAGAAATAGCTTGTAGTTTAAATTGATTTATCAAGCAGGGGGAGTTTAAGAGGTAACACCCTGCAAAGCAGGGGTGGGTCCTTCGTTGAAGGACTCTTCGAGCTGGTGTGGGACGAAAAACCTGGGAGGGGGAAATCCCCCTTAATCCCCCTTTACGAAAGGGGGAGACTGGATTCCCGCCTTCGCGGGAATGACGAATTGGAACGCGGGAATGACAGGGTGGGGAAAGAAGTATAAAGAGGTAACACCCTGCAAAGCAGGGGTGGGTCCTTCGTTGAAGGACTCTTCGAGCTGGTGTGGGACGAAAAACGCTGGGGGGTGGGGGGAGCACCTCAATAAGTCACCTCAATAAAAAGATTGGTTTGAATAACCCCGCCGCTCATGTTATATTTATCTTTTCCCACCCACCACCCTTAAGGAGGCAGCTTGAATAACCCCAAAGTCCATTGCTATTCCGGTCAGAGCTACGCCGAAAGACCAAAGTCCTTCGCCTGGGAGGGTAAAGAATACGAGGTCGCAGAGATAGAGCGGGAGTGGCGGGGGGTGGGGGAAAGGCACTTCCAGGTCAGGACTAAAGACAACAAACTTTTCCAGCTATGCTATAATGAGTCCCAAGACCAGTGGTCGCTAACCGAGCTAATAAGGAGCTAGCCATGTTAAAGGAAATTCTTAAAATACTGGAAAACGACGCCCGAACATCCGCCAAGCAGATATCCACCATGACCGGCGCCACTGCCGACGAGGTGACCAAGCTCATCAAGAAGGCGGAGAAAGACCGTACCATCCTGAAGTACAAGACCGTAGTCAACTGGGAGAAGACGGGGGAAGAACAGGTGAGCGCCTTAATCGAGGTGAGGATTGCCCCCCAGAGGGATGTCGGCTTCGATTCCATCGCCGAGCGCATCTACCGCTTTCCGCAGGCACGCTCGGTCTACCTGCTCTCGGGGACCTACGACCTGCTGGTGGTGGTGACCGGCAAGACCATGCACGAGGTCGCCGAATTCGTCACCAAGAAACTGGCCCCAATCGAGGGGATAAACGGGACGACCACCCACTTTATGCTCAAAAGATACAAGGAGGACGGCGAAATTCTGGGGGACGGGGAAGGGGTCAAACGGCAGCCGGTAATTCTCTAGGAGATTTTATATGTCAACAAGAGTAAGAGGGGTTACCTCTCAAATAGTAAATAAGATTACGCCTTCGGGGATAAGGCGGTTCTTCGACCTGGTCGCTTCTACGGAAGGGGCAATATCGCTGGGGGTAGGCGAGCCCGACTTTGCCACGCCCTGGCATATCCGCGAGGCGGCTATCTATTCCCTGGAGAAGGGCTATACCATGTACACCTCAAACCTGGGTATGCCCGAGCTGCGCCAGGAGCTGTCGCATTACCTTAAAGACAGCCAGGGGCTGGACTACGACCCCGATACTGAGCTTTTGATTACCGTGGGCGTCAGCGAGGGCTTAGACCTGGCCTGCCGCGCTATCCTCGACCCGGAGGACGAGGTCATTATGCCCGACCCCTGCTATGTTTCCTATAATTCCTGCGTCATTCTGGCCGGGGGCAAGCCGATTATGGTGCCCACCAACGAGAAGAATAACTTTGAGATTAGCGCCGCCGACATCGAGGCGCAGATTACTGATAAGACCAGGGCTATTATGCTCGGCTATCCGGCCAATCCCACCGGAGCCGTCATGCCCAGAGACAAGCTTGAGCAAATCGCCGAAGTCGCCCGCCGCCACAGCCTGCTGGTAATATCCGACGAGATTTACGGGAGGCTGGTCTACGGCGTGGAGCATACCTGCCTGGCCACCCTGCCCCGGATGAAGGAGAGCACCATTCTGCTCGGCGGCTTTTCCAAGGCTTATGCTATGACCGGCTGGCGCCTCGGCTATGTCGCCGCCAGTAAAGAGGTCATCGCCGCCATGTTCAAGATTCACCAGTACACCATAATGTGCGCGCCGACTATGGCACAGGTCGCCGCTATCGAGGCGCTCAAATCGGGTGAGGATGACATTGCCGCGATGGTCGAGGACTATAACCGCCGACGGCTGTTCATGGTCAAGGGCTTAAATAAAATCGGGCTGCCCTGCTTCGAGCCCAAGGGGGCGTTTTACGCCTTCCCCTCCATAAAGAGCACCGGCTTGACCTCAGAGGAGTTCGCCGAAAAGCTGCTCATGGAGGAAAAGGTCGCCGTCGTGCCCGGTGACGCCTTCGGGCAGTGTGGGGAGGGCTATGTCCGCTGCTGCTACGCCACCTCAATGGCCGATATCGAGGAGGCGCTTAACCGGATGGGGCGGTTTGTGGGGAAGCATAAGGGGAGGTAGGGGGTAGATTGAGGAGTTATGAATCGGACAAAGCCGATTAAAGCACCGTTATCTTAAGAAACTACTCTTCCGCTGGTTTCCAATCATCTGTTACATCTATTGTGGTGGCGCGAGTGACTATCCTCGCTATGTCGTCCGCACTGACTTTCAGTCGTTTCAAGAATTTCTTATCTTCGTCATCTGCCCTGCGCCAAGCTTCTTGGTATTCTTCGACAAGCTGTTGTAAGTAAATAGTGTTAGGATTCATACCCTCCGCCATCGCTTCAATTGCCTTAGCGGTAGCAGATGCCCAAGCTGCGTTAGCTAAGAATGTCACATACCATGCATAGTGCATTGCTGAAGCTGCAACAGGGACGTTCTTTATCTCTTCATGTCGCCTTAGAATCTCAGTTGCTGCTAGAGAAAGTCGTCTCGCAGCCTTACAAGCCTCGCTGGCAGCCATAGGGTTCTCCATAATAGAGTTGCTGTACTTAACCAGCGCATTGTTGTAAAGGTCGGCCTCTTTTGTCTGGAAAGCTACAACCTTGGTTTGGGTTTCAAAATAGGTCAGACATTCTTGAAGCTCTTTGCCATCGATTTTGGGGCTACCAAAGAAACCCATTGCGCACCTCCCGTCTCTTCGCTTGTAGGGATTTCACTTTAACGCCTGTGTAACGTGTTGTCAATATCTCTATAAGTAGAAGTGGGTTGGGCACGGGGTCAGCGTAGTGAAAATAACTTTTAAGAGGGGGCTTTCGGCCCCTCTTTTTTTGTGCCCTTTTGGGTAATTTAGAGAAATATTTTGCAAAAGTGGGATAATCCCACTTGACAAATAATCCCACTCATGGTGTAATGTATAATACATATGTATACATATTTATATATATTTATATTTGTGTGTAAGTAAATAGATGGATAGGTAGATATGGCAACTATAATAAGAGATACAGATTTAACAAGAATACCCGGGAATGTCAAGCCAGATTCCAAAAAGAGGGTAGTTTTGCCTGGCTTCTTGGTGAGGGAAGGCATCATCTATCATATATACAGCAACAGCGTGGGGCAAATCGTTCTAGACCCTCAGGTAACAATTCCTGCCTCAGAAGCTTGGTTATTCAATAACCCAGATGCCCTTGCGTCAGTTCAGCGGGGTCTTGCCGATGCTGCGCAAGGCAGGGTGTCAAAAGTTGACCTTGATGCTCTATAGGGTCAGGCGTTTTGTTTGAGCTAGAATGGACTAAAGAGGCAAAGGAAACTTATAGATTACTTAAGGCTAATCTAGCAGAGAAGGCCCGCTACAAAGCTGCCAAGAAAACTATAAAATTTCTAGCAAGTAATCCCCGGCACCCTAGCCTACAAACCCACCCCTTTATGAGTCTAAGTGGGCCAAACGGAGAAAAAGTTTTTGAGGCATATGCTCAACAGAGGACTCCGGCAGCATATAGAGTCTTTTGGTATTATGGTTCATCTAAAGGGGTGATAACCATTTTAGCAATTACTTCCCACCCTTAATTGCTTCAGTATGACTATTTCCCCCAACTAGCCCTAGCAGAATTTTTCATGACAACTACCAATAGATCGCAGGGGAAAAGGGAGGATTCTACCCCAACCCCACCTTCTTTCTGACCTCAGCCAAAACCTTTTCCGCCGTCGGGCGGGCGCGGGCAGCGCCGTCGGCGAGGATGGAGTCGATGCGGGTGGGGTCGGCGGTAAGCTCCCTGTAGCGCTCCTGGAGGGGGCGCAAGCCTTCAACGACCACCTCAGCCAGTGCTTTCTTGAAATCGCTGTAGCCCTTGCCCTCGAACTTCGCCTCTATCTCCTTCTGACTGCGCCCGGTGAAGAGGTGGTAGATGGTCAGCAGGTTAAAGATGCCCGGGCGGCTGGCGTCAAAGCGTATCTCGCGGAGGGAATCAGTGGTCGCCCGCATTATCTTGGCGCGGATGGCATCGGGGGGGTCGAGGAGGTTAATGGTATGGCCCGACGCGGTCTCGCTCTTGCTCATTTTCTTGGTGGGGTCGTCCAGCCCCATGATACGAGCGCCGACATCGGGTATAAGCGGCTCCGGCAGCACGAAGGTCTCCCCATAGATATTATTGAACCGCTGCGCCGTATCCCTGGCCAGCTCTACGTGCTGTTTCTGGTCTTCCCCCACCGGCACGACATCGGTATTGTAGAGCAGGATATCGGCGGCCATCAAAGCCGGGTAATCGAAGAGTCCCACGTTCACCTGCTCTTTGTGTTTGGCCGATTTCTCTTTAAACTGGGTCATGCGCTGCATCCAGCCCATGGGGATAAAGCAGTTGAGAATCCAGGCTAGCTCGCTGTGGGCGCTGATGTGGGACTGTATGAAAACGATAGAGCGTTTCGGGTCAATGCCGGCAGCCAGGAGCAAGCCGGTGACCTCGCGGGTCCTGGCCTTCAGAACCTCGGTGTCCTGCTGAACGGTAATGGCATGGAGGTCCACGATGCAGAAGATATTGTCATAGTTTTCCTGACTGGCTACCCAGTACTTGATGGCTCCCAGGTAGTTGCCGATCATGAGGGAACCTGTCGGCTGAATGCCGGAAAAAACGCGCTTTTTCATCTAGCCTCCTCAAGGGCAAAGTTTAGCACAAAGGGGAAGGCGAGGACAAGGCGGGAGGGGGGGACTGGATTCCCACCTTCGCGGGAATGACGGAGGGCAGCAATGACAGGGGTGGGGAGAGAAGTTTACAGAGGTGACACCTTTGTAGGGT
>JABUBL010000307.1_pt1 | contig 13826 bp, 13 predicted proteins | sample 7240371 | NCBI WGS metagenome assembly JABUBL01 (sample SAMN07256343, study PRJNA390944) | subsurface metagenome | isolation source: Methane hydrate marine sediment | place: Pacific Ocean: Eastern North Pacific, ODP site 1244 | collected 2002
GGCCTCAAGGTGACAGCAGTACTATAAGTCTATCTAATGGCATGCTGTCAAATAACTTAGCTGAGGGGATACTGGCAACTTGGGTTGGGGATTCAGTAGATGTAGTGATACCACCAGTGCCAGTTAGCATCGATGCCCCTGATGAAGCAGCCGCCGGTAGTGACTTTACGGCTAATGTTAATATCAGTGAGGTCGTGGACTTTGATGCTTGTAACTATGATGTTACCTTTGATGCCTCAGTGCTTCGGCTGGATAACGTAACCTCGGGGCTCATAGGGTCAACAGCAATACCGGTTGATATCTATAATGAGATTAGCTCAGGGACGTACCGGGTGATTCAGAATGTTCCGGGTATATCAGGGGTAAGTGGCTCCGGGTATCTGGCAGTATTGCACTTTCATGTTATTGGTTCTGCCGGCGATAGTAGCACAATAAGTCTATCCAACGGTATGCTTGCCAATAACCTGGCTGAGGAAATAACGGCAACATGGATTGGGGATTCGGTAAGTGTCACCTCAGTGGTGCCCGGGGATGCCAATGGCGATGGTAACATCAACGCCCTTGATATCACTAAGGTGGAGAGGACCATAGGAGGGCTGGATGCCGAGACACCGGGGGCTGATGCCAATCAAGATGGCAGTGTCAATGCTCTGGATATTACCAAGATAGAAAGGGTAATTGCTGGTCTGGATTAAGCTAAAGATGACAGACCTTAACAGCAGTCCAGAAGAGCACCGGTCTCTGTTAAAACCCATTCCTCCTTCTAAAGGGGATGGGTGATGTAAGAGAGGATGGCAATGAGAAGAATAATGAAAATCCTGGGCATAGTAACCGTTGTGGCACTGCTTCTGGGTGGAGCAGTGGTTCCGGTGACGGCGACACCAGAGGTTACAGTTAGCATCGATGCCCCAGATGAGGTAGCCCCCGATAGCGATTTTACGGCTAATGTTAATATCAGTGAGGTCGTGGGCTTTGATGCTTGTAACTATGATGTCTCGTTTGATGCCTCGGTGCTTCGGCTGGATAACGTAACCTCAGGACTAATAGGGTCAACAGCAATACCGGTTGATATCTATAACGAGGTTAGCTCGGGGACGTACCGAGTTATTCAGAATGTTCCCGGCTTAACTGGAGTAAGTGGTTCTGGCTATCTAGCGGTATTGCACTTCCATGTTATCGGTTCTGGCGGCGATAGTAGCACAATAAGTCTATCCAATGGCATGCTATCAGATAACTTGGCTGAGGGGATAACGGCAACTTGGGTAGGGGATTCGGTGAGGGTGGTGGCTGCAGCAGCAGTTGCAGAGGCTACCCCACCGACGGCAGTTAACTCGTCACCTGAGGTTACTGCCCCCGATAAGGCAGCACCATCGCCAGCTAAGACAATCAATTGGCCAGTGCTGTGGGGAGTAATAGGTGCAGCGATTGCAGTCGGGTTAATTGTTTTCTTACGAGTTAGAAGGAGAAAGGTATACTAATTTGGCGTCACCAGTCTCTGATAGTGCTATAGTTTGGCGTCGCTATAGCGTTTATTGTGGATAAATATGTAACTGCTCTTAAGCAGTAAAACTAACTTAATAGGAGATAGGAAAATGAAACTTATGGTTATAGGTCTGGGACAATGTGGCGGTAGGATTGCTGATGGGTTTGCTAGATTGAATGCCAGGGCACGCGGTCACCGCGGAATTGATATAATTACCGGTGCTTTCGCCGTAAATACCGACGTGGCTGACTTAAGCGGGTTATCTAAGGTAAAACCTGATTGTCAGCATAGAATTCTCATCGGAGGTCGAAGAACCAGTGGCCATGGCGTGGGGAAAATAATTGAACTTGGTGCCGAGATAGCTAGAGAAGATGCTGACAAGGTTGTAGATGCTATAAGGTGGGCTAGGCGATGCTTTGAGACAGACGCCTTCTTGCTGGCTGCCGGAGCCGCTGGAGGCACTGGTTCAGGGTCAATACCAATAATGGCACAGCACATAAAAAAGCGCTATGGGGATAAACCGATGTATGCTCTCATTGTCCTTCCCTTTGAGCATGAAGAGGAAACCGAGGTAAGGAGTGTTTATAACACAGCAACTTGCCTTAAATCTATCTATCCTGTGGCTGATGCCGTATTTCTTGTTGATAACCAAAGATATATTAGAAAGGACTTCTCACTTAGAAATAACCTAGCCAAAATTAATGCTCTAATTGTCGAGCCATTTTATGACCTGCTTTGTGCTGGTGAAGAGGAAAAGCCTAAACATATTGCGGCAAGAATGCTTGATGCTGGAGACATAATCCAGACCCTGTCAGGGTGGACAGTAATAGGCCATGGTAAATCTTCGCTACCGATGATTAGGTTTCCTCTTGGGGGAGCGCGCAATTTCAGGGAGAAAATCACTGAAACTCATAGGGGAATCGAGGCGATGGACGAGGCTATAAGCGAGCTATCGGTTCGGTGTAACCTGGCGGATTCGGGAAGAGTACTGTATCTACTTACAGCTCCAGCCAAGGAAATGAATATGGGTCTGGTCAAGGAACTCGGAGACTACCTGAAGGAGCTAGCCCCGGATGCTGTAATAAGAAATGGCGACTATCCGAGGCAGAGAGGTGCATTAGATATAACAGTAATTCTGTCCCAACTCAGTGACGTGGAAAAAGTAAGGAAATACTATGAAAAATCAGCCAGCTTTTTCCATGAGGTTAGAAGAAAACAAGAGGCAGTCGAGCGCAAACTCAGAAAAATAGAAAAGGCGGCAGAGGAGATTCCATCACTATTATATTAGGTTAATTTAAGCCTATAGAACTAGTGGGTTTGAGCAAGTAGGATAGAGCCTAGGCATAGGAGGTATCGGTAAGCAGGTTTACCGGCCCGCCATTTGGAGTTTATGCGAGAGGAGATTTCAAAAGGATCCAATGGTTTGAAAGGGTCAATGCGGCTTTGCCGCTGAAGAATCTTTAGACTCTCGATTGAAGGTTATTTGTGGTTGGGCAGGTAAAGCAACTGATATCTCCTATGGCCTTTTTATTTCTTTATGACTGAGAGACTTCACAATTATGCAATACTGTCTGGTATGGGGAGGGCAAACTTGGAGATGTCAAGATGGTGTTATTCAATGAGTTCTGTCCTAGCTGGGGCAAAGTCTAATACGTTAAGTCGTAGTCTTTCCTCTCCACGCCATTGATCTACTTTTAGGTTATAGACAATATCAAGGGGCGAGGAAACCTCTGCTAGATAGTTGCCAAATCCAAAAGCTACCCCGTCCCAGACAGCGCCACTTTGCCTTAGTTTCAGCCTAAGGTGTTCTCCATTACTGCCCATTGTCTGACAATCAGTAACCTCTACTCCGTGGCTGAGGAAGGTAGGCACTGGATTACCGCGACCAAAAGGAGCTAGCTGTTGAATTGATTGGAAGGTATCTCCGGCGAGGTCGGGCAGTGTAATCTCAGCATCAATATCCAGGCGAGGACGAAGGTCAACCCCGGCTAGCTCGGTAGATGCCAGCTGTAAGAGTGTTTGCTTTAGGCGAGCCAGATTCTTAGTTGGTAGGGTGAAACCGGCTGCCTGGGAATGTCCACCAAAGTGAGATAGTAAACCGCTGCACTGATTTAGAGCCTGGATAATATTAAACTCAGGGATGCTGCGGCAACTACCGCTACTTATCTGCTTGCCGGTTTTAATAACCATTGCCGGGCGACAGAACTCCACTGAAAGCCTGCCTGCTACCAGCCCCATGATTCCACCAGGGTAGTCCTCATCGCTGGCTACTAAAAGGGGCAGGACCCCTTGAGCCAATACCTGCTTCCTGGCTTTGGCTAGGGTATTGGTGGTTAATTTTTGCCGCTCAGAATTTTTCTGTTCCAGCCATATAGTTAGCTGGTGTGCCTCTTGTGGCGAGTCTGTCGTCAGCAATTTATAGCTGCTTATAGCATGTGCCAATCTGCCGGCAGCGTTTAAACGCGGGGCTAGAATCCAGGAGATGCTTTCTGTATCAAGGCTGCCGATGTTTAATCCAGCCTGGGTTATCATTTCTCTAACTCCAAGGCGGGGGGTGGCATTAATTAGCTTCAGTCCTTGCTTAACCAGGTACCGATTTTCCCCCAGTAGAGGCATCATATCAGCTACAGTCCCCAGGGCTACTAGGTCTATTAGTTCATCCAATTGCTTCTCCTTACCAACGCCCTGGAACAGAGCCTGAAGAAGCTTGAAGGCTACCCCAACGCCAGCCAGTTCTAAGAAGGGGTAGTTTGAGTTGGGCAGTTTAGGATCAACCACCGCAATAGCTGGTGGGATTACGGTCGGAGGGGTATGGTGGTCGGTAATAATTATATTGAGCCCCATCCTTTGTGCCTTCTTAACCTGGGAGAAGGCAGTAATTCCGCAATCAACAGTGATAACTAGGCTAACACCTTGTCGGCAAAGGTTCTCTAAGGTGGCTGTTTTAAGTCCATAACCTTCGGTCAAGCGGTGTGGTATGTAAGGGATGACCTTGCCACCAAGACTGGATAGAGCCTGCACAAGTATGGCAGTCCCGGTAATGCCATCAACATCAAAGTCTCCATAGATGGCAATATTTTCACCGGAAAGCAAAGCCCGGTAAATTCTAGCTACCGCCCGGTGCATATCAGGCAGCAGGAGGGGGTTACCTAACAGGCATTTATCAGCAGCGATGAATGATTCTAACTGGGATGGTTCAGTGAGACCGCGATTATACAGGAGCTGAGCTATCAGTGGCAGAAAGCCTGAAGTGTCAGCCAAATATTGGGCTGGAGCTGGTGGCAGAAGATTCCAATGACTATGATTCAAGTCTATACCTCGCAATATTGTCGGAAGACCAGAACTGAATTATGACCACCAAAGCCAAAAGAATTAGACAGAGCCGTGGTGACCTTGGCTTGGCGGGCTATATTAGGCACATAATCTAAATCGCATTCAGGGTCGGGGTGAGTAAGGTTTATCGTCGGTGGTATTATGCCGTGCTGGATAACCATAACACATATTACTGCCTCAACAGCACCACCACCTCCAAGGAGATGCCCCATCATTGACTTGGTTGAGCTTATCGGAATGTGATAGGCAGTATCGCCAAACACAGCCTTTATCGCTTTGGTTTCCATTTTGTCGTTTAGTGGGGTAGACGTGCCATGAGCATTAATATAATCAATTTCGGTAGTAGCCAGTCCGGCTTTATTAAGTGCCATCTGCATAGCCCTTACCGCACCCTCTCCATCTTCAGGCGGCTGGGTGACATGGTAGGCATCACTGCTGACTCCGTAGCCCATAATTTCAGCCAGAATATTGGCTCCTCGCCTTTGAGCGAAGGAGAGGTCTTCCAGCATGAGGGCAGCAGCTCCCTCGCTAAGGACAAAGCCTTCGCGTTCAGCATCAAAGGGTCGTGAGGCTAACCGAGGCTCACTATTTCGGGTAGAGAGAACTCTGAGAGCATTGAAGGCAGCAATCCCTATCGGGGTTACTGCTGCTTCACTGCCACCAGCCAGCATGACTTGAGCGTCACCACGCCTGATGATTTCATAAGCAGTGCCTATGGCATCTGAGCCACTGGAGCAGGCTGATGCGGTGCAAAAGTTTGGTCCCTTAGCTCCGAGCATGATTGATACCTGGGCTGAAGCCATATTGGCAGCCATCATGGGTATTAGGAAGGGGCTTACTCTATCTGGTCCTCTTTCCAGCAGTATTCTTATTTGTTCAGATAGGGTAAGCAATCCCCCAAACCCGCTGCCAATTATGACACCGATATTATTCTGATTACTGAGGTTAATTTGTATTCCGGCTTGCTTCAGCGCTTGTGAGCTGGCAGCTACTGCCAGTTGAATAAAGCGGTCCATGTGGCGGGCTTCCTTACGGCTGACATAGTCAGTAGGTTCAAATCCTTTTACCTCACCAGCAAACTTGGTAGCAAAGGGCTCAGGGTCAAATAGAGTGATATAGTCAATGCCAGACTTGCCAGCAATAAGGGCTTCCCAAGTAGAGGAGGCATTCAGACCAACTGGACATAAAATGCCTATGCCAGTAACCACAACTCTATTATTTATCGTTAACATCCCCGCTAAAGTCTAGGGCTAGTATCGGCAAATCTTATCTCAGCTCTAGAGAGCCATTTTTTTGCGTTGCTGTTTAAACCACTCTCGGCTATCGTCAACCTTAGGCAGATTGTCCAGTTCGGCTTGGTTATCAGCGATGAACTTCTCGCCCTTTTCTGTGGGTTCAACTTGCAGAATATAAGTCCTCCAAACTAGATAGCCTTGGTCAACCAATCCCTCCAGAACATCAGCAAATTGTCTAACCATCGGCTCCGTCCACAGGGTCGGTCCGGGGGCATCATAATCCGAAATTATTGTCCTGGCGTGTTTACCAATATCGGTACGCTCAATCATCCCTTTACGCACCGCATCCATTATCGCCATTTGCATTAATGTTGCTAGCTCGTCTTTTGCCATAGCTAAGCTAATCCTCCCTTTCAGAGTAAGAAAATGGTAAGGTGGAACTCAACTCTCCTCTGGTTGCAACAATCCCGTTAGTTGCTTCAATTCCCAAGTCCGGTTATACCAGGGGAAAGCCATCAGCGGGGTAACAATCCCCCTCTGCCTTCTTGACCGCAAGATTATCTCGCAAGCTATCTCTGCAGCTAGAGCAACTAGCTCAGCGGCATAGGTAGACCACATTGAGAAAACCTCGCCCGATTTAATTCGCTCCAGTTGCATGGGGTCGTTACGGTCAGGCGGGGCCAAGCGCTTGCCAAAATGCTTATCACAGAGGTCACAACAACGGATTAAACCACCGGTACGTTCCACAAACCGATTCCTAAGTTCAGTAGATAGCGCCTGGGCCAGGGTAAAAGTGCTGTGCCCCTTAGACCGAGGTCCGCCTTCCTCGGTAAAGTCCACTCGCCCGAACTCCAGACCAATGGCGGCGATTCCTCCCACCAGCGCACAGCAAATCTCGTTACCGCCGAAGCCTCCAGTGAGGGTGGTCATGGCCACTATGCTCTCCCTGCCTCCCAGACCGAGATGAAGGGCTAAGGGATATAAAGCTGTCTGACCACAAGCCCGATATTTAAGCTGAGTTTCTCGCGCATCCCGAACCACCCTCCTTACTAGCGCCTCGTCATCGGTTTCATCCCGACTCCAGAACTGCCAATCCTTCCTGTGCTGTTCATCCTTGAAGACTTCCGTCAAATGGTCCATCCGTTTTCCATATACCATTTACCAACTCTCCTCCTATGATTTCTTTTTAATGCTCATTCGCCTCCAGACCGCAACCGCCATCTTTATGCCATATATTATACTGTATTCCTCCCCGCTCTTCAATTTGACCAGCCGAGAATATGAAAGATATAATGCCCGTGTAAAAGGGGTAGGAGGTTGGTTAAGACGGGCAAAAGGTCGGAAATGATAAGGGTTGCCTTGGATAGCCTGGGCTGTAAGCTCAATCAGGCTGAGACGGAGCTTTTAGCCCGGCAATTGGCTGCGGCCGGGTATCAGCTAGTATCTCCCGTTGATGAGGCTGATGTCTATATACTAAATACCTGCACGGTTACTCATATCGCCGACAGTAAATCACGACATCGGCTCAGATTGGCTCATCGTCGAAATCCTGATGCCTTGCTGGTAGCCACTGGTTGCTATGCCCAACGAGCCCCACAAGAGTTGACTCAGATTGAAGGGGTTAGCCTCGTCGTGGGCAATAATGAAAAGCCGTATCTACCCCAGCTACTGGCGGAGGCTAGCCGTATAGGCAGCCCAGTTTCCATTCAAGAGGATTCAACTATCAACCATTATACTGGTTTCAGGACTCGTGCCTTGGTTAAGGTTCAGGATGGTTGTAATAGCTTTTGCTCCTACTGCATTGTCCCCCTAGTGAGGGGTAGGGAGAAGAGCTTACCTGTTGACCAGGTTGTTGCCGAAGTCAGATATCGGGTGGCTCAAGGTTATAAAGAGGTGGTGTTAACCGGGGTCAAGATTGGTTCCTATAGCTATGATGGGGTTAATCTAAAGGGCTTGTTGGAGCATATCCTAATTGAGACCGGTGTAGAAAGGTTAAGGCTGTCGTCTCTCCAGCCCCAGGAAATCTCCCCTGAGCTTATCGGACTATGGCGTAATCAAAGGCTATGCCCTCATTTTCATCTGTCACTTCAGAGTGGCAGCAATGAGGTGCTTAGTCGGATGAAGCGGAGCTACTCCCTTAATGATTATGAGGAGTCGGTAGCTTTAATTCGGACTCTATTGCCTCAGGCAGCTATCACCACCGATGTTATGGTCGGCTTCCCCGGCGAGACTGACCAGGAATTTGATGAGAGCTATAATTTTTGTCGGCGGATGGAATTTGCCCGAATTCATGTCTTTTCTTACTCCCCGCGCCAGGGAACTCAGGCTGCCCGGCTTCCTAATCAAATCAGGGATAAGGTTAAAAAAGAGCGAAGCCAGAAAATGCTGGCTTTGGCTAAAGAAAGCGCCCAAAATTTCAGCCAGCGATTCTTAGGCAGGACGATGACGGTATTATTTGAGCAGCAGTCTAACGGCATCTGGTCTGGTCACACCGATAACTATATCAAGGTATATACCAAAACCACCGCCGACTTAACCAATAAACTCCTGCCACTAAAGCTGGTGGAGGTTAGGAATGATGGGGTGTGGGGGGAGTCGAGGAGGAATAGGACAGATGAATGGAGGCAGGCATGAATGATAAAGAGTATAGAGCTAAGCTAATCGAATGGGATAAAAAGAGCCTAGACAAAAGAGTTGAGAGATGGAAGCAGCTAATTCCAGCTAATTACGATGTTTCCCTACCAGAATTGGTGTGGAGCTACTTATCTGAGGCAGATGACCTATTTATACGGGGACATTTCCTAAGTGTCATAGTTCTTAGTGCAAGTATTGTAGAATTAGTGCTTGCAGACCAGATAAAGTCAAAGAGTCGAATGACAAAGAAAGAAGTGGAACACTTTGGGTTGGAACAACTTAGTATATTGGGACACAGACTGGGCATCTTAGATGATAAGGAGACAAGTCAACTCAACGAGCTTAGAAGGCAGCGAAATTGGCTAATCCACGGGAATGTTGGCAGATTGACTCAAATGGCTAAAAAGAGATATAGGGTCTCAGGTGGAGATGACTCCTTCTTAGATGCCGAGTTTTACGTGCAATCGGGCTTTGCAGGTGGTATAGACCAAGATGCCCGTCTCCACCTACGATTGGTTAGAGACTTAACTGTGAATTTCTACAGGCCAAAGCCATAGTTTTTCTATCTCTACCTCGCCTCCATCCCCAAAACTATTGAGGTTTCTATCTGGCGCTGGGGGATGTCCCAGTAGGTTTTTAGTAGTTCATCTTTGTTGGGCATAAGATTGAAGCCGTGCTTGACATAAAATTCTATTGCCCAGTAGGCATCAGCCCAGGTCCCTACCAGCAGGCGAGAAGTAGTAACCAGACCCATAAGGTGCGCCAGGAGTTTACTGGCTATTCCCTGTCTCTGCCACTGGGGTAATACATAGGCATGGCGGATAAGGGTAACATCCTTAATCGGCTCAAAGCCCATTATACCGACCAGCTCTTGGTTTGCCTCCCAGCCAAAGAAGGTCATCCGCTTCATCTCCCGCTTAAGCTCCTCCATAGTCATATAGGGCTGATGATAGCAGTCAGCCGGTATGACACTTTCATAGGCTTTAGCTGCCTCATTGATGATAAAGTATATCCTCGGGGCATCTCTGGATTGGCATGTATAAATCATACCCTGTCTTACCAAGCATTTTGCCAGATACGCCTAACGTCATCCAGGGTGAGTTTCTTCGGGTTATTAGCTAAGAGCCGAGTAACATCCATGGTAGCTACCGCCATCTCTTCCAAGGCTTCCCTGGGTATCCCCAAGTCCCGTAGATGGAGGGGAATATCAATATCCTTAGCCAGAGTCTTAAATGCCTCTACTCCTTTTTCTGCTGCCTGTTGAAGAGAGAGCCCCTGCGTATTCACCCCCAGCATTTGGGCAATGGTGGCATATTTGGGGGGGTTAGCCGACAAGTTATATTCCATAACATATGGTAATAGAAGACCAACGGTTACCCCGTGGGGCACATGAAACCGTGAACCAAGAGGGTAGGCAAGGGCATGGGCGGCGGCTCCACCAGCGTGGGCAATACCGAACCCACCGAAGAGTGCCCCCTCAGCCATATGAGTACGTGCCTCCTTATCTGAACCATTTTTGACAACAGCCCTAAGGCTACCGGCAATAAGTCGCATCGCCTCAACCTCTAGAGCGTCGGTAAATGTGCTGGCGTTGATACTAGTATAGGACTCAATGGCATGGGTGAGGGCATCTATTCCAGCGACTGCGGTGACCCTTTGGGGGCACCCATAGGTTAGGGTAGGGTCGACAATAGCTAATCGGGCTAATATGTAGGGGCTCTGTATTCCAAATTTACTCCGCTTCTCCGGGTCGTCAAAAACGGCAGCTTTAGTCACCTCGCTCCCCGTTCCGGCTGTTGTCGGCAGCGTGAAAATAGGAATACCAGGTCCGGGAACCTTATTAATACCGACATAATTCTGCCCCCTGCCACCATGAGCCAACAGGACGGAGAGTCCCTTAGCGGTATCCATACTTGAGCCCCCGCCAACGCCTACCAGGAGGTCGTAACCTTCTTGACCAAGTTTCTCAGCCGCCGCATTTAGCCTGGGCAACGTGGGCTCCGGCTCGGCTTCAGAGAAAATATCCACTGAAAGCTTAGCCTTAGACAATCGTTCCTTTACTGAGTCGGCTAGGCCGGCTTTATAAACTCCGGGGTCGGTAACAATAAGAGCATGCTTAACTGCTAGCTTACTAGCCTCATCCCCGATGGTATCCAGAGAACCCACACCAAAACAAACTTTCACCGGGAGCATAATCTGATAAATATCTACAGTAATATTCTCCCTCTCTGTCGCTGACAAATGTGGTTTTACTTAGCTCGGTTACCTCAATGCTATCCCGCCAGTTATCAGGTTATTGTCCACCCGCCATCGGCCACGATGTCACTCCCTATGAAAAAACTGGAGGCGGGGGATGCCAAGAATAAGACAATATTGGCGATCTCATCCGGTCTACCCTGTCTATTCCCTTCCGTTAGCAAACGCCCTTTTAGCCTGTGTTTATTCATTTCTATAGCCTCTGGGGATGAGCTGCCCTCAGTTAGAATTGGTCCCGGGCTAACAGAATTGACCCGTATTCTATACGGCGCCAGTTCTACAGCCAGAGTTCTAGTTAACATCCATACCCCTGACTTAGAACTATCGTAAGCGGTAAAGCCTTTTGTCGGTTGAAAAGCGCTTGCCGAGGCGATATTGATTATGCTTCCGCCTCGCTCTTGCTTAATCATCTGCTGACTGGATTTAAGGCAACAGAGAAATACTCCTTTGAAGTTTATATCCATTACTCTGTTCCAGAATTTTACGTCCATCTCGGTGATAAGTCGTAGAGGATAGCTGCCGGCATTATTGACTATAATATCTAGCCCGCCAAAGGTTTTAACTGCGGTGTTGACCATATTAGTAACCTGTACTTCATCAGTTACATCACACTTGGCAAAAGCAGCTTTGTAACCAGCAGTAGTCAGCTCTTTGGTTTTCTTTTTTCCAGCCTCTGGGTTAAGGTCTGCTATCAGCACGGCAGCCCCAGCCTCAGCTAACCGCTTGGCGCAGGCGAAGCCAATACCAGACGCACCCCCGGTAACAATTGCCACTTTACCACTTAAATCAAATAGTTCTCCAATAGATAGGTATTTTTGTTCCTGTACCATTACTTTCCTCCTTTTTTTCTTATTAACAGGAAGTTTTTACCAGAACCTTTCATCTTATTCGCTTTTTAACCGGAACAGGATTATCCATAACGAATAATAACAATTACTCCCAGCGGGGCTTTTGTATCTCGGTTGTGTCGCATCGATAAACATCTCACCTAGCCAGATAACTTATCTGCCTGTATGTAGCTATCGATACAATTACTAGTAACTCGCTAATCCGACCTTGTTCCCTCAATTTGCCCATGTTCTCTTGTACTACTCCCATCGTTTTGTCAATGTCCTCGCTCTCTATCTCGTATATGGCTAGAAATTTCCCTGGTCCTGCGTTAGGGTCAGTATTCACATAGCGAGTGGCGGAGATAAAGCCGGGGAGTTTCAACGAATCAGGCAGATGAATCTCGTCGTACCACTTATTGAACTCTTCCTCGCGTGAGGGGTCAGCGGAGTCAGTGTATCCCAACAGAAACCATTTCGCCACTTTGTGTTCCTCCTTTTTGTTTTTCAATATTTCTCACAGCCAGCCTTTACTAATCTAGCTTTAACAGTTGCAAAAAATGGTATCACATTCTCCCCTTATATGTCAAAGCTGAACTCGAGGGAAAGGAGCAGGGTTGCCCCTTTTCTATTATTATGCTAATGTTAGTATGCCTATCCTACTCAAGGAACCTGCGGGTCGGACTCTGTAAGTGTTCCTCGCTGTGTAGCTGAAGCCCAGACCTTCTCGGATGAGACTGGGGTAAGGTGCTCACGAGTGGGGGAAGCTGATTGACCGAAATAAAATACCATCGTGCATTGAGTGTGCGTCTCAGCCGGGCAATGCTTGGGGAGAAAAGTTGGAAACATTAAACAGCCGTCCAGGAAAGAAAGGGGGTAAAGATGGCTAAGCCAAAGGTTGCTTTTTATTGGTGTGCTTCATGTGGTGGGTGTGAGGAGACGGTGGTTGACCTTAATGAAGACCTATTGAAAGTGGCCGATGCGGTGGATATTGTCCTATGGCCCGTGGCATTGGACTTTAAGAGGAAGGATATTGAGGCTTTAGGTGATGACGAGATAGCGGTGAGCTTTATAAATGGGGCGGTAAGGTTGGAAGAGCAGGAGGAGATGGTAAAGCTCTTGAGGAAAAAATCTAAACTCGTAGTAGCCTTTGGCTCCTGTGCTCATTTGGGAGGGATACCGGGGCTAGGGAACTTCTGGACAAGGGATACGATTTTCCAAAGGGTTTATAAGGAAGTCCCAACTGTCGAAAATCCAGAGGGGATTACTCCACAGGAGAAGACAGCCGTTGATGGTGGTGAACTCACCCTGCCAGAATTCTATGATACGGTAAAGACCTTAGCCCAGACCATTCCGGTAGATTACTACCTTCCCGGGTGTCCACCACCGCCTGATTTGATACTGAATGCGGTAAACGCTATACTCGCTGGCGAACTACCTGAGAAAGGAGCAGTACTTGCCCCCGATAAAGCCTTGTGCGACACATGTCCTAGGAAAGAGACAAAGCCAGAGAAATTATCAATAAAAGAAATAAAAAGACCGTGGCAAATCAAACTTGACCCTGAGAAATGCTTCCTTGAGCAAGGAATAATTTGTCTCGGTCCTGCCACTCGTTCCGGGTGTGGGGAAACATGCATTAAAGCTAATCAGCCATGCCTGGGGTGCTTTGGCCCTGTAGATGGAGTTGTAGACCAAGGGGCAAAAGCCCTTTCAATGATTGCATCTATATTAGGGCTTGAAGACGAAGAGAAGATGACTGATGAAGAGGTCAAAGAGTTAATCAATGGGATTGTCGACCCAGCAGGGACATTTTATAGATTTAGCCTACCTGCTTCTCTTCTTAGACGGAAGAGAGTGGAATAGGAGGACAGAGTGAGAAAGATAACGATAGACCCGATAACCAGGCTTGAGGGACATGGAAAGATAGAGATATTCCTCGATGATGAGGGGAATTGTGACAGGGCCTGCCTTCAGATTCCCGAGCTTCGAGGCTTTGAGAAATTCTCTGAGGGGAGGCCTGCTGAGGAGATGCCGAGAATAACCACCATGATATGCTTT
>JABUBL010000308.1_pt1 | contig 13820 bp, 24 predicted proteins | sample 7240371 | NCBI WGS metagenome assembly JABUBL01 (sample SAMN07256343, study PRJNA390944) | subsurface metagenome | isolation source: Methane hydrate marine sediment | place: Pacific Ocean: Eastern North Pacific, ODP site 1244 | collected 2002
TATTGGGGCTGCCATCTGGGACTCGAAGCACGGGATGATCATCTACTGTCTGCCTGAGACGGTCAAGCGCAAGCTTGAGGTCTATAGGCCGACCCCTCAAGAGGTGGAGCAGGTGGTGGCCACCTTGGAGGCTGCCTTTGCCCAGGAAGGGGCTGAGAAAAGGATAGAAAGGAGGTGATATTATGGCCGAGCTGAAAATAGAAGTCACCGAGGAACTGGATCAAGAGCTTAAAGGGATGGCTGACGCTCAGCTGGTAACTAAGGAGGACATGGCCAGAGGGATACTAGCTAACTGTATCCTAAGAGAGAAACGGCAGAAAAAGCACAAATCCAGCTTTTTCGGCTTAGACTTAGCAGTGGTGGGTCAGGCACTCCAAACCCTCGGGGACCGGCTTGTGGAAACAGCACGAGAGAAGGGCAAAGAGGAAGAGCCATAAAAAAGGGGTCGGTGGTGCGCACCGACAATCGTTATCGGAACCCGAGCAATGATTGTCGGCTCCGACAAAGTGCCCTCCGACAGCTTCAAAATCTGTTAAAATTGGGGGGAAAGCTTCGACAATGGTATTCCTGACCCGCACCGACTGAGAAGAAGGCAAAAAAGGGGGGCCGGCGGTGATCACCGGTCCCCCTTACGCTGTAGTATATTACCAATAGTAATATACTAGAAGTCAAACAGGCTCGGTTGGAGCGCTTTTCTTTCTGCTACCTCTTTCTCTCTCCGCTGCCGCCTATCGGATTTGTCCCTCTCGCGCCTTGCCTCTATCCGCCGGCTGTAAATGAAACGCTTGAGCTGGTTGAGGTCCCGCATCTGTTCATCGGTCAGACTGTCCTTACGGATGTCCTCAGGGAACTCCCTATTTTTGCCCGACGTTTTGGACCCCATTACCCGGGTGCCCCGGTAGAGATAAATCTCCGTCCAGTCGCGGTCTATCGGTCTTTCCAGTGTTAAGGGGTACATATAGGCCAACGCTTCGGCATCGGTGGCCATACCCCTTTGACTCTCATCCTTCCTGGCGATCATCAGCTGGATGAGCCTCTGCATCTTGATTTCACCGAAAATCCACTCAGGCAAGTCAGCCTGCCAGGGTGAAGGCCAGACAATGATGGGATCAAAAAGGGCGCCGACCAGCTCGCTGATGCCATCATCCAATATTCTGTTGTCCAGTTTAATCACCTCCTATAATTTGGCATCTATGTATCGCCGAACCTTGGCTATCTCATCTCGCTCCTCTTCAAGATCGTCTATGTGTGGCTTTTCGATAACATAGTCAAGGACACGAATGATACGTTGCCAGCTTTTCCTAGTAAGAGCAATCCTAATGCCTCTTTCTATCATTTTCACCTCCTTTCTGGCCTGCCATCGTCAGGCTGGGGAGGCTATCCCCCAGCGAGCGGGACCCTCAGGCCCCGCTTTCGGCTACCTCTTAACCTTCTTTTTGGCCTTCTTCTCCTTAACCTCCGCCTTAACCTCCGTCTCAACCGGCTCCTCAACCTTCTCCTCGACCACCTCATCAGCCGGCTCCTCAACCTCGGCCTCAATCTCCTCTTTGACCTCGGCCTTAGCCTCCCCATCGACGAACATAGGCATGACCACGGTATTTGGCACCCCCTTGTAAGCGAAGAGAATAGGCGTTTTTGGGCTCTCGGTCTGGAGACTAACCACCCCACTCAGCCCCTTGAAATACTCCCTGAGGTATTGGATGTCCATGGCAGTATTCCCTGGCTCGGTAAATTGGGCGCGGATAGGCACAGTAATCTCCCTCTCATCCCCCACGGCCGAGACTTGGAGCTTTTCTCCCTCCCAGAGTAGCCTCACTATCCCCTTGTTATCCTTGGCCACAGGTGCCACCTGGGCTAAGGCCCGCTCCATGTCCTCTGCCCACACTGTTACCGGCGGCTTTGTTTCCGTGGGGATTAGCTGGCGGTAATCAGGGAAGCTACCGGGAATGAGGCAGATGATGAGGGTTACCGCGTCGAAGTTGAGCTTCAGGTACTTATTCCCCCAGCTTAGGCGGATGAGCCGCGGGGCCCGAGCGAGGCTTGCCAGGTCCTGGACACCGCTGAGGTCTGGTGTTGCTGCTCTCTTCCACATGTGTTCCAGGATATCCACCGCTTTAAGGGGGATTATCATGGAGGGGCCGCTCAGCCGACCGGGTATCACCCGCCATGCCAGCCTGAAGCCGTCGGCTGCTGCAGCCTCAATCTCGTCGCCAGGAACCAGGTAGACTCCGGAGAGCACCGGCCTAGCCACATTGTCGACGGCAGCGTAAGAGGACAGTGCAGAGAGGGTGCGTACTAGCGCGTCACCCTTGAGCACGCCCTCGCTCTTCTCCTCCACTTTGGGCAGCGGGGGGAAGTCATCGACGCTCGGCAAGTCGGTAAAAGACGTCTCCATATCACCTGCGGTGATCGTCACTTTGCTACCGTCAGCCGTGATATGCGCCATGGTTGCCCCGGGGGTATACTTGAGGAATACTAGCGCGTCCTTTCCTGGCAGGAGCAGAGCCTCATCAGCACCTGGGAGCTCGAAGGCGGCGTTTGTCTCAAGGTCAGTCGCCACCGCACGGCCATCCCCCAGGCGGACATAACTCAGTGATTTGAGCGACGTCTTGCGGGGGATTACAGGGACCAGTAGGTCTAGGGTATCCCTGAGCCTTTTTACTTGTATCTCCATTCTGTATCACCTCCTTTCTTTCTAGATTTCTCTCCCGTCGACCTCGGGCTAAAACATACTTTGCATGGTGCCTTCTCGCGAGGCGCTGGGCTGGCGTGATGACGAGCGCACTGGCGCCGGCGGCTGTTTCTGAGATGGCAGCTCGGATTCGCACTTCGGATAGCGCGGGTTTTCCGCCCACCTGGCATCGGCCTCCTCCACCAGTGCGGGAACCCTATCAAGCGCCGCCTGCAGGCCACCCTCGAATATCTCGAGAGCTGGATCGCACTCCTTAGCCATGACACCAATCGATCCCCTCTCTCCCTTGAGGATAATAACCACCTTAATATCCTCTCTCACGGTTCACCTCCTTTCGCACTAATGTTCGTCTTTTCATACCGGTCATCTTAGCCACAGCCTCTACTGTAGCCAGCACAGGACTAAGGGTGCCGGCCTCGAGGTCGAGGTAGAGCTGCATCCATGGGCATGTGCCATCGATGAGCCTGCGCACCACCTCCACCACCAGGGCGGCCATCGCTTGGTTTATGGTCGGCCCCTGCTCCGCATCTATCTCGGCGCAACCTTGACCCCTTGGTGCTTGTACTAGCAACTCCGGCCTCTGAAGAGTGGGCAGCGGTAGTGCGTGACATATATCCTCATTGTCGAAGGCGCCATCGATATGTCGCAGATCTCGGTTGCCGATGATGACCTGGCCATAATTCTCTGCATTGCCGGCATCCACCCACCACGTGTTAAACGGGTAGTGGCATAATCCTTTAGCGATATCAGCCCGGGCCAACCCGTTGTCCACACAACCGATAACCAGGCCACCCCGCCCAATATTGAGCATCCCAACGGGGAGGATGGTGTAGCCCACCGGCCGTCCGGATCCCCTGGCAAGTCTCTGCGCCAGGGCCTCGCTTTTGAAGCGTCCCAGCTCCTCCCGTGTGAAGTTCTGCCGGCACAGGTTTCTTTCCTCCACACGGTCGTGATCCACCAGCACCAGTCTGGCCTCTGGCGGGAGGAGGCGGCACAGACCCTCGGCTACAAAACCACCGGTACCGCCGCATCCCACTATGGAGACGGTGAAATCGTATCCGGCGAAGCCGTTATCCAACTTATACACCGAACACCTCCTTAAGCTGGAGGGGAGCAAAGTAGCCGTAGACGCCCACCCGCAGCTCGACCTCGGGCCAGAGCATGTCTAACTTTCCCACCACCATGTAGAGGCCGAGCCCCTGCTCATCCATGTTGTCTGTATAGCTGAAATAGGCGCTCATCGTGCCGTGGCTGTGGATATCGAGCACTGTGCTCGGCAGGCGCTCATATGTAACTCCACCGCCGCTGCCCTCCTGGGAGGGATAATTCAGGTGGTATTGCCCATCCCAGGTCACCGCTAAGTACTGCTCATTACTGCGGTCTTCAGCCAGTGTAGAAAGGGCCAAGTCGTAAAAATGGCGTGGCATCTTACCGCGGGGCAGCTCCACCGTCTTTTCTAGGGGGAGAAGGCCGCGCACGTGCGCCTCACCGATGAGTACCGTCGCCGCCATCAGGGGCCCTCGGGCCCTCAGGAAGACGCCATTTCTGGCCAGGATGTAGTCGTAAAATAAACCTGGCTCCCCATCCAAGCCTTCTCTAGTGTTTAAGAGATAGCCCACTGTTTTCATTTCATGAGATCCTCCACCTCCCCTAAGGGCACTAGATCCCCAAGGGGGTAGCGCTTCTTGCCGTCCAGCTCCTCCCAGAGCCTAAGCAGGTCGTGGGGGTAGCGCTTTGATCTGCCTTCATGGTCCGCAGTGGCGGTGAAGAAGCTGGTGAAGAAACTGTCCGGTATATCCCCCACATTCGAAGGGTAATTGTGTGTGCCAGGGCAAGATCGGCCATCCCGAAAGAGATTGAATAGAGGGGCATGGTAGATTGTATCCTGAGGGTGACTCGGCCTGCGCTTGGCGGCGTAGACTCGAGGAGACCTCCCCGGTGAGCAGATAAAGAGGAGACCGGGCATGGGCAGACTCAGCCTGCGGGGAGGTTTGAAAGCTTCCTCCTGCAGGGCCACCTGCCGCACCCTGGGCGGCTGCCACAAGGCCACCTCTGCCCCATCTCTCCCCTGGCCCCAATACAGCGCCCCTTCGGGCAGCAGCCCGGAGTTTAGGGGCACTTCCCTCAGCAGGGCCAGGGCCACATCCCTGGCCGAGACCATCCTGGTGGTAATCACCCCATCTTCCACCACGTGCATGACCACGGCATCGTGATAGAAGTCGAGGCGCACCCGGAGCTCGTCCGGGGGCACACGAAGACTCTCAGGCAAGGCCCACTGGTATACCGTGGGCTCTTCGCTATTATTTAGCATTCGTCTCCCTTCTGCTTTCTATAAAGTTTAGAAGTTCCTCGAATCGGGCCGGTGGATCCTCCTCCAGCCAATCACCCAAGCGCATGACTTCTCCCTGAATTACCTCTGCTTGCGCCCACGCCTGGGTGATATGCTCCACGGTCTCCCTATCCCAAGGCGGGAGCTCCATGCCAGACCACAAATCATCTTCTGTGATATCGAGTAAGTCATTGCCTGTATCAGCTGACAGCATGTCGGCCCAGTGCGCCAATCCCTTATATTGAGTATCATTGAGGAGGCGGTGGGCCTCTTCCGCGGTAATTCCCCCTTCGGGCACCCGCTGAAGTAGCTCAGGGGGAACGTGCTTTGCGCAGGCCTCGGCCAACGCTATACGCCCGCCATCCTCTTCGCCATAGGGATAGTGCAACAGGTATGTCATAAGCTGGTGCCCCGTTTTGTAGCACGAGGCGATTTCGTGGTAGTCGTCACCGGTTACGCCCATGACTATCAAAGGGATGCCCCTGGTCAGGTAACTGTAGTCTTCCTCCTCTTCCCATATGTACTCCATCAGGGGAAAGTAACGGTCCCCAAAGCGATCTACAAAAAGAGCCATTTGGGTGGACGGCAAGTGCTCGCGCAAGATCTCTAGCTCGCACTCCGGCAGGTATTCCCTCACCAGGGCCACGAAGTCCTCATAATCTTCTACACCCTCGAAGCGGGCGATGAGGATAGCCAAGGAAGGCGGCCCCGGAGAACGGAGCTTGCCCGCTAATACTAGGAGCGGTCCATCTCTCTCAGGCATCTCGCTGCCTCCCTGGTGGCTGAGGAGTAGGCCTGGGCCTCGGAAACTGACTCCTCAAGCTCCTTGATATGGAACAACATCTGGCCCGCATCCATGGAACCGTCCTCCCCTGTTACTTGCCAAGCCAGCTTGATGATTCGCAGGCGCACCTCGGGGACCTGCTTTAAGGCTTCAATAATGCCATCCATTGCCTACCCCTTTGTGCCTACCCTCTTCACGAATTCGTAGATAGTATCGTCGCCCCGCGGCGCCTCTTTCACCTCAGCGTTGGCGAGCTCCGGGAAGAAGTCGCTCATCATCGTCTTGACCTCCTCCACGCTCATGTTCGGGTCGGGGTCGGGAAACTCCCTGCCTTCGTAGATGAAGATTCTCATGTTTCACCTCCTCTCTATTTCCGTTTCGCAGCAATTACAGACTACATTTTCGATATAGGCTTGCGGGGGCTTTTCAATTTCCAGTGTAACCGTGAAATTAGTGCCTCCACATTCGGGGCAACAATACTTGTCTGGTTTGCTTCTCCTTAAGCCAAATTTGAATGCCCTGACTATCTCGTTATATAGATCTTCCATTTCACCCTCCTTCTATCTGTGATTGCTTGCCAGCACCATAGCGAGGCGATGTAGCCTTTGCCGGTGCTTCAGCTCAAGGCTCTCCCAGACCTTCTTATTTTTCTTGTCTCGGACGACTCGCATTAGTGCGAGGATCGCCGCTGCCTCTGCTTGTGTTAAGCCGGTCAATATTCACCTCCTCTCGCTTCTCTTACGCCGTTTGCAGTAGCAACTCTCCTGGACAACCTATGTCTGGGCACGGAGCAACCCCTCGAGGCTCAACGCCGTCGGCACGACACCTCTTCGTCCAATTCTCTTCCCACTCCTTCGCCGACGAGACGCTCTCCGCATCCGCATAAGTCCGACCGCACCGATCGCAAACCAACGTCTCCATCTGTACTCCTCTTTTATACATACTCACATCCTCTCTCCCGGCATAATCGCCCTTGCCCTGGGGGTTACATGGCCCCGCGCGAGTGTTGCCTCACGCGGGGCCTAGGCATCCAGGAGCGGAGCACGGGGCCCCTGTCTGCCTCCAATTCACCCCCAGTAACGCCCCGATATATCGGGGGCGTTGTGTAGAGGGACTAGCCTCAGCTTTGCCACTTCCCTTTAGGTTAGAGGTTGCGTTGGAACTTAACCTTACCTAGTGACCTTAGCTTTCCCCGTCCCCTAATGAAAAGGCCACCCTCTATCGAGTGGCCTGTTAAAAAGCAAAAGACGCCCCCTATTATATGAGGCGTCTATCGCCAGCTAAAAAATGCCTGTCAAAAAGCAAAAGACGCCCCCTAGTATGAGAGGCGTCTTTTCCTCTACTTTAGATAATGCTTTACCGCTAGTCTACATATTCGGTCAATCTCTCCTCTTGCCTCTTGCGGTAGAGGCTTGCCGTAGCGTATAGCCTTTCGCTTTCGTGCCTTGCTAGTGGCATGGAGCGCATCGCCTATCTCAACATGGAGGCACACAAAACTACTAGCTAGACGAACCTTAGCGAAAGGCCGAAAGGTGAGGCCACTAATTCCTAAGCCGTCAAGGTAGTATTCGGGTTGTCGGCTGAAGAATATATCACGCCCTATGGCACTAAACTGGCCTCTAAGTGCGCCTCTTTCGGCTAGGCCATGCAGAGCCTTGCGCTCCGCTTCCCATAACGCTTTATCTTCTTCTCTATCGCAGGCTTTCCAATCGGCAATTAACCCCTCTGCAAAGGGGTCATAGTGGTGAAGCGTAGGGGTTGGACACGGCCTATCACCAAAGACGCAAAATCCCTTGCTACGGATAAATAGATTGACCAAATGGGCTTGACGGCTAGGCGTTGCCCATTTAGACATATCCTTATCCTTTCACTTCTGAGAGGACATTGACGGCCATGCGCCATTGGGTTTAGACTGTTACAGCCTCTTTGTCGGCTTCGGGGGCTTTGGCCTTAGCCTTAGCCTTACGCCTTTCGGCGTCAACAAGGGCTTCAGCCTGAGCCAGTATGGCATCGGATAGGGCTTGACTATCCTTTGCCATTATGGGCTGTCCAGCTTCCATATTGGCCTCAATCTGAGCCTTGTATCCATCGGGGTCTGAGGTTACAACCTCATGGGTGAAAGCCATAAGGCCAGCCATGAGGTTTTCCCGCACTAACCTAACGCTATCGGCTAGCTCCTTGATTACCCTGATAACTGGGCGGCCTGTCTTGCCGAACTTGACAGAGCCATCAGCATCATAGGCCAGTCGCAGAGGTGCGCCGAGAGCATCATGGCTGATAGCGGTATCACCCATGAGATTAGTGGCGTTGAAGAACGGTAGCCATACGGACTCAAGGTCAATACTCCATACCTTTCGGCCTTTGGGCTTGCTACCGTTGGGCTTTAGCAGAGCCTTGATGTAATCAGGACTATTCTCCATGCGCTTATCCTTTCCTTATACCCTTAGATTTGGCGCATGGTCGCCCATGTCCTCTCAGAAGTATAAAAGCCAGTGGTAGCCTTTCGGCTTGTCCCTAAAATGCCTGTATAGGGGTCAAATCTCAATGAGACTGTTGCCTATTCAGCTATTCAGTGTTATCCACCCTAGTCAATCAGGGTTTAGCTTTGTTTGTTAAATCCGGTCAGCGTCAACTTGCTAGGTTGATGTCATCGCTGGCGATGACAGGTCTTATTAGCTATAATCACCTACCTTTCATATTGTATTTTATTAGCTATAAAATGAATTGTATACTATCTGTATAGAATACAATACCATAGCTAAAAACCTTTGTCAATAGTTTTTGACTGGAATTTCAAAATTGGTTTATATATGGCGAATATAATCAGATTTATACCTGAATATAGGATATATCCGTTGGGGAGAAAGCAAGCCTAATCTCGCCAATAGGGGAGCAAGGGGTGAATCGGGAGGATTACCCTGTCTAGGGCGAAGCGGTCAGTGGAGAGGATCTCGGGGTGGGTATAGAGGCCGGCCATCGGCGACCCGAGAATCCTAGCACCCATCGATTTCTTCGACCACCTCATATAGTCGGCCCAAAAGGTCAGCGGCAGTCCTTCCCTGGCCAGGGCGATGGGCCCCAGGGTGTCAAGTGTCCTCCTGATCGAGTGCCAGCCATAGTCCTTCTTGGTTTCGCCGAGACCCTTTTGGCATATTCTTTGGAACATGGCTGATAGGGCAGAGGGCCACAGAGTATTTGGCTTGTAGGCAGTGATCACCGGCATGATCTCATCCGGGAGGAGATGCCAGCGCTCGGGGCCTCGCTTGCAGGTGTGGATGAGGATGGTGTTGCCCTTGATGTCTTTTTTGTTCACCCTAGCCAGCTCCTCACGGCGTGGGGCGAGGATTGTGGAGAGTGCCAGGTGGAACCTCTCCCCATCTGAGTAGAGGTCCCGTTTGCGGATCAGCGTGGCCACCTCCAGTTCGGTGAAGGCGGGGGTATTTGGTTCCGATGGCGGTATCGGCCGATCATCCTTGGTAAAGGGCCAGCTCCAGCCGTTGCTTTCGTGCAACTTCTTCAATGCCTGAAAGAGCATGGCCAGCGTTCCCTCACCCCAGCCATTTTTCCTTCTCTCGGCGAAATACATCCGAGTGTCTTTCTCCACGGGTGGGATCCGAGGTCCCAGCCAGGTGAGGTATTGCCTTGCCACACAGTGGTAGCCCGCGATCGTCCCCGGTGCGCGGGTCCGCGGACTGGTGAGTGCCAGATTTAGGTTTTCCAGTGGCTCTTCCATTTCATCCCTTCTCGATGAGCTCCCTGGGAATCCCTTTGGCCCAGATCTGCTCCCCCTTTATCCAGTTGCTGTATAGAATACAATACCATACCTGAAATATATTGTCAAGGGGGTGGAGGATGTGGTATACTCCAGCCAGGAGGTGGCGCTATGAAGGGGATCGCCAAGATTAAGAGCAGCTTGGACCGCGCCTCGGAGACCCTGGATGATATCCAGGAGTCGGGGCTGCCTGGGAGTGCCAGCAAGTTGTTAAAGTCCATTTCCGAGGTTATAAAGAGATATGCGTCAGGGGAAGCGAAAACCAAAGATGAGGAGCCAGAGTCCAAGGGGAAAGCTGAATCAGATCAATGAGGGGTTGTGGCTTCTCCATAGCTTGGTGGAGAATATGCCTCCCATTATCGATAGTCTCCGTGGCCTTTTCCTCAAAACTCCACCCCCCGGGGGTGGAGTTTATCAGCCGCCGCCAAGTGCTGGAGCACCCCCATTCAGGCCCAGTCCGTATGAGGTCTTAGGGCTTCCCGAGGGCGCCGGCGAGAGGGAGTTCAGGCAGCGTTACAGGGAGCTGATGCGGCTTTACCACAGAGATCGGGGTTCGGGATCGGATGCGATGGCGAAGAGGATTAATCAGGCCTGGGATGAAATTAAGAAAGAGAGGGGATGGAAGTGACCGGGAAGCGAGAGCGACCAGTCACCCTCACAGAGCCTGGGAGACCCATCCGGACCAGGGCGGAGATGAGGAGGAATTCAAGCTAGTCAACAAGGCATATAACGAGGTATGTAGGGAGAGGGGCATAAACAAATGAAAAAATCCCTAGCCAGCACCCTGCATGAAGTGGATCCTGGCCTTACCATCATAGGCAGAAGGGGCCGGCACCGATACACGACAGAAGAGCTCGAAGCCATGAGGTACCCGAGTGCTGAGGAGAGGATCCGGGGCACCCCGGCACCCCGCCGTATGGTGAGGGAGCTTGATGAGCAGGGCAACCCCGGCCCGCCTCTAGTGTGCCCCGTCTGCCACCGCGAGGTTGAGGAGCTTTACCCGTATGGCTATATGGGCCAAAGGTGGTCCTGCCCGGAGTGCATTAAAAGGCGCCACACGGTCCTTGAGGCCAGGGGGCGAGTCATCAGGGCCAAGTCAGCACGGGGAGGAGCAACAAGGATGAGGATGATGATGATCAAGTCTGCCGCGAAGAAGGCATGAAGAGTAGCGCATATAAGAAAATACCCTGCTCAAACGAGAGAGCAGGGTATTTCTCATTCGGCTTTGTGGGAAGGCTACTTGATCTTCTTAGCAGCCCTTAGCTGGCAGATCACCTTGTTGGGCACGACCTCGCCCGTGAGTGGATTCACCCCGATGCCGAGAACCCCCTTACACCCCTTGGAGATGCTGATCGCCTTGTCCAGGCCTTTCCTCACCGCATCGGGCATTGCCGCTGGGTTCCTCTTCCACATCACCGCGCGACCCACATACCTGATTGCCCGCCCGGGCAACGCGCCAAAGGGGGTAGTCGCAGTTCGGTGAGCGGGGTCAGCAGCGATCTCCGCCACGTCCACCAAGGTCACTTCCTCAGGAACTAGCTTGGCCATTTGAGCCTCCTTTCCGTTCGGTTAATTCCATTCTCCTACCTCTAAAAAGGGAACGCAACGGGGGGCGATATATTGCGAATATGGGTTGATGGGTCTATAATTTATTTTGGGGGAAGTCATGCCTGGGAAGGGTCGGCAAAAGACGATAGCGGTTACTCCGCATGAGTTTGTTATCCTTACCCAAGCGAAGAGGAACTTTGAGGTTATAAGCGGCGTGAAGATGAGCTGGGGAGCTTTCCTGACTTTGATTTCTCTAGGGGCTCTGGCTGGATCATCGGTGACCGGTGCCAGGTTTAGGTGCCCGAACTGTGAATCTTTAACGGTGATGACCCTCGAGTGTCCCAAGCTCATTGAAGGTGAATATTTTTCGGAACCTTCCCTCTCTTCTTCCAGGGAACAGATCTACCAACATAGGTGATGACCCTTCCTGGGATCGCACCAAAGGGGGTGGTGCTGAGGCGATGGGTTCTTTGTCGGAGGAAGGATTCCAGCTCCTCTCCCCTCACCTGCTCCAGCTCATCACTGGTCAGCTTCGGCATGTTCCTCCTCAGCCTCCTTTTTGAGTTCTATCAGGCTAGGGGCTGTGGAAAACTCAAGCTGATCTCCCTTGTAGTGGAAAAAGACCTTGCCAAAGGGATCCCCCGTCGCTTCAGAACAGTGGATAAGAAAAGGCACCCCCTGGGGATTGCTGAGCTCAATGCCTCTTCTCAGGGCCTCGGCAACCTCCAGCTCCTCGATTTCGCCTGCCTCGATATGCTCCTGGATCATAAGGCGGGCGTCGTCGCAGATATGTCCGCACTCAGGGTCGGTTATGAAATAGGTTTTCATGATGTGGCTTACCTCCTCTCAAGACGCACACACCGCAGTTTTTGCAGCAGCCGTGCTCATCGAGGGGGCCGCCGCAGTTAGGGCAGGTTTTCTGGTCGCCCATGATTACACCTCTGTCAGGCTTCGATTCCTCGTAGTGTCAGTTCCCTTGACATGCAGCGCAGCCAGGTAGTTACCCGTCTTTCACCCTCCGCCTCTGGTATAGCTGCTATTTCGACCTTACAAGCATCGACTGCTTCTTGCCATTTGCTCATTCTTTCAACCATGCCAGGGCGTTCTATCTTCTCGATTGTTGGGCAATAAAGTTTCTCTTGCTCATCGGTCAAAGCGCCAACAATACCTGGAGACCAGCAGAGGAATTTTGATGGTTTATATTCCACGCACCGGCAGGGCGATGCCTTGGCCACCGCTTCATTGACGACGATCCCCGGGGAGCCAAAGGCCGCGGGAACGGAATGGAGCATTAAGCTATCGTGCTCTCGCTCCCTTTCCCGAGCCATTATCTCATCTGCGGTGGCTATGGCAATTTCCTTTACATCTTCCCTAGTTAGGATCATATTACTCCCCTTTCTCCCACGCCTCTTCAACTCGCTTGGCAGCGACCTCGGCCGCCTCGGCTTTCGCCTGCTCGAGGGTGATCGCCGGGCGCTGAAGCTCGATCAGCATGTCGTCCATTTTGAGTCTCAGCTCGCTGGTCCTGAGCACTAGGGCGGGAAGGTCGGCAAAATAGGTCTCGGCAACAATCGCATCCGGGTGACACTTGAGGATAACCTCCTCGCCTAGGTTACTTATCTCTTGCCAGACTGGGTCTGTAGTCATCGATTTCGTTTCGGTAACTATATCGATGAGATTCTGTCCATGTTTCCAACAGCAAGTCGGCGGATCGCCACAATCGAGGCATTTGTTTTTAAGGTGCCCTTCCAATTGCCACAGGTCAGCTCTAGTCACATCTAACTGCCACTTCTTAGTCATAAGAGGGAGTCCCTTTCGTTCCAGAATAGAGGCAGTTGTTCCTGCCTGAAGGGGGGTGGCTCTGGGTGGCTCTGTGGTCGCCGTGGAGGCAGTTTCTTGGGAAATTACCTTTTCACCACTGAGAGGAGATGAATATAAACCCTTCTCCTTGAGGCTCTGCTCGAGCCTGTCCAAATCCTTATCGGAAGACCTGGACCAGAGTCTCTCAATGGGAAAGCGAGAGATGAGCAGCGCAAATTTATCTGCAAAGCCCCAGCCGTCCATGCGACTCCTCCTCTCAAACAAAAACGGGATCGGAATATCCGACCCCGTTTCGTGCTTCCTTTTTTATTTTGCCCCTTTACCATGGGTTTGTCAAGGTGACTGGAAAGACCCTAAAAACGGGCTTTTTTAGCTCAGAAAAAGGGCGAGGGGGTTCCCCTTTCACTTGACAAAAGAGGGAGTTTGGTTTATTCTTTTTTCCAGAAGGAAGATAAAACGGGGTCGGATGAGCCCAGTTTTGGGCCACGATCCCGTTTTATTTTGGATGGAGGTGTTAAATGGAAGTCGAATGGCGTTGCTTAAACTGCGATGAAACCCGCCCCGCGACGGTGAAGGACTTCAAAAAATTCCAGATGCATGCCAAGGGGCACAAAATCGTCTTAGTGAACAAGGAAACGGGAGAGGTTCTGGCTGAAAGCCTTCAGGCTGCACGGGCGAAAGGGTACTTCAAAGAGGTAGTCGAAGTAGAAAAGGAGGCGCGTACCGAGGAAGTCACCGAGATGCTTGTTGGGGAGGACCATGAGACCTATTTCCCGGTAAGGGCATGGCTGCCTGCCAGCATGTTCACGCTGTTTCGCTATGCGAGGGCCGAGAAGCTATGCGACCATAAGGATGTTATTAGCTTCATATGCGA
>JABUBL010000309.1_pt1 | contig 13812 bp, 16 predicted proteins | sample 7240371 | NCBI WGS metagenome assembly JABUBL01 (sample SAMN07256343, study PRJNA390944) | subsurface metagenome | isolation source: Methane hydrate marine sediment | place: Pacific Ocean: Eastern North Pacific, ODP site 1244 | collected 2002
GAAGAAAGATCAAACTCTAAGGTTAAAGGAACAGAGGTGATTTGCGTACTATGAGAGGTTTCTGATTCATAGCGAGCTTTTAAATTTTTAGGCCGATAACTTAACCAAACGCGAGCTTTCTTAATCTCTCCTTCCTTGCCCAAAAGTCTGGTTCGGAAAGAAAAAGTTTGTTCCTGACCAGGATAAATATCTCCTAAAATGATTTCCTTTCTCAAAGCCTCTCCTTTTTGGAGCAAAGAATATTTAGGATACTCAAAAACAAGATTAGGCTCTTCTAATCTAATGTTGCCGTTGTTTTTATATTTAACGGTGTATTCTATCTCCTGACCCAATTCAACTTGATCGGGACCTAAGATCTCCAACCTTAAAGTCTCTTTAGAATAAATATTCTTTTGGTAATACCAAAAACCAACTATGCCAGCAATGACAGCAATACCTATAGCGATAAGAATAATTTTATTTCTCATGTTTTTATATTATATCAGTTTTTACCTAAAATTTCATTAAGATAACCTTCGGAAACATGTTTGAGTAACTCCTGCGAATCAGCACTGATTTTTAACTTAGTTAATATCGGCCAGTCTCTGGCCAAAAAAAGTCTGAGAATTTTAATTACGTCCTCGTTTACTTCTTTATTCTCTTCAGGTTTTTTAAAACATTTCTGGCAAACTATTCCTCCTTCTTTAAGACCGAAATAAAAATTACCAGCTACTATTTTCTTTTGGCAGACTGAACAGTGATAAAGCTCTGGCTGATAGCCGAGAATTGAGAAAAGATTCCAAAGGAAATAATAGTAGATAATCTCTGAGTTTTCATTATTCAGTCTTTTAAAGGTTTCATTGAGTAAGTCCCAAAGTTCTTTGTCTGGCTCTTGACCTTTGACTAAACTATCCAAGGCCCCGGTAATCTGATAAGCAATAGCTAATTTCTTTAAATCTTTCCTTAAGTTTTTAAAGTTATTAATTAGTATAGTATCAGTTAAGGTTTTATGGGTCTTACCTTGAATAAACTCAGTTTCACTTAAATAAAAAAGCTGGGCTCCGCCTCTTAACTTTGATTTAATCTTTCTGACGGCTTTCCCCAAAATCTCCAGTTTCCCAAAATCTTCAGTATAAATTGTAAAAAGCTGATTGGCCTCCCCCCGATCAGTTTCTTTAATAACAAAACCTTGGGTGCGATAATGAACAGCCATTAATTTAATCTTTTATAAACTTCAGCCCTTTCTCCATTTCTTAAACTGTTTAATTTTCTGGTCTAGTTCTCTTATCTTCTTGTAATCTTTTTTATACCCTGCTTGTATTTTTTCTTTTGTCATTCTTTTTACAACTAAATCAAACTTCTTATCTGAAAGACCGTGAGATTGACCACTGTATTTTTGAAGCGTTTTGATAAAATCTAGCCGCTCTTTTTTGCCAAGTCTTTTTCCATAAGTTGGTATTTTCTCATAAGGAGCCTTTCTGGCAAATTCTCTAAACTCCCGAAAAGAACGATATTGCTTTTCCCCAAAAATACCTGGTTTGGGTTCGGGTTTTGGTTTTGCTACTGGTTTTTTTAAGATGGGTTTCTGTGTTTGTCCTGGTCGGGATGAAGGTCTAAAAAAAGGTAAAGGCATAAATTTAAAGTTTTTTAATAGCTAACCATAGCTTTTGCTGATCGACCTTTGTTTCTATTTCGATATCAAAAACCTTTTTCAATTTTTCTCTTAAACGGAAATCTTTAGCTTTTGTTTCCTTTAAGATAAAAGGTTTGTTTTTACTTAAAATCTTGTTTAATTCCTTTGTGCCAAAATACTGAATTAAAACTCTATGACGAGGCTTATAGCCAGCTTTCTTTCTCATTTCTTGAATTTGACGAATGACTTCTCTAACTATCCCCTCTTCTTTTAAGTCTTGGGTAATTTTAGCATCTAACTTCAAACTTTTAGCAAAAGTAATTTTCTTAACATTGATCTCCTCTTTAATTAAGTCTAATAATGGTCTGTCAATTTTTTCTTTGATCTTTAGCTCTGATAGAGGCTGGCGCACTTTAATGCCCACCTTGGCTCTTTCAGCTAAGGCCATATTAACTATTCTCCTCGCTTTTTCCATTTTCTGATTTAATGATTTGTTAATTAGCTTCTTGTTTGCTTTTGGCCAATCATCTAAATGCACACTTGTTCGGGGTCGAACCCTGAACAGATTCTGGTAAAGCTCTTCACTCAAGAAAGGAACGAAGGGAGCGGTCAGCTTAGATAAAGTTAACAAAACATAGTTTAAGGTAGCTGAAGCTTCTTTTAATTCTTTCTTCGTCTGGGGTTTCTGAAATCTGCGACGTGATCTTCTAATATACCACAAAGAAAGGTCATCTATAACAAAACTCTCAATTAGTCGGGCTCCTGAAGTAATATCATATTTATCCAGTTTTTGAGTAACTCCTTGAATTAACCCATTCAATCTTGAAACAATCCACTTGTCTAAAACGTGTTTGGAGATTAGCCGTGCCTTCTTTTGACTGTAAGTGTCAAAAAAGACAAAACTGTTCCAGTAAGTCATGATAAACTTTTTCAAAGCTTCGGCTAATTCTTTTTCAGCAAAAAGCTTAACATCACCTGGCTGGTTAACCGTGTAGAAGTACCATCGAGTAGCATCAGCACCGTACTTTTCAACAATATGCCAAGGGTCAACTACATTACCTTTTGATTTAGACATTTTCTCTCCTTTTTTATCTAAAACATGACCTAAAGAAATAACGTTTTTATAGGAAGGACCGAAGCCAAGCAAAGTGGGGATTGCCAAAAGTGTATAAAACCAGCCTCGAGTCTGATCAATGGCTTCAGAAATGTAATCTGCCGGAAGCTGAAGTCTCTTCTCAAAAGGATAATGATGTTGAGCAAAAGGCATGGCTCCTGAATCAAACCAGGAATCAATCACTTCAGGAACCCTTTCCATCAAACCACCCTGGCATTTTGAACATTTAAACTCTACCTCATCAACATACGGCCGATGAAAATCTAATCTTCCATCTCTATCTAGAGGAAATCTCTTATATTCTATCTTACGGTGCTCGCCCGTTTTAACATAGCTCTCTTTGATCTTGCTCTCTAAGAACTGCTCAGTGTTTAACCCTTTCATTGTGTCTTCTAAAAGCCATAATGGATCACCATGACTAACAATTAAAATAGTTTTATCTCGATGTTTTTTATCAATGTCATTTAAACAATCTATCATCCTTTTTTTAACTTCCCCCCAATTCTCTCCTTTAAGAGGCTTTCTGCCGTAAAACCCTTCCAAAGTTTTCGGAAAGTCTTGATAGAACTTTTCTTTCTTGCTGCACCCTTGATAGATGCCAAGATTTATATCTCTAAGTCGTTTATCAAAAATTATCTTAATTCCCAGTTCTTTTGCCACAATTTCTGCTGTCTGGCGAGTACGAGAAAAATCAGAGGCATAAATTAAGTCAATTCTTTTCTTTTTAAGTTCTTGAGTGGCTTTTCTTATTTGAGCTTTACCTACTTCGGTCAACAAAACTGGTTTTTTCTCTGGTAAAGAAGGATAAGTCCATTCTTTTTTCTTTGTCTGATAAATTGTTTGACCATGGCGCAAAATATAATATTTATTAGTTGAAAATTTCTGCTTCAACAAATCTCCTTTCGACCCAATAACTTCTTTGTGGCTGCATTTTTTGCACTGCCAGACAGGCAAAGGCGTTCCCCAATAACGTTCACGAGAAAAGGCCCAATCTTTTAACTCTTTTAACCATTCACCAAACCTGCCTTCTTTTAAGTGAGCTGGCACCCAGTTAATCTTTTGATTATTCTCAATTAATTTCTTCTTAACTTTCTGCATATTTATAAACCAGCTCTCTTTGGCATAATAAAGTAAAGGTGAATTACAGCGCCAGCAGAAAGGATAATCATGCTCATACAATTGTTCCTTGTGAAGGAGGTTCCTCTTCTTAAGATCTCCAATAATTAAGGGGTCAGCATCTTTTACCCACATGCCTGGCCATTTTTTAACTTCCTTTTTGAACTTACCTTCTTCGTCAACATTTAATATAAGGGGTAAATTGTTCTTTTTAGCAACCTGCATATCGTCTTCACCAAAAGCTGGTGCCATGTGAACCAAGCCGGTTCCTTCTTCCAGAGAAACAAAGTCGCCGGGAACAACAAAATAAGATTTCTTTTCAGGTCTGACAAATTTGAATAATGGTTCATATTTTAAACCTAATAACTTCTTTCCTTTGAATTCTTCAACAATCTTATAGTCTTTCCCTAAAACATCTATTCTCTTTTTGGCTAGAATGAAGGTATCTTTGCCAACTTTTGCTTTGACATAAGTAAATCTAGGGTTAATTGCCACTGCCACATTGCCTGGCAAGGTCCAGGGTGTAGTTGTCCAAACCAATAAAAAGGTATTTGGTTTAACCTTAAGTTTTATATAAACTGAAGGCTCTTTAATTTTTTCATAACCCTGGGCTACTTCGTGAGAAGAAAGAGATGTACCGCATCTCGGGCAATAAGGCACAACTTTATAGTCTTTGTACAAAAGCCCTTTTTGATGAATCTGCTTGATAATCCACCATAAGGTTTCAATGTAATCGTTCTCATAGGTAATATAGGGATGTTCCATATCTAACCAATAAGCAATTCTTTCAGTTAATTTCTCCCAATCCTGCTTGTATTGCCAAACAGATTCTTTACATTTCTTGTTAAAACGAGCTATACCATACTTTTCAATGTCTTTTTTGTTCTTCAAGCCTAATTTCCTCTCAATTTCTAATTCCACCGGCAGGCCATGAGTATCCCAGCCAGCTTTCCTTAAAACGCGGAAACCCTGCATGGTTTTATAACGAAGAATAATATCTTTGAAAACTCTGGCTAAAACATGGTGAATACCAGCTTTGGCGTTGGCAGTTGGCGGCCCTTCGTAAAACACAAAGCGGCGACCTTTTGGTCGTTGCTTTATACTTTTCTCAAAAATCTTACCTTGTTGCCAATATTTGAGTATCTTTTTCTCTAACTTCGGAAAGCTAACTTCCATAAATTACATTATATTACATTTTTTCGGGAGCGGAAATACCCATTAGAAAAAGGGTGTTTTGTAAGACAGTTTTAGTTGCTGAAACTAAAGCTAAACGAGCTTGAGTTAAATTCTTATCGTCAGAGATTACCCGGCAGTCTCTATAGAACTGATGGAAAACAGTGGCTAAATCCATAGCATATTGAGGTAATCTCTGAACTTGATAATCTTTAGTAATATCTTCAACAATCTCTGGAAACCTGATTAATTGTTTAATGAGTTTTAGTTCTGAAGCATGCTTCAGCAAGCTTGTTTGGGGTTGAGCCTCAGCAACTTTTGCTTTGCGCAAGATACTACAGATCCTGGCATAAGCATATTGGACATAATAAACAGGGTTCTTCTTAGACTGCTTTTTAGCTAAAGATAAATCAAAGTTTAAATGAGTATTGGCTGATTTTTGGAGGAAAAAGAAGCGAGTAACATCAATGCCTACTGCTTTTAATAATTCGTCCATGGTTACATAAATACCTTTCCTTTTTGACATTTTCAACCCTTCACCTTTCTCAATAATAGTCACGAATTGCAATAAAATAATATCTAATTTATCTTTGTGACCCAAAGCCTGAACGCCAGCCTGAAGTCCGGCTACATCGCCGTAATGATCAGCTCCCCAGATGTTTATTACCTTATTAAATTTCTTCTTCTCAAACTTGTATCGATGATAAGCAATATCACCGATTAAATAAGTTTTGGAACCATCGGCTTTAATAACCACCCTGTCTCTTCCATCGCCGTATTTTGAAGATTTGAACCACTGGGCCCCTTCTTTCTCATAAATTAATCCTTTTTTCTTTAAGATTTTTAAAACATCTTCAACTTGCCCAGATTTGTACAAAGTATTCTCTAAAAACCACTCATTATATTTAATGCCCATTTTGTCAGTTGTTTTTTTAATCATCTCAATAATAATCTTGGCTGCTTTCTCTCCTGCTTTATATGGATCTTTCTCTTTGATCTTTTTATTTAAATCATCAATGTAATCTCCTTTATATTTTGCTTCTTTGTCCTTTAAAACAGAATGGCCCAAAGCTAAAATCTGCATGCCATAGTTATTGATGTAGTAGGCTTTTTCTGCTTTGAAACCAGCTTTCTTAAGAACGTTAGCCAAGACATCCCCAAAGGGCCCACCCCGAGCATTACCAACAGTCAAAGGTCCCGTAGGATTGGCTGAGATAAACTCAACTTGAACTTTCTTGTTCTTGCCAATTTTTAATTCACCAAACTTTTCCTTTTGTTTTAAAATTTTTGCAACCTGTTTCTGTAAATATTCTTTAGAAAGAAAAAAATTAATAAAGCCGGGTCCAGCCACTTCCAACTTCTCAAATAGATCAGATCTTTTGAGCTTTTTAATTATTTCAGGAGCTGGTTTTTTAATTTGTAGGGCGATATTGGTTGCATAATCTCCAAAACCTGCCTCTTCTGGATGTTCAAGGCGAATTTCTGCTTGAGGCTTGCCAGTTGCTTTTTGAATTAATTTAATAATTTCTTGCCTTATCATACTTTCAGTTTATCGTATTTTTGGTTAAAATGAAAGTGATGGCCATCTTAGTTAAGAACAAAAAGGCGTATTTTAGCTATGAAATCCTGGAGAAGTTTGAAGCAGGCATAGTTTTGACTGGCCAAGAGGTAAAATCAATTAAATCAGGTAGAATCAATCTGGCTGGATCCTATGTTGTCTTAAAAAATGAAGAAGCATATTTGATCAATGCCACTGTTCCTCCTTACCAACCAAAGAACATCTCTCAAGAATACAATCCTACTCAACCAAGGAAACTTCTTCTTAAAAAATCAGAAATCAAGTATTTAATCGGCAAATCAGAACAGAAAGGCTTGACCTTAATACCTTTAAGGATGTATACTAAGAAAGGTAAGATAAAGTTAGAGTTCGCTATAGGCAGGGGAAGAAAGAAAGCTGACAAAAAGGAATTGATAAAAAAGAGGGAAACAGAAAGAGAAATCAAGAGAGAATTAAAAACACGGGGATGAATAGATTCGATGAAGAGTGGACCGAGACATGCAAGCAAACAAAAAGAATAAGTGCCAACTTATTCAAACAACCCGCTTTAGCATACGCCTAAAGCCATCTGATTTGCTCATTCTCGCTAGGCAAAATCAGGTGTTATATTCAGCGAGATAGATAGTTTCTTTCTAGATCCAGAAAAACTATTGAAAGTGGTAAGGATCAAAGGCATAGAAATTTTGCCCAATTTAAATTCTATGCTTCATCTAAATTGGGCTAAGCTTGTAGAATTATCTTGAAGAAACTCTTCAGACGTGGGTTCGCCCCCACCATCTCCACCTTTGAATAAAAAACCATTAGTCAACAGACAAATAAGGACAAAAGAAGTTAGGCTGATTGATGAAACCGGCAAGCAACTGGGAGTTGTCAGTTTGGCAACAGCGCTCCAAAAAGCAGAGGAGCGCCATTTAGATTTAATCCAGGTGACTGAAAAAGTAGATCCTCCGGTTTGCAAAATAATGGACTATGGCAAATACCTTTACCAGGAGAAAAAGAAAGAAAAGCAAGCTGCCAAAAAGCAAAGAGGTGGAGAATTAAAGGGAATTAGATTAAGATTTAATATCTCTCAGCATGATTTAGACACCAGGGCTCGTCAGACAGAAAAATTCCTCAAACAAGGGAATAAAGTAAGAATAGAGATGATTTTGCGGGGCAGAGAAAAAGCTTTAGGCAATTTTGCCAGAGAGAAGATAAATAAATTCCTTGAGACCTTACAAAACCTTTGTTCCTACAAAGTGGAAAGAGAATTAAAAAGAGAACCAAGAGGTTTTTCTATGATAATTGCAAAACAATGAAAACACGCAAATCAATAGCAAAACGTTTTAAGATTACCAGAACCGGAAAAGTCTTACGAAGAATTACTGGGCAAGACCATTCTCGGGCGAAGAAATCCGGCAAAAGAAAAAGAGCTGGTAGAAAATTGGTTGAAATGTCAAAACCCGAAGCTAAAAAGATTAAAAAGCTACTTTATGGTTAGAGTTAAAAAAGGAAAAGCTGCTCACAAAAGAAGAAAGCATTTGCTAAAACATGCTAAAGGTTTTCGTTGGGGCAGAAAATCAAAATACAAACTGGCCAAAGATGCTTTAAGACATGCTTGGAGATATGCTTACCGAGACAGAAGAACAAAAAAAAGAGAAAGAAGAAGGCTTTGGCAAATCCAGATTAACGCTGCTTGTCGCCAGCAAGGTATCTCTTACAGTAGATTTATCTCGGGTCTCAAAAAAAATAAAGTCAACTTAGATAGAAAAATCTTATCAGGCTTAGCTCAAACTCACCCTGACATCTTCAAAAAAATAGTAGAGAAAGTAAAATAAATAGGTTCTCCTCAGGGAAGAGAACCTTTCAGGGCTTGATATATCTTAGTTGGATTTTTTGTCCAAATTGTTTGGAGAGGAATCTCTCCTTTTTTTATTCGGGAGATAAGATCATCAAAAGTAATAACTTCTTCATCTAAAGGATTCTCTCCGCAAACTGGGCATTTAGATTCATTCTCGTCTGTGGTAGTAGGACAATGTGAGCATTTTTTATAGGCCATTTCCCCCCCCTTTTTTAAAGGACCTCGATGTATTTATTACTATATTTTAACGCCTTCTTTTCTCAAAAGGAAGGTCTTTTTATCCACACCCTTATTGTATCCTCCTGGTCCTCCATTAGACCCTATAACACGATGGCAAGGAACTTTAGGGTCTTTGTTTTTACTCAAAATACTTCCCACTGCCCGATAAGCTCGAGGCTTTCCTGCTAATCTAGCGACCTGCTTGTAAGTCAAAACTTTTCCTCGAGGAACTCTTTTAACCGCCTCATAGACCTTTTTCTGAAAGGAAGTCATTGGCTTTTTTAAGGATTTCTTTGGCATTTTGAAAAGTTATTTGCCCTAAGGCTTTTTCATATGTTAACCATTTAAAGTCTGTGTGTTCCCAGGAAATTTTAACCTCTTTGGTTTTGGTTTGAATTAAATAAAAAACAACTGTCTTAAAAATAGTTTTTCCTTTTAATTTGTAAAAATATTTAATAGTTTGTCTAAATCCAGAAATAAATTCAATGTCTGTAATGCCAGTTTCTTCTTGAATTTCTCTTTCTATTGTCTCTTCTATTTTCTCTCCTTTTTCAATGTTCCCTTTGGAAAAATCCCAATGGCCAGCTTGATAATGCAAAAGAAGGTAATATACTTTATCTTCTTCTTTTCTGAATATGACAGCACCAGCTGATTTCTCTATGGGCATAAGCTTAAATATCCAAAATTAAAGCAGTTTCATTACAATCCTGTGGGAACCTCGGGCATCTAGCGCATTCCTGCCAAATTTTCTGAGGCAATCTTGATTTCCTTAATTCTTTAAACCCGAGCTTCTTGAAAAATTCTACATTCTCTTTGGTAGTTAAGGTAAATATTTTGTTTATCTCCATTTTCCTTGCTTCTTTAATGCATTCTTTGGCAAGTTTTGTGCCAATGCCTTTCCCTTGATATTTCTCTAAAACAGCCAATGATTTAATCTCAGCTAAAACTGATTCTGGACGACCCGGTCTGTATTCTTTACCCAAAACATGCAAGGCACAACAGCCAACAATCTTTTTCTTAGTTCCAGCAACAAAGAAATCTCTAATATTGCCGTAGATTTCATAAATCGGCCGGAAAAGCATAATCTCTCTACCAGCATAAAGATCGATAATCTTTTTTATCTTGATGGCATCGCTAATTTTTGCTTTTCTAATTATAGCCATTTTAATAACTTCTTTAGGGGCTGGGTATTGATAATATCTTTTTTCTCAGCCCAACCACGTCTAGCTTGAGCAATACCAAGTTCAATAAACCTTAATTGATCTTTTTGATGGGAATCAGTATTAATAACCATCTTAACCCCTGCCTCTTTTGCTCTTCTAATGTTTTGGTCGTTTAAATCTAATCTTTGAGGGTAAGAGTTTATTTCAAGAATAACTCCAAACTGCTTGGCTGCTCTTAAAATCTTATCAAAATCAATCTGATAAGGCTCTCTCGTCTTTAATAATCCTCCAGTCGGATGGGTTAGGATTTTAACGTAAGGATTTTTCATAGCCCGGATGATTCTTTCTGTCATTCTTTCTTTTTCCATTTTAAAGCTGGAATGAATACCTGCCATAACATAGTCTAGTTTCTTTAAGGCCTCGTCTTTAATGTCTATTGAGCCATCATTCAATATGTTGGTTTCTGCTCCTTGTAAAATTCTAAATCCCTTTAGCTTTTGATTTAATTTATCTATCTCTTTTCTTTGTTGAGCCAATTGTCTTTCGTTTAACCCATATTCAATTCTTAAAAACTTAGTATGATCAGAAATTCCCAAGTATTGATAACCCATTTTTTTAGCAACTCCAGTCATCTCTTCTATCGAATTCTCTCCACCATCCCAATCAGAATGACAATGTAAATCTCCTTTAACATCATGATAGCCAATGATTTTTGGTAATTTCTTCTTAAGAGCTAACTCTATTTCTCCTTGATTTTCTCTCATTTCTGGAGGAACCCATTGCATGCCCAATGTCTTGTAGATTTCCTCTTCGGTCTTACCGGCCACCATTCTTTTACCTCGGAACAAACCATATTCATTAAGTTTTAATCCTTTATCCATAGCAATTCTTCTCGTCATAATATTGTGCTCTTTTGACCCGGTAAAATACTGCAGAGCTGAACCATAAGATTTCTTGGGTACTACTCTAATATCCATATCAAAACCTTGTTCCATTCTGACTGAAGATTTAGTAGTCCCCTTTCCCCAAACCTTAACAACACCAGGCTGAGAAACAAAAAAATCCATTATCTTGGTGGGAGCCTTAGAGATGACTAAAAAATCAACATCACCAATGGTTTCTTTCATGCGTCTGACAGAACCGGCTGGGCTAATCTTCTCTACTTCTTTTAGTTTCTTTAACTTTTCTTCAATTTCCTTTACTTTAGGCAAAATTTCTCCTAAAAGAAATCTGCCTTTGTCTCTTTTTAAAAATTTAATTCCTTCTAAGATATTCTTTTCAGTTTTTTTATCAAACCCGAACAAAGGAGCAATTTTGTGATTTCTGGCTGCTTTTTCTAATTCTTTTAAGTTTCTAATACCCAACTTTTGATAAAGCACTTTGGCTTTTTTGGGTCCAATGCCTTCAACCGATATTATCTCTCCTAAGTTAATGGGTATTTTCTTTTTAAACTGCTCATAGTATTTAATCTTGCCGGTTTTCAAATACTCTTCAATCTTGTCAGCAATGTTTTTACCAATACTGGGAATCTTTTCTAAAGCTTTCCTGCCTCCTTTCTTATAAATCTCTTCAATATCTTCTTCTAAGGTTTCTAAGGTAACAGCTGCTTTTTGATAAGCATAGGGCTTGAAAGCTACCTCTTCCATTTCTAAGTAGTCAGCAATCTCATAAAAAATTTTAGCAATTCCCTGATTTTTCATCTTTTTTTATCCTTTTGGTAAATGAGGCTCTTGAAGTCCTTTTGTTTCCAGAACCCGAGGAAAAATGTGATTTTTTGGAGCAATATCTTTGTAAATTAAAAATGGCAACAAAGCGCTAGCTAAAGCAAAAATTCCTACTCCAACAAATAAAACATTAAAACCGAAGCTAGCAGCAATTATTCCTCCTAAAGTCCCTGAAGCTGCTGCTCCAATTCCAATAAAGGTGCTTCTGGTTGACCATTCAAGGGCTTCCTTGCCCTTATCAATATGCCTGGTAAAGATTGCGCACCAACCAGGAATATTCATGGCCATCCCTAAAGAATAAACTCCCTGACATAAGTAAATATGCCAAGGTAGATGACTAAAAATATAACCAAAAACAGCTATAGCTGCTAAAATATTACCAATTATTACAAACCATAAATCATCTTTTTCTCCTTTAACTTTGTCTAAATATCTGCCAAGGGGAATTTGTAAAACTGATTTCACTCCCCAATAAATTCCCATAGTAAAACCAGCAATCTGGACTGCTTCTATTGTATTTCCGGCGGTAATTCGTTGGGCAATAAAAATAGCAAAAATTGGAGTGACAAATCCAAAACCAGTTAGTAAAGCAACGTCAGACGCAATTAAAACTTTGATAACTTTATTAATAGACTTAAGCATGTTATTTTATCTTATTATTTCTATTGTTTATCAAGGTTTCAAGTTTTCTAAATAAAACGTTCTGAAGGATGTTTATACCTATTTTAAAGAAAAAGTATACGCCAATGAAAGCCATGATTAATTCAGTGGCTCTAATAATCATAGCAAAGGCTGTAGCTGTACCTGCCCCCAATCCTAAAGAACTAAAAGTAAAAACCTGAATTGCTTCGTGAACGCCTAAATCAGCTGGAATGGGAATCAATATGGCAATATAATAAAATCCTAAAACAGATATTGAGGGCAAGAAAGCAATAAATTTGCCTAAAAACAATATCAACACCCAACATCTTACCCAGGCCATGCTAATTCTTAAAAGAGCCAGGCCAAAACCCTGCCAAAAAGCTAATTTTCTTAGCTTAAAATAGCTAAAAATGTCTTTTTCAATTTCTAAAATATCTCCACTGAACAATCCTTTGCGGTAAAAAAACTTAATAAGGGGTCTGGCAATGCTTTTTTTTCTAAAACACCTTAAATAGAAAAAACCTATTCCACCAATTAATGAAAATATAACGCTCCCTAAAATTATGGCCAGATTTTTCGGAGGCAAACCTATTTTAAAAAGAAAAAAGATGACACCAGCTAAAATAGCAATGATAAAGGAGGTTGCATCTAGAATTTTATCAACAGCCACTGAAACAGCTGCTTTTTTCCAAGGAACTGAATATTTCTCTTTTAAAACATATATCCTGAAGATTTCGCCTCCAATAACTATCATTTGTAAAAGATAGGCCATCATATAGCCTGTCAGATAGGGAGCAAATAGTTGTCGGTGAGATAAATTGTAGCCCTGGCTTTTCAAAATTACTTTCCATTTCCAGGAGGCAATAAAAAGAATTAAAAAAGTTAGAAAAAGAATGATCACTGCCTGCCAGACAGTAAAAACCAAAAAGGCTGACTGAATTTCTTGCCAGCCAACCATCTGAATAGTCCAAACCAAAAGCCCAACTCCAATAAGTAAAAAAAGAAAAGAAAACAGGATTTTTTTAATCATTTTGCTGCCTTGTTTAAATCCTTTAATAACTTCTTTAAATCCATCTGATTAGCACGGGCTAATTGCTCCAGGGTTTCTGACTGAGCCATAGGACAGCCAAAACAATGCAGACCGTAAATCATAAAAACAGAGGCAGTCTTAGGATGTTTCTCAATGACTTCGGCAATTGTCATTTCTTTTGTGATTTTTTGATCTTTCTTCATAACTAAGTAATATTATACCTTAAATAACAAAATCCCTCAAAATTAAGGGATTTCTGTGCAAGACGGAGATCTAAACCACTACCGCCTGCAGAATTTTAAAAGTTCTTTGGCATTTTTTATCGCATAGCCATAGGCATCGTTATTAAAGTAGACAAAAACATCTTTTCTTTGCTTCAGCCATTTCCTTATTGTCTGAGATAAATCTTTTAATTCTTTCTTGGTGTAATTTGAAGAAAACATTACTTTTGAACCGTGCATTCTAATATATACAAAGTTAGCGGTTATTACGTCAGCCCGAGGATAACGAGGAGAGTCAGCAATCACCAAAGCTACCCTATATTTCTTCAACAACTTATAGACTTTTTTCTCATACCAAGTCTTATGACGGAATTCAAAGGCATAACGTAGTTTATTTTTT
>JABUBL010000310.1_pt1 | contig 13801 bp, 15 predicted proteins | sample 7240371 | NCBI WGS metagenome assembly JABUBL01 (sample SAMN07256343, study PRJNA390944) | subsurface metagenome | isolation source: Methane hydrate marine sediment | place: Pacific Ocean: Eastern North Pacific, ODP site 1244 | collected 2002
TGAAAAAAGAAATCCTACATCGAGTCTATTTACAAGGCAGCCTTTTGAATGATAATTTGCATACATAGTCATTGGAGTCTCAACATGTTTAATATCATTCCTGAAGGATTCGATTACACCTCTGTCAAATACCTGACCATCGTATAGAGCGGCAACCAGTCCTTTTTTGAACAGATTAACTGCAAAGGTACTTAACCCACCATTTATAAAGCTTGCCCTTATTCCCTCTTCCTCCATAATTTCACCAAGCATCTTTGTAACTGCAAGAGAAATTCCACCTGCACCTGTCTGAAAGGAAAAACCCTCCTTCATATAACCGGATTCCTTTATGAACTGAGCAGCATATTTTGCTATAAGTAATCTTGTTGGACTCCGCGTAATCCTTGTCGTTCCAGAAACAATTCTTTCTGGATCACCAATCCTATCAACAACGACCACATAATCTACATGTGTTGCGGGTATTGAATAGGGAGCACAGGGGTAAGGAACTAAATTATCAGTAATAATAACAACCGAATCAGCAAACATTGCATCTGCGTAACCATAAGCCATCGGTCCAAATGCAGATGCTCCATCAACCCCATTTGCATTGCCATAATCGTCAGCACTTGATGCAGCAAGAAATGCAACATCTATGTGCAAATCACCATCCTCTATTGCCCTTGCCCTTCCACCATGTGTTCTGAGAACTGCTACCTTTGGAAGTCCACCGTAAGAGACATGTTCTCCAACAGGTCCATTCATACTCCCTTCTATCTTTGTAATGACACCATTTTTTATATGCTCAATCAATGGTTTATGGCATGGAAAAAGAGCAGATGGTGCAAGGGTTATGTCCTTTATTCCAATCCTTGAAATCTCATCAACTACCATATTTACAACATAATCGCCATCCCTTAGATGATGATGAAAAGAGATAGTCATTCCATCCTTTAAGCCTGATTTTTCAATTGCCTCCCTCAAAGAACAGAGTTTATTCTGTCCTGGTTTTGATACAGGAATGGGTGGTGTAACTCTTTTTCTTCCACCACCATCATCCGCAAATGCACCTTGAAAAGGTCTTAATTTTCTCCCTTCGATTTTAACAGGTATTAATCTTCCAAGAATATTCTCAATAAATTCCATAATCAACCTTTATTTAGCCACGGATGTACACGGATAATTATAGTTATTTGTTTTTTTAAACCTTCTCTGAATTTCAATTTCTACTTACTCCTATATTGACGGGCAAGCTTGAGGACTTTTCTTGCCCTCTTTGCGACTGGTGCGTCAATCATCTTCCTTCCCAGTGAGGCAACACCACTTCCTCTTTTTTCCGCTTCCTCAAGCGCAGCAACAACCTTTTCTGCATACTCTATCTCTTCTTTTGTTGGCTTATATACATTATGGATATGTTCGATCTGTAAAGGATGTATAACACCTCTGCCATCAAACCCGATGGATTTGCTTATTTCTGTATCCTTAATAAGTCCCTCTATATCCTCAAAATCGGAATAAACAGTATCAGATGCCTGAATTTCTACTGCCTTTGCTGCAAGAACAATATGTTCCTTAGCGAAGAAGAGTTCTTTCCCTTCCTTTGATTTCTTTACACCAATATCTGCGGTAAAATCCTCAGCCCCAAAGGTAAGCATTACATTCCTTTTACTTGCCTTTGCTATCTCATATGCATTGACCACACCTTCTGCTGATTCTATGAGCGGAAAGAGCTTTGTCACACCGACTGTAATGTTATTTTCATCTTCTGTCTCTTCAAGTAGTCTATCCAGTCTCAATACATCTTCTGCACCGTTTGTCTTCGGAAGCATAATAGCATCTGGTAACCCGGGAAGCACTGTTTTTACATCATCCTCTCCACCGTTTGAGAAAGGATTTATCCGCACAATCACTTCAGCATCGCCAAGATCAAGATTACATAGAGCATTTCTAACAAGAAATCTCGCATCAGTCTTTTCCTTCTGGCTAACCGCATCTTCCAGGTCAAGAATGATTACATCCGCTCCAAAGAGTCCACCACCTTCCATAAAATAAGGGTTATTACCCGGAAGGTATAATCGGGTTCGTCTGAAATCAACCGTCCTTTCTCTTTTCTCTCTTTTTCCAAAACTAAATTTTTCCAAAAGTGCTGAATTGGATTTATATAGTGCCGATTCTATCCTTGATTTTATGACAAAATCAAGTGCACCATCATCTATCGCTATAACTTGACAAGATGTAATACCCAACCCTAAAAGATATTCCTTTATATAATTTCTAATATGGTTTCCAAAAAGCCTTTCAACGGAACTCTCAAGTTTAACCCCTATATCATTTTTCTTAAGAGGGTTGAGGCTTATCTCTATATCTGCTTTATCCCTTCTTCCAACTACTACTTTCTTCGTAATCTTCATCATTTGTAACCTACTAACATCATTTAAAATATAAGTCAAGGAAAAAATCGCACGACCACAGAGGACGCAGATAAAAAAAATAATGTTAAGACTCTAATTCTCAAACCTGTTCACTACTCAATTGTTGACCATGAATAACCATCTGTGGAAATGGAATTTCAATACCTGCTCTGTCAAATGCAGTCTTTATCCTTTTCCTGAGTTCCCTTGTTATTTCCCACTGTTTTAATGGAGTAGTCTTTACAATGAGTCTAATAGTAATCCCTGAATCGCCCAATTTTTCTACACCAAGGACCTTGGGCTTCTCTATTATGGATTTCTTATACTTATCCTCTTTTTGAAGTCCCGCTGCAACAGCTTCTATAATTGCCATAACCCTGTCTAAATCCTCCTTGTATGCAACATCAACATCAACAAGTGCCCTTGACCACCCATGGGTCATATTTATCACTGCCTTTATCTCTCCATTAGGAATGATATGAACATTACCATCGAGGCTCCTTAGTCTTGTAGTTCTTATAGTAATTCTTTCAACAACTCCTGAATGTTCTCCTAACTTTACCACATCACCAACCCTTATCTGGTCCTCTGCAAGTAAAAAGAAACCGTACAGGAAATCCTTTATAACAGATTGAGCACCAAAAGCAATTGCTAAGCCTGCAACACCAGCTCCTGTGAGAAGCGGTGTTATATTGACATTAAACTCTCTCAGAATCATAAATAATACTATAACTCCGAAGAATATCCATGATGTTGTGTTTATTATGCTTGCAATAGTATCTGCCCTTTTCTCTCTTTCGCTCCGTGTACTCCTACCCTCATCCTCTACTAAACGAACGAACTTCCTTGTAAGCAACCTGACAACAAAAATAAGAACAACATACCCAATAATTATAAAAATAATCCTTAGCCCATGCGTCAATAACCACTGCTTTATTTGCATTTTTTACCTCCTTTTTATTCTCTAATAGCTATTAACCAATGGCTTGCGGCCACTATTGAATTGAACCAAAGGAATGTCATTACGATTGTTTTAATTCTTTCTGCTTATACGAAGCAATCCTCATTTACCTTAAACCTTGAACCTTTTAACTTTAGAGTTCTCAACCTTTTTTTACGTCATTCGAATTTTATCATTTGCTTAGATTTCTGGTTTCATCATACTGTTTTATTTATAAACTTTGAATGACCGCTTGTCAAGATGTTTATGAATTCACATATTTTGAGAGAAAACCACCGGACCAGGAAACAAATTTATCTTTTTTGATAGATTCCCTTATCTCTTGCATTAACTTCATGAAAAAATGAATATTGTGGATTGTTGCAAGTACAGGTCCAAGTATTTCTCCTGCATTAAAAAGGTGGCGTATATATGCTCTTGAGAAGTTTTGGCAGGTATAACAATCACATTCCTCATCAACAGGAATATAATCCTCCGTATACGGAGCATTTTTTATAACTACCTTTCCTTGGCTCGTAAAAACAGTTCCTGTCCGTGCATTACGGGTAGGAAGAACACAGTCGAACATATCAATACCTTTTGCCACAGCATCAATAATGTCTTCAGGGTAACCCACACCCATAAGATACCGTGGTTTTTCAGAAGGGAGCAGTTGTGATGTATACTCTGTGGTCTCTAACTGAAGACTCTTAGGCTCTCCTATTGCAAGCCCGCCAATGGCATATCCATCAAATCCAATACTCTTAAGATCTTCAGTCGATCTCTTTCTCAACTCCTTGTATGTCCCTCCCTGGACTATACCAAAAAGTGCTTTTTCATCATCCTCTCTTCTATCAAAAACGAGCTTACCCCTGCTTGCCCATTCAGTGGTTCTTTGAGCAGCCTTCTCACAAAAAGCATAAGAGGAAGGATAGAGCACTGGTTCATCAAAACTCATTATAATATCTGCTCCAAGTGCACATTGCATCTCAATAACATTCTCAGGTGTAAAAAATATATAAGCACCATCAATATGGGATTGAAACCTTACCCCTTCATCCGTTATTTTATTAAGGTCAGCAAGACTAATGACCTGAAAACCGCCACTATCTGTAAGGATTCCTTTGTTCCAACCAATGAAACTATGGAGCCCCCCAGCTTTCTTAACTGTAGATTCTCCTGGTCTCAGGTGTAGATGATAGGTGTTTGCCACAATCATCTGAACACCTGCTTGATTTAGAAATAGTGGTGCCACACTCTTTACAGTTCCCTGCGTCCCAACTGGCATAAAAACAGGTGTATAGACATCACCATGGGGAAGTCTTATCTTTCCAACCCGTGCTTCACTAATTTTGTCTTCTTTAATTATCTCAAATTTCATTCTTTCATCTTATATAAATTTTTCTCTTTGTCAACAAGATTTTTTCTTGACATCTTATGAAAAAACTGCCTATAGTAGATTATGACATTACGATGTTATAAATGTGGAAAAGAGATTTCACCCGGTGGGACCTCGTACATAATAAGGATAATTTCAATAAGTAACTTTAATGGAATAATAGAACCTCAGGAAAATATGGATTTAAAATCTCTCATAAAGGAGATTGAAGAAGAGATAAAGGGGCTTCCTGAAGACCTGATTGAAGAAGAGATTTTCAAAGAAAAAGAGTTTATTTTATGTCCAAGATGTAAAGAACTCTTTTTTACAAATCCCTTTGGCAAAAAACTTGATAACATGAAGCCTCCAGAATCCATCCCCCCACCATAAACATCAGTTATTAAGTTATTTAGTTATTAAAAATCAGGAACACATCCTTTGTACTTATATGCTTTAAGAATCCTAATGCACTTTTTCCTTGACAATATTGGATTAAAGTGGTATAATGCCAAGGCTTACGAAACTGGTTATCGAGTTAGTGTTTTACAAAGAACCAACTCGATACAGTCAAGAGACTATTAGGAGGATAATATGTATTATGAGAGTGGTGCAAAATATTTCTGGATATCTTTTATTACGGCGCTTATTGTATCCTCAGTTATGAGTTTTATCTTTATAGTATTTGTTTCCCCTTATATCACTCAGAAAAAAATAAAAGTAGAAGTGCCAAATGTGAAAGGTATGAAGGAAAATCAGGCTTCACTAGTTTTAAAGAATAAAGGTTTTCTTCTTCTGGTATCCCAGAAAAAAGAGGATCCCAATTATGAAGAAGGCATAATTCTCGATCAGGAGCCACTGCCTGGCTTTTCCGTCGAGAAGGGAAGTCTTGTTAAGGTCACAATAAACGAAAAATCGACGGCTGAAGTTTCAGATGAAGTCATTCCTGACGTCAGAGGTCAACAACTTATGTTGGCTAAAGATAGCATAGAAAAGTATGGCTATATAGTTGGGAAAATTGAATTTGAGGAATCAGATATATATGCAAAAGACCAGGTGATAAACACTGACCCAGCTCATGGTACAAAATCCATAAAAGGAACAATCGTAAATATAATTGTAAGTACAGGCATTCAAGAGATTACTGTTCCAAATTTGCGCAGAAAGAGTATTTCCAGTGCAAGAAACCTCTTAGAAAAATCAAGATTAAAATTGGGTAACATACGATACACTACAAATATTGAATTTCCCTTCGACATCATTGTTTCACAGAAACCACCGTCAGGAACAAAGGTAAAATCTGGTTCATCTGTTGACATTGTTGTAAACCGCGAAGGAACATATTAAATAGAGGAATCCATTTTAGTTCTACATTTATTGATCTTCTTTTAATAAAAACAGTACGAAAATTATGCTTTAAGTAGATGAAAATTAAGAAAATTCTTTTCTGGATTATAATAGCTTTTGTTTCCTTTGTGGCAGGTGTTCTTCTTATGAACTTCATTATAATGCCATTGATTGTAAGGCAAGGTGATATAGTAGCTGTTCCTGATGTAACTGAGATGAAACTTGAAGATGCAGAAAGAGTATTAAAATCTATGAAACTCGAGCCTTATATTGAACTTTATGACTTTGATCCAACTGTCCCAGAAAATTATGTGTTTAAACAGGTACCAATTCCTGGGACAGAGCTGAAGATTTCAAGAAGGGTTAAATTATGGATAAGTAAAGGTCAGGAAAATATCTTAGTCCCTTATCTTGCTGGGCTTCCTCTCGTTCAAGCAGAGAATATCCTTCGAAGATTTGAATTGAAGGTTGCAAACATAGAAAGTGTTGAATCGGACTCTTTTCCTCCTGGAAGGGTACTCAAAACATATCCTACTTCAAACACACCTGTAAGTAAACATACAGGCATTAGGATTATAATAAGTAAAGGGTCAGAAAAAGAAGGATTCCCGATGCCTAACCTCTTTGGAAGAAATTTGTCGGAAGTAGAAAAACCCCTGCGCGAGATGGGACTTGTAATTGGCAATATAAAATACATTAAAAGTGAGAATAGTGAGGAAGGAGAAATCATACTGCAATCTCCTCAACCAGAGGTTCAGGTCTCCTCCGGAGATACAATAACACTTGCTGTTACTACATCTATTTCTGATACAATGGTTAATAAAAAGGAGGAACCAAAAGAAGAGTGAATTCAGTAATTAAACAAACTAATAACTCAATGACGTGTAACTAATAACAAAAAATAATGGAGGTTTTTATGAAAAAATATTTACCAATTCTTTTTATCCTACCCATTATTTTTAATGCATGTCAAGGAGGTGATGATAAAAAAATGGAGGAGAAAAAAGAACCCTCTCTCGTTGGGAAAAATATTCTTATGGTGATAGCACCCCAAAACTTCAGGGATGAAGAGTTCGAAGAACCCCATTCACTCTTTCTCAAAGAAGGTGCAAATGTCGTTGTTGCATCTACAGACACTAATGAAGCACAGGGGATGTTCGGGATGAAGGTCAAACCTGATAAATGTATTGAAGATGTGAATCCACTCGATTTTGATGCAATAGTCCTGATTGGTGGTTCAGGTTCCACTATCCTCTGGGACAATGAAAAACTCCATGAATATGTAAAAACCGCATATGAGAATAAAAAAGTTATAGGTGCTATCTGTCTTTCACCTGTAACATTAGTAAAAGCGGGGATACTCAAAGGTAAAAGTGCAACCTGCTATGAAACACCTGAAGTTGTGCAAATCTTCAAGAAGAATGATGTCGTGCTCACTGGAAAATCTATCGAGGTTACAGAAAAAATAATTACTGCAAATGGTCCCCCCGCTGCAAAAGATTATGCAGAGAAAATTGTAGAACTTCTTAAATGAGGGCAATTATACAAAGGGTAAGCAAGGCGTCTGTATCAATAGAGGGTAAGTTAGTAGGTTCAATAGGAAAAGGCATCGTAATCCTTCTCGGAATAGCGAAAGGTGATACAGAAAAAAATGTTGATGTTCTATCAGAGAAGTGTTCTACATTAAGGATTTTTGAGGACGAGAATGGAAAATTAAACCTTTCACTGAAAGATATTCAAGGAGAAGCACTTGTAATCTCACAGTTCACCCTCTATGCTGATACAAAAAAGGGAAGAAGACCAAGTTTTACAGAAGCAGCATCATACACAGAAGCAAAACCACTCTATGAACGATTCATAACTGCTCTGAAAAAAGAATCAATTCGTACAAAATCAGGTGAGTTTGGCTCCAAAATGCTAGTTGATATTAACAATGACGGACCTGTTACCTTAATCCTTGAAGTGTGATTCACCTGCAATCAATCTCTGAATTGGAGTTAGAATAAAGGCAAGAATATGATAAAAAGTATGACAGGATTTGGAATATCAAAGGTTGAACTACCTTCTGGAACAATGCTCTGCTGTGATATAAAGACACTTAATCACAAATATCTTGATATACTTATATCCTTGCCAAAGAAACTGAAACCATACGAACCAGAAATAATGAAGCGATTAAAAAACTCATTTAAGAGAGGTAGAATTGAAACATCTTTTTATATAGAACCAGATAAATCAAGCATACTGAAATTTGATATAGATTTTCAAAAAGCCGAAGAGTATTACAACCTTATTTTGAGTTTGAAAAAAAGGCTTGATGTTAAAGGAGATGTGGACATCGCCCTACTTAGTAACCTCAATGATATATTTGTTAAAAAGGATACTATGGATATTTCAGAGGATGACATGCTCATGTTCCTCAGAAAGGTTCTTGATGATTCAATTGAAAAGGTGAAGAATATGAGAATAGAAGAAGGAAAGGCAATTTATAATGACTTCAGGAAAAGGTTAGCGAATTTGAAAGAACATCTGACTATTATAAAAGAGGGAGCAGCAAAAAACATTCCATTATGCCGAGAAAGAATAAAGAAAAGTGTAGATTCAATTAAAGGTGAGATCAATATTAATGAAAACCGCCTTGAGCAGGAGATTCTTCTTTTCGCTCTTAAAAGTGATATAATGGAAGAGTGCATCAGGCTTGAAAACCATATCTCACAGTTTAAAAGTTCTCTTGAGGTGGAAGAGGATATAGGTAAAAAGTTAAATTTTCTTCTTCAGGAGATGACAAGAGAGATAAATACACTCTGTGTAAAAGCCCTGAGTAGTGATGTAAAGAAAAGTGGTGTTCAAATCAGGGAAGTAATAGAACACCTCAAAGAGCAAGTTTATAACATAGAATGAAAATAAGATTAAAAGGTGTTCCGATAGTTGTCTCTGCTCCTTCTGGTGCAGGTAAAACAACCTTGATTAACAAGCTTATTTCAAAGTTATATAAAGAGATCGTCTATTCTATCTCTGCAACAACGAGACCATCCAGAAGGAACGAAAAAGATGGGGTTAACTATTTTTTTCTTTCAAAAGAAGAATTCAAAAGATGGATTGATGAAGGAAAGTTTATTGAGTGGGCACAGGTTCACAATCACTACTATGGAACTCCTAAAAAAATGTTTAAAGAAACCTTAAAGAAGGGTTATAATATCATAATGGATCTTGATGTTAAGGGTGGAATAAATATCAAAAAACGTTATCCTGATGGTATTTACATCTTCATTTTAACAAAGAATGTGGATATACTAAAAAGAAGACTTACAAGAAGAAAAACCGATACAGAAGAGTCAATAAATGAGAGGATAAAAAATGCTCATGAAGAACTACGGTTTATCAAAGAATATGATTACGTTGTCATAAATGATACAATAAAAAAAACCATAGATACAATACTTGCGATTCTTATTGCAGAAGGTTGTCTTACAAAAAGGAATAATTCAATAATAAGATTATTTAAAAAGAATCTCTAAGAGGCAATACAAAAGCAGGAAAGGAGTGATAATGTTCAAGGTTTCTACAGAGGAAATGGTTAAATTCTTCGAAAACAGGTATGAAGCAGTAGTTGTAGTAGCAAAGGAAGCGAGAAGGGCAAATCAATATGCGAGTGAAGAAATTAAGGAAAGTGGTGAAAAGCCTATTTTGCACGCAATTCATAAGTTATTAACGGATGGTATTAATTTCACCTATGAAACTCAGAAAGGTCCAGGGGAAGAAAAAGAGGAAAAAAGGAAAAAGAAATAATGAAAACTGTTATACTTGGTGTTACAGCAAGTATTGCCGCTTATAAATCCCTTGAACTTACAAGGGAATTGGTTAAAAGAAATATTAAGGTTATACCTATTCTTACACCTGAAGCGAAGCACTTTGTAACACCTCTATCATTCGAGAGTCTCTCTTCTCATAAAACATACTGTGATTTTTTTGCTAAAAACGAGAGTATAATTCATATATCTATTACAAATGAGGCGAATATCATTGCTGTAGTCCCGGCAACTGCAAACATTATTGGAAAACTTGCAAATGGTATTGTTGACAATCTGTTACTTGGAATAATTTTTGCCTCTGATAAACCTGTTTTAATCGCTCCAGCAATGAATAAAAGGATGTGGAAAAATCCTTTTCTCTCTCTTAATGTGAAAAAACTGAAAAGCTATGGTTACCATTTTGTCGGTCCTGCAAGCGGCGCACTTGCCTGTAAAGATGAAGGTTTAGGAAGGCTTGAGGATATAGATATCATTGTGGAAGAAATCTTGACTCTTATTGAAGATAAAAAAAATCTAAAAGGGAAAAAATTTCTCATTACTCTCGGAAGGACAAAGGAATACCTCGACCCTGTAAGGTATATTTCAAATGATTCCTCCGGAATGTTTGGTCTTGAAATTGCAAAGGTTGCAAGACGGAGAGGTGCTGAGGCGTTTATTATTGCTGGATATACAGACATTAAAATCCCTTCCTTCTTTCATCTGAAAAGAGTAAAAAGCACTGAAGAGATGGCAAAGGAAGTAATAAAAAGCATCAAGGATGTGGACGTCATAATTATGAATGCAGCTTGTTCTGACTACACCCCAAAGAAAGTAGAAAAAGACAAGATGAAAAAAGAGAGAGGTGATATATCAATTTCATTAAAAAGGACAAAAGATATTCTCTCTTTCATAAAGTCAAAAAAAGAACAACAATTAATTGTTGGTTTCAGTCTCGATACAAATGATATCGTCAAATATGCAAAGAAAAAGATGAAAGAAAAAGGTGTCGATATTATGATAGCAAATCCTGTAACTACTCTTGGCAGTGACACCGTGGAAATGATAATACTGAACCAAAAGGGTAAGGTTAATCGCTTTTCAAAAATGAATAAATCAGATGCTGCAGAGAAAATCATCGACATCATTGCATCAGTTATCTAAAGAAGTAAAAATTCATCGCAAATATTTTATTTTCAATTAGCGAATTCTATTCGCGAAATGTTAGAATTTTCTGGAGTGAATTAAGTCCTTTTGTTACAGTTTTTTTATTTTCAATCTCAAACACGAAGAGGCCAATAAAAGGTTGAGAGCGGTTAAGGTTGCAATAATTGGGACAATAAACCTTGATATTATAGTTTCTAAACAAGGAAAAAGGACAGAATCACTCGGCGGAATACTTTACAATATCCTTAGCCTTTCAGAAATCGGCAAAGATTTTGTAAAGGTTTTTCCTATTACCTATATCGGTTCAGATACAAAGGAGAGACTTAAAAAAATCCTCAAGAGATATCCAAACATCTCCGTAAGGGGAATATATGAAAACAGACGGGGAACCAACATCAATCTCCTTGAATATATCAATGATAATAAGAGGAGAGAGACGACTACCTTTTTCACGGAAGAGATAAAGTACAAAATGATAGAACCCTTTCTTTCATCTGATATTCTTCTTTTTAACTTCATTGCTGGTTATGATGTCTCTCTCGAAACACTTAAAATGGTGAGAAGAAATTCGAAATCAACAATCTTCCTGGATGTCCATAGCCTTGTTCTTAAAAAAAAGAAAGGAGAAAGGGTTTTCTACCCCATAAAAAACTGGAAAGATTGGGTAAAAAACATAGACATTATTCAGATGAATACGAAAGAACTGCTTTTCTTTACTGGCATACCACCTCGGACAGAAAAAATAGATAGGGAAATAGTAAAAAAAACTATAAAATTACTTTTGACGAAGAGTTTAAATATTGTTCTTGTAACATCTGGTGAAGAAGGTGTCTATCTTGGATACAGGGATGATGTCTATTTTTTCGAACAGAAATATAAATCGGTGGTAAAAGACACAACAGGTTGTGGCGACATCTTCTCATCATCCTTTCTTGTAAAATATTTGGTTTCAAAGGACCCATTTATTTCCTGTGAGTATGCTAACAATGTATCGGGAATGTCAACCAGGGATACAGGAATTAAAAAATGCTCATCAACAAGATTTTTCAAAATCAATATTAAATATTGAAAGACGCCTTATTACACAGATTTTTAAGCTGATTACACAAATTTACCCCAACACAAATATATAAATAGGTGTGAGGATTCCCCTCCACAAATATGCTGAGGTTATTGTAAGGGTTTAACTCAAGTATTTTAATCTGTGAAATCAGATATTTTTGACTTTTCGAAAATATCTTAACTTATTCGAGATCAGGAAACTGCGGTTCACCAAATATTGATTCTATCTTGACGACAATAATTCTACCAATCCCGTCGCTGAAATCAATCCCTGAATCTTTTAATAGGTGAACAATCTTCTTACCAATTTCTTTGTCATCAGAGATTGCAAACATCATTTTCGAATAGACATTCTTACCTCCGAGCTGCAAACGTAGCCCGGCAAAGATGGGGATTCTGTATGCCAGAATCCCCCCCATTGACTGACTCTCAACAATAGTAGCGTCAGTTGACCCAAGTTCTACAAGAATAGATAGAAGATCATCAAGTATCTCTTCTTTGTTGAGAATAATAATTACAAGATACAACTATCCTCCTTTTTATTCTTTTTTATTACACAAGATGCATCTTACCCTTTGTTTACAGAACCCAAAACTTCTATCCTTTCTTTTACAACATCCTTCATAAAATCCATTGCAGGTCCCATAATCTTTCTCGGGTCAAATACTGATGGCTCTTGGAGCAAAACACTCCTTATGCCTGCAGTAAATGCTATTCTCAGGTCTGTATCTGTATTAACCTTATTTATCCCCTTTTTGATTGCTTTCTTCAGAACTTCACTACATAATCCTCTTGCACCTGAAAGTTCAAGACCATATTTTTCTGCTGCTCCTAACAGTTTTTTATTTACACTTGATGCTCCATGAAGAACAAGGGGAACCTGCGTTTTTTCCTTAACCAATCTTAATCTTTCAAAATCAAGTTTAGATTTGGCTTTGAACTTGAATGCACCGTGAGATGTTCCTATTGCGGGTGCAAGAAAATCTATACCTGTCTGGTCAACAAATTTTTCTGCTTCTTCTGGATTCACAAGGAAAGCCTCTCTTTCTTCTATACTAATATCGTCCTCTGGACCAGGTAGTTTACCAAGTTCTGCTTCGACAGAAACACCAGCACTATGTGCTATTTCAACAACCTTCTTTGTTATTTTAACATTTTCTTCAAAGGGTCTATCCGATGCATCTATCATAACGGAAGTAAAACCATTCTTTACTGCTTCTTTTATAGTCTCCATTTTTTTTCCATGGTCGAGATGTAGACCAACAGAAATTGGAACAGCTTCTGCTAAGGTTTTAACCATACCTGCTGCCATTTTAATCCCCATATATCTAATTGCACTTTCTGATACTCCAACAATAACAGGTGAATCCAATTCAACCGCTGCTTCAATTATTGCTATTACCGTTTCCATATTATTTATGTTGAATGCACCAACAGCATAGCCCTCCTTATCAGCTTTTTCAAGAATTTCCAATGTGCTTACTAACGCCATAACTTCCTCCTACTAATAATTTCTTATATCCTATAAAAACGTCAATGTCAAGTAAAAATTGATTTGATTTCTGAATCTTTAAGAAATCACAAAAAAGAGGTTGAGAATATGCGAGTAATATGTTATATTAAAAAAATAAGGAGATTACAATGCTCGTGAAGAAACTGAAAAGAAAAAGGATTTTATTGAACCTTTCTAAACTTGTCAAAGGAAAACCTTTCGACGCATGGCTTGTAGGAG
>JABUBL010000311.1_pt1 | contig 13788 bp, 5 predicted proteins | sample 7240371 | NCBI WGS metagenome assembly JABUBL01 (sample SAMN07256343, study PRJNA390944) | subsurface metagenome | isolation source: Methane hydrate marine sediment | place: Pacific Ocean: Eastern North Pacific, ODP site 1244 | collected 2002
ATTGGGTAAAGATTTTTGCTTATGATATACGTGTTAATGCAGATTCGGAATCAATAATGGTTCGAATAGATAACTTTCCTCCAAAGGTTGATACAACCTCTCCTTTTAATGGACAGATAGAGGTTTCTGTGAATTCAAAGATTCGTATTATATTCACTGAGGCAATAGATACACTAATTTTATTGCGTAATGCAATTGAAATATCACCAGGTGTCTCAGGTGATTGGGAATTTATAAATAATAAGACAATAGAATTTACCCCAGACCCCTGTTTTATTGCAAACACTGTTTATACTGTCACATTAAAAGCAGATTCTATAAGGGATTTTGCCAGGAAAACATTGGATGGCAACAGAAATGGGCAATCAAATGGATCCCCTATTGACGACTATGAATTTTCCTTCAAGACATCAGAGGATCAGGGTGGAGGTGGCTCGGGTTACACCGCCGGATTCCCAACTGCTTATCTATGGGAGAACGTGATTACCTGGGATGTATCAGTGGATTTCAGAACAAATTATTGGTTTTTTCAAGTACTCGGTTATTTTTCCTTTCCATTCTATGGTGATGTTTTTGATATGTTATTCATTTCCCGTAGAGGGAGCATCTGGTTTAACGGCGCCCATGATACGCAACATTTTGATCTCCCGAGTGCTGACGGTGACCCATATGGAGTTATCGTTCCTTACAATGATTCACTTCGTGGAAGTTTTCTACCTAATATTCTTGCGTGGGGAGGTTCAGCTGAACTTTTTTTCCCTTCCCGTGAAGTTGTAAGATGGAGATATTTCTACATGGGAGATACAACTGAATTTGAGGCAGTGCTTTTTTATGATGGTACGATCCGATTTGATTACAAAAATTGTGATATAGATTTATTTTACAACGATGGTGGGTCAGGAATTAGTAGCGGAAATTCCATTCATTATTTCAGTCTTACAGATAATTATGGACCTGTATATGAACTCGCTCCGGGCTCATACATTTTCACCACTGATCCACCCCCTGGAACTATGCGTGAACTTAACGATACGCATCATAAGGGGCCCTTGGTTAAACTCTTCTGGCTACCAAATCCAGAACCGGATCTTGCAGGTTACAATATCTACAGGAGGACTTTATCGCAGTCTGAGTTTCAGAAACTTAATACATCTCTTGTAACCTCCACAGATTATAATGACTCGACTATTGTCTCTGGAGAAACCTATATCTATGTGGGCACAGCAGTTGATACCCTCGATCTTGAAAGTGCCTATTCTAATCCCGATACTGTTAGAATTATAGGGAACACTTCTGATAACCCTTATGCAACTGCTTTTGGAAGAAAGATAACTCGTTCCATACCGGGAAAGCTTCATATTGTATGGGCAGGACAGGACTCTATTAATTATATTTATTCTTTTGATGATGGTTTTACCTGGTCTTCACCAGAATTCCTCGGTGTTGGCACTTATCCAAATATTGCAGTAGATTCTAATGGTAAGCCTAATGTTGTCTGGATGTGGTATTCCCAACCGGGATATCCTGCTGAAAGCAGGTTATATTTTTCAAGAAAAACACCTTCTGGATGGACAACTCCCGACACCCTCTGGAAGGATCCTACCGAATCTGGCGTTCCCTGCTTCGCCATTGATGAGAGTGATACAGGTCGAGTTGTCTGGGACTCATACACTCTCGATGCTGAAGGATATTCTGCAATATCATTCGGTACTTTCTACACACAGGCGATTTCTCCAGCATTTTATGATACTATCATAGATGATGATTATGCACCCCCGGGCTGCAAGAATCCCTCTATTGCAATAGATAGCACATGCTTTGTTTCCCATGTTGCATACAGTAAGGATAACAACATCTATTATATGAGGGGCAAATCTAATACTGAATGGTCAGAACCTGTTCGTATTTCAGATGCATCAGGTAATTCTATCTATCCATATATAGACTATGAAAAGAGCACAGGTAAACTTGATGTAGTATGGCAGGAGAATACAGATGAAGTTTATCAGTATCAGATTCTTCATTGTAGGAAATTGGCTTTGAAGGGACGTTGGCCTACTCCTGATGTTGTCTGCTCCACCTCATATAATTCTGTAAATCCTGTCATAACAGGTGGCGAATATGTTTTCTGGTCTGAGGAGATACCTAATAACAGTGAGATATATTATTCAAGATATGATGGGATAGGCTGGGGAGACCCTGTTCTTGTAAAGAACACCCCTGAAGCATCAAGGTATCCCCAGGTAACCCATACTTCTGGTGCAGATTCAGATACGGTTTTTGTTGCATGGACAGATGGTGACTCTTTATCGTATACCATAGAATTTCAGCAACTTAATTTTGCAAAAACAGTACTATTTTCAGGTCACATATCAGAAAATACTACCTGGTCGACTGATATACTGATAAAAGGCGATGTCTGGGTTGATACAGGAGTAACGTTAACAATAGATGCGGGAGTTAATGTGAAATTCATACCCAATTTTGATGACGAACATTCAGGTATTGATCCCACAAGGGCAGAATTTATTATTGTAGGAGAACTAACGCTTCTGGGCAATGAATCATTGCCTAAAACATTTACCTCAAATTCCCCTCAGCCTGAAATCGGTGATTGGTATGGCATAAGATTTGTTGAGGCTGAAAAGAGAGAGTATCAAGTGAAAGAATGGGAATCTATACCATCACAACCAACAGAATCAAGAAAAAAATCAACCACAGAGAGCACAAGGACACAAGAATCCCAGAGCACCAGAATAGAAGAACACAAAGTATCTGGAGAAACAATAGAGAATAAACTTCAAAAACCTTATTTCCTCAGACCTGTAACCGATAAAAGAGTAGATGATGATTTAGAACCAATTGAAAAAGAGATGGAATTTCTAACAGGTGAGGCTTCCAGCCTCACAAAAGCTGAAGTAAGGCAAGATGCCTTACCTGTTGTTGATAATGGAGTGGATGTTGATTTAGGATTTACTGAAAATGAGTTAATTGTGGAAATAAGAAGGGAAAGGCAGAGAAGTGACGAGAAAAAGGATGCTAACCGAAGAAGGAATATTCACTATTTAGAGATTGAATATGCAAAAACAGGGCTAACTCTCTGCGAAGACAAAATGCTTTCTATGAAAAATTGTGCATTCAAGAACAATGAGGCGGGTCTCAAGTTAACAGGAAAATCCAATGTTAGTGTTACGAACAGTGTTTTTGAGGATAATACTATTTATGGAATATTCATTGGGGAAGGAGTGACCGGATATATAAAAGACTGCACAGTATCTTTAAACTGCACAGGTATTATTTTCTCTGGTAATACATCTTCAGAGGCAAAGGAATTGGACATTGAAGAAGATAATACAGGTGGCAATGTTTCTAACATATCAAATCTATCCATCAGGCATAGCAGAATAATCAACAACTACGATTATGGTATTTATATTACGAATGATGCAGAACCTGATCTGGGTGGTAGAGGACACAACTATATTTACGGAAGCGGATTGTTTGATTTATACAATAACACAGATAATAAAATAATGGCGAAGACGAACTACTGGGGCACGAAGGACACTGATACAGTAAAAGAACACATCTATGATTATTACGATGATAATTCACTTGGTATAGTGGAGGTAGAGCCATTGTGGGAAGGAGAAGAAGAGAAAGGAAAAGGTGGAGAGATGTTATCAGGAGAAGGAACTACACCTTTGATTTATTCGCTCAAACATCCTTCACCTAATCCCTTCATAAATAATACAACAATTGCCTATTCCATTACAAAACCGGGTAATGTTTCTCTCAATATCTATGACATAAGCGGAAGATTTATAAAAACTCTTGTCGATGAGAAAAAGGATGCGGGTGTTTACAGTGTGAGATGGAACGGAAGCGATGACGATAAACGACAGGTTGCAATAGGAGTATATTTCATAAGGTTGACATCTGGTGATTTTACATCTGTGAAGAAGGTAATACTTGTGAGATAAAAATTAGTAGTTCGAATTGAAAAGGTTAAATTCTTCGTTATAACTTATACAAAACCTTAGCATTTCTGTCGTTCTTATTCTATGGAATTGGTTTTAATTCTTATTCTCTTTGCTAAAACATGGATAGTAGTACCTGAAGGCTCAATCATTCCAGATTCCCTGTCTTCAAAGACTACCAATGAAAGTCTCCAGACGATAATCCAAAATGCAACCACGGGCGATACGATCCTTTTGAAAAAAGGCACGCATTCGGCAACGCAGAAACCATACAAAGAGAGTATCTGTGGGAACTGCGAGAATCCACTTACAGAAGTTGAAGCAACAGTCGGTTTCCATATCAAGGAAAAATCCCTAATAATTATAGGCGAAGATAAAGATAGTACTCTCCTCGTTACCAATGCTGGTTATGGGGTTCTCTTTGAAGAAAGTTATGGTTCTCTAATCACGAATCTTACAGTAACTGGAGGTATCCGTAATCCTGATGGGAATGCTACCGATGCTGCTATCGTTGGGAAGAATTGTAGACTAACAGTTAAAAATGTTCGCATAACCGATAATACACACAGGATTGATACAGTTGTCGTAGGAATCGGAGGTATCTTTGGAAGGGAAGGTGCAGAACTTTTTGTCCTGAATAATGAAATAAAAAATAACGGATGGGATGGTGTAACTTTGTATCGGGGTGGAACCGCTGTTATTGCCGATAATGTAATCGAGAAGGGAAGAGGGGCAGGGATAGGCATAACCTGGGACGGAAGTGCTCTTATCTACCGAAACAGAATTTCCGGATACTGGAAGGGCATCGGCTCCTTTGGTCAGTCTAGAGTCGTTGTAAGGAATAACGCAGTCTTTGATAATCTCGGATGGGGAATCATCGCAACGGGAAACTCATATATGGAGGTGCTGAATAACGTAATCTACCACAACGGTAACTGCGGCTTTGCTGTATGGAGAGAGACAGCAAGTGGGATACTCAAGAACAATATCATCGTTAAGAACGGCTGGAAAGAAGAATGGGTGTGTCCCTGTGTGGGTGTATGGATGAATACAACCCTTGAAAACTTTCCAACTGAATTCAATAATGTCTGGGGTAATAAGGCAGGGAATTACGAAGGAGTTCCGGACCAGACTGGCAAAAAGGGGAATATCTCACTTGTTCCTAGATTTAGAGATGATACATCATTCAGGATGAGTTTTGATTCACCTTGTATTAATTCAGGTGATTCACTCATTATTGATCGGGACGGCACCCGCTCGGATATGGGAATATACGGGGGTCCGCTGGCGTATTAACACAGCAATGTCAGGAGACATTGCACTCCAAAAATCAACACCAAGATTGCTTCAACAGTGAATATGGGAGTGTATTCGCAATGACAGACCCTTTTCGCACCAACAGGTGAGCCCGCTTACGCCAAGGTCCATTCTACGTAGCAGTGCTACTGCGAAGGATGAACTTCAGCGGACAACAGCCCACCGAAGTTTTAACGCAGGAGGGCCATCCTGGCTCACCCCGTTAGAAGCTCAAAAGATATCTTTGTCAAATTGCAATGGGACTTGTATTAGATATGGAGTGTATTTTATTTTCATCACCATGGTATACTGTAGCTTCTAACGGGGCTCACAAGAAATGCTACCTCTGTAACTTTTTTCTTGCAATGTAATGAATAGTATGTTATGATTTAAGAAATATATGAGGAGGATATAATGAGATTATTGAAAATTGTTCTTTTTCTTATTCTTTTACTTTCATATACAACACTTAATGCAGCCGTTTATGATTTTCTCAATGTTGGCATATCTGCGAGGTCAAATGCAATGGCTGGAAGTTTTTCCGCAATCTCAAACGATATTAATTCGCTCCAGTGGAACCCCTCAGGTTTACATGGCATCGGGAAAGGGATGCTCTCTACTGGGGTTATTCTTTATGCAGCGGATATAAAATTCTATCAGGTACAATACGGCTTCAGCAAAGCCAAGAATACTTTTGGTTTTGGAATAAACTATGTCGACTACGGTTCAATCGAAAGAAGAGGGCAAAACAACGAAGACCTCGGTTCTTTTACTCCGATGGATATTCTCTTCCTTTCAGGTTTCAGTCGTTCAATAACAGAGGATTTGACTGCCGGTATAGCTGTGAAGTTTGTTTATGAAAAGATTGACTCTTTTGTCTCATATGGAGCAGGTTCAGATATTGGCATTCAATATATCATGCGTGAAAGGAATCTCACACTTGCAGTCGTGTTAAAGAACGTAGGTAAAGAATTAAAAGCCCACGATGAGGAAAAAGGATCTTTTCCTCTTTCCTTAACTGGTGGTCTCTCTTTTCATCCTATTCCAATTGTGAATATAAATTTTGACTTTACACGAATATTCTCTGATTCACAGTCTATTGCAAAATTTGGTGCAGAATGGTGGGTTATTCCGATGTTTGCACTCAGAGCAGGATACAGCAGTGCAGGGAGTGAGCTAAAAACGGATTATAGGTCAGACATCCTGGCTGGAACATCCCTGGGATTTGGTCTTTTATGGAAGAAATTTTGTCTTGATTTTGCAGTGCAGCCGATGGATGACCTCGGATTCTCACATTCAATCACTCTCTCCCATATATTTTAAATAGCACGTTAACCGCAGGCGCAAGACCTACCCCTACAACCTTAGGTTTGGAGCAACAGAGCTTGATCTGCGCCTTTTCGTTTACCCCGTTAGATATAAAATTATCTAACGGGGCGGGCAAGTTTCGCTACTCCAAAATCCTGAACATCCTGTTATCCTGTCTAATAAGAAAGAAGGAAGACAGAAATCAGAATCCTATACCCATCTCCAGGAGGATTGTTCGGGGTTTACCTTTTGTTGTAGGGTCTTTCAATGTTACAAAGTAAGGTGTTTTATCCGGTTTTATTATATTTTCATTGTTTAATAGATTCTCTATAATTAATGATAACTCTAATGTCGCTCCTGCAAGTTTCATCTTTTTATAAATCTCAATATCAAAGGTTGAATGAGAAGGTAATCGTTCTGAATTTTTTGCAAGATTACCCTTTTTTACCTCTTCTATTAGGGAATATGGTAATCCACTTCCATACATCCAGGCAATAGTTGCACCGGTGGATTGGGAAGTAGTATTACTACCTGTTTCGTAAGATAAAAGTAGTTTTATCCTGTGTCTTTCATCCCAACTCAACGGATATTCCCTCATTACCTCACCTAGATCCATATCCTCAAAATTCTCAAGGTCTTTTGTGTTTTGTCCCTTTGCCCAGGAGAGTATGTAAACAGCCCTTCCTGTAAAGTGTTTCCCTACTGGCTTTCTGAATTCAAATTCAAAACCCCTTGTATCACCATACGAGGAATTTGTAATCTTATACGATTCAAATGGATATCTGTCAACGAGCTCTGCATTGATAAGACTCCTTATATCCTTCTTATACATTCCGAAAGAGAAAACAGCCTGCATAGGAAGTTCATTTTCAACCTTGAACTCGTAAGCCCTCGTGCACTCCGGTTTAAGTTCTGGATTGCCAATAAGTCGATACGGACCTCGCCATTTCGTCGTCATAAAGATGTACTGGTATTCAGGCATCTGATAGTATAAGCCGAAGGAGAAAGTAAACGCAATTTTGTCTGTAAAGGGGTAGAAAAAGCCAATTCTTGGACTTATGTATCCTTGAAACCTCTTTTTCACATCAACCTCTTTACCTATATAAAAGTAATCATATCTAACACCATAGTTCAGTATTAAACCTTCTCTTTCATACTTATCCTGAATATAAACACCTCCCTGTAATGGATTGACTGAGTATATATCCCTTGACCATCCATAGCCAGGATACGGTCCTTCTTCATTCGTTCTCGTAGAATCATAAAACCATAGCAATTCGATCTCCTGTTTCTCAAGATGCCACATGTGATTTTCGAACCCTATCTTTACAAGATGTTTATTTTCAAATTGTTTTGTAAAATCAAACATAATAGAGTTATTACGCTCGTTGTGGCTATGGTATGAAGAATCATATCCCATCTCGTAAAACCAATCATTATCTATATCAGTTGGTATTCCTCTATCATCTACAATCCATGGAATACCATTATCCTCAGCCCACAGGTGTTCTTCCTCAAGCAGATGTATCTCTGGTGGAGAAAGTCCCGGGTCATAGTGAAGATCTGTATGGAATGAGGAAAGTTTTAATTCGTAAAATGAAGAATAACCTATACTATGATTCCAGCTAATAGAGTAGAGAGAACTTTCCTCTCTGTAACGATGTGAGTGTTCTGGAATTTCTATAAATTTATGTCTGTATTTCTCATAGACATTAACATTTTTTCTGCCTGATACGACGAGCCTTCCGTTATTAAGTAATTTTACCAATGCTTTAGCTGAAAGCCCAAAGGCATTCCTTTGTCTGTTTCCATATTTAATACCAAGAAACTCTCCTCTATTGTGAGAATAACCAAACGGTGTATAGGTATCAGTAAAATCGCCAAATCCCGTAAATAAAAGCAATATCTTTTTCCCTGAAAATGGGAAGGGTTTTGATAGAGAAAAGCCGACATGGTCTGAATCAAACTGTTTGATTATCTTATCTGTTTTGTAAAAGGCCATGACTCTAAAACAGGTATCAGGCGATGCTGTAATAAGATTAACAATTCCTGATTGTGCTTCCCCATATTCCGTTTCAAATCCTCCTTTAAGTATCTCCACCTGTTTCACCTCAAAAACCGGTATATCTATTGCAGCGCTTCCTCCGACAAATCTATCATTGACAGGAATACCATCAACAAGATAAAGGATTTCTCCACCCCTTCCACCTCTTATATGGTATTCTTCAAGGGTGAAGTCTTTAACTACCTCTGGTTGGGTTTCGAGAAGACGTAATACTGAATATGCCCTCGGTATTTTTACTATCTCCTTTGCCAAGAAAATCCTTGAGGAATGGGTTGCCCCTGGTTCTATCAAAGGTCTTCTCCCCTTCACAGTTATAACTTCTTTCATTTCTAAAACAGTCTCCTCCAATTCGAAATTGATAAATACTGTCTTGCCTGCATCAACATATATCCCCTTTTTTAAAACAGTTTTATAACCCATCATTTGAACCCTCATAGTATACTCCCCTGGTTGAATATTGATAATGAAATAATAACCATCGGGGTTCGTAATAGCGCCCAGTCCTGTCTTTTCAAGGGTTATATTTACATATGAGAGTGCTTTCTGGGTTTCCTCATCTCTCACCCTTCCCATTATCTTTCCTGTTATTGCTCCTTTCAGCAATGAAGGGAAGATAAGGAATAAGACAAAAATTATCTTTTTCATATTAGTCTCCAATGCAAAAAATTCTGAAATCCATACAAACAACGTAAAGCTTTTCATACGAAGGAGTAAACACCATAGAATAGGGATACAGCCCGAGATCAAAACTCCATTCTATATTGTAATCAAATGTATTAATAACTAGAACTTCATAACTCGAACCCACAAAGAGATAGTTACCGTCATCTGTTATTGCAATCCCTTTTGGATGATCCAAACCATATACTGAAATCTCATCCAGAAGAGTGTGAGTGAATATCTCTATTACACCAACTAAACTGTTGTCGAGTTCAGTAACATATGCTCTATCATAAGTAGGCGAGAAAATTAACTTAAATGGATGTCCTGAAATTGAGATGTTTGTGATAACGGTATCAATTTCTATATCTATTACAGTAATTAGATTTTCAGAATAGAGACAAGCATAAAGCTCATCACTGTTGGTATCGATGGCTAATGCTGTCGGTTTTCCAGGCACAGGAATAGAATCTATGACACTATTTTGCTGAAGGGAATATACAAGAATATCCTCCTTTGTATTTCTTGCAATATAAAGCTTTTCATTGTATGAACGAACAATGCCCTGTGGAAATCCACCAACATCTATCGTCTCAGTAATCTGGTTTAAAAGAATATCATATATTGAAAACGAATTACCCGTGGTAAAATAGACCCAGCTATTTTCGAAAACATCCAGATAATAGGAAGTTCCGGTAAAAATGCGAATCGTCCTTTCAAAACTATTTGTTTCTGTGTTGATCATCACAAGGTCATCACCCGATGTGTCCACCTGAACAAAGAAAAGCATCGTTCCATCATCTGTTATATCCGCCCTGAAAGGTACCTTATCTGTATAAATGGTATCTAATACCACATAAGGGAACGGCGGATGAAATCCTATAAAAACATCATGAGAGTCTGAATATCCAATATTTGCACTGTAATCCTCAGCGGTAGCATAAAGGGTGTAAACATCACCTTCAATAAGTTCTCTGACATCAAGGATGCAGAAGTATGGAAAATCTTCATCTATATTAATCAATGAATCATTAATAAAAAAGGAGACATTTTTTATACCTGTATGATCTGATGCACTTACTGAAACATATTCAAACCCGAATAGCGTATCACCTTCTGCTGGTTCGATAATCGTCAAAGTGGGTGGAAATGAATCGATCTGCATCCCGATTCCCAGAAATATTAATGTTGTATCTTTGAGTCTGTTTCCGCTCAAGTCCTCTATATTCTTTACATCTATCTCATAAAAGGTTGACTCCTGTGGCTCTGTCCTAAGGATACAATGCTTCTTCATAGGGTCTATGCTCACAAGATAAACATCAAGTGTTTCGTAACTTGTGATTACGTAGTTCATCGTGTTAAGTGCCAGTTCCGGATTTACCGGCTCGTTAAATGAAACAAGCACCTTTGTTGTATCAAACGAGCTAACAGTTTGAACAAAAGGGGGAGAAGTATCCGGGGTCAGTGGTTTCTCCTTTTTTGAACATCCAAATATTAGAAGAACGATTAATAATGTCCACTTAGAGATTGATAAATACCTCATATATACTCTCCTATCTGAGAATTCAACTTATTATCTTCCTATTTTTCAATTTTATTCTTTTAACTTTTAACTTGAGTATTGTCTGTCTTCTGTTGTCTGACATCTGTTATCTGAAGTGGATATAGATTATATCCCTGTCCCTGACTGTACAATCCTTCCCTTCAATGCGGAGAAGTCCCATCTCCTTCACTTCCTTGATTGACTTATGCTCGATGAATATTTCAGCAGGAATAACCTCTGCTTTAATAAATCCCTGAGCCATGTCTGTATGGACCTTTGAAGCAGCGTCAAGAACAGAGCTTCCTTTTTGTAGTGTCCAGGCGCGAAGTTCATTTTCATTGAATGTATAGAATGTAATGAGGTTGAGGAGTCTATACCCTTCAAGGATTATTCTTTCAAGGCTTCCCTTCTCAATACCGTATTCCATAAGAAACTCAGTCCTTTCTTCTTTTGGGAGCTCTCGTATCTCCTCTTCTACCTTTGCAGTAATGGGCAGAACTCCCATTTTCTTACGTGAAGCATATTCATGTAATTCATCGAGTTTTTGGCTCGAACTTTTCAGGATTGCTACATTAACATTTGCGATAATCATCTCAGGTTTCACAGAGATAAGACCCACTTTTCTGGCAGCACTTTTTTCTTCATCTGAAATATCGGACATTTTAAGCCATTCATTGTCAGAAATTTTCTTTTCCAGCAGATTGAGAGTATCAAATTCTTCCTTCGCTTCTTTATCACCAGATGTTGCCTTCTTCTCTATCGATTTTATCCTCTTCCTCAGTATCTCTAAATCCTTTAATTTGAGTTCTGTCTCAACAATCTCCAAATCCCTTACAGGGTTTATATTTCCAATATGACTTACGTGTAGGTCTTCAAAGATTCTTACAAGATGGGCAATTGCATCAACCTTCTGTATAAAAGAGAGGAACTGATTTCCCAGACCATCACCTTTGTGGGAACCCTCAATTAACCCAGCAATATCTATAACCTCAAGTGTTGTTGGAGTAACCTTCCTTGTCGTAATATAATTCGAGATCGCTTCAAGGGTATCATCCGGGACAGATACAACTGCCTTATTGGGGTCAATTGTGCAGAAAGGAAAATTGGTGCAGTCAACGCTTTCTCCTGTTATCGCATTGAAAAGTGTGGACTTTCCGACATTAGGAAGTCCTACTATACCTATGGAGAACGACATAATAGAGTTAGGCAGATCACCTAATTGAGGAGGATAAGTTTTTTACTCTGTATTCTATTTCCGTATTTCAGTATTAAATAGTATACACCGGCTGGCAGTTTAGAACCCTTGCTGTCCCTTCCATCCCAGCTGTAATTGAGAATTGAGAATTGGGAATTTGGAGTTTTCCCCTCCCCAAGTTTTTTCACTAACCTTCCAGTCACATCGTAGATTTTTAACTCTATACCCTTTGCACCTTCCCCTATGCTATATCTAATTTCTACTCTGTCTCTGAAAGGATTTGGAGATATGGATAACGAGAATGGTTTCTGCTCCTTCCCATCCTCAGAAATGGATGCACCGCCAACACCAATACCTTTGAGCGAGCTGTAACCACTCCCCCATCCATACGCTGTATTGTATCCACGAACATTGTACCAGTACTTATCATCCGGTTTACTTACAAACGTGTAAAATGTATCGGTAATGTTGGAAGAGACAACGACCTCACTGCTGAAATTAGGAACAGGTGAAATGTCATCTACATAGAAACCTTCTTTCAACGTATTATCGTCAGTCATTGCCCTGAACCTTATAAATACAGATTTACCCACCCAGGGCTCGAGTGAATATGATTTTTGAATCCAGTTCTGATTACCCGTGTATGAGTTATCAAGTTGAATCCATTCAAGACCATCGAACGAAACCTCAACTGTCGCTACATCCCAATCATTTTCAAGGTTATACCAGCACCAGAAGGAAAGCACATCACCGCTTTTCACAGGATATGGATAAACAGTCGTTGCCGTATTGCTAATGTTGTTGCTCGAACCTGAGAAAAGGCTGTGGTTTGAACTGTGGTATCGTGTAGTTGACAGAGAGAAACCTTGCAGATTCCAAAATCCTGTACCTGATTCAAGATTGTCTGTAGAACTTGAAAAACCTGTCAATTCAATAAGTTCCCATTTCGTTGGATCATTATGCTCAGGATTTCTCGGAGACCAGTGGATTGTATAATCACCTGTAGTGCTCGTATCATCAAGAATAATCTCAGGAGCAGGTACTTCTGCTGAAAGGTTATTCCTGATATTTTCCGCTTCCTGAACCATATAGAAGAATCCTTTAAAGTTCTCCCTGCAAATATAATCAAGATCACCTACAGGTTGATAGAAATAAGTCCCCAGTTCGGTTGTAAGTGACACACAATTCGTCCCATTAACATAGTGATACCAACCATAGACCCAACCATCGGTGTCTCCACTTGTCGGATAAAGGGAACTCGATTGTCCGGGGTCGTAGTATCCACTTCCTACGCAGTGTATCAATGATGCCATTGTGGTTCCATATGAAACCAGGTAAGAATTGTTCGGTGCATGACTGGAAGTATATCCCCATGGCCAGAGGACAAGTTCACCATAACTGTGGAATGATTCTGTATAATTAAACTCATGTGATTTTACCAATTGCACAATAGCATCACAACAGGGTGCAGAGTTACCTCCGGGACCATCACCGTAAGGCCCGCAAAATACATCACTGGAAGGTTTATGGGTAACCGAACCATAATAAGGTATTGCACCCCAATCGCCATACCTATCCCCGTTGCAGCATCCATTGTAAGTCCTGTTCGGATCCGTTCCAATTGCTCCTCCGTAAGGTTGCCTGTTTTTCCTCCACCAGTGCGCGCCAGGATAATCATATTCGTAACCATCAGCATTTACGCAGGGAACAATCCATATTTCTCTTGAATCAACAGCATCGG